>Ga0181573_10000198_pt1 | contig 63065 bp, 44 predicted proteins | sample 101ome_25_FD_148643 | JGI IMG/M metagenome (GOLD analysis project Ga0181573, IMG submission 148643) | Coastal salt marsh microbial communities from the Groves Creek Marsh, Skidaway Island, Georgia - 101409BT metaG (spades assembly) | ecosystem: Environmental > Aquatic > Marine > Intertidal zone...
AGGCGCACTCGCACCGTCTGTTGTGCACGCGACGCGCTCACCTTGAGCTCGACGGCCACGACACCGTCGTCGTCGTAAACCACTTTTATGTGATGGGCCGACGCATCGCTATTCGACGCGTTTACGTTATTCTGATGGATGGAACCGCTTTCGTGAAACGCGTGCCCACCGGCGGACGCGGGAACATCGCACACCTGGCACCGATACGCAGCCTCCGGCGCCCTCGCCTTCTCGCGATGTGCAGCGCTGCTTTCGTGCGCCTCGCGCAAATCCATATTCATGCTCCTATCGCATGCCTCGCACCAATGCGTCGCCGCCGCGTCGCCGCCGTTCGAGGTCGACCTCGACGAGAAATCTCCGGGGTGAACACCCCCCTCGTCCTCGTCCACCGACGCCTCGCGCGCGACGACGCTCACGCGCGACCACAAAGCGCTCAGCGCGAGCATCGCGCCTCTCCCGCGTCCTCCTCGCGCGTCTCGCGCGTCACCACCCGCCGCGATCGGACGCCAGCGATATCGGAATTAATTATGTTGACCGTTCGTCGACGCGCGCGACGACGCGCGTCCCGGCGCGCGACCGCGCGCGCGGCGGATGCGGGTAAAACGCGCGTCGCCGTCGTCGGCGCGGCGATCGTCGGTCGACGTCGCGTCGCGCGTCGTCGTCTCTCGCGTCGCGGACGGGAGTGCCCACATTCATGCCGAGGGGTGTCTTACATCACCGTTTGTCCGATCTCAATGGTATACAACGTGCGCGTGAACACCATACACTGAACATTTTAAACCGATCACGTATCGATCGGTCCACACACACGACGCGACGCGACGACGCCGCACACGCCGACGCGGATACCGCCGACGCGCGCGCCGACGCGCCGACGCGCACGCCGGTCATGGTGTCCGCGGTGCACGGCGTCGTGATCACCGCCGACGTCCCGCTCAAACAGTACATTCTCCACCTGAACGACCTCGCCCCGGCGGAGGGCAAGTTTGTCATCGCCGACCTCGACGACCGACGCGTGCTCGTGCAGCCCGCGCGCGTGGAGGCGATACGCGCGGAGATCGAGCGGTACCAGCAGAGCACGCAGTACGTCGCGCCGACGACGATGACGAAACAGTGAGCGCGCGATTGGATTTGTTGTTGTACTAAAATCATTCATTTCTTCTGATCGGCGACGCCACACGACGACGCCGTCCGCGCACACGCCGTCCGCGCACACGCCGTTCTCGCGCACCCGACGCGCGCAGAAAAAAAACACTCGACCGATTCGCGCGAACCGCGACCGATCGCGGCGTCATGTCGTCCACGGAAGGCAAACCGATCGCGTGTAAAGCAGCCGTGGCGTTCGAACCGTGTAAACCACTGGAACTCGTGGACGTCATCGTCGCCCCGCCGCAGCGCGGAGAGGTTCGCGTGAAGATTTCTCACGCGGCGTTGTGTCACACGGACGCGTACACGCTCGGTGGATTCGATTCGGAGGGGAAGTTTCCGTGCATCCTGGGACACGAGGCGGCGGGCGTCGTGGAGTCCGTGGGCGAGGGGGTGACGTCGTGTAAGGTTGGAGATAGGGTGATTCCGTGTTATCAGGCGTACTGTGCGGACATTTCTGAGAATCCGTGCGAACACTGCGTGCATCCAAAGTCGAATCTGTGCCAAGCGGTGCGCGCGTGGACGGGGAGAGGGGTGATGAAGACAGATGACAAGTCGCGATTTACGCTCGCGGCTGACGGGTCGGAGATTTTTCACTTCATGGGGACGAGTACGTTCAGTGAATACACCGTCTTGCACGAGGTTTCGGTGGCCAAGGTGGATAACGACGACGCGCCGTTGGAAAAGGTGTGTCTGTTGGGGTGCGGCGTGAGCACGGGATGGGGCGCGGTGCACAACACGGCCAAGGTGGAAGCCGGGAGCACCGTCGCCGTGTTCGGTTTGGGCGCGGTTGGTTTGGCGTGCGTCGAGGCCGCGGTCGAGGCCGGAGCGAAGCGTGTGATCGCCGTCGACACGAACGATGAGAAGGAGGCGGTGGCACGCGAGTTCGGGGCGACGGACTTCGTCAACCCGACCAAGTTTGAGGGGAAGAATTCGCAAACCGTCATCGTGGAGATGACGGACGGCGGCGTCGATTACTCGTTTGAATGCGTAGGTAACGTCAACGTCATGCGAAGCGCGCTTGAGTGCTGCAGAAAGGGCTGGGGCACGTCCGTTATCGTCGGCGTCGCCGCCGCGGGTACGGAAATCGCCACGCGTCCGTTCCAACTCGTCACGGGACGCACGTGGAAGGGAACCGCCTTTGGCGGTTACAAGAGCCGCGTCGCCGTGCCGAAACTCGTCGAAAAGTACATGGCTGGTGGAACCAAGCTGGACAAATACATCACTCATCGTATGAAGTTTGAAGAAATCAACAAAGCCTTCGACTTGTTGCACGAGGGTAAGTGTTTGCGTTGCGTGTTGTCCTTTGACTAAAAAACTTAAAAACAACTGATGAAATCCGATAATTTACAAACTTTAAGCGAGCGCCTTCGCGTGAAATTCAATGTGTTCGCGCATGAACGTCGACACGAAGTAGTAACTGTGATCGTACCCGTCGTGCAATCTGTACGTCACGTCGCATCCTTTCGCTTTTGCCGCGTCGACGAACCGCTCCGGGTGGAGCTGTGTCGAGTAGAACGAATCCGCCGCCCCTTGGTCGATGAGAATAGCCAACGGAAACGTCCCGTCGAACGCTTTCACCAGTTCAGTCGCGTCGTATCGCTTCGCGATGTCCGAATCGGCGCTCCCCAGGTACATCTTCAATGCCTTTTGACCCCACGGACAATCCTTCGCCGTCGGGTTGCTCACCGGCGCGAACGCGCTCACGCTCTTAAACGCGGCGGGATTCTTCAGCGCCAACGTCAGCGCCCCGTGACCGCCCATCGAGTGCCCCGTGATGGAACACCTGTCGCAATCGAGCGGTAATCCACTGCTCCGTCGCAACACCTCGGGTAATTCACGAGTGACGAAGGAATACATTCGATAGTGCTCGGCCCACGGCGCCTCCGTCGCGTCCAGGTAAAATCCAGCCCCCTTGCCCATGTCCCATCCGTCGTCGTCCGCGACGCCGTCGCCGCGCGGTGAGGTGTCCGGCATCACCATCGCCACGCGCGCGCGGGAGAGGTGTTCGAACGCGCATCCCTTTTGCGCGACGTTTTCATCCGTGCACGTCAATCCGCTGAGGTAGTAGAGGATCGGAAACGTCTCCGACGGACTCGCCGCGTCTGGGACGAAGACGGAGAACACGGTGGCGCATTTGAGGGTTTCGGATTCTAGCTCGAACCGCTGGAGGGCGCCGTGGTGCGTGCGGGTGACGCTGAGCGTCTTTAACGCCATTATGGTCGACGTGAGTCGGTTTGTGCGGGGGACGAGAGTCGAGAGTCTTATTCGTGTAATCGTACAACAACGCGATCTGAAGCTACGCTACTTACGAAGGAATCAATCCACTCGAACCGCTCGATTCTCTTCCTCGAGATCGTTTCGATACCGGGCGGCGACCGTTTGGATATCTTGGTTCACAGTGTACGCTGAAGCGGCGATGAGCAGACCGCACGGAATCCAAAAGAGAACGGAGAGCAGGAACGCGAATTCGCGTCCGAACGCGGCGATGAAACCAGCTACGGCGAGTGGTCCTAATCCTTTGCCTAAATCGTCGGTGAGCATGAAGAGGGAGAAGGCTGTCCCGCGATTGATTGGATGCAACACGTTGAGCAACACGGCTCGAATGTTGACGCCAACGCACGACGCAACGAAACCCGCAAATAACGCGACGATGGACTTGAAGGTAAGATCGAAACCGCTGCGGTCGTAATCCGCTAAGACGAGATACGCGCACGGAATCACTCCGGCGATGGCTGTGGCACCCATGAAGAGGGAGACTTTTTTAGGAGACTCGTTGTAAAGCATTTGACCGTACCAGCCCGCCACCACTGTTCCGATCATGCCGCCGACGCTGAACGTGATCAGTAACGTCGTGCTATGCTTGACCCCTAATCCTTTGTCTTGCGCCAAGTAATCGTTGAAAAACGTGTTGATCATGCTCCACGGCACGCAACCTGCAATTCCTTGCATCAGAAATAACGCGACAGTTTTCACAGAAACAATGCCATGCACCTTGCGCAGGTACATCATCACGGTGCCGGTGCTCGCGTTCGCTCCTCGCGGCACCGGAGGCGTGCTAGGTCTAGACGAGACGAGCGACTCTCGCTCTGAAGTCTGTTCTTCATCCGGAATCTCCTCCATTGCGCCTCGCACCGGTTCCTCCACGAAGAACATCAACAGCATCGCGACAAAGATTCCGGGAATCGCCACGACGGCGAACGGTAATCTCCAACCGTAGTGCTCCCCGACGTAGCCCGCGATGGCTTGTCCGCTCACGACGCCGATCGTCATCGACAGTCCCGTCACCGCGCTCATCTTCGTCCGCTCGCTCGGCGGAAACAAATCACTCGAGAGCGAATACGTCAACGGTGCGGCGCCGCCCACTGCGATGCCCGTGAGCGCGCGCAACAGATACAACTGTCCAAACGTCGTAACTCCCGGGAACCACGCGAGGATATTCGGACACGATCCCAACAACAGCGTCCACGCGAAGAGTTTCGTCCGAGGATAACAATCCGCCAACGAACCTATCAATACCGCTGCCGGCGCACCGAGCAAGAAAAACGCGAACGCGATCTGTCCACCCAATTTATAATCTCTCTCCGCCTCCGAGAGATTTAAATCCTCCGCGATGGCGGTGAGATTTGGCGCGAGTAAATTCTGGTCGGCGAACACCAAGCCGAGGCCGAGACACATGACGACGTACGTGCGCTTCATGCCTCTCGACAGCCTCCTTCGAGCGCGTCTCTCGGGCCTCGACGTGCGCGCCTTCGCCGAGATCGTCTTGTGCATGCGCGCGCACGGCGTTCGCGGCGCGACGAGGGCGAACGATCGAGCCTTTCAACCGTTCGGAGCCTTTGAGTTCGAGACGATCGATGGGACGATGTCGCGCGTCGCGCGCGCGCGGAACCGTGCGCGAGAGGATGCGATGTACGCGCGCGTTCGACCGCGTCGGAACGCGCGCGCGCGTCGTCGCGCGTCGTCGCGCGTCGTCGTGTATCGCTCGAGGCGTCGCGTCGACGGTTCGCTACTCACTCTCTCTCTCGTGATTACAATCCATCTACGCGCCATCACGCGCTATGCGTCGCGTCGCGTCGATGCTCACATCGCGCGTTTAATGTTCTCTCGAAACGACGCGCTCAGGACTCCCAAGACGGGCCAGAGTCCGATCAACGCCGCCTTTTGTAACGGCGATGCGCTGAACGTCGTCCTGTCCCAACCCAACAACATTCGTATCGCCACGAAGACGTACACGATCGTCATCACGGGCGTGGAGAAGGCCCATCCGACGAGCGGAAGACTGCTGAGCACGGGCACGCCGCGCGCCGCGACGGTGCGCCGCGAGGAGGAGACACGACGCGCGAGATGGACTCGAGACTCGGAAAAGGCGTTCGAGCCGGGACGGCATCGAGACGGCGCGACGGCGCGTGCGACGACGACGCGTGCTCGAGAGGAGCTCCAGCACGCACGCGCGCGCTTCGCGCGCGTCTCTGGAACGCGCACGCCGGAGATGGACGCGGCGAGCATCCTCACACTGGAGCCTCGTGTTTGAGTCGTCGGCGGCGCAAGTCGAGTCTGGATGGAAAAGGAAAAACAACTTGTATTTACATCTCGAGCGCGCCCTCGGCGTCGAGCTGCGCGTGCACTTTTTGTCCGAGAAGGTACGCCGCGCACCACAGGGTGATCTCGCGACCTCCGGAGGACAAGGACACCAGACCGGGACCCGGGCAGATGCCGGCGAGCCCCCACCCGGCACCGAAGAGGACGGCGCCGAGGAGAAGTTTATTGTCGACGTATTTCGGCGCGGTCGTGAACGCGCGCGCCATGGACGGACGCGTGACGCCGAGAACGTTTCGCGCGAAGAATCTCGCTGAGACGACGAGCGCTAACGCGCCGCCCATGACGAACATGAGCGACGGGTCGAACGCCTTGGACGTCACGGCGAGGAAACCGGCCACCTTGGCCGGGTTCGTCATCCCGGAGATGACGAGACCGAGCCCGAAAAAGAGACCGGCGAAGTGTTCGCTGACCATTTCGAGTCTCTTGACGACATCCGTCACGCCGCCGCCCTCGCGCTTGGCGAGCGTGTAGAGGATAGCCTGAATCGCGACGCCCGCGGCGAGCACTTTTCCGTAGAGGAGGCGCTTCGCCTCGGGCGAACGCGCCACGGCGTCGAGCGTTTTCGTCGCCTGTGAGACGTGTAACTCGTCCAGCGTTCCCGTCGCCGCGACGACCGCCGCACCAACCGCCATGAAGACGCACGTGTACACCATAGAACGCACGAGCAACTGCCCGTTTCCGGAGATTCCGTGCCCGCTCGTGCACCCACATCCGAGAGAACTTCCGAAACCGACGAGCGCGCCGGCGATGATGGCTCGCGGCGCCTCCACCATGGCCACCGGCGCCTGCGCGCCCAAAATCGTCGGCGCGAGGTATCCCGCGGCGATGAGACCGAGCAGAAACGACGCGTTCGTCGCCTTCCCCTGTCCCCGCGCGAAGGCTTTCGTCTCGCCCGAGATGCCCAAATTCTTCCCGGCGTTCAATCGCTTCGCCACCACCATCGATCCGAGGACGAGACCGCCCGCCAAGGCGCTGTCTGGGGTGAATTGTAAGTTCATCACCGGTCCGTGATGCGCGGTAACGACGGCGCGTCGATCGCGGGTGGGAAAACGCGTCACACGACGGGTCGCTGCGAATTGCGTCCCCTCGGGAATTCTCGAAGAGAATCGACGCGACGGCGTCGACGCGCGCCGGTGGACGACGCCGGTGGACGCGACGGTGGTGTGCATGTCGACGATGAGCGGCGGGACGGTCGGCGCGCGCGCGAGCGTGCGTTCGTGTGAGGAGAGGCGACGTTTTGGGAACGGTTGGGGATAAGCCTAGTCATCATACGAACTACTTACAAACAAGAGAACCCGGCGGGTTCATCATCGAACGAGGAACACCTCTCGAAGATCTCTGAGCGTGCTCTCCAACGCGTTGAAGACGTCTCTGTTGCTCACGGCGACCGGTCGGAGAGAATCGGAGACTCGGCGAAGACACGCGTCGAGGATCTCGGCCGAGGCGCCGTGGTCGGCGCACGCCTTTATGGTGAGCGTCGCCTGCACGATGGCGGTGATGAGTTGTGTGGCTTTAAGCTTGTCCGGATCGGCGTCAGACGATGCGGAGGTTGACGCGGACGCGTTCGCGGCCGATGCGCCGGCGCTGAGAGGTTCCTGAAGACTCGGGTTGAGCGTGACGGTGCTCTCGGCGCCGGCGCCGGTGGTGCGTTGCGCGCGGTAGACGATACGTCTCGCGCCCATGCCGGCGGTGGCGACGATGTCTTCCGCGGTCGACGCGAAGACTTCATCGGATGACGGTAACGCGGACGGCGGCGCGAAGCGCGAGAGGTTACGCTGCCCGTCGCCGACGTTTTGACTCTTAATCTTACGCCACAGGGCGAGCGGTTTGTCGTGATGTCCCTGTTGTTGTCGCAGACGCAGCAAGGCAGCCTCCAGTTCGGCATTGGCGTCACGCAGGCTGAGAACGATGGCGGCATATTCTCGTTGGAACTTGAGCGCATCCCCGTTCGTCTCCGCCGCGAGTCTCACGCGCTCTGGTTTATTCTTAAACTCCTCCGCGGCGTCATTCTTCTTGCGAAGCGCGTCGACGAGTTCTCGCTTCCTCTCGATGGCTTGATGCGCTTCGTTGAGCAAACGAACGTCAATCTCTCGCATTTGCGCGGCGACTGCGACGCCGGCACCGTACGCGTAACCATTCGCCGCGGGCATGGGATCGAGCGTTCCGCGGAAACCAGCGGTAAAGGCTTCGTTCTCTACTTGCTCGGCGGTGCTGGCGGCGATGAGATCCATCTCCTCCGTCGTGACGTTCACCGGCATGATGTCGACATCTCTGACGAGTTCAACGCCGAGTTCGGGTCTCGCAAATTGCACGCGACATCTCGAGCGCTCTACGATCAAGATATTGCCCATGTACGGCGAGTGAAACCTCGGATGGACCGCCAACACCGTCTGACCCACCTCGAGCGGCGGCGCCACTTTGAGTCCGCACGTCCACTCCGCTATGTTCGTTTCAAGCTCCTCCGTCATCTCTTTGCCCTGTAATTTTAATCTAGTCAATTCACGCGCGGCGTGTCTACAATACTCCAAGTCGAGGCGCTCATCCTTCAAAAACTTGAGCGACAGGCGCCTCGCCTTGGGTAGTTTTTGACGAATTTTCCTCCACTCGCCGCGTGTCGCCTTGTGCACGTCTCCTTTACCGACGCTCTCCAGCCATCGCGCGAAACTATTATCGTTGAACCAAGCCTTGTCCGTACCAGCCGTAAAAAAGTTCGCGTTCGCCCAACGCTTCGTCAGAGGATCGTGCGCGCCGATCAGTAGACGCGCGCGATTATTGCCCGCGGAATCTGTCGTCCCTGCCGTCTCGCTCAGACGATGATCCCCAAACAACGAAGACGCGGCTCCGAGGCCGACGGACTCGATCTCACGAGAGATGTGTCGTCGCGGTCTGGTCATTTTGAGCATCTTCTTGCCCACCGGCACGGGCAAGGGCTTATACTTGGGCAAAGGCGGCAAATGACGCGCCGGCGACGCGCTCGGCGCTCTCGGTCGACTGGCGGATGGCTTTCGCTTCTTCTTCAAAGTATCCATCTGCTCCGCACTCACGTTGTCAGCGAGTGTCATCAACCCATCGAGCGCGCCAAAGAGCGTATCCTCTTCCGTCGTCAACAATTTCTTCCCTCGTCCCGGCGATTCGTTCTTCGTCGCCGGCGCTGAAAAGTCTTCATCTGGAAACAGCGCTCGCGCGCGCTTTCGCCTGGGGGTCACCGTCGTCTTCCCCAACGCCAAGTCTATGATTTGATTTTTCGCATAATTCCTCGCTGGACTCGCTTGCTGGGCTGCACGAACCGCCTCCCGATTAATCTGAGGCGAAAGCGACACCAAAACCTCCGCCGCTCTCTCGAAATTCGCGTACGCGCTCGACGGTTTCCTCGGCGTCCTCCTCCCCGCCACGCGCGGCGCCTCCACCCCGAGCACGCTCACCATCGTCGACTTCTTCATCGCGCCGTTCTCACTCTTTCCATTCGTCGTCCCATTCATCGGTTCTTCTCGCTCGATCGAGTTCCCTCTCTTCGGCGTCTGCGAACCCGCCCTTTGCGTCGTCGTCGCGCCTCCGCTCTTCGTCTCCGCCGACCCGGCGCGCTCGGTTCGCGCGCGTTTCCCTCGTCCCAGCGTCTCCTCGGTCTCCGTCTTCACCTGCGTCGTCGTCGTCGCGCGCGCGCGGTCAGTCGGTGTCACCATTCCGCGTCTCGGCTCGATATATATCCCGTAAACCGCGGAGACGTCCTCGCGAAGACGTCCCCGCCGCGCCGTCGCGCCCGGCGACTGAAAATTTGAAATTTCCACCCTCGACGCATCCGTACCTCAGCCTTGGCGCTCGCGCGCGATCTCGCGTCGCGAGCGGGCGAGCGCGAGACATCGAGCGCGGAATCGTTCGTCTCGCCGCCCGCGAGCGCGGCCGCGCGTCGACTCGAGCGACGCGACGGCGAATCGTTCATGGCGTCGACCGCGCGCGGACTGGTGGCGAATTGGGTGCGCGCGCGGTCTCGGGGCGCGAGACGACGCGGGCGGGCGGTGGTGTGACGAAGCGCGCGAACGTGCGTCGCGTCGCGGGCGCGAGCGCGAGCGAGGCGACGCGCGCGCGTCTGTGCGGCGACGACGGGTCGGTCGGGACGTCGCCTGTCGTAGGCCCTTTGATGTGCGGTTGGGTCTCATTTTAAGTATATATGATTAAACCCATCTGTCAGGTTGTTTGGGTGATAAAAGTGGCGTCCGGGCGGCAGGCGGCGAGGCGGCCGAGGACGCTCGAGCGCGCGAGACGACGCCGACGCGCGACGGGCGACGGCATGTCGCTCGACGGCGCACGAGAGCGCGAGAGTGACGTCGCGCCCGTCTTCTCGCGCGTGGCCCCCAGATCGGACGCGCGCGACGTCGACGGTGACTTTGGCGGTGGGTTCTCAGGACGACCGTCCGGGACGACGACGATGAAAACCGACGTCGGCGCGAGCGGTGACGCGCGAGAGGGCGAGGGTGACGTTGAGATTCTCGGATTAGACGACGTTGATCACAGGTTTAACCTGAAGACGCTCTGGCGATTCATGGGACCGGGGTTTTTGATGTGCATCGCGTACGTGGATCCGGGCAACTTTGAGAGCGACCTCCAGGCGGGGACGCTTTTCGGGTATAAACTGCTGTGGGTGCTCCTGTGGGCGACGTTGGGCGGGTGGTACATTCAGGGATTGACGGTGCGCCTGGCGTTGGCCACGGGATGGGACCTGGCGAGGTGTTTCAGGGAGGAGTATCCGGACCCGGTGCGATACGCGCTGTGGGTGATATCGGAGCTCGCGATCATCGCGAGCGACGTGCCGGAGGTGATCGGGACGGCGTTGGCGCTCAAGTTGATATTTAACATTCCCACGTGGGTCGGGGTGCTGTTGACGTCGATGTCGACGATGGTGTTTTTGGGATTACAGTCGTTCGGGGTGAGAAAGTTGGAGGCTTTCATGGCGTCGCTCGTGGGGGTGATGTCTCTGTGCTTCTTGGCCGAGGTGACGTTCGTTGACGCACCGGTGTCGTCGGTCGTCGCGGGGGTCGTGTTGCCGCGATTGCCGAACAGCAAGGCGCTGTACATTGCGATTTCTCTCGTCGGCGCCGTGGTCATGCCGCACAACTTGTTCTTGCACAGCGCGCTGGTGTTGAGTAGGGGATTTAGTCTAGGCGAGAGGAGCTTGAAGATGGCGTACAAGTATAACATCGTGGAGTCTGGACTCGCGTTGTCGGTGTCGTTGTTTATTAATTTCGCCGTCATCATCGTCGGGGCGGCGAATTACGCGCAGTTGACGGATCCGGTGGAGATGCGAGAGGTGCGCGAACGGCCGCTGCAGTACGCGCCGGAGATGTTGAAACAAGTGCTCGGATCAGCCGCGAAGGGATTCTTCGCCGCCGCGCTGTTAGCCTCGGGTCAGAGCTCAACCATCACCGGCACGTACGCGGGACAATTCGTCATGGATGGTTTCTTGGAGCTTCGAGTCAATCCCGTGCTCAGAGCCGCCGTCACGAGAATGTGCGCCATCCTTCCCTCTCTGTCCGTCGTTCTCATCGCCGGCGACTCGTACTCCGAGTCTCTGATCGTGATTTCGTCCACAATCTTAGCCATTCAGTTGCCCTACGCGCTGATTCCCCTCATCAAGTTCACGGCGAGTCCGAACATGATGGGTCCGATGGCGGTGCCGTCGACGCAGCTCAAATTCACCCAGTGGCTCGCGGGTTCTGTCATCACCGCCAACGTCGTCCTCGTCATCATCATCGTCGCCGAATCCGGTCTCGTCACCGCAACTTTCGGCGGCGTCTTCCTCGGTCTCATCATCGCGTGCATGCTCGCCGGATACGTCTTCTCCCTCCTCTACCTCGCGCGCAGACCGGTGCATCAAAACTTGACCAGCCGCTGGTCGAGACGCATGAAACTCGACGCCGGCGGCGACGTCAATCTCGACGACGCGCGCTGGAACAACGACGAATTACTTCCAGATCCGGACCAACCCGCCGTGTACTCGCTGTGACCGTACCGGACCTCTCTCGACGCTTGTAAAGAATTATTCCATCCGCCGCCGCCTCTCGCGCCTCTCGCGCCGACGGGACGCCGGGACGTCACTCCCGCGCGGGCATGCACCGCGCGGCGACGTCCAACGCCGTCACCTGCCCGACCGTGCGCGCGCGACGATCGCACACTGCCTCTCCTGCCTCTCGCGCGTCCGCGAGCGCCGCCATGGAGGACGCCAACGACCGCGTCGTCGACGTGCGCTTTTTCCCAGACGATGTCGACCCGCACGTCACCCTGTCGCTTCGATTTCCCGACGGTAAGGAGACGCGCATGCGACGAAACATCGACGAGTCCATCGGCGTCGCGTTCGCCAGGCTTCGGTCGACGGTGGCGAAGCGTCGAGGCGGTGGGGCGGCGACGACGAAGATGATGTTTTCGGTTGCGTTGTCCCGAGACGGCGTCGACGTCGCTGAAGACGTCGGGCACGTCGACGCGTGGACCGAGGGAAGCGCGCTGACGATCGATGGCGCGGTGTACCGCGTGCGCGTGAACGCGCCCGAGGTGTTAGGCGTGGTGAGCGTAGATTTTCCGATGGTGGGGTACCCGCTCGTCGCGACGGCGACGGGGTTGACGTTTTGCGAACAAAACGACGTCGTCTTCGCGTGGACTGCGGATGGCGAGGACACGGGCGAGACGGGGAGATTTTACAGGCCGACGTCGGCGGACGTCGGGAAGCGGTTGGTGGTGGAGACGCGAGGCGCGCGACATCGCGAGACGGGGGAGTTGTGCGGCGACGTTTGCGCGGCGACGTTCGCGTTCTCCGCCGTCGTCTCCGAGCTCGGCGTCGACAGACGAGACGCGTTGGAGAGACTCGCGCCGGCGTCCGCGAGCGCGTCGGCGGCGGCGACGACGTATCGAATCATGACGTATAACGTGCTCGCGGACGCGTATTCGCACACGTGGGGCACGATGTTCCCATATTTTTCAGAAGATTTATCAAAAGCCGAGCGGCGGTTGCAAATCGTCTGCGAGGACATTTTGCGCGCCGACGCCGACATCGTCGCGCTGCAAGAGGTTGATAAGAAGTGGTTTGAATTGTTATTTGAACCTCTGTTGACGTCGCGCGGATACATCTCGACCGCGTGGGCCGGAAAATCGGGACAAACCATGGAGGGATGCGCCGTATTTTTTCGCGCGTCGACGTTTCCGTCCATCGTTTCGGAGCGCGTCGTTCAGTTGACAAAGATGCGAGACGCCGACGTGGCGCGATGGATCGAAGAATCGGAGGAAAACGTCGAGCTCAAAAAAGCGCTCGGCAAAATCACGTCCATCGCGCAGTTGATCAAGGTTCGAACCAAAGGTGGCGGCGCGCTGTGCGTCGGCAATACGCACTTGTTTTTTCATCCCGGCGCGATGCACGTGCGAGTGCTGCAGGCGCACGAATTCGTTCGACAGGCGAACGAATACGCGGGAGAGGACACGCCGCTCGTGCTGTGCGGTGACTTTAACGGTGAACCAGAGGATGGGGTGATTCGTTATCTGCGACACGGGGAGATCGACGCGTCGGACGAAGATTGGGTGCGCGGCAGTCTCTTTCGATGGGGCGGCACGAGCTCTCGCGACGCGGCGAAGGATTTATACTACGTCTTGGACGACGGTCGCGGGTACGCCGTCGATTTAAACGTCACAGTCACCAACGCGCTCGAGCTCCAGCGTCTAAACGAACGCTCGATCGCGATGAGTCTGTGCGCGAGAACGCTCGAAAAGGAGTGGGGCGCGTCGTGTAAGTGCGGAGATTCGACGAGCGACAACCCCATCGTCGACGTGAAGAAGCACGTCAGGGCTGGGTGCACGTTTAAAAACTGTCACAAGGTGGCCGCATTCACTCTTCGACGAGAGAGCGCCCTCGATCCCGGCGTGACGATGAACGACGACGATCTCGCCGCCGCGAGACGCGCCTTCGCCGACGCCAAGCGCGCCTTCGACGTCGGGCTCGAGGTCGTCGCGAATCGCCAACGCGTCCTCGCCGAGTCTCTGCGCCGTGACGACGACGACGACGACGACGCCTCGGGCTCGCGTCCCGTGGGATGCGGCGCACGTCTGCGCATCGCCCGTGGGCTCGTCTCCGCGAGTGGATTCCCCGAGTGGACCAACTACGTCGGCGGATTCATCGGCGCGCTCGATTACGTCTGGGTCTCGTCGCGCGATTTCGCGCCGCGCGCCGTCTCCCCGCTCCCGCCTCTCACCGCCGTCACCGAGCACGTCGCCCTACCGAACGCTCGATTTCCGAGCGATCACGTCCCGATGGTCGTGGACGTGGACGTCGCGTCGTGACGCGTTCGCGTTCGCGACCGAGCGTCGTCGCGTCCCGGCCGCCGCCGCCGCCCGGCGAAATAATCACTCTGTAGTAAAACCGCGCATCATCGAGCGACGCCCGCGTCCACAGTGTGCGACGCGTCGACGCGCGCGCGACCGAACGACATGTTCGCGACGTCTCCGAGCGTACGCGCGATTGCGCCGCGCGCGCGAGTCGGCGCCGCGCGCCGCGCGACGGCGCGCGCGCGAGTCCTATCCACGTCCGCTCGCGCCGCGCGTGACGACGGGGACGCCGTCGCGCGCGAGCGCGAGGCGACGAGACGGCAGACTTTGGCGACGCTCGTCTCCGCGGCGTGCGTCGCGACGATTGGGAGGACGACTGAGGCGCGCGCGGACGAGGGGGAGGGTGCGATCGAGGGTGGGGACGCGATCGAGGCGCCGACGCCGGCGCCGAAAGCGCCGCGAGCGCTGTCGACGAAGCGCGTGCAGAGCGAGTCGCTGGCGTACGAGTTCTCGTATGCGGTTGAGGCGGAGAGCGGGAAACCGATCAATTGGGCGGTGAGTCGCGAGCGGGATACGTACTCGAGCGCTGAGCCAATGTCGCCGAACGCTCGTCAGCGCATCGTGTACGAGCTCTTGAGCTTTAAGGGTCCGTTGACGACGGTTGTGACCGTGAGCAACACGCCTCCGACGCTTGAATCGAAGCCGGTGAAGGAGTGGACGGCGAAGCGCGTGGCGAACGCGGTGTTGGCGGATAAGGCGACGGGACGCGTGGCGAGCGGCCAACGCGTGAGTCTAGCCGAGGTGGACAACGCGCGCACGGAAATCATCGACGGTACGCCGTACCATTACTATGAATACATCTCGCAGGGCTCGCCAAACTTGCGCGAACCGGAAGCGACGACATTTCGACACAGCTACGGGGTGACGGTGGAACGGGATGGATATTTGTACACGTTGAGTTCGAGCGCTCCCGAAATTTACTGGGATGAACTCAGCCGCGGCTTTGATGACACCATCAAAAGCTTTAGATTGACGACGCCGAACAAGAAGAAGTACAGACAACCCGGGAACGAAGGTCTGGGGATTTCTTTGCCGTTCTAAATACGTTTGCCGCCTCGCTATTTTTTCTAAGATGCTAGTGCTAAAAGTTGGTTGTGATCCGATTCTCCTTCTATAGAGTTCAACGCCCGTCTTGCCTCTGCGACCGTCACTTCTTTCGCGTTTTTCGCGAGCGTCATCGCTATCCGCCACGCCGTCGTGCGCAACGCTTGATCGAGCCCGTCTTTCTGTCTCGATAGCGACTTGAGGCAAGCCTCCTGCAGTTTGTCGAATTTATCAGAGGACAGCGCGGCGATTTTCGCCGGCGTCGTGAACCCGGCGCTGTACAGGGCTCTCGCCCGAGCGCCGGTCATACCTTCAAGACGCATGAGTGGTAGCAGCTCCCGCCGCGCACCAGCTTGCAGTTCTTCGCTCGCGTTTTGCAACAAGCCTGCGAGAGCGTGCCATCCGCATTGTTCGCAAAGCACGCTCGCCATGCCCGCCATCGTAGCCGCGGTGGTCTGGAGAGTTTCAATCTTGCCGCGATCCACGCCATCGTTCGTCAGCACCGACCATTTTCGAGCCAATTCCACGTTTGTGTCTTCGCCCTTTAACAAATCGTCCAAAAGCAACGCCGCGGCTAAACGCTCGTGTCTCGCCAATTTCGCCTTTGACTCGCTAGACACGAGCTGACAATGTTGCGCGCGCTCTGCGAAATGCCGCGTCACGTCCAAGTGTTTCTCCCCGAGCTCGTAGACATCGGGATAACGACTCATCCAGTCTCCCCAGACTCGAAGATTCAGGTTCGTGACGAACGGATTCGTCTCGGGCCAGACGCAGAAAAACAATAGATGTGTCTTCGTCGATAGATTCAAACCATTCACCAGAGCTTGGTTCAATTCGACACGCAGTATTTTCGCGCGTTCGATGGGTAACGTACACTTGTAAAACGCGAAGCCCTCGGGCGTGGAGCACCATTCGGCGCCGTGATCCACGCGTCGAGCCTCAACCAGTCCCTTCTCGTAAATGTCCCTCAAGGCTGAATCTTGACACGCGAGAATGGAAGCGTTGTCGCGTCCAGAAGACCACGCAAACGTCCGACACGCGAGCTCACCGGCGTCCTCCTTCGTTTTGAGTATCCCACACGCGATCGATTCGAGGTAAAAGCGACATTGTCCAGTCGAGACTTTCGGATTCTTCATCGGAGGAAACAGACGCGATTTGAGCGGAGGCAGCTCACCGCACACGAGATTTTGCGCCCACGATGCGTGTTGTCGATCCGAGATTATCAAAAACGACTCGCCAAAGTCACTCTGGCCCTTTCTACCGGCTCTACCGGCCATCTGCTTGTATTGAGCCATCGAAGGCGTCGGAACTCCGCGAATCGAACCTCGCAGAATCACGCATCGTCTCGCCGGTAGGTTGACTCCTGCGGCGAGCGTTGTGGTGCACGTCAAGGCTAAAATGGCTCCATTCCTGAAGCCCTCTTCTATCACTTTCTTCTCGCTCGCGGTCAGACCAGCGTGATGCCACGCGAGACCGGCGCGCACGCACGTCACTAAATCTAGATTCGGTTCACCTTCGGCAGCCTCGTACAATTTTTCGACGCACGTCTCTCGAAGTCCCATCGTCTGCGGATTCGGAGGAAACATGCGCGAGAGCGCCAACGCAAACGTCGTGCACTGTCTCTTACTGATGCAGAAAATCAACGAACTGTGTCCTCTGACGTACACCGCGCCCACCAACTCCGCGATGACTTCGATCTCCGCCGAGCTCCACGGCGCGTCTCCTACTCTCGACAACGCGGCGCTCTCCCCGTCTTCACCCTTACGCTTCACGAACATGCCGTCCGCGCTCACCACGTGCTCCTTCAATTCAACCGGTCTACAGTTCCCAACGTACATCTCCGCGTCCAACCACTTGGCCAGTCTCTCCAACGATTCCCGCCCGATGGTCGCCGACATGGCGACAATTTGCGGTCCTCCGTTCGTCAACCTTCCCGATTTCACCGCGTGTCGAATCTTCGCCAACATCCCCTCCAGCGTCGCCCCGCGCTCGTCCTCGCTCACCATGTGCAACTCGTCGACGACCACGACGGCTAAATGCTCCATCTCTCCGCTCTCGAACAATCTATTCACGCATCCGCTCGCCTTTTCAATGGTGGCCACCGCTACGCGCTCTCGTCCCGCCAAGGGCGCGCCCTCGCACTCCGTCCCGGCGTACCCTCGCACCTTGGCCCCGATCGCACGCAACGAGTTCTCCAACGACGCCACTTTTTCGCGCACGAGCGCGACATACGGGAGCACGACGAGCGCCTTGGCGCGCGGACGCACGTCGAGCGCTCGTTTGAGCAGTTCGTCGGCGACGCGAGACTTCCCACCGCCCGTGGGCGCCGTGTACACGAGCGAGCGCCCGGTCGAGGCGACGAGATCGATGGCAGCCGCCTGCCACGGGTAGAGCGGCGGCGCGCCCCGCATGGCGACGGGGCGCGGCGCGGACTGGGACAACGGTTTTGGGTCGGGACAGTTTCGTTTCAAAAAGTTTTCGAGCGCGCGAATGGATGAATGAATGTTTGCATAATAAATCGATCGATGCGTGTCCGAAACGGACGCTACGGCGAGTGTGGACGCGCGAACGAACACGCGGGCGGGTGAGGGCGCAATATCGCTCACTTTTTGCCGGTGATGGCGCGGTAGCCGCTCTCGTACGTGTTCGAGATGAGCATGGCGATGGTCATCGGACCGACGCCTCCCGGCACGGGCGTGATTTGACTCGCCACTTGCTTGACGTTGTCGTAATCGACGTCACCGACCAAACGGTAGCCGGTTTTCTTCGTCGCGTCGTCCACGCTGTTGGTGCCGACGTCGATGACGACGACGCCGCGCTTGCACCAATCCTTCTTGACCATTTGCGCGCTTCCGGCGGCGGCAACGATGACGTCCGCCTCTCGACACACGCGCTTCGGATCCTTCGTCTTCGAGTGCACCACGGTCACCGTGCAATTTTCCTTCATCAACAACAACGCCGCGGGCATGCCGACGATGTTCGAACGTCCGACGACGACGGCGTTCTTCCCCGACAGCTCCACGCCGCTCCTCTTCAAGAGTTCGATGCACCCCTTGGGCGTGCACGGCGCGAACAGCGGTTCGTGTCCCTTCATCGCCAATTTACCGATATTTTCCGGATGAAACCCATCGACATCCTTCTCAAGAGAGATCTCCGCCAACACTCGCTCCTCGTTCATGTGTTTCGGCAGCGGCAATTGCACCAATATCCCGTGCACGTTTGGGTCGGCGTTAAACTTTCTCACCGTCTTGAGCACCTCAGCCTCGGTCGCTGTCTCCGGGATCTCCGCGTGAAAACTCGCGATCCCCGCCTCCTCGCACGCCTTGCGCTTCATTCGCACGTACGTCTGCGAGTCCTTGCGCTCACCGACGATCACCACCGCCAGTCCCGGCGTCTTCCCGTGGGAGCCTTTGAGCGCGGCCACCTTGTCCTTGATCTCTCCTCTGATCGTCGCCGCGATCGCCTTGCCGTCGATGATCTTCCCCGGTGCGCTCGGTCCAGCCCCCATGGTCGCGGTCGTTTGTTCGTCGCGCGCGCGCGCGAGTGGTCCGCGGAGTGACGCGCGCGATGGATCGACGACGCATCGTCATCAGCGAAACGTCGCGATCGGACGCGCCGGACGCGGGACGACACACCGTCGCGCGAGAGAGCGCGCGCTCGGCGAGGGGTCGGTCTGTTCGTTCGGGGAAAGATGATCGGCATCGCGCGCGCGAGCGCGTGGACGACGGAGACGCGAGGGGCGCGCGCGCGCGGTTCCGTTTCAGCGGGTGGGCGCTTACGCGCGGACGTCGACGTCGTCGTCGTCGATCGCACCGCGCGCGCGAGGGCGAGCGCGCGGATTTCGGCGCGCGAGAGGGGGGCGACGATTCGCGCGCGGGGGTTCCTGAGCGATTGGTTGTCGAAGAACGACGAGCGTGGGAAGGAGAAGAAAGGGCGGGAGAGTAAGAGTGGGCAGGGGAAGAAGCGTCGCGAGCCGGCGGCAAGACGACGACCGCCGCCGGTGGACACGATCGACAGTCCGTTCGAGGAGTTTACGAACGAAGAGTTGAGACCAGATTTTGGGTTTCGACGCGATCTGCACGAGCTCTACGACGTGCCGAGTCTGGATGAGGAACCACTCGGGGCGGGTTCGTACGGGATCGTTCGCAAGGCGACGTCTAAAAAGACGGGAGAGACGTTCGCGCTCAAGACCTTGAAAAAGGCGCCTTGGAAGACGGCGCCGCAGTCGATCACGGCGGTGAACTATTATCACGGTAAGATAAAGAACGAGGTGGAGGTGATGAAGACGATCGGGGCGTCTCTGAGCGTGGTGTATCTGTACGACGCGTTCGAGGACGACGAATCCGTGCACTTGCTCATGGAGTTGTGCTCAGGGGGTGAACTGCTCGATAGGATCTCTTTGGGAGCTTCGAGTGATTATCGCGAGGCCAAGGCGGCTGATTTAGTGAAGAGTGTGTTGAGAACGGCGGTGCAGTGCCACAGCCGAGGGATCATCTATCGCGACATCAAACCGGACAACTTTTTGTTTCAGACGGAAGATGAAGATTCGCCGCTCAAGGCGACTGATTTTGGTCTGGCGGGCAAGTTACCGCCTAAAGGTGAAGTGCTCGCGCGTCGATGCGGGACCCCGAGCTACATGGCGCCTGAAGTCATCGAGCGCAACTACGGTAGTCAAGCGGACGTGTGGTCGGCGGGCGTCGTTGCCTACCAATTATTGAGCGGTCGTTTACCTTTTGTTGATACGAAGAACGCTCGACCGAACGCGAAAGAGGTGTTTAGAGCGATTTTAGAGGACGACATCGACCTGGTATCTGATCCTTGGTCTTCGGTGAGCGATGAGGCAAAGGATTTCGTGCGCAAGCTTCTCGACAGAGATCCCGAATCGCGTCCGACTGCGCGCGCCGCCCTTCTTCACCCGTGGCTCACGCAGAGCAAGGCGAGTTGGAGGGCCAAGGCAGCCAAGGGGCAGGATTCGGCTTTGGATGGCCAAGTTGTTGCAAGGTTACAACGATTCGCCACTCAAGGTTTGTTGAAGCGTTCGGTGTTGCGTCTCATAGCCAAGGAGCTCCTGAGCGAGGACGAAGATGATACGAAGACGCTCTCCTCCAGGCAGACGGACGTGGCCACCCTTAAGGAGTTGTTCGCAAAGCTGGATACATCTGGAGATAACATGGTCGAACTCGGTGAGCTCGAAGTCGGACTGCGGGAGATCGGCTACGACGTGACCGGCAAGGAGAGCAAACAGTTGTTGGGATCGTTGGACACTTCGGGAGACGGCTTGATAGACGTCAACGAATTCATCGCCGCTCTCTTAGATTGGGAAAAGATTGAAAAGACGTCCGAGTACCCCAAGTGGGTCGAACGCGCTTTCAAAATCCTCGACAAGGACAACAGCGGCCAAATCGACGCCGAGGAAGTGGCGCAGTTGATCTTCGAGGAAACCACTGAGTCCAACGATTCCGTCCGCGCTTCCATCGTCAAGGAATGCATCAAGGAAGCAGACATCGATGGTAACGGTAAAATTGACATGGCAGAGTTCGCCAGTCTTCTTCAAGCGGATCCGATGGACGATTTGGATCAATACGATTCTCGCGAGCTCTCGGCGAGCTATGCCGAGGACGAGTGAGCTCCAAGTGCGCTTGCGATGCTGTTGCGCTATAATAGCAGTGTAAAACAACAAGATCGTAATATTACCTCAACATACGTGTGAATTTATCTTTAAGCTACGTAATTTTAGTCTAGTCTACTTCGCCTTCTTCACGACGCCGTCTCGAGACAAGTTGGCGAAGGCTTGCTTGTGCGCCGCCATGTATCGCTCGGTATCCTTCTGACTCCAATACGCGTCAATCTGCCTCGCCTTTCGCCCCAAGAGATCTCCAAAGATTACTCTGAGCATGTATGTCACGATGAAGAACGCGCACGTCGGATTCATCGCCCGGGGATCGGCGCCCTCGCCCATTCCGCAGACGAAACCAAAGCGACGCGGTATTTCAAATGGCAACAACAATCCAACCTTTTCGCCGTAAAACGCGCGCACCGACAACGTCCCGAGGAACAAAACCAACGTAAACGTTCGACCCGTCTTCATGCACAACTGTTTGAGCTTCTCCTCCGCGTGCACGAGCGCCACATTGGCTTGTTCTAATCGCGCACTCTTCCGGTCGCCCTTGGCCGCGACCTGCGCCTCAGCCTCCTCGACGCGCTTCTTCGCGAGTTCGATGCGCTTCTTCGCGATGGAGTACTCATCGGTGCCGTAGATGGCCTCCGTCTCGAAGACTTCGCTCACCAGGCACGTACAGACGGCGGCGAGGATGAGATTGAACATGGCGCGAGAATCCTCAGAGGCGCCGAGTGACGTCGAGGTCGAAGGACGCATCGCCGTTGTCTCGACGCGCGCCGCGCTCGAACGCGCGATGAAGAAATACACTGTACATAGACGTGCGCACGCCGCGTGTCGTTCTCGTTTTTACGACGTGTCGAATGTTATTCATTCACAACGCTATCCCCAGACTAGTGTTTCTGCGCGCCGTCGCCGCGCAAACGCGAGCCGCTCTCGTCATTTACGCCGTGAGCAAGCACGCACCGCCAACCTCCTTGATCTTCTTCTCAGCGAGTTTGCTAATGTATCGGCACTTCACCACAACCGGTTGGTTCGGGAGCTGACCCTTACCGAGGAGCTTGAAGATGCCGTGGTCGGTGAGGTCGATGACCGGGGCTTGAGACGTGTTCTTCGCGCACTCCTCGCGCTTCTCCTCGCCGACAAGCGTCCAGAGCTTGTCGATGTTAATCGTCGGGCAGTGGTAGTGGTTCTTCAACTTGTGGAAGTGACGCATACCAACCTTACCGAAGTAACCCGGGTGATACTTGTCCATCATGATTCTGTGATGGTGCTGACCACCAGCCATACCGCGACCGGACGGGTGCTTGCGGTGCTTACCGATGCGGCCGTGACCAGCGGACACGTGGCCGCGCTTTTTGCGGTTCTTGTGCAACTACGAACGGGAAAACACGGAAACAGTCAGTACGCACACTCACACACGTTCGTTCACACCATCCATCGCGCGTCTCCACACCCGAGCCGCGCGCCCGTCGACTCGCGCGCCGCTCCCAGAACAAAAACCCTAAAGCCATCGCCGCCCCGTGACGCATCACGCCTCGCCACGAACATCGCGCCATCCTTCGCGCGCGCACACCATCGACGACGCGATGGTGAAAACACCCATCACGACATTTTCACCGTCACGCCGCCACACCATCCACATCCGCGCGTCCACCACGTCCTCACCACTCATCCTCCCGGTGGTGGGGTTTCCTCGTGATCCTCTCGCGCGAGTCCGTCCACGCCTCATCGCGCCGTCGTCGCCCCGCTCGCGCGTCCACCACCGCACGACGCGCGACACGCGTTTTCTCGAATCGGGTCGTCATCGCGCATCGGTCGCCTCGCGGTCGCGCACGCACTCTCGTCGGCATCCTGCGAGTCGCTGAAAGGCGGATCGCGACGCGCGCGCGCGGGCGAGGAGGCGACCGCGCGGCGACCGACCGGACAGGTGCATGGAACCGGACAGGTGGAATCAGTAGACGTCGTTCGTTCGGAATTTCTATAGGCTGGAAATACGTATAATACGTGAAAAGGGGTGCTTTTTTATGTATGGTGGTATATGGTGCGTTCCGTCTCGGGTGACGCGGCGCGAGCGCGACCGCGCGCGAGAGGACGACGGCGACGACGACGGGTCTTGGCGCGGTGAGGTGAGGCGTCGCGCGCGGTGAACATGCGGCGTCGTGCCGTCGTCGCGTGTGTCGCGCGCGGGGTCGAGCGCGCGCGCGCGGTCGGTGGTGCGGTGACGACGACGGTGACGGGCGGCGCGGATGCGCGCGGTCGGCGTTCGGTGACGACGACGGCGACGGCGACGGGTGGTGCGGCGACGGTGGCGACGACGCGCGCGAGAGGGGACGCGTGGGGGCTCGCGGCGCAGATGGTGGCGAGGAGAGGGTGGAAAAAGGCGAACAGGCGCGTGGAGGTGATCCTCAAGGAGTCGATCCCGGGGCTGGGCGAGCCGGATGAGGTCGCGAGCGTTCGGCCGGGAAGGGCGAGGAATCATCTCGTGCCGTGTGGATTGGCGACGTACGTGAACGAGGAGAAGTTGGCGGCGGCGAAGGAGCGATTGGCGAGGCGTGAGGCGGAGCGGGCGATGCAGGAGGAGGGCGCGGAGGAGGACGCGATTTCGGCGGAGGAGGAAGAGAAAGAACGAAAGGTACGTCGCGCGTGCGAGGGGTGAGAGGTGGTGACGGCGTGGTGGTGGTGATGGTGATGGTGACGATACGCCTGCGATGATGACTGGAACTTTCTACGGACTAGAGTTTCTGAAGATTCGAGTTTCGGCTCCAGTGTTTACAAAACGTTTCCCTTGGCTGTCTGAGCAAAGTATCTGGTCACGCATCGATCAATCACCTCAATGTGGCGTCTCGGCGCATGGGACACTCGATCGGTCGTTCATTCGTTTGACGATTTGAACGTATCCCTCTCGATTCGACCTCGCGTGACGCGTTTTACTGACTGGTGATATTTTTTCTCGACGTCGTAGGAGAAGGAGCTGGTGATCAAAATGCTCACCGCTGATCCTCCGATCGCGTTCAAGAGAATCATTGATAAGAAAACCGGAAAACCACGTCTTGCGGTCACGCGTGAGAACATCGTGGACGAGGTGAGTTCTACGTCTTTGCCGAGCGCGCGCGTTTCCGCGTCGCATCCGCCGGCCGTCGTTGCGAGTGAGGAGAAATTGTCACCTGATAGCATCGCGCCTCTGTCTGAATGGACGGATTCATGCCTACAACCCGTGAGGAGACTTTATTCTGACGCAACACGCGACCCGGTGGACGAGAAACACGGCTCGACGACGACGCGCGCGCCACGCGAACTCGACACTGACGGATGGACGGACGGCGCGTTTTCCCCCGCTCGACGCAGGTTCGCCGACAAAAAGCGCTCGAACTCAATCCAGCCTCGCTCGTCCTCGAGCGTCCGATCGTCGAGTACGGCGAGTACGAGATTCCGCTCTGGATTCGAGGGTACGCGCGAGGCCAACACGCGTTGCCCGTCGTCGTCCGCAAGCGTCTCTGAGCACGGTCCTCCTCTAGCGCCTCTTAGATAGTGTACATCGAAAAAAGCCAATCTTTTCTTCCCACGCACGACGATGTGACGATTCCATCTCCTGACCTACATCGGGAAAACGCTTCCTCGACTATGAGAATTTCCACGAGTCCCAAACCATCGACCCCCCTCGTCCGGGCCGATGAGCCGGACGGACGATGAACCGCGACGACCCGCGCGCGGCGGGATCGCGTCCGCCTCTTTCCGCGGCGTTCACGCTCAAGGTCGCGCACAAACAAACATGGGCAAGCGAGCGAAGAAGAGGCGCTCCCAATCCGTCCTCAAGACCAACGCGTACTACTCGCGTTTCCAGGTCAAGTTCGCGCGTCGTCGAGCCGGTACGTGGCGATCAAGCCCTAGATGTGGCGCCCGCGAGCCCGCCCGCACGACGCGTTCGAGCGATCCCGACGCCGACGTCGACGACTCTGAGACGGTGTTGCCTCGCGAAATGCGATGGAGAAAATCGTCTCGATCGTCCGCGCGTCGTCGCGCGCGTTCGTTCGGACGCATCGATCGTCACCGTCACGCCGATGTTGGGCACGGCAGGGTTTTCAGCCCTCTCCCGCCGCATCGATCGGGCGGTCGTGTGCTCGCCCTCTCGAGTCGCGCGACGCCGTGCGCGAGCGTTTGGACTGACAGAAACACGCGTCATTCTTTTCGTCGCGCTTCACAGGTAAAACGGACTACTATGCCCGTCAACGCTTGATCACGCAAGACAAGAACAAGTACAACTCGCCGAAGTACCGCTTCGTGGTGCGCTTCACCAACCGCGATGTCATTTGCCAGGTGGTGTACGCCACCCTCGCCGGGGATGTCTGCATCGCGGCTGCGTACAGCCACGAGCTCCCGAAGTTCGGCATGAAGGCTGGCTTGAAGAACTACGCCGCCACCTACGCCACTGGCTTGTTGTGCGCGCGACGATTGTTGACCAAGTACGGCTTGGCGGACACGTACGAGGGCAAGACGGATGACTTGGGCGAGGATTACCACGTCGAGCAAGAAGAAGGCGAAGCCCGCCCGTTCAAGTGCTTCTTGGACACTGGTTTGGTGCGAACGTCGACTGGTGCGCGCGTTTTTGCGGCGCTCAAGGGGGCTGTCGATGGTGGTTTGGACATTCCGCACAACGAAAAGCGCTTCGCCGGCTACGATCTTCAAGACAAGTCGCACGACCCGGACACGCTCGAGCGATACATCAAGGGTGGTGTTGTCGCGGAATATGCGGAAGAGATGCAAGAGGAGGAACCGGAGAAGTTCGAGCAACACTTCTCCAAGTACTTGGCGGAGGACTTCGACCCGACCGAGCTCGAAGACGCCATGGAGGACGTCCTCGATGCGATTCGCGAGGACCCGGTCTTCGAGAAGAAGGAGCGCGTCAAGCCGGCGGATGCTGGTCGCAAGTTCAAGCTTCCGAAGCTCACGTACGAAGAGAAGAAGGCCAACCTCAAGGCGAAGCTCGAAGCTCTTCGCGCTGCCGCGTAATTGCCATGGTGTGGTCGTGCACTTTCCTGTGCGAAAACCCTTCGTCACTCGACGCGTAGACAAACTAGTCTCCGTTTGTCGCGAGACGATTCGCCTTTCGAGGTGAATCATCGCGCGGTTGTAATGACCTCATCGCGACAGAACATTCACAAACGTTTCACTCGTGTACCATGCGCGCGACTCAAAATTAAATCCTAAGTTTCCTAATTACAACCGTGGCGCCAGCGCCTAGAACAAGCCTTGAAGGTAGCCGGCAACCTCTACGTCGGCGTCGTTTCTGCCATCCGGCGCTGATTTCTTCGACATGTCGGACGTTTGGGTGAGACCTGCCGCAGAATTCACCTCTTCGGTGTCGTGATCCATGGAAGCACCCAACGCGCGATCGCCGTCGTCGCCCTCTCGACGCGAAGGTCCCAAAATATCTTCCGCCGTCGCCTCCTGACCCCGCGTGCGAAACTGGTGAATGCGCTTCACCATATCCTCGACTCGCGTGCGTTCAAGCCTGTTCGCGTGTAGCATGGAGAGCTTCTTGTGTTTAAGTGATCCACTTTGGCCCTTCAACTCGAGATGAGACGCTTGAATAAAGTTCTCCGCTTCGTTCGACGTCGGGTGGGCTTGTTGAAACCTCGGCACCGCACCTAGGCTCGCCTCAGCGGCTTCATTCGAAAATTTAAAGAAATCCTTCACCTCCTTGGCGGTGTTGGGCGCCTTCTTTTTCTCGTCGTCTTTGTTTGAGGAAGACTTGGATTTACTCTTGTCATCTCTCCGCTCGTTGCTCTTCTTGTTACGTTGACCCGCCTTGTCGCGGCGTCCGCCAGACTTTTCATCCCTCTCCATCACCTTGTCCTTCTGGTTCTTATCGTCTTTATTCTCGCGGTCCTTGGATCTGCTGTTTTTCCTTTCATTGTCTTTCTCTCTCTTACCATCTTTCTCCCCGTCCTCTTCATCCTTCTTTGAACCGGCTTTGCCCTTGTCGTCTCGGGACTCGCCTTTTGTTTTGGCGGCGCGTTCTTTATCCTTGTTCACGTCGTCGATGAGCGCTCCCGTGACGCCGAGCACGTCTTCTTCGTGCGATGAAGATTCGTGCTCTTCTTTAGACGCCTTGTGCGCGTGTTTCTCGACGCCGTGGTCGATGACACCGTGCGCGCGATAACACTTGAGTAGAGGTTGCGTCGCCGTGAGCGCTTTCAATCCGACAATATTCCCGGCGGCGTCGCAGGAAGGGTGCGTGCACAGGTCGTCGACGATCCACGATTCCAAATATCCTGCACCTTTCTTCGCCGCGTATTCGAACACTCTATCCGGGAACGTGGAAGAGATGATGTACGAACTCAGTCCCGTGTGTCCCGGCGAATTCCACGTGGACAACTTCAGATCGTTTCCTTTATGATCCGGGAACTCAACCACCGTGTGTGAGCCGGTGACGCCCGGATAGGCGTTGAGCAAGATGACGTCAAAATCTTCCGGCGCGTGGTCTACAATGGCGCCGAACGAGGACACGGGAACGCCGAGCGTCGACGGAGACAATCCGCCCGTGTCGACGATGATGGTGTAATTGTTCCCCGCATCCTTGGCCAACTGCCACTGGTACATGTGACCGAAGAGCGTGCCGACGTGCTTGGAAAGCGCGGCCCAGGCACCGGCGATCTTGCCGTCTAAATCGCGCGAATTGGGCGCCTCTATCCAGTCCAGACCCTTCAGTGCGGAGAAATCTGGATGCAAGTAATCGTATCCGAGCACCTCGAACACCGTCTTGAGCGCGTACACGGAGCGGTCAAGTCCCTCGGGCCACATTTTCGGATTCACGCTAGCGGTGATCTTCACGTTCTTCGACACCAACTCCACGTCGTGGTTCGTCAAAAGCTTACTGAGCGTCACTTTGAGATCGTCTCGATCCTGTTGAGAGCCCGGTCTCGCCATGAGATGCGTCGGCGTGTCCCACGTATTTTTTATCGAGAGCTCGTCCGTCCCGAGACCACCGACTTCGGTGCTCTTTTCGTGACCTATCTCTCGTTCATGCTCCTGCTCCTCGTGGACAATGTTGACCGCCATTTTAATCGCCTCCGCCACCTCCTGTCTACTGTGTCCGGCCAAGCGAGGGTCGCTCTTCGTCACGTCGTTTGGCGGAGGCCGTTTCGCGTGCGACGGCGAGTGTTTCTCCTTGGTCGACGCGTGTGACCCGTGCAGATTCATCACCGCCGACGCAGGCTTGGGCGACGAAAAAGACTTCACACCGACCATACCCAGCAATCCACCGTCCCAGTACCCGCGCGCGCTCACCATCGCCGCCGCCGCCACGCTCACCACGCCGATCAGCGCCCACAGCGAGCTCACCCGTCTGTGTCTCCACCCACCTCGCTCGCGATCGAGCACGACCGCCTCCTCATCGTCCGTCATCGTCGGCGACGACGGTCCGGCGCCGTAATCATCGTCCTCGACCTCCGTTCGGTCGTCCGCAACGCTCTCGACGCCGTCCACCCCTCGAGCGCGCATCGACGATCCATTCGTCCCTCCCGACGCGCGCGCGTCCGTCGATCGGCCCCATCGCCGCCGCGAATCCCCGTGCGTGCGTTCTTCGACGTCCGCGACCGCGCGCGAGAGCAGCACCGCGCGCTCGTCCATCGCGCGCGCGCCGATTTCTCCCGTAACACCATCATCGTTTGTTTGAGCTCAAATGCGCTCGAATGAGCGCACGACGCGCTCGATCCAGAATCCGCACACTCGCGCGCGCGAGCGAGCGCAAACGCCTCGTGAAGGCGTGAGTCGGACGAGGGGGGAGAGTGTCATCGAACGTGGACGGCGACGGGGCGACGTGCGCGGCGACGAGACAGCATGCCGCAGCGGCGAGAGATTTTCTCTCTGCCGCCGCTGCGGTGCGAGATCGCGCACTGTCGAGACGTGCTCGCGGCGATCGCGCACACGATCGTTTTTACACGCGCTCTGGGGTGCGGGAGACCGCGAGACGAGCGAGGGGAGAAGTTGGACGTGCATTATGTCGCGTGCGGGGACGCCGCGGCGGATGGGAAGATTCGGGACGCGGCAAACAGTATCGTCACGTGGGCGCTAAAGACAGGTGGTGGGGAGGCGGACGTGACGTTGAGTTTTTATGAGAGAGATCGAGGGGCGCCGACGCCGACGCGGAGCCTGAGGGATGCCCTGGCGAGGTCTTCAGGGTCGTGGAAGCGAGACAGCGGCGCGAGCGGATACTGGGAACAGTGGAGGATAGGATTAGAGATTTTTCGAGGGGAGGAGCTGGACGACGACGCTCGCGCTCGGGCCAGCGAAGCACTTCGAGATCAGGTTGTGGGCACGCAACGACACGTGTTGAGTCTGGTGAATGAGATGAAGGCGCACGTGCCTCCGGTGACGACGAGCGACGTGTTGAGCTTTCCGTTTGAAATCACCGTGCCCGTGGCACAGATAGAGTCTCCGGGAAGTTTCGGAAGGGGAATATTAGAACGATTGGCGAGTTTATCCTCGACGCCTCCCTCGATGATGTGATCGAGAGAATTCTTTGTACGATTGTAGTCGTAGCCGCGAGCTGCGAACGTGTAACACAATACAGCATTCAAATTCAATATTCTACGTACGCTAAAATCTACGACTAGTTGGCGCCGACGAACGATCACCGCGACGACACCGTCTTCACGATCGTCCGCTCGACGCTCGACGCATCTTCCACTTTAAGAAATCGTCGCGCGTCTGCGCCTCATCCTTCGCCGACAACTCGCCGCGCATCGCCGCCTCCATCCTCGCCCTCAATTCACCCTCATCCACCGGATCCGCCTCTCGCACGATCTGTATCGGACTCCACGACGGGAATTCAAATTCTACACCGCCCTCCGCACCGTCACCGTCCTCCTCCAACGACGCTGAAAAATCAATCGCCGCTGCCGCCGCGAGCGCCGCCGCGCCCCCCGCGAGCGCGCCCGCCGGCGCGCCTCCGCGACCTCGAAACGCCCACATCGCCCCGCCTCCCGTCACCGCCCCCGCCAACGCGTTCGTCGGCGCGTCCTTCACCCCTCCGTTCGATCGCGCGAACGCCTCGAGCGCCGTCGCGTACGTCGTCCCGACGAGCGTAAAGTTGGCGCACGTGTTCAGCGCGTAAGTGGGTAACACGCTCGCCGGACGACCTCGCGCGAGCGTCAACGCGGCGCCGACGAATATCCCCGCCAGCGCGGAGCTCGCGCACGCGTTGGCGATGTTCTCGCACGCCTCGCGGTCGACGTCGAGCGACGGAAACGACCACATGAATTTTGAAACGCGCGCGCGTCGACCAGTGGTGCTCGGCACACGACGACGCGCGCACCATGGCGCTCGCGGCGACGACGCGAATCGACCGCATCGATCGCGTTCGGACGCTTTCGACGTCTCGATGCGCGCGACCGACGCGCGCGGTCGTCGGCGCGGCGACGCGACGATGTCAACGAGAATATTCCGCGAGCGCGAGCCTCGGTCGAGCGCGACGCGACGCGCGCGCGACGGTGACGATGCGCGCCGAGCGAGGCGACGACGACGCGCGCGAACGAACGATCGCTCGGGCGAGCGCGTCGTTGGACGGCATAAAGCGACCGAGACGGGTGGCGATCTTCGTGGAGCCCAGTCCGTTTTCGCACGTCAGCGGTATGAAGAATCGATTCTTGCGATTGATTGAAAACTTGCGAGAGATGGGGGATGAGGTCGTGGTCGTGACGCCGGATCGTAATCCGCCGGAGGAGTACCACGGCGCCAAGGTGATCGGACTGCGCGGTTTCGTGTTGCCGTTTTACGGGACGGATACTCTTTTGTGCTCGTTTGGTTTCGACAAGCGCGTGTGGGACGAATTCAAGACGAATAAACCCGATTTGGTGCACTGCGCTGTGCCGGGAGGGATGATTTTCGGCGCGATGTCGTACTGTAAAGCGCTGGACATTCCGCTCGTGGAGTCGTATCACACGCACATTCCGCACTACATTCCGAGATACACGTGGGCGGGTCTCGTCAAGCCCATGTGGGATTTGATTCGGTTCTGGAACGGTTATGCCGCGACGACTCTGGTGACGTCGAGCATCTTGGAGAATGAACTTCGAGAGGAGGGATGTAAGAACTTGCAAGTCTGGGATAAGGGTGTCGACACCGTGGCGTTCAACCCAAGTTTTAGAAGTGAGGAGATGAGAAAAAGACTCAGCGGTGGTCGGGACGGTCCCATCATCGGATGCGTGGGCCGTCTCGGCGCGGAAAAGAGACTCGGCGATTTGAAAGACATACTCGAAAAATTACCGCCGAACGTGAATTTGGCCATCATCGGCGACGGTCCGGAACGTAAAAGTCTCGAGAAGCACTTTGCCGGTACGAACACCGTGTTCACCGGCATGATCACCGGCGACGATTTATCCGCGGCGTACGCGTCTTTGGACGTGTTCGTCATGCCGAGTCCGAGCGAAACGCTCGGTTTCGTCGTGATGGAGTCGATGGCTTCCGGTGTTCCCGTCGTCGCCGTCGCCGCCGGTGGTTTGCTTGACATTCTGACGAAGCCCGGGGACGTCGGGATGCTCTACCCGGAGTACAACTACGATAAGGCGGCCGAGCACGTTAAGATGCTGCTCGAAGACGATGCTGAACGTAAACGCATGGGTGATGCGAGCCGCAAAGACGTCGAGAAGTGGGGGTGGATGTCTTCTAATAGAAACCTTCGCGACAACCAATACTCGAAGGGCTTGGCTAGATTTTTCAAATTGCGAAGCCTTCGCACCGCAATCAAAGCCATTGGCGTTCGTCGACGCACGGCTGCTGCGCTTGACTTTGTGATCACGGGTCAACACGTGTTGCAAATCGCTCTCTTTGGCGTTGCTTTGAGCACGCTCATCTTCGCCAGACAGGCTGGACCGATGGTCACGGCAACCAAAGTCAAGGCTGCCTTTGGCGCGGCGAGCTGGCTCAACGCGGCCGAAGCCGCCATCACTGAGGCTGGTCCCACGTTGGCGCCAATTATTTTCACGGCCATTACCACTGTTGCGGCTGTCATTCCTTTTGTACCAACTCAACCGCTATTCATCATGGCTGGATTATTCTTTGGTTCGACGTACGGAGCCGCTCTCGGTTTGCTCGCCGCGGTGAGCGCGACCGTTTTGGCCGCCTTCGGCAGCCGTGCGCGAGGTTACAGACAGTTCAGTGATGACGTCGCCCAACGCGTCGGCGGTGCTCCAGCTCGCCGATCCGTTCGAGCGCAGTTACAAAAGGTGAACCGAGCCGTCAGCGGCCAAGGCAATCCCGTCGTGCAAGCCACCAAGGTGGCCGTGTTGCGCCTCCTCCCGCACGCTCCCTTCACGATCACCAACTACTTCTTGGGATTCACTCGAGTGTCCATGCGCGCGATCGCGTGCGGTACCGCTGTCGGTATGGCCCCGTGGGTCGCCTTTTACGCCATGGTCGGCGCCAACGCTCGCGCGCTCGTCGCCTCGGGCGCCACCCTCAGCGCCGTCGTCGGCGACGCCATCAGCACCGGCGCCGCGCGCATCCCGTCCCTCCTCACGTCCACAGAACTGACCATTGTCGTCCTGTGCGCCGCTCTTTTGCTCCTCAGACCGGCCGCTCCGGCTGAGAAAATCCTCGAATCCCGTTGAGTCGTCACCGCCGCCGCCGAGTTGTAACCACGTCGCCAAAAGCGCCTCTCCAGTCTCCAGTGCGCGACCCCTCGCATCGCATCGCTCGACTCATGCGCGTCGCGCTCGCTCGCGCCTCGACGACCGCGTCGCTGTCAACCTCGGGTCGTCGCTCGCGCGTCCACCGCCCTCGCGCGTCCCCTCGTCGCCGCGCCCGAGAGCGCGACGAGGACGCGGACAGGTTTTTTAAAACCGTCGAGTTCGACGGACTCGATCCCGAGCGCAAGGCGGCGAGCGCGCTCACCAACCTCCTCACCATGGCTGCCGTTCGCGTCGTCCTCGACCAGATGTGGGGCACGCGCCATCGCTCGCCCATGGCGCCGAAACTCATCGATTATCTGCAGACGCACCCGCTTCGGGACGGACGCGCGTGGCTCGCCGAGCTCATGTCGCACGACGAGTTAGATTACAGACTCGTCGCCGTGCGCGTCATCGAGACGCGAAAGGTGTTGGCGGAGACGCCGGAGGGGTTCGATTACGATTGGATGCGCGAGGAATCGTTGGAAGGGATCGCGAAGGATAACCTGGACCTCTCTCGGGCGCTGCTCGCGTGTTCGTTGGCGTCGGGCGACTGCGAACCGGATTTCACGCGCGAAGCGTAGACGAGGACGAGAGGCGAGACCGCGCGCGAGAGAGAGAACGAGAGCTTTGTGTATTCGATTGTTTCATGTAGTAAGAGTTATTTTTTATTCATGTCATTCGTATCGCTCGCTCGCGTCCCGTCGTTCGAGCGCAGAATGGAATAAATGGAACGCACGCAGAGCCGCGTCCGCAGACGACGCCGCGCGCGATGGCGTCGTCCCTCGATGACGCGTCCATCGTCGTCGCAGATGCGCCCGCGACGATTCCGTCCGCGGCATCCGCGACGGCGGTCGTCCTCGCGTCGCGCGCGCGCGCGAAAAACGTCGCCCTCACGCGCGGGCTCACCGCGCTCGCGGGCGCGTCCACGTCCGCCGTCGCGCGCGAGCTCTGTCGAGCCGTCGGACCGACGGCTGAGTTCGCGAGCTACGCCGCGCGCGTCGTGTGGTTGCGCAAGGCGCGCAGGCGTCGAGGACCGCTCGTCGCCGCGTGCGTGTGCGCGGGGGAAATCGTGCGAAGGCAACGGTTCGCAGACTGGAGCGCGCGTGAGAGACCGGGGCGATTGGGCGAGCTCGAACGGTGGAGTTTGCGCGCGTTGGGAGCGATCGCGCGGGCGTTGGCGTCGAGTAAACCCTTGCCCACGATCACGGGGCGAGTTGCGCTGCTCGTGGCGGCGGCGGCGCCGTATAAATGTTTCGTGAGAAAATTCGCCAAACTCGCGGCGAGAGTGTGCAAGATACCGGTGGTGCGCGTGAAATTGCAGCGACACGCGAGACGGTTGGGGAAGCTGTTGGCGAAGAATAAGGTGAAGAATGAAGTGAGTTCGTATAGGATGGCGCTGAACGAGGCGTGGGAGGTGTTGGAGGAGACGCTGCCGAGGGACGTGTTGTACGCCATGAGACACGCTGAGGGGCAGTTGAGCACCATCGCGCGCTTTACGGGGGCTAAGAATAGACGACGACGAAGGCGAGGGAGAGCGTCGTATGCGCGCGCCGAGAGCGATGCAGAGGGTGACAGCGACGACGAGAGCGACGATGAGCGCGCGCTTAGCGAGAGGGAGTACGTAGGAAACGGTAGACATGTGTTGCTCAGGCCGGTGGGATGGGTCAAGGGCGGGATGAATAGATTGCAGCGCTTACCGGCGGTGGTGTACGATAGCGTCGTGGCGACGGACACGGGATACGGGAGCGCGCTCTTAATTCCGCGAGAGTACGAAATTCACGCGCTGAAGAATAAGTTATCACCGATGGCGAGGGTGAAGTTTACGGATACGCAGCTCGCGGCGTTTTTGTTACAGTGGAAGAACGCGTCCGTCGCGGCGCAGGCGGTCGAACGATCCATGCAATGGCGTAAACGGTATGAATTTCTCAATGAAGCAAAGTTGAAGCAATTTTCAAACGTTGTCTTCATTCACGGGCCGAAACAGAGCTGGAGCGGTGGGTATCAACTCGTGTTACGACTTCGAGCCGCCATGGACGCCGTGGGCATGGAGGGACTGGACGAAGTCGTCTCCGCTGTGATGACTCACGCCGAGCACGAGTGGACGCGACTGAAGCAATCGAACGGTGTCATGCGAGGTCGACTGGTCGCGCTCGTCGATTGCTCAGGCATCGATTTGACGTCGCTGCCCATTTCCCTCGTGGCGACGACGCTGGTGACGCTCGACGCCAACTATCCGCAGTTGGCTTGCGAAGTGCACTGCATCAACGTCTGGTGGCTCATGCGCCGAGCCTTACAGATACTGTTGGAAGTGGTGAGTAGCAACACAAAGGAGAGAATTTCAATCTATCAGGCGGATGACGACGGCATCGAAAAGCTGCACGAAAAATTCTCTCCGCACATTCTTCCCCGATGCATCGTCGGCGGAAAATGTCACTGTTTGAAGTGTAAGAATCAGCCATACGTCGCGCGTCCACCGAGGCGTGCTTTGGCTGGCTCGTGGCGAGGTCTCACGTGGCAGCAGATGTCGAGTTCACAGCGCCGTCAGTATTTACGACACTTGGCGGTGTACACCACGGCGCTCGTCGTCTTCTATCCCATGTTTTATTTCAGAATGACCATCCACCCAATCATGGCGACGACGTTCGCGATGATTCGACGTTCTGGCTTCCGTGAGCGCGCTTTCGTGGCGAGCTTAGTCGTTTCTCTGGTCATGATCTTTTTCACGTGGCAATTCATCACCACGACAGGTTTGTTGGAGGACTACCTGCCGTGGATCATGCGAGACGATCGCGGAGCGACGCTGGAACTCGTCGATTAAATTTGTAGCAAAGTGTAATCATATCATTTCATGTACATGCGTGTTTATACTCTATCGATCGTGTCGGGTGTGTTACCAATTGTAATTTCCGTCGCCGCCGTAGCCGCCGTTACCACCGTAGCCGCCGCCGCCGTTACCGCCGTAGCCGCCGCCACCGTTACCGCCGTAGCCGCCGCCGCCGTAACCGCCGCCTCCGCCGTAACCACCGTTGCCGCCGTAACCGCCGTTGCCGCCGTAACCGCCGTTGCCACCGTTACCACCGTTACCACCATTACCCATGTACCCGGCGTTCGGACAGTCACGAGCCCAGTGGCCTTCGCCTCCGCACTTGTGGCACGCGCCTTTTTTGCCGCCGCCACCGCCGCCGCCATAACCGTCGTTCGCATTTCCACCGAACTGGTTGTACGAGGAGCGACCGCCGCCGCCACCACCACCACCACCTTTGTTCGGGCAGTCTCTCGACCAGTGACCGCTCTGGCCGCACGAAAAGCACGTGCCTTGCGCGGCACCTCCACCTTGATCACCCATCACCGGTTGCGGTTGCACGCCGGCTTGGTTCCAGCCGCCATTCGCCGGCATCTTGTTCTCTTGTTCATAGCTAGACGTGGACGCGCGTTTCTTCGTCGGCGGGATGTACTCTTCAGAGTCTTGACCCATTTCAAGCTTTTCGATTTTTTCGAGTAATTTTTTGGAAGCTTCGACGTAGTTAACCGGAGCGATTTCCAACAGGCTTGCCTTGGCGCGAGGCATGTCTTGGTACGTATCGACAGCCATCTTCAAGCGCACCGAGTACTTTCTGAACATGGCTTGATCCACGCGCGCTTCGAAAGCTTCAGCCTCGTTGGTGTCATAGAATTCTTTCATTTCGTTGGCGGAGAGTCCGAAGATGGTATCGCCTTTATCGCCGAAGACGCTCATCCATTGCTCGCCGCTGTGATCGGCGAGTTGCATCGAAAACATGTATCTCCAATCCGCGGACTCGATGTTCTCGCCGCTGTGACGCTCGCACGTCCACACCCCCGAGTTTTCATCTCTTCTCAACTTCTTTTGGCACACACGTTCGCCGTTTTGAAGCGGACACGCTGGGTAACAGAGTCCGTGGTCACCATTTGCCTTGATGAATTTGATGGTACAAATCGTGTTCAAGTAAGCCACGCCATCGCCCGCGTTGACGAGCTCTTCACCGATCGACTTGATTTTGCCGAGGCACAGCGCGTTGGAGCTTCCGCCCCCGCCCGATCCACCACCTTGACCACTCAAAGAGTTGAACGTTTGGTCGCTGCCGCCTTGATCAAACCACATGCGCATCTTCGTCGCCTCGGGAACGTCTGGATTGATTTCGACGTTTGTGCTTCCGACCGTGCCCATGTTTCTGCCTTGGAATTCACCGACGCGCGCGTTCTTCACCGCCACGACGGGTTTTTCACCGCTTGAGATCAACGTTTCAATCTGTCCGCCCAAGTTGATGGAGTGCGGCGCCCAGAGAGTAAACTCGATGGCGGAGCCAGAGTCGTCACGAAGCATCACCGAGCGCTTGGACGTCTCGCTTCCGTCGCGCTTCAAGATGGTGGTCAAATCACCGACGCTGTACGCGATGGCGACAACATCGACCATCTGACCGTTCTGGGCGTCGTTCAGACTGCCAATCTTCTTAAAATCGTACTTGATCCTCGCGATGGCTTGTTCCTCCTCGGGACACGGCACGAAGGTCGTGTTCTGGTCGATTTTGATTTCGTATTGACTGATGGCGTACTTTGGATTGCGGGCTTGCGTCACCTGACCCTTGGAGATTTCATACACGACGCCCTGACGCAACTCTTGCGAGAAACGCACGGCAGCGTCGCCGAAACACACGCACTTCATCTCGCTGCCGTCCTTGTCAAGAATCTCAAAACCGAGCACCTTGCCCTCGCCGCGCGTGTTGGTGTACGAACGCAGTTCCAACTGACTCGTGATTCGAGCGCGAATCGTCCATCGGTTCTGGTACGGATTCAGATCAGCGATCGTGCGCAGCGTCATCGGCGCCTCGTTGCGAGCGACGGGACCACCGTCACGACGATACTGACCCTGTGCGCCGCCGTCGACGCCGCCGCCGTACCCGCCGTACCCGCCCCCGCGCGGTTGTTGCTGCTGCTGTTGCTGCATCGGCGACGCCCCGTGACCACCCTGCGGCGCCCCGTACCCTTGCACTTGCGCCTGCGGCGCGCCTCCGTACGCGTTTCTCTGTTGCTGCTGGTGACCACCGCCCTCGATGCCGCCCACCGTCGGCGGCGTCGCCGTGTTCCACACGCGAGGTTGGCCCACCACCGCGCACTCCTTCTCCACCAACGTCGCTTCGATGATGACGATGATCCTGCGCGTACGAGTCGTACCGCGACGCGGTACATTTTGTGTCAGTCCTTCGCCCATCGCGCGTCGCGCACTCATCCCGCGTCGTCCATCGCGCGCGACATTCATTCCTCCGCTTTCCCCGCGCGAAGGAAACAAATCGAACGATCTCGTCCGCGACGCGCACGCACTTTTTATCCCCGTTTCCGCCCACGGTCGTGATCTGATAATTCTCCAAACGAAGGATGGAATATCGTTTGATCTCGTCTCGCTCGCACATCGCGTTCAGCTCGCCCGCGAACAACCCTTGCACCGCGTGCGCGCCGTCCGAGGCGAGCACGCGGAATCGCGGCGACTGCCCGACCTCCTCCTCCTTTTGTTTGAACGGCCGCAGGTCGAACACCTGCACCAACGGCTTGAGTTCGTCCGGCTGCGCGCCGAGCATTATTCTCGAGATGGCATCCGGGGTGAGCAACGGCGGCATGACGGTCGCGCCGCGTCGACGAGCGTCGCGGAGTGCCGACAGCCCTTCGGGGGGATTTTGAAACAATCCGCGACGGTCACGCGGCCAAATCTTGGCACCTCGGATTCTGGGCACCCGGGGGTGCGCGACGGGTGCGGACCCTTCGAGAGGGCGGGAGTCCCCCCCGGCTCGAGTGATAAACCTCGGAGACGATCGTGCGTCGCGCCGTGATTCCGCGATGCGTTCGACGGCGACGGCACCGACGACGACGACGACGACGACGACGACGAAGACGACGGCGCGCGCGACGGCGGTGCGATCGCGCGTCGGTCGAGCGCGTCGATCGATCGCGCGCGCGACGCGCGAGACTGAGGACGAGGCGCGATCGACATCGCAACTCGAATCTCCCGCCGCGCCGAGGGTCGACGACGTGCGGCGAGCGCGAACGTCCGAGTACGCGACGACGTCGGGAACGGTGAAGACGATCGTGCGTTCGCTGACGACGCTGGCGAACGCGGTGCGAGGAGGACGCGGGAGGGACGACGAGGTGGAGGATTTGCGCTCGGGACGAGGCGCGACGACGAGCGAGGAGCTGCGAGAGCGACTGGCGCGAGAATTCGCGGAGGGGGAGTACCTGTGGACTGGTGACATCGACGCTGATTTATACGATTTGGCGTGCGAATTCACCGATCCGACGCTCTCGTTCGTCGGCTTACGCACGTTTAAGGATAATCTGGAGAGTTTACAGCCGACGCTACGGAAAATCGCGCCACCGACGGCGCGAAGGGTGGAGCTTCGGTCCTGCGAGCTCGCGGGTCCGAACTGCGTGCTCGCGAGATGGCGCATGGTGGGTAATCTAAGACTTCCGTGGAGGCCGAAGATTGACATCGAAGGCGAGACGCGGTTTACGTTTGCAAGAGACGAGGACGCATTTTTGCGGATAACGAGCTACGAGGAAAATTGGCGGACAAGCGCGTCCGACGCGCTGTGGCAGCTCGTTCGGCCCTTTGCGCACGAAACGAACGCGTAGTAAAATAGCCGCGGCTGCTCTTAACGTGCAAAAGTCCTCGTGGTTCCTTGAACGCAGTATATTTCGTCGTCTGTTCGGGCACTCTGGGCCCGCGCATTCTCGCAGGTCGACCAGCGCGTCCGCCCCTCCGATGGAAAGCATATCCCCCCGCATTATCCCTCTGCTCGCACCGATCGATCGAATCCATCGCCCTCTGCGTTCGGCCCCGTGCCACGACACGCGGGACAATGGCCGCTGGTGCCTCACTCCATGTCGTCGCGATTCATCGCTCGCGCGTCTGTGCTCGTCGATACTCTCGCGCGCACGTGTGCACGACGATCACTCGCCTCGCGCGCCGCGCCCCGCGTCGCGAGCGCGAGCGCGAGCCTCAGACCGTCGCGCGAGGGTGAGACGTCGCGCGTGACGATGGCGGCCGCGGCGCCGTCGATCGAAGACGCGCCTCCGGGCGCGTACGATCGCTACGGCGGGTACATCGTGGACGACGCGCACGAGACGTTCACGCAGAGCGCCGTTTCCCCGGAGACGTTCGCCGACGCGCTGGGGCGGTGGATGCGACGCTGGCGAGAGGATGGGACGAGAGGCGTGTGGCTTAAAATCGCCTTGGAGCGAGCGGCGCTCGTCCCGGTGGCTCGCGACCATGGATTCGAGTTTCACCACGCCGAGAAGGAGTACGTGATGATGACGTGTTGGTTACCGGAGGATGAGCCGTCGACGATTCCGGCGAACGCGTCGCATCAGGTGGGCGTCGGCGCGTTCGTCTTCGACGAGGAGAACAAAAAAGTGCTCCTCGTGCAGGAGAGACGAGGACCGGCGAGCGGGAGAGATTTATGGAAGATGCCGACGGGGTTATTAGAGGCGGGCGAGGACATCCCGATCGCCGCGATGCGAGAGGTGATGGAGGAGACTGGAATCGATACCGAGTTTGACACCGTCATAGGCTGCCGACACGGCCACTTTGGACTCTTCGGCAAGTCTGATTTGTTCTTCTGCGTCGGTCTGCGCGTCAAGGACGGCGCGTCGAGAGAGATTAAGATTCAAGAGACCGAAATCGAGCGCGCGAAGTGGGCGAGCGTGGATGAATTTCTCGACAATCCAAACATCGAAGCCGGTTCTCACGCGCACGAGCTTCACAACCTCTGCGCCAAGTGGTCCGAGCGAGAATACGCCGGAATCTCAGCCAAGCACCTCCCGTTGGGATTCGGAAGACCGGGTAAAGTGTACACCTACGTCAACGAGTGATTTATATTTCTTCATTTTTAAGTCATCCCTTAGCAAATCATCCCTTAGCAAAATCAGAGAGAGTTGTTGTAATCGAACCGCGGCGAGTCTATGAGACGAGCGAACCCTCGTAGCCGACGCGCGCGCCCGGCGTCACTTCGCGACGACGCGCGAGCGACACCCTTCCCCGCGCGAACGCATCGACGCGAACGATCATGCACGACGCACTCGCGCTGTCCGCGGCGCGCATCGCGCACCGATGCGTTGCGTCCGCGTCCACAGCGCGCGCGCACCAACGGCATCTCACGGCGCGCGTCGCGCCGACGTCGACCGGCGCGTCGCGCGTGCGCGACGTTCGCGTCGAGGCGAAGAAGAGCAAGAAGGACGTGGCCATGTCCGAGGCGGCGTGGTTCTTGGATCAGTTCAAGTATCAGGCGAGATACAAGGCGGAGACGAACGTGTTCAGCATGCCCACCAAGGAGCTTCCGGGCGGGGACAAGTTGACGCCGGAGGGCGTGGCGGTGGGACTCGTCTTCGGGTTCCTCGCGGTGTGGTTGGCGATCGTGAGCATCAAATTAGTCAGCGTGACGTGGGCGTTGATCTTCACGACGTTGAAATACGGCGCGATCGCGGGCGTGCTCGTGCTTTTAGGAGTGTTGGTGAGCTGAGCGTGACGACGCGACGACATTTGTAGTAAACATTTTAGAGAGATTTAGCGCACTCGCTTCTTCCGTTTTCGAGATCTTGATCTTCGAGGTGTACGCGTAGCATGTCAGCTTCGGCTATGGTGCGCGATTTTTCGTTCGCGAGCGACGCGGTGAGCGCTCGATACATGGCAAGCTCGGAGACGATGGCGAGGAGCTGTCGCTCTATGGAAGAGAGTTGGAACTTTGACCGATTCAGCGACGATGCCACCTCGAGCGCCTCGTCAGCGTTTTGTGCGATCGTGGTGCGGAGGTATTCAATCTGTTTGTCCGCGTCGTGGCATCTCAGATCGTATTTTGCCAACTCGTGTTCCTTATCCTCGAGTCGCGCTCCCACGCTGGAGAGCTTGACGTTGAAATCATCGACGTCGATATCGTTCCCTTCTTCGCCTTTGGGGCCGTGTACTAGCCTCCAACGAGTGTGCTCTTGAGGGTCTTCGAGTTGGTGGCTCAAGTTTTCGGCGGCGATTTGCATCTCATACAGCATGGCGCGCTTGCTCGAAATCTTGGCTTGGTATTCCGGCACGGCGTCCGCGTGTTGGCGCGCTATGGCGAGAGATCTCTCGATGTCGTGCACGTGTCGACGGAGTTTTTCGCACTCGACGACGCGTAAACCCAATTCTTCTTCGCATTGACGAGTGACCTCTTCCGCCGTCGCCACTCGATCACACAATTGACAAAGCTCATTGTTTCTATCCAGTAATTCAATGGCGACGGCTTCACGCGACTTGATGATGGTCTTCGATTGCTCGAGCAACAAGCTCTGCTGACGCTTACCAGCCTTGAGATCATCTTTCAACTTTCCAAGCTCGGTATCGCTCACCTCGACGTCCGCTCTCGCGCTCATGATGGCGTGCGCGACGCCATCGTTTTGACCGCGGCATCTGTCCCTCACGAGCTTCCTCGCATCCGTCTTGGCGCGAGCCGCGGAAACTAACGCATCCCTTTCGCGAGTGTGCTTCTCGAGATCTGAGACTTTCGATTCTAAGCGCATCTGGCGCTCGTTCGTCGTCTTCGCGACGACGAGCGACTTCTTCACGACCGCCGCGAAGGCGTCGCTCTGAGTCTTTGTAAACTCTTGCAATTGCACAAAGTGCGACTGTTGCTCCCTCACGCGTTTGATGTGTGACTCGTAGTCTCCAATCTCCGTCTCTCGTATCCTCAGTGTCGATTGTAACGCGCTCACGGTGTGTTTAATCCTGTGATGTCGCCGCATCGCACGAAAGACGCTGTCCTCGACGTACGTCCGTATTCTACTCCGCACCGACTCCTCGCGGCGCAGACACTTCACCTCCTCTTCCAGATCCGCGATTTCTCCACGCAGGCTGACGCTCACCGTGTGCGCGACCAAGTCGCTCTTCGCGATGGCCGTCTTACACATCTCGCGTTGTTCTCGGATTTCAATCTGCAGAGCGTTTTGTTCCTCTAAGACGCGCGACGTCTCGCTCGCGGTCGAGGCGATCTCTCGCTCGAGCGACGATTTGACTTCTTCGGCGTCGCCGATGATTTGTCGCACCGCGGATTCGTTCGTGAGCACTTCGTCCACGCGGTAATCGAGCTGCGCGGCCGAGCGAGTCTCTCGAACGTTGAGCTGTTTCGCTCGAGTCAATCGTTTTTCGCTCGCGCTTCGATCGATCTCTCGTCGCGCGCCCTCGCCGGCTATCTCGTCGCCCGTCAAGGATTCGCGTTCCAAAAGCGCCTCCAATTCGTGCAAGCTCGCGTTCGCCGTCGCCAGTCGCGCATCGAGCTCGGACACTCGCGCGCACGCGCGCGCGACGTCGTTTTCACGACCGGCGAGCGAGCTCTGTGCCTTATTCTCGGCGCTTTGAAACGATTCGAGCTCGGAATCCATCGCCGCCGCCGTCTCGCGCGCGCGAATGGATTCGGCAAAGGCGACGTCCCTCTCCCCTCGCATCGCGCTCGGCGCCCGCACGCTCGCCTCGAGCGCCGCTCGCTCGCTCGACAGCGCGCGTCGTACACGCTCGGACGCGTCTTCGACCTCACGCGCGCGTCGCGCGCGTTCGTCGCGCGCGCTCGCCAACGATTCCGCGCGTCTCGCGCTTCCCTCGATCTCCTCTCGCAGCGTGTCACACTCTTCGCGCGCACCCACGAGCACGGGCGCGAGTCTCTCCGCCTCCAGACGCTCTTCACGCGCGCGCGCTCGCACCAACGCGTCTCTCTCCGACCGCAACGCCTCGCATCGTGCCTCCCATCGTCTCTTCCCCGCCTCCGCGTCCTCCCTCGCCGAATCCGCCGCGCGTCTCGCCGCGCGCGCGTCCTCCTCCGTCCCATCCTCTCTCAACGCCGCCGTGCGATGCGCCAACGCGCGCCGACGACGCTCGTACCGCTCACACCGTCGCACCGCCCGCGCGTTCGCCTCCACCGCGCGTCGCATCGCCGTCGACGCGCGCTCGCGCGCGATCGTCGTCATCCGACGACCCCAATCGTCATCCGCCACCACCACCGTCTCTTCGTCGCCCTCTCGCGACGTAACGACGACGACGCTCGACGACGTCCATCGCGCGTCCATCGCGCGCGATCGCCGACGGTCGACGCCCGTCGTCGACTCCCGTCGCGACGACGATTCGACGATTCGACGATTCGACGATTCGACGACCCGACGAGACGTGAATGTTTATTTTTACCCCGCGCGCGCGCGCGCGCGCGCGACCGTGTCGACGCCTCCGACCGCTCGTGGGACGACAAAAGAAGCGCCTAAACGTCGCTCGCCGCGCGATCGCGTATTCTCGCGCGACGATCGCCGGGCCGAGCGACGCGTCCCGCGCGCGCGCGTCGTCGGACGGGTGATCGCGCGCGAGAATACGCCACGTGGCGACATGTGTCCCGAAAAGGACGGGCGGTGACTCGACGGGACGCGCGCGCGAATGTCGCAGACGATGACGCTCGCGACGCAGGAGTCGCTCAATCGATGGGCGCGGCGAGTCTTGCCGCAGATATCCGGCGTGGATGATCCCGCGCTCGCGCTCACGCTCGAACACCTCGCGGCGGCGACGACGACGACGACGAATGATGACGGGGACGGTGATGACGCCGGGGACGATGGGACGGTGACGCGGCGGGAGAACGGACGGCGGCGCGGTGCGACGGCGGCGAGCGCGAGGGGAGGCGGGCGCGCGAGGGTGGAGTGCGTCGAGCGCATGAACGTGCGAGAGATGACGAACGCGATGCGACGGCAGACGAGTAAGGTTGACGGGAGCGCGTTCGAGGACGTCCCGGAGGACGTCGGGCGGTTGGCGCTGGGCGAGGTGTGGGCCAAGGTGAGCGGTGGGAGCGGTGGGGCGAGCGATCGAGGGCGAGGAGAGGATGGGATCGGTGTTGACGGTGGTGATAGGATGTTGAGTCTGCCTCGACTGTCGTCGCTGACATTTTTGCAGCTCACGGAGGCCATCGCGGCGGAGCCGATGAATGCGGCGGAGGAGGAAAATCGAGGCGTCGCGGCGAGAGGGAAGCGCGGAGAGAGGACCGGAGGGACTGCGGCGACGAGATCGACGAAGTCGGCGAGTGGAATGAGGAAATCGGGACGAGGTGCGACCGGAATGAAGAGTGGGACGAAGAGGCGCGCGACGGGCGTCGCGTTGGTCGAGGTGGAAACCGTGCCGGGGGTGTCGTACGAGCCAAAGAAGCTCAAGGTACGCAGCGGCGTGCCCACGCCCGCGACTCGGCGCGCGATCGCGCCGCGTAAGATGGGTCGTCGTCCGAAGGATGCCCCGGAGGAGACCGAAGCCGAGAAACGGATGCGCGCGGAGGAGCGTCTGTTTCGTAACCGCGAGAGCGCGGCTCGCTCTCGCGAAAAGAAACAAAACGCCATGAAGGCGCTCGAGGACGAAAACGAGCGCCTTCGCGCAGAAAATCGAAAACTTCGAACGAAACTCGCCAAGTTGGAGAAAGAACTCGGCGCTCGATGATCGCGGTTGTAAAAACAACTTCTTCTTGTACACGAACGACGAGGTACAAAAAAGACATCTTATTAGTCCCCCACTCGCGGTCGCTCGTCGTCGTCCCGCGCGGCGCGCGACGTCCGAGCGCGCGCTCGATGACAGAAATCTCGTCGCTTGCGCGCTCGGACGACGTCTTCGTCGTCCCGAACGACGACGACGTTCGTGACCCGCCCAACGACCGTTCCTCTTCTTCCTCCTCACCTTCCGAGCGATGGCGCCGCTACGCCGTCGTCGCCCTCATCACCGCCACCTCGCTCTTCCTCTACGCCGATCAGAATCTCATCGGTCCGAACATGAGCGCCATTGCGGACGAGTTCGGGATGAGCGAGGAGGAGAAGGATGTCAAGCTCGGCGGGTTCTTGCAGTTGGCCTTCTTCGTCGTCGGATCTCCGGCGTCTCTCGTCATCGGATACTACGCCGATCGAACGAATCGCGTGCGATTATTCTTTTGGACCACTCTCATCGGCGAGGGGCCGTGCATGGCGACGTATTGGGTGAAGACGTATTGGCAGTTGTTCGCGCTGCGAGCGCTGACGGGCGTGGCGGTGGGCGGGTGCCTACCTCTTTTGTTTTCGCTGTGCGGAGATTTGTTCGCGAGCCACGAGCGGAGTTACGTGGCGAGCTTTTTGACGATCGCCACGGGCGCCGGGGTGGCGCTGGGACAGGTGGTGGCGGGGACGGTGGGACCCGCATACGGGTGGCGACTGCCGTTTATTCTCACGTCCGCGCCGGCAGTGGCGCTGGCGACGGCGATGGTGCTCTTCGTGGATGAACCGAAGAGGGGGGGGCAGGAGGAGGAGTTACATCGCTCGTCTCGATCGTCCGACGAGAGAGAGGTTGGGACATCGAAGAGGAACGGGAACGAGGAGGTGACGTACAGGGCGCACACAAATTGGTCCAAGGTGAAGAGGCAACTGTGCGTGAAGACAAACATACTGGTGCTCATGCAAGGTTTGCCCGGAACTGTGCCTTGGGGAGTGTTTAATTCATACTTTGTCGACTTTTTGCACAAGCAAAAGGGTATGACCGTGCAGAACGCGACGGCAGCCATCACCGTCTTTGGCATCGGCTCGGCGATCGGGACCATTGTCGGCGGGTTCATCGGCCAAAGGATGTACAATAGGAAAAAGGCGCGACTACCGATTTTGATGGGAGTCACGACCGCAATGGGGGCGATACCGTCGTACTATTATCTGAACGTGGTCGATTACGGGCCTGGGAGAGTGTGGCTGTACATCACGTGCTTCATGGGCGGCATTTTGTGCTCCGTGACGCCGCCCAACGTGCGCGCAATCTTGTTGAACGTGAATCCACCGGAGACGCGCGGAAGCATGTTTGCCGTGTACTCACAAATAGATGACGTCGGTAAAGGCGGAGGGCCCGCACTGGTGGCCGTCTTCATAGTAAGCATGGGTAGAAGAGTGGCTTTCAACGTAGCGTTTAGTTTTTGGTTTGTGTGCGGGATCCTGCTCGCGTGCATCACGTTCACGATCGATCACGACGTAGAACTAGAACGACTCGCGGTGCTCGAGGCGCTTGAACCTCGTGTCCTGGAAAACGACGTCGAGGGGCGCGAAAAGTAACGCTGTTGAATTAGTCGCATGCGCCTTGCTTTTTATTGACTATTACAGCACGCACTTTTGAGGATCATGTTTAAATAAGGGGACTAGTTTCTGACATGCTGCTCTATCCAGGACAGTTTAGTAGGATGATATCATTTTACTCGACCGGTATTTTACCAACCTTCTCGTTATAGCACTCTGCGTCGTTCTCCATTTCTTGCAAAGGGCCTTTGGAGTCCATTTGGGCGTTTGCCTCGTTCCATTCCGCAGTCACCTTTGCCGCACTCTCAGGATTAGCGACGGGTTTCGTAGTTTCCAAAGAAGAAAGTCGAAGCGACCGAGAGTTGGCGGTACGAGGATACACGATGATGTAAAGCACGTCATCTTGAAAGACGCACCGACACGTCTGCACCTGCACGAGAGACGGAAACTGACACAGCAGCTCGAAAGGGCGTCCGACTTTGGGATTCGGGTGCGGCTGCGGCGCCGGGTCGGCTCGAACGAAAGTTCGACCTTGATCATCGATCGCCATCGAGAAATCGACCGGCGTGTGACCGAGAGCGCGAATGGCGAGCACGTGATACTGCACGCCGTCCGTCGATTCAGCCACTTGAAGCTGCACGTCAGACTTTGGAAGCACAGGATACGGTTCTCGTTCATCCGCCAGATACTTGCCGACCGCGCGCAGCAAGAGCGTGCGAAACACAGCCTTGGACACGTTCGGTCGCAGAATGAACGGATCGTGAGCTCGTTTCCCAAATATTTTTGCCTCAACGTACGGAACGCCGTCCGCAATCTGGACGTTTTCCATGGTTTGCACCACCGCTCTAATCGATTGGACGCTCTGCTGTCGAGATTCCAGCGTGGTCAAGCCAACGAACGCCTTCACCTCCATGACCATGTACTGGCTATTGCTATGTCCTTGCACCGGCGCGGTATTTCCGTGTCTTGCGACATACCAAACTCGAGTGCTCATCGGCACCTCAAACGACGTGCCCAGGGCGACGCCCGCCGGAAGCGAAAGCGAGCTGCTGCCGTTTTCACGCGGTAAGTTACGCTCTCGGTCTCTCCAACCCACCTTACCCCTGTTTCTCGTCCAAGTCGTAAAATATTCGGCTCTGTTGACGGCGTCCTGCACCGTCTCGAACGGCGCCGTCTCCACGACCACCTCCGCCACGCCATCCACCGATAATCCAACGCCCCGAACGACGACGTACCCCGCGTGCTCATTCTCCCCTCCGAGCTTTCGTTTCTTCGCCGTACCGTTCTTTTCATCCGCGTCCACCATGACGAACCCCGCGCGCCGCGCCCGCCCGAAATCTCAAACAAACCGAGTCAAAAATCAGTCCAACGGATCTCGACCCTCGCGTCGCCTCCGTCGCCCTCGCGCGCGATCACCGTCCGAATCGATACGCACGTCTCACGCGCGTCTCATGCGCGTCCCACGCGCGTCCCACGCGCGTCTCACGGCCTCGCTCCTCGCGCGACGCCGACGTCCCGCGCGCGTCCCTCGGCCCGAAATCGTCTCCGCCCGCACGCCTTGGATGTCACCGCTCCGCGCGCGCCCGCGCCACCGTCGCGCCGTCGACCCCCGCGCTTCTTTCACCCTCGCGCGCGCGGTCGCGTCGGCGCGCGCGTCGACGTGTGACGCCTCGACGAGATTCACCCCGTTGAACGGATCGACCGACCGCGCGATCTCGCGCGACGAACCCCCTCGGTTCACCGTCGCGCGCGCCGATTCGACCGCGCGCCGACGCGACCGCGCGACGGACGCGACGCTCGACGCGACGGACGCGATGTAATTATCCTCGCCGCGCGCGCTCGGTCGCGCGTCCAGTCGCGCGTCGACGGTCCGTCGACGACGGTCCGTCGCGTCGATTTACGTTACGGTCCGTCGCGTCGCCCGGAGCTCCGACGGGGCACGGCGGGATTCGCGCGATGCGAACGCGAGCGCGCGCGCGATGCGAACGCGCGCGGTCGCGGGAGACGAGAGAATTCGCGAGAAGGAATATCGCGCGTCCCGAACGCGAACGCGCGCGCGTCGCGAACGCGTCGCGACGGGCGTCGATCGCGGTCGACGCGGACGGTCGGTGATTTTCGCACGCGCGCGTGATTTTTTGATTTTTGCCGGAGACCGTCTTTGGGTCCCCAAAAACGTGCCTCATTACAATGACACGGTCGATTTGAGCGACGTCGCGCGGCGCGCCGCGATCACGATCGACGCGTCGTTCGATGTGATGAAAACATTTCTTTCGCGTCTCCCGGTTTCGCGCGCGTTCGCGTCCGCGTTCGACCGAAGCGCGTCGTCAAAGTTGCCGATCCTGGTCGATGCACAAATGGTACGCCGTGACACAAACGCAGTGCAACAAAAGAGCTGCCTGGGGTTTGGGAAGTCGCGCGCGTGCGTCGTCGCGGCGCTCAAACACGCGCGTGAGGGACACGATATGATCCGTAGAGAGTCTTTCGAGTGATTTTAGACGCGCGCTGTGCCGCGGCGCGCCGGTCGACGAGGTAACAGGCTGCGAAATCATGAGGTAGTTGCAACAGGCGCGCGCTTCACGCGCATCTTCACGCGGTCGCCGCTCACAGGTGAGAGCTTCATTCGGCGCCGACGCCGTGTCAAGGGATGAGTAACTATACATCGTCGTGGGCAACGTCGACGACGTCGGGCGGAGGATGGGTGATCAGCCGCGCGCGACGAGGAGGGCGCCGAGGGCGACGGAGAGGGCGGAGAGCGGGCGCGGCGGCGCGCGCGCGGCGCGGTCGTCGGCGGCGTCGTGGCGAGCGATGTCGGCCAGACCGGAGAATGCGACGGCTAAGAAACCACCGGCGGAGGCGGCCTCGGCGAAGACGACCGCGGCGGCGAACGCGGGGGCGGAGGACTCGGCGGCGGCGGAGGCGGCGAGGAAGACAAAGGTGGCGAGGACGGCGAGGACGGCGACGAGCGCCGATGCGAGGTTAAAGAGGAGCGCCTGCGCGTCCGTGAATCCGGCGAGTCTAAGGACGCCGTAATCGCCGACTTCTTGCGGAAGCTCGTGCGCGAGCGCCGCCCACGTCGTCGCCCAACCCGCCGACCGACCGCGTCGCGCGAACGCCAGGGCGATGACGACGCCATCCGTGAAATTGTGCATCGCGTCCGCGAACAGATTCAACCACCCGCTCGTCGCGATCGCGTCCAGATTTGCAGTCACCCCGCGTTTCGTCTTCCCTCGTCCTCTCGTCGACCTCGACCTCGACCTCGACCGTCCCGGCGCGCGCGAGCGCTCTCGACGCTTCGTCCATCGAACCGCCTTTTCAATCTCGTGAAACGCCAGCGCCCCGAACACGACGCTCATCGCCGCGAATGCGTTCCCGTTTTCACCGCCCAACCCCCCCTCGAGCCCTCTCGCCGCGTCGAACGTCGCCGGGAGTTGGTGCGCGACGGCGTCGCCCAGTATCGCGCCGACGCTCACGTCGTTCAACCACCTCGCGCTCACGCGCACACCGATCGCTCGCATCGCCAACAGCGAGCACGCGGCGAGAGAGGCGAGCGAGACCAACGTCGACGCGAGGACCGCGTCCACGAGGTCACCGCGCGTCGGCGCGCCCCGTCGTTCGTGCGCGCCGTGTCCCGAGTGTTGGCCGTGGTAGTCGTGGTGGTGGTGGTGACGATGACCGCCGTGCGCTCGACATCCGACGACGAGCGCGAGTCCGACGATGACGACGAACGTAGCCACGAGTTCCCTCGGCGACGATCTCGGCGCCATCGTCGCGTCGGTGACTACCGCGCTCTCGACCGCTTCAATCCGAGAAACTTCATTGGGGCGCGCGTGCGAACACCCGCGCGATGCGCGCGCTCGCGCTCGCGCTCGCGCTCGCGTGCGTCAACGTTTTCCTCTGGATCGTTCGAAACCTCGCGCGCCCGCTTCGCGCGCGATGGTGCGCGAAGGAGCGCCTGCGCGCGCTCATCGTCTTGGGCAGCGGTGGACACACGAGCGAGATGTTGTCGCTTCTCGAGCGATTACCCGCCGATTCCTACGCGCCGAGGACGTACGTTGTCGCGAAAACGGACGATAAGAGCGCGTCCAAGGCGATGGAGCACGAACATCGACGCTCGGGCGCGTCCGCGAGCGTCGTGCGCATCGGACGCGCGCGCGAGGTGGGCCAGAGCTTCGTCACGAGCGCGTCGACGACGGCGTTCGCCCTCGTCGAGGCCGTCGCTCTCGTTCGCAGATGCGCGCCGGACGTCGTATTTTGTAACGGTCCGGGCACCTGCGTGCCCGTGGTGTTCGCCGCGATGCTCAGACGCGCGCTCGGATGGCCGACGCCCGCGGTGATTTTCATAGAGAGCGCGTGTCGAACCCGCACGCTCAGTCTCACGGGGAAGATTTTATACCATCTTCGATGCGTGGACGCGATGTACGTCATGTGGGAGCGCGTGCACGAGCGATATGCTCGCACTGAATTCATAGGACGCGCCTTTTAGTCTCACCTTTCCGCGCGAACGCGCCTTGTAACACCACTCGCGGCGGCGGCCAGCCACATAAAGAAAAACCACAACCACAACCGCCGCGACCGCGCCCCTCAGTGATCGCCCGCGCGCGCGGTCGAGATCGGTGGACGCTCGACGAGGACTCGACGCGAGACGCGGGGCACCGATCGAGGGCGCGAGACGCGGACGAGGACGAACCGACGACGACGACGAACGCCATGTCCGTCGGCGGGGACAAACTGTCCCGAGCGACGAACCAGCGGTTGACGCGCTCGGAGATGCCGTTGATGCTGTTTTATTGCACCGAGGTGCGGCGTGGTGTCGCGTGGAGATCGTTCGACGCGTCGACGGCGATCGATGGACGAACGGGGGCGCACGCGCGGTGAGAACGACGGCCGTCTTTTCGGGATTCAAAACCACCCGGCGGCGCGGCGGCCGAGCGAGACGACGCGCGACTGACGAATGGTTTTCGCTCGCACGCGCAGATGGAACAAATGGCGAGAGACATCGCGGCGATCGATGGCAACGTCGAGCTCGGGGAGATTCAGTGGCGCACGTTCGCGGATGGATTTCCAAACATTTTCGTCAACAACGCCGAGCAGGTGCACGGGAGGCACGTGGCGTTTTTGGCGTCTTTTCACAACGCATCGGTCATTTTCCAGCAGCTTAGCGTGATATACTCGCTGCCGAAGATGTTCGTCGCATCTTTTAGATTGATTTTGCCGTTTTTCCCCACGGGGACGTTCGAGAGAGTGGATAAAGAGGGCGAAATTCCCACGGCGGTGACCATGGCGAGAATGTTGAGCAACATTCCGCACTCGAGAGGCGGACCGACCGATATGATTGTCTTTGACATTCACGCCCTTCAGGAGCGATTTTACTTTGGTGACTCCGTGACGCCCCTCTTCTGCTCCGGAGTCCCGCTCTTGTTGGCCAAGTTAGATCGCCTACAAGACGCCGCGGACGTCGTCATTGCCTACCCGGACGAGGGCGCGTGCAAACGTTTTCACAACTTTTTCTCCAAATACGACGAGGTCGTGTGCACCAAGGTTCGAGAGGGCGATAAGCGCATCGTCACCATCAAGGAGGGTAAACCCATGGGCAAGCACATCGTCATCGTCGACGATCTCGTGCAATCTGGGGGCACGCTCATCGAGTGCGCCAAGGTTTTGAGAAGAGAGGGCGCGAGCGCCGTGAGCGCCTACGTCACCCACGGCGTCTTTCCCAACGAATCCTGGCGTCGCTTCACCGATCCAGCCGCCGGTTTCGCCAATTTTTGGATCACCGACTCGTGTCCACAGACTGTGAGCGCGTGCAGCGGCGTGGCGCCGTTCGATGTGCTCAAACTCGCCGGTTCGATCGCCCATGCGCTCAACATTTAACGACGAGCGCCTCGACGCAACTTCTTCCCATCTTTCATTCATTCGTGCGCCGTCCGCAAACGTCAGAGCGCGCGCGCGCGCGCCATGACCGCGCGCGCGTCTACGCTCGACGTCTTGACGTCTCGCGTCCTCGTCGCCGCGCGTCCTCGTCCGCGATCGCGCGCGCGTCGCCCTCGGGACGCGAACGCGCGCGCTAACCGCCGTGACGTCAACGACACCGTCCCGGAGACTGGACGCGACGTCGTCGCGCTCTTTCGCGATGAACTTCGGTTGGACGACAACGACGTCTTCGCCGCCGCCGTTCGCGCCGCTCGACGATCGGGAGGACGCGTCGCGTGCGTGTACGCGTGGGACGAGGATGACGACGGGCAAAAAGCGCTCGGCGGCGCGGCGAGAGCGTGGGTGCGCGAAGCCTTGGACGCGTTGGACGCGTCGATTCGCGAGCGGTACGGTGGTGGTGGGTTACAGTATTATCGCGGGAACGCGGCGGATGCGGTGAAGCGCGCGTGCGAGGCGACGGGGGCGAGACGCGCGTTCGCGACGAGACGACGAGGCGCGGACGGGGGCGAGGCGACGACGTCATACGAGACGACGTACCTGCCCGACGACGGGTTGTTTTTGTTTAATCACGACGAGGTGAAGATCGACGTCGCGCGCGGGAACGAGGACGGGTACTTCGGGACGTTGATGCCGTTCGTTCGAGCGACCGAGGCGAGACGCGTGACCAAGCCGAGGAAACCGAAACCGGCGCCGGACGAAGCGCCGACGATGGATTTGGCGGGAAAAGACGGGTGGACGCACCGCGCGTTGGATGATTTAGGAATCGTGTCGCGGAGAGACGCGCGCGTGGATTGGGCGAAGAGCGTGCGCGAGGAGTGGAGAGATTTTTCCGAGCGAGGCGCGCTCGAGCGGTGGGAACTATTTTTAACGACCAGTCTGGTGGATTACGAGCGCGCGCACGGACGCGCCGACGTCGACCCATCATCCGTGTCGAGGCTTTCGCCGTACGTGCGATTCGGACAAATCAGTCCGCGACGGATGTACCACGATCTTGCGACGAGACCGATCGGGAAGGATGGTGTCCCGGGACGAGAGTTGAGCAAGACGTTTTGGCGGCGACTGTATCGTCGAGAATTGGCGCACTGGCAGTTGCGGCATTTTCCTCGCCTTCCCGAACGATCGATCCGCGCGCACTACGACGGACGTCCGTGGCGCGAGGGCGACGAGGCGGACTCAGCGTTTCGCCGGTGGTGCCGAGGCGAGACGGGGTTCCCCGCCGTCGACGCCGGAATGCGACGCCTCTGGGCCACGGGATGGATGCACCAGACCGAGCGCATGATCGCGGCCACGTTTCTCGTGGATTACGCCCGCGTGCACTGGTCTCGAGGCGCGGATTGGTTCAACGACACCCTCGTCGATGCGGACGTCGCCATCAACTCGATGATGTGGCAAAACGCGGGAAAGAGTGGATTCGACCAGTGGGACGTCTTCGCCGGCGAGTTGATCCCGGACGGATCGATGCGCGCGCACGATCCCGACGGCGCGTGCATCGCGCGATGGATTCCCGAACTCGCCGCGCTTCCCGCCGGTCGTCTTCGATACCAACCGTGGACGGCGTCGGCGGAAACGCTCGAGCGCGCGCGCGTCGTCTTGGGCGAGACGTACCCGCGCCGACTCTACGTTGACATCGACGCCGAGCGCGACGTCGCGACGTCTGACGTCACCTCAGCGCGCGTCGCCGAGCTCGCGCGCGCGGCGCGGTGCGAGATGGACGACGAGGTCGACGACGCGTCGCGTCCTCCGCTCCTCGTCGATCCGACGACTCGCGACGATCTCATCCTCGTTCCGGCGTCCGCCGCACTCGGCGACGCCGCCGCGTTGATCCGAGCGTCCACTCGACGCGAGTACAAAAAGTCGCTTCGAAGAGCCATCGCGGACGTCGACGCCGACGATCTTCGCCGACTCGCCGCGCGCGTCGACGCGACAGTCGTCGACCGCCCGAAACGCCGCGACGGAACGACGACCAAGAAGAACGAGACGACGACGAAGAAGAAGAAGAGAAAATCGACGAAATCGCGTCGTCGTCTTCGATCGTCCACGGACGCCATCGTCTTCGACCGCGCCGCCGCGCGCGCGTCTCGTCGCGCGTTTCGTCGAGGCGGCGTCGATCGAGCGCTCCGCGACGCCGATACGTGGGACGACGACGACGACGACGATGACGACGACGACCGACGGTGATGTCGCGACTCGACCCCGGGGGTAAACTCCCGACGCGAGCCTCGACCGCCGACGAGTGAGCGACGAGACGACGAGCGAGCGACGCGCGCGCGAGCCGCGGCGAACCCGCGGATATCATCAACCTCCTCGACACCGCGTAGAAACGCGCGCGCGCGTTGAAGAAAGCATGTACACAACACACACGATTCCTCGCGACGGTGTCGTTCGAACGACGGCGCGACGTCGAGCGTCAACCCCGGGCGCCGCGCGCGCGCGTCCTCGCCGCCGCGCGCCAGAAGCCGACGGGCGATGGGACGATCGCGCGCGCGCGATGCCGAGGAAGCGCACGCGCGAGGTCGAGGCGGAGGAGGCGGCGGATGAAGAGCACTGGGGGCCGCGCGCTGAACGGTGGCACACACGCCTCAGTCCGTGTCCGCGCTGTGTGTTTAGAAATTCGCAGTTCGCGCGAGGAGGGAAGAGGCTTTGGGTGGACTGCGACCCTGGACACGACGATGCGTTCGCGTTGTACCTCGCGGCGTGGGGAACGATCGATGCGGGCGAGAAGACAGACGCAGACGACCCGATGCCGCTCGAGCTCGCGGGCGTCTCCACGGTGGCGGGTAATCAGAGCATCGAGAAGACGACGGCGAACGCGAGGCGGGTGTTGGATTGGATCGATTGGGGCGGCGCGCGTCGACGAGGAGGGGATATTTGTTGGGACTGTCATCGCTTCATGACGCAAAACTGTCGAGTGTGCGAAGGCGCCGGGCAACCTTTATTGAGAGAGGCGAGGATTTGCGAGGAGATTCACGGAGAGAGCGGGTTGGATGCGGTGGATGGGACGTCCGCGTTGCCGGATCCAGAGCCTGAAGACAAGCGTTACGTAAAAGTGGGCGACGAGCCGGCCGCCGTCGCCATGTTCAACGCCGTCAAAAAGGCGCGCGGAGACCTCATCATCGTCGCGACGGGACCCCTGACGAACGTGGCGTTGATGATTTCCATGTATCGAACCGAGCTGAACGCGCTCGAAGAGAAACCGCCGATATTTTTCATGGGCGGCGCCGTGGGCGAAGGAAACACGGGCGCGCGCGCCGAGTTTAACGTGCAGTGCGATCCCGAGGCGGCGCACATCGTCCTCGAGAGCGGACTTCCCTTGTACATGATCCCGCTCGAGGTCACGCACACCGCCCTCGCGACGCCCGACGTCGTCGCGACGTTGAGAGAGAAGGCGTTACTTCATCCTCAAGGCGAAGAGCACGCCCAGCGCGTCGAAGCCTTGCTCACGTTTTTCGCCAAGACGTACAAGGACGTCTTCGATTTCGATCACCCGCCGCTCCACGACCCGTGCGCGGTGTGGGCCGCCGTCGAGTTCGCCGACGCCGAGGAGCGTCGCCGCGGCGTCCCGCGGGCGTTCGAGTACACCCTCGAACGCGTCGACGTCGAGCGCGCGTCGCCGTTAACGTTCGGCCAAACCGTCGTCGACCGCCGCCGCGCGTGCCGTCGTCCCGCCAACGTCCGCCTCGCGCGAACCGTCGACGCGCGCGTCTTTTGGGACGCCCTCGCCCGCGCCGTGCGCCTCCACGCCGCGCTCGTCGCGAGACACGCGCGCTGGCGCGGGACCACCACCACCTCGCCCCCGATCTAATCTCTCACGCGCACGTCTCTCACGCTCTCACACGACTCCATCGACCGCGCCGACGTGGATGGCGTGTGACTCACCGACGGGGACTCTCACACGCGCGCGCGTCTTTTCACGTCCACCTCCTCCGTTTCGATCAACATCCATCGGAAGTACACGTCTATACTCCATAATGTATACTCTATAGTACTATCTATCATCTATCCGAGAACAAAAAACGCCCCCCCCCGTCACGACGCGCACGCACACAGCCTTCGAACCGTGTTAAGCACGAGAGAAACACCCATACGCACGCGCGAATCCACCCCGTGTGACGGGGAATCGACGTCTTCGCGCCGATCGCGGTCGTCGTGCCGCACAAAGCGCGGCTTCCCATGTTTGCGACGTTTTCCACGACCTCTTCGCGCGCGTTCGCGGGCGCGCCCGTGCGCGCGCACGCGACGGCGCGATCGACGAAACGGTGCGTGCGCGACGCGACCGTGCGCTCGCGCGCGTAGCGATGCGACGTCGACGGCGATGTGAACGAGACGATCGGGCGCGATCGATCGATCGTATCGTATCTATCTCGACCGAGGGATTTCGCGGAGAGGGGGGCGACGGTACCGGGTGGGGGGTGCGACGGAAAGGGATCGTGGGTGTGGGAAAGGGGGGTGGGTGCGGCGCGTGGATCCGTCGCGCGTGGACGCGGGCGCGTGGGGGGGGCGAGAGAGAGCGAGAGAGACGCGGGCGACGGGGGATAACGCCGAGGGCGCGAGGCGAACGCGGGGGGGGGCGAACGTAGGCGCGAAGTGACGAATGAACGCGCGTGTGACTGACTAGAGAGTGTGCGCGCGCGCGTCGATGGTGGTTGTTTGTGTAGGGTTTCCCTCGTCACCAAGGCCAAGTACGGCGATGAGAGCGTCTACTTTGATCTCTCGGACGTCGAAGCGACGACGGGATCGTGGGACGTCTACGGCGTCGATTCTCAATCGCGGTATCCGGATCAACAGGCGGCGTTCTTTGAGTACGCGGCGCAAGGTTTGGGCCGACGCGAGGCTGTGTACTCGCTCTTGGCCGTGTCTGCGGGTTTGTTGACCGTGGCGTACGGCGTGAAGGGGGCCAAGGACGCCAAGCTTCCGATCACCGTCGGTCCGCAACAGGAACCGGTTGTCGGTCCGCGCGATCGCATCTAAGCGGACTCGGTACAAGGTCGCCCTCGAGTTCAGTAGAGATGTAATGGCGACGTCCGCGTAAGTTTTTGAATGCGTGTGCGCGCTGCTTTGCGCGATACTTTTTTTGAACGTCGTCGCGGCGGTTGGTGGTTTCTCTCCGCGGGTGATTTTTAATTCGTACGCGACGGCGCGACGGCGACGATATTTGACGTTGCGTCAGGAGCTATTACAAAACCAAACAAACAAACAAACCCATGTCGACGAGGACGGGGTCGACCGCGCGGCGAAACGCGCTCAAAGCTCATCTCGACCCTCGCGAGACTCGCGCACGAGCGCTCGCGCGAGCCTCGCGACGTCCGCCGCGTACCCGTCGTCCTCTCTCTTCGCCTCGGCGTCGAGTCGATCGGCGACGGCGATGAAATCGTTCTCGCGCGTCGTTAGTATCTCTCGCGTCATCTCGGGCGCGCGCTCGCGGGACGCGCGAAGAACCGCGAGCGACTTTTCCGCCGCGTCGGCGGAGGAGGACGCGTCGAGCGCGACGTCGGCGACGTCGGCGAGCACGCGTTTCGTCGCGTCTTCGTCCGCAAAGAGGGCGTCCGGAACGCCCTCGACGTGTAAGAGGTCGCCGAGAAGCGCGATGGCGCGCGTTCGCGTCTTTTTCGGCGCGCGTCTCGATAAAACTTCGCCCAAGACGCGCGCGCCGTCGGCGGCGAAGAAATCCTCCCTCGACGGCGCGTGCGTGCGCACGCACATGCCGAGCACCCAGAGCGATTTATGTCGCAACTCTTCGGGTGTTCGCGTCGCGGAGACGAGCGACATCAAAACGTCGAACCCACCCTTTTCGCGAATGATTCCCTGCACGATGACGTTGTTCGACGCCGCCGCCGCGAGCGCGCTCGCCGCCGCGCCAGCGACGTCCTCGTCCTCGTCGCGAAGCGCGCCGATCAACGCATCCGCCACGCCAATCTTCCCTAGATCGTTCGCCAACTCGATAGGGGCCACCAACTCGTACAATAATTCTAACGCCGCCATCCGACGCTCTTTCGTCTCGTTCTTATGCGCGTCGACGATGATCTCTCCGCACTCTCTCGCGAGTTCGTGCGCGCTTCGCCGACCTCCATTCATGGCGTCCAACGCCTCCTTCACCTCCCTCCTCTTCCGTTCGATCTCCTCCGCGCTCAATCCACCGCGCTTTTGTCGAATATTCACCGTTCTCGACGATGAATCTTTCTTCCCCGCGATGGCGCGCATGCGGCCGTCGTCGGCGTCGGCGCGCCGCGCGCGTCTCGTCACGCGTCTCGCCGTCGCCGCCGCGCGTTGAAACCACGACCACCGACGTCCGGTGTCCCCCACCGATCCCCCCTCGGACTCGCGCTCGGACTCGAGTCGCGCCATCTCTCGCAGGTGGTCCAAGTCTCCGTGTTCGATCGACCACTGAAACAATTCGCTCAGCGTCGCCTCGTCGTTCGGCAGCGATTCATACAGCGCTCGCTCGGCGTCCTCATCGCCGCCGTTCGCGGGTTCCCCGCGCGCGCGCGTCGCAAACGCGCACGCAACGAGGAAGAAACATATCACCAGTACCCGTCTCGCGCGTCCGCGCATGTCGTGCGACGTTCGTCGCGATGTGACGCCGATGGGCGTCCTCGAGGATGCGCTCGGCCCGACCGGTGACGCCAGACTGACGCCACGCAACGCGCGCGCGCGCCCATGACGGTTCGCGGCGTCCTGCGCGACGGCGCGATCGCCGTCTTGGCAGGAACCGTCATCGGCGCGCGAATCGGCGCGCCGGAGCGCGCGTTGGCGACGTCGACGCGACGCGACGACGATGGGCGCGCGGGAACGTCGGGGACGGTGAACGAACTCGCGAGAGAGGTGGTGGTGTGGTGCGACGTGTCGAGCGTCGGGAGAGGCGCGATCGCGCGAGGGGACGTGGTGATGGTTCGACGACCTCTCGGGTCGTCGATCGGGGCGGGGAGGGTGACGATTCAGCGCGTGGTGAGGGACGAGAGCGATGGGTTGGCGAGAGGACGGTGCGAGCTTCGCGCGTCCGAGGCGTGGCGAGGACGAGACGACGACGGAGGCGGAGACGTCGGGGAGGTGCCCGTGGGTGTGATACGCGGACGCATCGCCGCGGTGTTGTGGCCGCCGAGCGAGATGGGCGCGGTAGGACGAGAGGCGGTGGATCGGGCGACCGGAGAGTGGTAGGCGGCGACGCGGTGTTGTACATGACGAAGATGAATATTTCAAAATTGGATATTCGGCGACGGAAACTTTCTCACGCACAGATCGAGCTCGAAATCCACGGTCGAGCGCGCGGGGTCGATCGTCATGTCGCGATACCGCAGTTCCGTGCCCTCTAAATCTATGACGAGACGTTCAAAAAACGACGCCATCGACCGTTCAAACGTCTCGTCGCCGACGTCGCCGACGAGACGCGCGTCCACTCTCGAACCCTCCATCGGACGCATTCGTACCGTTCGTCGCTCACCACTCGCGCCTAGCACGCCGCTATACTCTAAAAACCCCTCTTTCCCGCACACGCGCGCGGTCTCACCGCCTTCAAAGACGAAATCAAACCCGCGCTCTTCTCGTCTCGCCGCTGCCGCCGCGCGCAGCAACGGGTGCGATAAAAAATTCCCAAAATCCCTCGAATCGAACGTTAACCGCGCTCTCCCGCGCGCCGGACGCTTCAACAGAATCCCACGCATCTGCATAGCCGCTTCGACGTCCAAAGCGCACGGTTCATCGACGATGAATTCAATGTTTCGACACGTCAACGACCGAGGTGAAGACCACCCCGTCCCAGTAATCTCCACTCGACGCACCTCTCCTCGCGCGACCGCCGCGTCGATCGGCGCGTCGATCGCCACGCGCACGGAGCCGTACGATTTGAGCACCATTGGTGTCTTCAATATCGCCTCGGCGACGGCAGAGATGGCGACGGCGGGGTCGAACACCGGTGGGACTGGGAAACCAAAAAAAGGTGACGACGACGACGGGACGAGGGCGTCCGCGCGACGCGCGCGCGCGGTGCGCGGGCAGACGCGCGGGAGCGATGCCGGCGCGTGCATCGTGCGGGACATCGCAACGACGAGACGCGTCGCGCGCGACAATGAGTGCGGGTACGACGCCGGGACGCGATGTGATTTTTGTCCGTCTTTTTCTTCGAGACGAGGGAGCGCGCGAGGGACGGTGCGGGACGTGATTCGCTCTACACGGTTGCTTGAATCCTCACAACAAATTGTTTCTACCGACTATTCCGTCGGACAGCGTCTATTCCGTCGCCGTCTAAAAATTGGAACGCCCTCCGCACGTTTGTACTCGTCGCGAGACGACGCCGACGAATGGCGTCGACGTCGTCCGGCAAAGATGACTCACTTAGAGCGGAATGACCTTTTCCCAAGTGAAGATGTCGAGGTCTTCGTCGCGACCGAAGTGACCGTACGCGGCGGTGGTTTGGTAACGCTTGTTACCGCCACGCTTGAGGTCGAGCGCCTTGCCCATCATACCCGGGCGGAAGTCGAACGCCTTCTTAACCTTTTCGAGAATTTCGGCGTCCGGAATCTTACCCGTGCCGTAGGTGTCGACGTGGACAGACAACGGCTCGGCGACACCGATGGCGTAGGAGATTTGGAACAAGGCGCGACGGGCGAGACCCGCGGCGACGATGGACTTGGCCGCTTGGCGGGCGATGTACGCGCCGGAGCGGTCGACCTTGGTCGGGTCCTTACCAGAGAAGGCGCCGCCGCCGTGGGCGCCCCAGCCGCCGTAGGTGTCGATGATAATCTTACGACCGGTCAAACCGGCGTCACCGTGCGGACCACCAATGACGAAGCGTCCAGACGGGTTCAAGTGGAAGATGGTGTCGGCGTCGAGGTACTTTTCCGGGACGACCTTCTTGATGACTTCGTTCATCAAATCCTCGGCGATCTTTTCGTTGGTGACACCTTCGATGTGTTGCGTGGAGATCAAGATGGTGTGGACGCGCTTCGGCACCATGGCACCGTTGTCGTTTTCGTACTCGATGGTGACTTGCGTCTTACCATCCGGAAGCACCCACGGGCACGTGCCATCCTTACGCACGACGGTGAGGCGGTGGCCGAGCTTGGTGGCCAAGACGTGCGTGAGCGGCATCAATTCCGGCGTTTCATCCGTGGCGTAGCCAAACATGTGACCTTGATCACCGGCACCGATGTCTTCATCAGACTTGGTACCCATACCGTGCACACCTTGTCCGATATCCGGAGATTGATCGTGCAATTCCACGAGCACGCGGCACTTGTTACCGTCGAGACCGGTTTCGTCAGAGATGAAACCGACGTCGCGGCACACTTGACGAACGACCGCCTCGTAATCAACCTTAGCCTTGGTCGTGATTTCACCGAACACCATCACCATGTTCGTCTTCGTCGCCGTCTCGCACGCAACCTTGGAGTCCGGGTCTTGTTCCAAGCACGCGTCCAAGATGCCGTCGGAGATTTGATCGGCGAGCTTATCCGGGTGACCCTCGTTGACGGATTCAGAGGTGAAGAGAAATCCCATGGTGTTCGTGTCTTTGAGCGTGCGTGTGTGCGTGCGGTTTACTACGAAACGAAAAGAACACACGACGTTACGTCTCCGTCAGTCCCTCGCCTCTCCTTGAATTAATCTAATCACGCCGTCGCGCGTCCTCGTCTCGCCCCGGCGTCTCGGGGTCTTATCCACTATCCACGAGTCCTGACTCATCACCCACCCCCTCGGCGTTGTCGACGCCTTCGACGAAGGTGATGGAATAATATAATCACCTCGACGCGTGTCCCATCGTCGGAACCGTCCGCGCCCCGCGCGTCGCGCGCGAACCACCGCGAGAGGTCGCGCGACGCGTCTAGTCGCGATATATTTCCTCCGCGCGACACCGTCGTCGTCTCGAGCGCACCGCGCGCGCGGCGTCGCGCGACGTGTGAACGCATAGATCACCACCATCGTCATCCGGACGCGCCGTCCGCGACGCGATGCGATCCGTCTCGCGCACCCATCCGAGGCGTCGTGACGACGACGAGACGCGCGAGACGACGACGACGAGACGGGCGAGTATAAAAATATGCATCCATCGAGTCGCGGTGACGTACCTCGTGTCGATCGAAACGACGCGGCGTAAAGTGACGGCGGGCGCGGGCGTCTCCTCGAGATCCACCCACCGCCGCGCGGGAAGCGAGGGACGACGGCGTCGAGGGCGGCGGGCGGCTTGTGGGTTTTCCCGCGCTTTTTGCCACCGGCGGGGAGGAACTCGCGCGAGGTCGCGATCGGTCGATGGCGCGTGTCCCGCCCGTAAGTTTAAAGATAGGGTTTCGAGGGCGGTGGGGCGTGACTGGTGACGCCGCTTGTCGGTATATTCGCTTCAAACGCGGCTAACACCGTGCGGTCAAACGCACGGCATGAGACGAAATGAACTCCCGATTGAACGATCGGGTGGCAAACACAAGCAAGCAGACGTGCCCGAGCGGTTAAGGGGATCGACTAGAAAAATCGATTAGGCACTGCCTGCGCGAGTTCAAATCTCGTCGACTGCGAAGGTTATGATGGATACCATCTCTTTTGTTTTTGTACGCGTTTTTTTTGTTTGCGCAACGGGTTCGTGCGTTAGTTGGTTGTTACAGAGAGAGATTGGTTGCTACTGCGAGAGAATGGATCACGAGGGGAGGGTG
>Ga0181573_10000199_pt1 | contig 62723 bp, 35 predicted proteins | sample 101ome_25_FD_148643 | JGI IMG/M metagenome (GOLD analysis project Ga0181573, IMG submission 148643) | Coastal salt marsh microbial communities from the Groves Creek Marsh, Skidaway Island, Georgia - 101409BT metaG (spades assembly) | ecosystem: Environmental > Aquatic > Marine > Intertidal zone...
GCGGCGGCCGCGGCGGCCGCGGCGGCGACCGCCCCGCCGGCGGTCGCGGCGGCTCCGGCCTCAACGTCAAGATCGAGGACGCCTCCGCCTTCCCCACCCTCGGCAAGTAAATTTGCGTCACCCTCGGGCGGGGCGTTGGGGTGCGCCGGCGCGGACGACGACGATTGTTTCGCCTCGTCGATTGTTTCGCCGGCGCTTCCGTGAAGCGACGCGTGCGTCGCCGATTGGCCCGACGTTCTCTTCATCTGACGGGACACCGAACGATGATGAACAAAATAAAGTGAAAAAAAACAAAAACAATAAACGAGCGAGAGGGACGCGACGCGGCGGCGGCGTCCGGGGTTAACGACGGGGTCGTCTCTTTTCGACGGCTTTGGTCGCGGTTGGGGGGGGTGATGAAGAACGACGCCCGACGTTCCGTCGGCATTTAATAGGGTCTCACGGCGCGGCTCGTTGCTGCAACGAGTCGCGGGCGTTTGTTTAGCTTGAGTGAGAAACAGGTAGCCCAGATTATATCTCAGCAGAGAACTGCATCCGTCCCGCGTTCGCCACCGGTCGCTCTCACCGGCCGTCAACTGTTTTTTATCCTCGGTCGTGGATCGGCCACGCTTTTTCCTCTTTTTGAATCCTCCAAGGGTTTGAAAGCAACCGTCGAGCGCTCACAAGCGAACGGCGACGGGGTCGCGACCTTCTCCAGAGGCGTTTCTGAGTGAAGGCATGAACCTGAGCGCACACGTTGACGTTTGCGGAGGAGTCAGGACGTCACACAGCGCGACCGGCGAGAAGGCGCCGCGGGCACCTCTCGCAACACTCGCCCGGAGAGGAGGCACCGGAGGCGCGCGCGGAATGGGTCCCCTTCGACGCGCGGCGGCGCGCGGGGGACGCGCGCTGATGGCCGCGATGGCCCCCGTCGCGTCCACCTCTAAACCCGTCACGACGGGCGTCGGGACGCCGTCGTGGGGCGTCCGTCGCGCCTCGCGACCGCGCGACGGACGCCCCGGCGGCCTCCACCTCGCGCCGTTCGCCGCGTCGATGCCCTCGCGCGGCGCCTCCTCCTCCGTCACCCCGCGCGAGGCCATCGCGGTGGGCGACGAGGAAGCCGGCGGCGCGCCCCGCGACAACACCGGCGACATCATCGCCGCCAAAGCCGCCGCCAAAGCCGCCGCGGCCGCCGCCACCGGGGGCTCCGACGCGTACGGAGCCTCCTCCATCCAGGTCCTCAAGGGCCTCGAGCCCGTGCGAAAGCGACCGGGGATGTACATCGGCAACACCAGCACCAAGGGCCTGCACCACATGGTGTGGGAGGTGTTGGACAACGGCGTGGACGAGGTCCAGGCGGGACACGCGTCCGTAATCACCGTCACGGTTCACGCCGACGGCAGCGTCGCCGTCGAGGATGACGGTCGAGGCATCCCGACGGATGTTCACCCGGCGACGGGCACGAGCTCGCTGGAGACGGTGCTCACGGTGCTGCACGCGGGAGGTAAGTTCGGCGGGGACGAGAGCGGGTACCACGTCTCGGGCGGTCTGCACGGCGTGGGCATCTCCGTCGTGAACGCCCTGAGCGACTCGACGGAGGTGACGGTTTGGAGGGGAGATCGCGAGTACCGGCAGTCGTTCAGCCGCGGCGCCGCGCTCGCGCCGATGACGGAGGGGTCGCAGGACGTCGCGGGCGTCGGGAGGAAGAAGGGAACGCGGGTGAGGTTCAAGCCGGACCCGAGCATCTTCAAGGAGAGGCAGGATTTCGATCCCAACATCATCCTCGCGAGGATGAAGGAGCTCGCTTTTCTAAACTCCACGGCGACGTTCACGTTCAGGCTCGCGACGGAGTTGTCGTCGAAGCTCAAATCGAAACGGAAAAAGTCCAAGGATGAGGCGTCGATGGACGAGGGGGACGTGAAGAAGACCGAGGAGGTGGGCGACGCGGTGACCGTCGACGGTCGGGAGTACCACGAGGAGGTGCTCTCCTTCCCCGGCGGTTTGAAGGACTACGTGGTGGACCTCAACGAGGGCGCCGAGCCGCTCCACGAGCCCATCACCTTCCGCGCCGAGGTCGACGGCGTGCAGGTGGAGGGCGCGCTGCAGTGGACGAAAGAGGCGTACACCGATACGCTGCTCGGTTACGCCAACAGCATCAGAACCAGCGACGGGGGCACGCACCTCGACGGCTTGAAGCAGTCGCTCACGCGAGCGGTGAACACTCAGGCGAGGAAGGCGAAGCTGCTGAAGGAGGCGGACGCTAACCTTGGCGGCGAGCACATCCGCGAGGGCCTGAGCGCGGTCATCGCGGTGTGGGTGCCTCAGCCGGAGTTTGAGGGCCAGACCAAGACCAGGTTGGGTAACCCCGAGGTGAGGAAGGTTGTAGAGAGCGTCATCGGCGAGCAGGTCTCGGAGCACCTCGAGTTTTACCCGAACACGCTCGGCAGCATCTTCGGCAAGGCGAGCCAGGCGCAAAAGGCGGCGGAGGCGGCGAAGCGCGCGAGGGAGCTGGTGCGCCGCAAGAGCGTCCTGCGCAGTGGCTCGCTTCCCGGAAAGCTCTCCGACTGCAGCAGCAGCGACCCGGAGAGCACGGAGATTTTCCTCGTGGAGGGCGACTCCGCGGGCGGCAGCGCGAAGCAGGGCCGCGACAGGCGCTTCCAGGCGGTGCTCCCGCTGCGGGGTAAGATCCTCAACGTCGAGCGCAAGGACGAGGCGAGCATGTACAAGAACACCGAGATTTCCTCCATGGTCACCGCGCTCGGGCTGGGTTTAAAGGGGGAGCCCTTCGACGAGTCGCAGCTGAGGTACAGCAAGATTGTCATCCTCACCGACGCCGACGTCGACGGCGCGCACATCCGGACGCTGCTGCTCACCTTCCTCTTCAGGTACCAGCGGGCGCTGTTCGAGCAGGGCAAGGTTTACGTCGCCGTGCCCCCGCTGTACAAGGTGGAGTCTGGCCGCGCGGGCAAGAACAACGCGCCGACGTACTGCTACGACGAGGCGCAGCTCCAGGCGCACCTCGCGACGCTCCCCGAGGGCGCGTCCAGAAGCATCCAAAGGTTCAAGGGTCTGGGCGAGATGATGCCCGAGCAGCTGTGGTCGACGACGCTGAACCCGGAGACTCGGCTGCTGAAGCGGCTGACGGTGGACGACGCGGCGATGGCGAACAAGACGTTCCAGCTCCTGATGTCGGACAAGGTGGCGCCCAGGAGGGAGTTCATCGAGACGGAGGGACCCAAGCTCGAGGACATCGACGTGTGAGACGATCGAGAGACGTCCCCGGACGGACTGTAATGTTACGCTAAAAGTTAGGTTCAAATCGAGAGCGGATGGCCGCAACGCTCGTCTGGCTGTTCAGGCGTCGCAGGCGATCTCCGCAGAAGGTGTCCACCGGTCGCAGCATCGCGCCTATGGCATCGCTGAGGTTGTCGAGCGTCACCGCCTCGGGCCTCCTCCTGAGGACGGGCGGGGGTAGCGGGGAAGGCCGAGCGGGTGGCGGCCGGTGGTAGTCGCACTGGCAGCCTACTACTCGCTCCACCTCCTCCACCTTCTCCACCTTCTCCTCCTTGTCGTCGTCATCCTCCACCACCACCACCTCCTCTTCAGGCATCCGATCCTCCCTTTGCGCGCGTCGTCCGCGGTTGTTCTGTCCACAGAATAATCCGGAGAGGCAGCCCCCCGGCGGCCGCTCCTGTCTCAGCCTGCGCAGGTTGATAACTTTGTACTCGTACTGTTCCCCCTCCTCTTGAGGCAGCCTGAGAGCGTCCTCTAGGGTGCGGTGCCACACGTGCTGGCGGGGCGCGGGATGCGACGATGCGCGCGGATCCGTTGGACCGCGCGGCATGTTTTTCACGCGCGGGACTGGAGTGTGGGGGTCGAGAGACGGTGGGCACGCACCCGTTTGTTGTCACGAGGCTAGGAAAATCAAGGAGCGAACCTTTCTAAATTTTCGAGAAAGATAAGAGTTGGGGTGCTTCTCAGCAGCAGCTCAAGCGAGAGAGGAGACAGACGAAGATTTCGAACAGGCAAAGTGCCCCTACGATTGCGATTACGTCATAGACTACTAATGCACGAACGCGCGCTCGCTCGGAGTCGGCTCCGCCCTGAAACAAAGAAACCCCGTTATATCCCGCCGCGGCTCCCGACGCTCTGTCGATCGCCGCGGTCGGAACCCCAGTTACACCAACACCACGAACCAAGAAACCCCTTAGTTCATGCGGCGGATGAGCGCGTTGATCTTGTCCTCGCGGTTACCAGCCTCGCCACCCTCGATGTAGTGCAGGCGCTTCTTGGTCATGCCGCCGAGGGGGGCAGACAGCTTGAAGGGCCAGAGGAAGTTGGAGCAAGCGGTGAAGTGGGGGCCGCAGGTGTAGATCTCGTGGATGAGATCCTCAATGCAGATGATGCCCTTCTCGCCGAGCGCCTTCTCAATGATGCTGTTGTCGGTGAGGGGGATGCGCTGCTTGTTCACCTTGCCGTACCCGCGCTTGTAGATGAGCTCCTTCACCGACTTGAGGTTGGGGTAGCCGAACATGACGTAGGGCTCAACCTTCCTCAGCATGTTGATAGTCGCCTTGTTCACGCGCATGAAGACACCGTTGTGGATCTGGCGCAGGCGGAGGAGCTGCATGATCTTGCGGGTCTTGGGGTGCATGTCGTTGATACCGCGAAGGCGCATGACGAACATGACCTTAGCCTCGGGCTCGACGTAGAAGCCGCCCTTGGCGCGAGCCTCGCGCTTGAGGCGAACCAGGTCAGCCTCCTGCGGTTTCGAGAGAGGGGCGAGGGGGGGCGGGACGGTCAGCGTCGGCTCGATCGCGGCATCTTAGGCGCGGGCCATCGCTCGCGCGCGCGCGCGGCGAAAAGGGGAGCGGGCGCGACGAAGCCGCGCCTCTCCCTCCTCGCACTCGCGCGCGAAAATCACGCATCATCTGACCCAAGAGCCAGACCCTAGGGTGGGAAAAAGCCGCCAAGCGGCCTCGGCGTCGCCGGGATCCGCGCGCTCACCTGATCACGGTACTCCTTCACGTACTTCTCCGCGCGGTTGAAGATCTCCTTCTTGTTGGCCTCGGCCTTAGCCTTGGCCTCCGCGGCGGCGGCGGCCTTCTTGGCGGCCCACGCCTCGTCGCGCTTACGACGCTTAAGAGCGGTCTCGGGAACAGCGGGCTGTTGTGGAGGAAAAAGATGGAGAGAGGAGTCAGCGATGGGTCGCGTGTGGTGGATGATGCGGACGTAAAACGTCGTCGGGACGAGCGAAACAACCCGCGAGCATCGCACGACATCGTCGCCGCGCGAGTTGGGGCGTCCCGCGGCCGTCGCGCATCCTCGGAGGCGGTCCGCCGCGCGCGAACCGCAGCCGGGAAATTTCCTCAAACAGAGGGAAAGCCGCGAAGAAAGGTCGCCATCGGAACGCCCCGTCGACGCGGGTTAGACCCGCAGCGACGAAGAGCGCGGCGCGACGGTAGGCAGGGACGCGTCGCTCACCATATTGTCCTCCTTAGAAACGGGTTGTCACGCTGCCCTAGGGACTTATGCGCGGCTATAAGAGGGCCACAGCGTCGAGCGGATGCTCTGTTTTCTACAAACCAAACCCTAGTTTTCGCCGGCCGAGTTTTGCTTCCTGATATTTATCTGACCACGCCGCCATACGAGTGGTTCATTTCTAATTCTATTTTTCGATGTGGCACACGCAAACAGTGAGGTCAAAAACCTGTAATTCTGTGGGGGCTGGCTTTCGTTTTCTTTCTGAACTTAATTTCCCTCATCAGTAGCGTCGCGTGATCGCCACCGCCGCTCCAGACCCGCTTGCGCTCGTCTCGGCTCGCCGAACGAGGAACGCACCGGCAGCCTTCTCACCAGGCGCCGCGTAACAGAGAACAGGCCGGCGAGTCTCAAAGGCCGACCTTTCACACCTCATCGGATCGACCGATCTTTCACGGAAGAATCAGAAGTCGGCAACTATGGGAGCGGGAGTCGGCGAGCAGGTTCGCAAGCTTGAGCTCGACGCCTACCAGGCCTTCCTGAAGGTCACGGCGGTCACTGGCATGTCGTGGGTGAGTGCACGCTGCGCCGCGCCCGAGTCCGTCCTCATCGTACCACCGAGCGTCGCCCCATCTTTACGTCGATTCGCGGTGACGCGTCCCGCTCACGCATTCCCGCCTTCCCCTCGCAGGAGCGAGACGACCTCGCGACCAAGCTCAGGCAGGAGCTCAACATCTCCAACGATGATCACACCCGCATCAGGGAGAAACTCTCGGACGACGAGCGCATCAAGACCATCAGGTGAGAGCGCGCGCCCCGGCACTCGCCACCCCGATCCGCGGATTCCCTCCCAGGCACGGGACGCAGCCAAATCAAATCCCTAGGGTTGATTTCCGCCGCGCCGAAGCTGAACCGTCGTTCCCGTCACCCGTATCGTCGCAGGGAGAACTGGAAACAGAGGGAGATCAACCAGGCCGCCAAGAAGGCGCGCATCGACGCCGGCGGCTTCACGGGCGCCAAGACCCCGAAGGCCCCCGCCGCATCCAAGCCAAAGGCGGCGCCCAAGGCGAAGACGCCCAAGGGACCCGCCGCGGCTCCCATCGTCGTCAACGAGCTCATCTGCCGCCGCGTCCAGAGGTTCTGGCCGGACGAGGGCGGTTGGTTCGACGCCATCATCACCGACTACCGCCCCACCACCAACGAGCACTGCCTGACGTACGAGATCAACACCCCGAACGAGACCTTCGAGTGGGCCGACATCTCGCAGTTCGACGGTCGGGAGTTCAAGCTGCTGGAGGACCGGGTCAACATCGAGGACCTCAAGTTCTACAGCCAGGGCATGAAGGTCGGGGCGGAGACGGCGACGCACAACCAGGCCATCGTGGCCACGCACGCGGCAGTGGGCGACGTGAATAAGATTGTCCAGAAGGCTGCGAAAACCGCGGACGTCGACAAAATTGTCGAGGCGAAGGGGACGCTCAGCGCGCAGGAGGAGGCGCTCAGGGCGCAGCTCGCCGCGCTCGACAGCGACAGCGACAGCGACGGCGACGAGGATTAATCGAGGGGAGTCTCTTTGGGGAGAGAGGGAGAGGAGGAGACCGACGTTGAGTACAGGATACATACTATTTTTATCGCGAAATCTATTAGTAAGCTGCTACGCCTTCACCGCTCCTCCACCTTGGTCGCCTCCGCGTTCGCCTCCGCCCTGGTGTCCCACCTCTTGGTCCCGCCGCCCATGTTCCTGCCAGCTGTGTACCACCTCGCCAGCCTCTCCGGCGCCACGCCCATGGCGTACCCGAACACTATGAGCTGGTTCAGCGCTGTGACTCTCGCCACTCCCATCGCGTCCCACCGCCGCGAGCTTGTGGTCACGGCCGCATTCACGACGCACGGCATCCCGTGGCGTCTTCGCAGCCGCTTTACGAGCTCGTAGTCCTCCATGAAGCACTGTTGGGGCACGCCGCCGACGCTATCGAGCGCGTGTCGTTTTACCCACACCCCCTGGTCTCCGTACGGGGCACCCAGCCATCTGGTTCTCTTGTCCACGCACCACTCGAGGAACCGACGCGCGGTCCCGCCGCCCGGTCCCTTCGAGCCTCGCGCGGCGGTCGACGGATCGGCGGCATCGTCGTCGTCGTCGCGTTCCTCGGGCGCGAGCCTGAACCCGAACGCGCCCCAGCTGTGCTCGGGCTTCATCGCGTCGCGCAACCTCTCCGCGTACCCGTCCGGGAGGGTGGAGTCCGCGTGGAGGAAGACTATGACGTCGCCGCTGCATCGCTCCACGCCTCGCGCGAGCTGCGCGGCGCGTCCCCTCTCCGGTGAGACGAGCACGGCATCCGCGCCCGCGCTGTGCGCGACGGAGACGGTCGCGTCGTAGCTGCCGCCGTCGACCACCACGACCTCGCAGTGATCCGCGGCGCCGGCGCCCTCGCGCGCGCTCGCGACGGCGCGCGCGACGTTGCGCTCCTCGTTGAGCGCGGGGACCACGACGGAGAGCCGCATGGTGAGCGTCCCGGTCGACCGTCTCCGCGGGATGCCAACACCTTACTTCACCGCGCCCCAACCTGTGACGGGCCACTCGCGCACCGGCGCGGGCGTTTCTCGATCTCGAGCTCGTCAATTCCGAGCGTCGCTTCAGCTTCCTCTAGCAGAGGAAGCGCCGCGGGACTCTCCTCGACGCGCCTAACGGCATGAGGCTCACGTGCGCGCTCCTGGTGATGATGTTCTCGGTCACGCGCGCTGTCGGGGCCTCTCGAGGGTCATCGTGGGCAGCAGTCGCGTGTCCATCGCGCGTCGTCACGAAGGAGGATGTGGGCAAGCCGATCGTCCTGCTCGGCGCGTGGGTGCGCGTCGTGGGCGCCGGTAACGGCACCGACGGGTCGGAGGATCGTTACCCATCCATCGCGTCGCTAAGGATAACGTCTAACCCGCGCCACGGCGCGCTGTACTGGCGCGCGAAGCCCGTGCTCGAGGGCGACGCGGTGCCAGCCGAGATGGGTTGGGAGAGATGCTCCGAAGCGTCGTCGCGCGCCTTCGCCGACGCCTGGCCGGTGGAGGACCCTCCGCTCGCCACCCTCGAATGGCCGTGCGACGCGGTCGTCAACGCAAACGCCGCCGCACCCACCCACGCCGCCGCCGGGGTGGTCGTCCAGCCGATCTGCGCCGAGGTGCTCTACGCGCCAAACGCCGACTATCACAACTGGCCGAGCGAGTTCGACGCGCTGGGCAATCGACGCGTCCCGGGGTCGAACCCGACGCGCGACGAAGCCCCGGACGCGTTCGGCTTCGAGTTTGACCTCACGACCGGTGACGCGTCGACGAATGGCGGCGCGGGCGGCGGTGCGGCGGCGATGAGATCGTCCGCGTCGTCCGCGGCGTCGGTGCTCGTCGCCGCCGTTCCCGATCCCCCGACGCTGACCTACGACCCGCCGATCGAGGACGGCGGCGCCGCGCGAACGGGCGACGCGCCCGCGCTGCACGCCGCGCTCCTGGCCCGCACGCGCGTCCGGGGGATCGCGCTGCGGGACGTCGACGAGGGTTCGTTCGCCGTGACGGTTCGTATCCAATCCGCCGTGGGCAACTACTTCTCCGTCGCGGGCGCCGGCGAAGACGTTCTGGCCGGGGCGGTCAATCCCTTCCGTTCCGGCGACGGGGTCATGGACGCGGGGGTCATGGAGTTCACGGCGTTGCCCGAGGACGCCGCGCGGATGCTCGCCGCGCTGGAGTACGTCCACGTCGTCGACGATGTATACGACGAGAGCGGGCACGCGACGGACACGGTGACGGTGACGGCCACCGGCGGGGCGTGCCTCCGCTCGGACGATTTGTCCGACGATCTCGCCGCCGCGGGAGAGCTGACGCGGTGCCCTCGCGCCGCGGACGTGGGCGCGACGTCGGTGTACGTCGAGATTCGCGTGTCGGGGCGGGTGAAGGACCTCGGGGTGCGTTCGGAGCCCGCGTGGCGACGCGGCTTTTCCTCGCTTCTTCCAATCGCCGCGTCGCTGGCGGCGGCGACGGCGTGGTCGGCGTTTGCGATGTGGTCCGGTTGCGCGTGGGCGTTGGAGCGCTCGGGGTTGGCGTCGATCGGACGGGATGACGGACGAATCGGGGAGACGAAGGGCGACGTTGGGACGGAGACGCGCGCGAGGCGCGTGAACGTCGGGTTCGACGGCGTCTAGAAGCGCCGACTAGCGCCGACTTAACTTTTAACGCCGCCACGATCTAATCCACGTTCGGCCGGGGTATGCACGGCTTCTTCAGCTTCCTCTGCTGCTTCGTGAGCTTGGCGAACGACGGGGGCGGCGCGGGATTCGCCTCCTCGTGCTCCCTCTTCGTCGCACCCGCGCCGGCCACGTCGTCGCCGTCGTCGCGGTCCCCGCTCCTCCGGGATTCAGCCTTTCGGTTGGAACCGAAAAGAACGATCGCGTCCCTCCTCCCGCCCTCCCACGTCTCGGGGCTCGCGTACGCCTCCGAATCATCGGCATTGGCCTCAACACCCTTCGCCGGCGTGCCCTGGGGCCCGTCGGCGACGCCCCCGCCGCCCCCGTAGACGGCGGCCGCGTTACGGATCATCGGAGGAGTCTTTTCAATCTTCCCAGGAGTCTTTTCAATCTTCCCGTCCCAATCCGCCACGCCGTTTCCCCCCGTCTCGTTCGGGTTCGCGAACTTACCCCCGCGTCGCACCACCTCCGCGCCGATCGGATCCCCGCTCGGGTCGTACTCGGGCACGTCGATTCCCAGGCGCCCGCACACGGCGAGCATGACGTCGTCGCACCGCGCGTGAATCTTTAGCGCGGCGTGTTTGTCCTGGCTGGTCCACTGCAGGTTACAGACGACGAGCGCGCCGCTTCGTCTGGGCAGCGTGCTCGCGGGGGGTACCTTGAGCGACGTCCCGCACACGAGGGCGAGGGGCGACGCCTCGGACGCGGCGGTGGCGGTTTTAAGCGTCTCGTCGTCCAGGCGCTCGCCGAATTGGGTCACGACGTCGTGCAAGTCGCCGCCGCACGCGTCGCAACGGCGGCCGGTCCTGTGCCTGTGCCGGCCGTTGTGGGGCTTGGTGGAGGTGACGTCGAACGCGCGGTGAAAGGTACGGTCCGAGGGCGTCGGGCCCATCGGGCAGGCGTCGTTCCGGCACACCTCTCGAAACACGGAGCCGTGCAGCTCGGACACCGCGTCTCGGGGCATGCCCGCGCGTTGATGCAAGCCGTCCACGTTCTGGGTCACGACGTGCGTGAGGTACCCGGCGTCGTGAAGCGCGACCGCGGCGAGGTGCGCCTTGGTCGGTTTGGTGTGTTCGAACCGCGGCATGGGCACCGCGCGTCCCTTCGCCTGCTGCGTCCATATGCCGTCCCTGCCTCGAAAGTCGGGGATCGCGGCCGCTGTGGAGAACCCCGCTCCCGTGTGCATGACGAAGGTCCCATGCCGCCTAATCAGCTCAACCAATACCGACACATGCTTCATCATGACTTCCGGTGGATCCTCGCGCTCCTCGAGGCGCTCCTCGGTCTGTGCCTTGCGTCGCAGAGAGCGCTCCATGTTGGCCATCAGAGGCGCCACCACAGCGGCATGCTCGTCCAGGAGTGCCCATCCCTCGGGGGTCCGTTCGCCGGGCGGGGTCGATAGGACCTTTCGGATCCGCGCCTCGAGCGCCTCGCGGATCGCACGGCGCTCGAACGCAGCCTTGGCCTCGCGTTTGCGCTTGGACCGCCCCGTCTCCGGACTCGCCTCCATCGTGAATGAATAAACAACATCTGGCCAAACGCTGACAACAGAAATGCGCGACCCGAGCTCAGTGCTCCGGGGCGCGGCGGGGCGGACACCCGAGACACTCGAATGGCGGGAACAACCGCGGAGGATGATGATCGGGATCGACGGCCGAGAAAGTCGCCGTTCCAGAAGCTCAGACGCGAGCAGCGGTCGCTGCTGTGCTTCGTACAGGCTCTCGTGGGGCATCTCGTGGTGATTGAGACGAGGGACGACGTGACCACGCGCGGGACCTTGGTGGAGGTGGACGAGCGGATGAACTGCACGCTCGAGGGCGCGCAACGGGTGACGGTGGAGCAGGCACTGGAGAAGAAAAACAGCAAGTTCGACAGGATGTTCGTGAGGGCGCGGCTCATACGGTACGTGCACGTCCCCGCGCGCGTCGATCCGGCCGAGCTCATCGAGCGCAGGCGGCAGGAGGAGTTTGACGCGTCGAGGCACTACCAGGCCAAGGTGGTGTTCGGGCCGATCAACCCCTCGCCGTACGACACCAGCGAGGAGGCGCAGAAGATACGCGCGGAGCGAGCCAAGGGGTACGCCAAGCATTGACAGCCTCAAAGTAGCAACGACGTCGGTCAAACCTAGCAGCTAGCTTTCTGAACTCGTTTGAGAGGTCACCTCTCACGCCGGCACCTCTTGAGCCGCGCGGATCTCCTCCGCCCGGGCCAACACCCCCTCGAGCCTCTCCCACTCGTCGTAGTAGAGCTGCATCTTGCTCGCCTTGGCGTCCCGCTCGACCTGGATCTCCTGCGCCTTGCTGACGTCGGATCCGGCGTCCATGAGGCGCGCGTCAATCTCCTCGATGTTACCCTCGAGGACGGCAATGGCCGCCTCGATCTTCTCGATGACTTTCGGCGCGTTGTTGGCCTCCTTCAGGATCTTCCTCTCCTCCTCAGCTCTGGCCTTCGCCTCCGCGATTTCTTCCTCCGTGAGGTCCAGCGGGTTAACGTCGGGGTTGCCGGTGAGCGCCTTTGCGGACTCGCGTTCCTCCTCCAGCCGTCTGAGGAATTCGCGCAAGGCGGTGTAATCGCCGGACCAGTCGTTGATGTTCCCGTCTCCCTCGAAGACGAAGATGTGGTCCACGAGGTTGTTGACGAACTGCCTGTCGTGGCTCACGACGATGACGCACCCGTCGAAGTCCACGAGCATCTCCTCCAGGGCCTCGATCGTGTCCAGGTCCAGGTCGTTCGTGGGCTCGTCGAGGATGAGAAAGTTGGGGCACTTTGCCAGCACGGAGAGGAGCTGGAGCCTGCGCTGTTCTCCCCCGCTGAGGTCCCCGATCCGCGTCATCTGCTTCGGCCCGCCGAAGTTAAACCTCTCCAGCAGCTTGTACGCGCTCATCTTACCCCCCTCGCCGCCGTACGAACCCACGTACCCCTTGGCGTCTGACTCAACCTCCTTCACAAAGTCCACCACGGTTTGTGTGAGGTCACGAAACTCGGGCATCTGCGAGTAGTACCCAAACTCAATCGTCTCGCCGATGTTGCACCACCCGCTGTCCAGCGCGATCTCGCCCATGATCGTTCTCAGAAACGTCGTCTTACCCGCGCCGTTGGGGCCGACGAGCCCGATCTTGTCGCCCTTGACGAACGAGTACGTGAAGTCGTCGAGGATCTTCTTGTCGCCAAACGCGAGCGTCGCCGTGTCAAACTCGACGATGATGTCGCCCATGCGAAGCTGCCTGGACTCCACGAGATCGACCATCTTGGTCTTGGACCCCTTATCCGCGGCGCGCTCGGTGAGGTTGTAGAACCGCTCGATGCGCGCCTTCTCCTTGGTCGCCCTCGCCTTGGGCTGCCGGCGCATCCACTCCTGTTCCTTGCGAAGCGTGTTTCTCGCCGCCGCTCGCGCCTGCGTCTCCGCCGCCCACCGCGCCTCGCGGCCCTCGAGATACGCCGCGTACCCTCCCCGGTGCCTGTGCGATCCGCCGACGCCGTCGAGCTCGAGTATGTCCGGGCAGACGTTATCGATGAACGCTCGGTCGTGCGAGACGAGTAGCACCGCCGTGTTGGTCATCTCGTTGACGCGGTTCTCGAGCCACTCGGTAGAGTCAAACAACATGTGTGTGGTCCAGTAAGAAAAAAATGAGAAAATGTCGAGAGAGGGGGAGAGAGAGAAGCCCTACCACTCGACGCCCTCCACCGACAGGTGGTTCGTGGGCTCGTCCAGGACCAGGAGATCGGGCTCCTCGATGAGCGCCGCCGCGAGCGCCACGCGCTTGCGCTGTCCCCCCGAGAGCTCCCCCATCTTGCGGTTCATGAACTCCTCGCATCCGAGCATCTCCAGCGCCATGTGCGCCTTGTTCTCCGTGTCCCACGCGTTGTTCGAGTCCATCTCCTCCAGGATGTTGGCCATGGCGTTCTCCGATACCTCCTCTCCCGCGGCCACCTTGGCCATCATGCCGTCGTACCGGCGGAGCAAGCGGAACAGCGGGGTGTCGCGGGTGTACACCGCCTCCAACACGTTGAGCTCTTCGTCGAACGGGGGCTCCTGCTCGAGGAACGCGGTGGTGATCCCCTTGCGCACCCACAGCTCGCCATCCTCGCGCCCGGCGTCCTTCCCCGCGAGGACCTGTAGCAGCGTGGACTTTCCCGAGCCGTTGGGCCCGACGACGGCGACGCGCTGACCGGCGTTAAGCGCGATGTCTACGTTCCGGAACTGGTACCGCTCGCCGTCGTGGGTCTTGCGGAGGCCCTTGGCGATCAAGATGGCATCCTTGCCCGACGCGTCGAAGGCGTCGGAGCGCCCATCCTTCCACGTCTCCGAGCCGCGCCCGTCGCGCTTGCCCGCCGCGAGGACCCGCACGGGACCGCGACGCTCGCGGCGGACGTACACGCGCGGCGGTGGCCGGGAGAGGCTCGCGATCCTCGCCGTTCGCATGTCACCCCGCGCGACGGCACTGTGGCCTCGCCGCCACCGCAGCACTTTGGATAAAAAAGGGAGTGACGTGGTTCGCGGATGCCGATATCCACACCACACTGAAGTGGACCGGACTGAAGCGGACCGGATGTCCGCCTCGCTTCGCGCCGCGGCGCCCGTCGCGCGCCCTCGCGCGCCCGTGCGCTTCCGCCGCCGCGCCCCGGCGGTGATCCGCGCCGCGACGACCGCGGACGCCGACTCCCCGCCCTACCAGGTTGCCGCCCGGAAGGATCTGTACGAGCTGAGGATCTACGGCGGTCACTACGTGTGCCGCGCGCCGTACAACAACCGCGAGAAGGGCCTCGCCGCGCTGATGAGCTACATCGAGGGGGGTAACGAGGAGTCGAAGACGTTCCCGGCGACCCAGCCGCTGATCATGCGGTACGAGTGCGCGCCCGGCACGGAGGACGTGGTGGGCAAGACGATGGAGCTGTCGCTCGGCGCGGGGGTTGCCGATCCCCCCGCGAGCGCGGAGCCCGAGGCCGTGGGGGTGGCGGCCGCGGGCGGGGAGCTCGTGGCGGTGGTGGGGTTCGAGGGTGTGGCCACGCCGGAGCTCGCGGGGGAGTACAGGAGGCTGCTGACCGCGGCGATCCGTTCGGACGGGCTGGAGCTCGCCGACCCGGACGGGTTCAGGCTCGCCACGTACGGTCAGCTCTACTCCCTGAAGCCCCGGCTCAACGAGCTCATGCTCAAGGTGAAGCCCCCGGGGGCGTGACGACGAGAGTAAGTGTCATAAGTGTCAGCGCGGTATGATGAGTGTCGTGCGGTAAGTGGTACGTCATAAAAAGGTTAACGCGACGACACAGCCGTGTGCGTCCCGGGGAGCGTCGCCGGCTTGGTCCTCCCATCCGCGCTTCCCTCCGCTTCGGCTACCAGCCGTTCCCGTCCCCGCTCCAACGCCGCCAGCGCCTCCCCCGCGCTCGTCACCGACGACCCGTGCGTCCGAACCTCGTTCGCGATCCTAACACACACCGCCCGCTGCGCCTCCACCGCCGCGTGGGCCTCCCGAAGCTCTCGCGCAACCTCCGCCAGCCTCGCCCTCGCGTTGTCCTCGTCGCACTGCAGCACCCGCAGGTGTCTCGCCGCGACGTGCTCCCGTTCCAGCGCCGCCGTCTGCGCCGCCTTGCCCTCCCGCATCCGCTCCCGGAGCTGCTCGCACCGCACGTGCGCGCGCGCGAGCGCGGCGTCGAACGAGGACGAGGCCACCGGCGAACCTCGATCGGCGCTCGTCCAAATGACGGAGTCCTCGAAGGATGCCGCCGCCGTCGCCGTCGCGTCGACGTAGGCCTGTATCGTCGTCTGCAGGCGGTGGTTTGGAACCCTATGGCGCCACCGGTCGCCGCACGTGCGACACCTCGGATCGTCGCGCGCGTTGAGGCACGCGTTGCAGAAGGTATGACCGCACGGCATGAGGATGTTCGGAGCCCTCTTTGGCATGAGCATGGTCTGGTAGCATATCGGGCAGCGGTGCGACTTGATCTCAGTTTCCGTCGACTTCAGCTCGACGCTAGCGTGAACCGTGCGCTCATCGTCGGTCGCGACGGCGTCCGAGATCCGAGTTTGGTCCTTCAAAGGTGACCAGTGCGGCGAGTGGGGCACCGCCATTTCCGAAGTGATGATGAAAGACCGGTGCTAACAACAGTGACGGCAGCGGCAGCACACGCGGGTGTGCCTTCTTGACGACTCTGCAGTTTGGGAGCCGACCGAAAAAGTGGGAGCGATCCGTTCCTTTATCCGTGCCATCGGGAAATTTAACTCGACAACTCTTGATCTGATCGGCGAAATTGGGAAAGCTGAAATTGGGGCCGCTCATCAAGATATTCGTAGCAGCGCAGGTCAACCGGCCGCAATCTGGCTCTTGGCTGGTCCCCCGAGACGGGAGGGGGTCTTCTCACACCGACAGCGCGCCACGACCGAGGTGAGCCCAAGCGTCCGGACTCTATCCGACACCGGACACTCGCATCCTTTCCCTGACCCGGACCCGGCCGCCCGTGCCCCCGCGAGATCGCGCGAACCCGCGGCGCTCGCGCCTGAGCTTTCGCGCGCAAATCAATAATCGCGCCACTCGATCTGTAATTCTCACCTTCGCGCGTGCCCCCCATCGTCCGATCCGCGACAGGAGACAGCGCAGAGATGGTCGCCAACAAGCCCGGCAACCTCGACGGCGAGACAGCCGGGTCCACGGTTTGGACGCCGCCCAACGAACTCGCCGTCGCGACCGCCCGCGCGCGCGACGCCGTCGCACCGAGCGCCGAGCGATCCGCCCTGCTCAAGGAGAAGGAGCGCCAGCGGTCGAAGCGAAGGAGGGAGACCGCCACGCCGGAGCAGCGCGCCAAGGAACGGGCCCGCAGCGCCCGCCGACGCAACGCGCTCACCCCCGACGAGAAGCAGGCGCAGGCCCTGAAGCGCGCGGAGCGGCGCAAGGAGCGCAAGGCGAACGGCACGCTGCCGGCTCCCAAGCGCGGACGAGCGCAATCGTCGCCCGAGACGCCGCTCGCCATCGGGGCGGCCGGGAAGGCGGATCCGGCGACGCCCGGCGAGCTCGGGACGTTCGTGGAGGCGGTCGCCGCCGCCGCCGGCGCCAAGGCGACCGGTGTTTTCGGCAAGGCGACCGCGGACGACGCCGGGGACCTTCGCGCCGTCGTCCCCCAGATCAACAAATCGTCGACGGAGAGGAGGACGCCGAGCAAGAAGGCGTCGACGGAGGAGCAGCGCGCGGCGGAGAGGAACCGATCGAAGATGCGACGGGCGGCGATGACCGATGAGCAGCGCAAGAAGGAGAGCCAGGCGCGGGCGGAGCGGCGGAGGCGATCTAAGCTGCTCGCGGCGGCGGGCGGCGGCGGCGGCGGCGGCGGCGCGGCGGCGGAGTGATCCATCGACGATTGGCGACGGGATGGCGAGACGACGACGACGATGCCGACGGAGGCGAGCGACGGACCCTGCGCGGAGACCGGAGCGGGGTTTGGCGCGTGTCGGGGCGGGTTTTAGACCCCGGGCGGTCGCGGCGCGAGTGTCTCGGCGGATTTGTACCCTTAGAGGAGCGAATGTAACAGGCTTTGGCCGCATCACAAACTTGCGAACTCCAACTTTGGGTCGTGGTCTCACCGTTGGGCCAATGCGAGCCGGCCAGCCAGGAAACCGACCCTAAAGAATGCAAATTCATCAGGTTTGTGCGATCCGTCGCGGCCACTGACGCAGCGCGCCGTCGCAGCCGAAGAAGATCGAATCGTCCGCCGCCGGCAGACGAACATCGCGCGCATCTTCGTTCTTCGATCGAGCGCCCCCCGATCGCGCGGATCACCCCACGGTCGCGTCCTGTTTGGCACGGTCCGAGACTAAACCTCGGCGGCGATGTTCTGCTCGATCTCGGGCACGACGCCCGAGGACCCGGTCATCTCCTCGAAGACCGGGCACCTCTACGAGCGGTCCCTCATCACCAAGGCTCTCCAGGTGCGCCTCGATCCCGCATCGCACACCCGGCGTCTCGGAAACCTAGCCCCGAGCCCCGCGCGTCGCCGGGAAAAAAGCAGGGTTTCCCGCCCGCCCCGTGACGATCTCCAAACCGACCTTCGCTCCCCGTCCGCCATCTGACGACGCAGGAGACCGGCGAGTGCCCGGTGACCAAGACCCCGATGACCCTAGAGGACCTGCTCCCCGTCAAGTCGGGCACGACGGTCAAACCCCGAACCACCGCCGCGGCGTCCATCCCCGGGCTCCTCTCCATCTTCCACAACGAGTGGGACGCGCTCATGCTCGAGACGCACGAACTCCGGGTAGACCTTCACGGCACCAGGCAGGAACTCTCGCACGCGCTGTACCAGCACGACGCCGCGTGCCGCGTCATCTCCAGGCTCATGAAGGAGCGCGACGAGGCGCGCGAGGCCCTCGCGAACGCGCGCGCGGCTGGTCCCTCCGCCGCCCCCGGCAAGCGCGCGGCCTCCGACGGCGACGAAGCCGTCGGCGACGGCAAGAAGCAGAGAAGCGGCGTCCCGCCCGAGGCGATCGACGCGATGACCGCCAAGAGCAAGGAGCTGAGCAAGGCGCGTAAGAAGCGCGAGATCTCTCCCACCCTCGCCTCCGGCGAAGACATCGGCAAGATGGAGATCGGAACCACCGCGCCGTGCCACGCGACCAAGGCGAAGGGCATCCGCGCCATCCGCGTCAACCCCGCCAACGCCGACGAGGTGGCGACGGGCGGCGCCGACGGATCGCTCGCGCTCTTCGACGCGGCCAAGGGCAAACGCGGCGCCCTCATGACCGGTCACAAGAAGGCCGTGACCGACGTCGCCTACGCCGGCGACGCCATCCTCACGTCATCCGCGGACAAGACGATCAAGATTTGGCGCGGCGGCGCCGAGGCGGCTGCCGTCGCGGGGGTCCACGAGGGCGAGGTCGTCGCCGTCAGCGCGCACCCCACGAACGCGTACGCGGTGTCCATCGGCGGCGACGGCGCGTGGACGTTCATGGACGTCGGCGCGGCGGAGTGCCTCAGCGTTGTAAGATCGGACGGCTCCGACGGAACAACCGAGTACTCGTGCGGTGGCTTCCACCCCGACGGGCTCATCTTGGGCACGGGCGCCGCCGACTCGAGCGTCAAGATCTGGGACGTCAAGACGTCCAAGGTGGCCGCCAAGGTGGAGGGCCACGTCGGCGCGGTGACGTCCATGTCGTTCTCCGAGAATGGGTACTACCTCGCGACGTGCGCGCGGGACGGCGTGAAGCTCTGGGACCTGAGGAAGCTGAAGAACTTCAAGAGCGTCGAGGCGGCGGGCGTGCGGTGCGTCGGGTTCGACCGCAGCGGTCACTACCTGGCCGTGGGCGGCGCCGACGCGTGCGTGCTCAACGTCAAGGCGGAGTGGGAGGTGGTGAAGAGGTGGGAGGCGAGCAAGGCGCCGGTGAACGCGCTGGAGTTTGCGGCGGATGCCAAGGCGCTCTACGCGGGCTGCAGCGACCACAACCTCAGGGTCATTGCGTGATCGCACACTCGGCGACGTCGGGCGGGGATCGGTCCTTCCGAGGGTACGTGTTTTATTAACGGAGTTCAGTCGAAATCTAAAAGAGCTGCTTTTTTTACGGGATAGTTTTTTCTCGGCGCGAACGACGTCAGTGTACGAAGAGACACGCTTGAAAATAAAAATCGTCGTCTAAAAATAACGTCATGTCGTAAACATCTTCAGCTCTGGGGACGCGCGGGGGCCATGGCGCGTGCTTCCACTGCGTTCATCTTCCTCGCCCTCATCGCGGCGGCCGGCCATGTGGACGCCGAGTGCGGCGTCGCAGCCAGAGGCTGCAACCCACCGGCGCAGTTCTCCGGAATGAAGAAGTCCACGACCTTACCGACAATCGTCGCATCCACGGGAATCACGCAGGACTTCAAGGACAAGCTCGACGAGGGGCATCAGGTCCTCATCAACTTCGCCGGCGGAGCCGGCCCTACTACCGCGTACATCCTGGAAGGCGGCGGTACCGACGCCGCCTACGCCGACTTCAAAACCAAGAACTGCGAGCAGACGACGTTCGAAGGTTATTGCGGAGCGGACAACTTGATCACCCAGGCCAAAAACTCCCAAGTCGGCTTCATGAAGGGCGCCGGCGGCAAGACCTGCTCCTGCGGCCACGCGCTGGAATCGAGCGCGGGCTTGTACTACATCCTCGAGTCTAGCAGCACCGCTGAGGGCGTCGGTGAGCGCGCCGTTCACGAGATGTGTCACGTCACCCAGATGTCGCGGGGCGAGTATTTCCCGACGTGGCTGATGGAGGGCGGCGCCGTTCACACAGAATGCCTGCTTCAGAAGAAGCTCACGTGGTCCACGCAGACCTACGAGGACTGCTTCAGGACCGGCGGCGGACGCGGTGGCGTCATCCCAAACTTTCGCTCGTACTACGCCTCCACCTACGGGTCCACTAACGGACTCAAGAAGGGCGAGCTCAGGGAGTGCGACGGCTTCGTCGGCAACAGCGACACCGAGGCGACGCAGAAAGCGGGAGGCGCGGACCCCAGCCACCTGTACTACGACACCGGCACCGTCGCCATCGCGTACATAATCAACAAGGCTGGCATCACGAGCCAGCAGTTCTGGCAGAGCAACGAGCTCGGCAAAGGGTTCTGGAATACAATTGTTCCGTTCGACGGCCACGACCTCACCACCGGCTATCCCGGCCAGTGCCCCGAGGACAAGGGATGGAAGAAATCGTTGCTCGCCATCACCAAGCACGCCACCGTGGCAGAATTCTACGCCGAGTTCGACGCCTGGGCAAAGACCGCGTCGGTGGCAGACGTCGTCGCCATCCTCGAGACGCAGTCCGCAATCGACACCCAGACGGCCGGCGTGTTCGACCTGTCCACCGCCACCGAGGGTACCGACCACGACCCGTGCGGGTCGCCTCTCTCGGCGGGTTCGAGTCTGTCGGGTGTCGTGTCGGCCGTCGTCGCCGCGGCTACCGTCGTTCTCGCCGGGACGGGACGGGCTTAAGTATGTGCGGCGTCGTCCAGAGGGCAAAACAAGACCCGGGTGAAACGTGCCCGGGCAACCTCGCAGTGGGCGGCTGCACATGACGCGCGTGTCTATTTCATTTAAGTTTATGCGTTTAAACGAGCGACCGCCGTCTCCCTCTGACCATGCCGGACCCGGATGACGGGGACGAAGCGGAGATCTTCGCAAACTCGCGGTTTTGGTCGTGCTCGACCTTTTTTGTGCGCACACGTTGCCGGTGACTCAACTCGGGCCTTGTCTTATCGCGACATCTCACCTCTCTATTTCTCAGCACCGCCTTTCTCAGCCTTTGGAACGACGACCTCCTTCGGTATCGCCCCCGGTGTGCTGTCCAGTCCCTGCGCGTCGAAGAGTCTGGTGAGCGAGAGCACGTGAAATGGGTATTCGCGGGGCGCTTACGTAGTACTGCTGGATACCGTACGCAATCGCCGCTGTTCCGCACAGTATGATTGTGAACTTGTCGAATTGCCTCACAAACTTGCGAGCGGCCGGATCCTTTGGCTGAAACATCCACGCCACCTCCCCACCTAGGATGCGCGAACGAGTGCCCCCGCCGGAATTGATGTTAGTTTTTCGTGTTGCAGCGAGGCGCGTGAGAGCAGAGAAATTTTCGTCCGAGTGCGCCGAAGGTTGCGTGCTAGCTACCTTCGTACTAGCTAGGGGTCAATCCGAGTACGCGTACATGTTCCTCCCGCCGCTGCGGGATTCACCCGCCCTGCCCCCCAACCCCACCTTAGCCACCGGCGTCGTCTCCTCCTCCTCGCTCACCTCGATGGCCCTCGGCCTCGCGCTCATCGTCCCCGCGCTCGTCGTCCCTCGCTCGTCAGTTAGAGTCCTCTTCGGGAGCTGATGCCGCCGGGGCTCCCCTTTCCCCTGTCGCGCCGCTCCGCTCTTCAGCGGGGCACCGTAGCCCCGGAACGACGCGTACGGCATCAAGAGGTCCGACGGCATCTCCTGGAACGGCGTGATGAGGTTCGCGTACCCGGGCGCCTGTCGAAGATACGCGCTGATGTAATCCTGACCTCGGGGCATGGAGCTCTTGCCGGAGACGATCGCCTCGTGCTCCAGCGCGACCGCGCGCCACACCGGCGAGGTCTCCGCGTTACCCACGCGCTTGAGTTCCCGCGACGTGACCGGCGCGGCGTACGGGCTGAGCATGTCCTCGCCGGGGGGCGGCTCCACCGGGTTAAACCTAGAGTCGGACCCCGGCGTCTTCCCAGTCCCCGCGGGACCCACCCCTAAACCTGGTCCCACCCCCGCCGCCTCCGTCGCGTGATCGTACCCGACCCTCATCGTCGCGTGCTCCGCCGCGGGTACCATCGCGTCCTCCAGGCCGACCGGCGCCGGATCGATCGCCTCGACGGCGCGCTCCTCCCCGGGTAGACTCGGCTCCGGAGTCGGCTCGAGCACGCCGCATCGAAGCCGCTCGCAGAACCACTCCGCCGCCTCGGGCAAGGTCTCGTCCGGGTCGTCGTCTCGTCCGAAGCTCTCGTGCGCGCCCATGATGTCGACCGTCTCCGTCGCCGCCTGGAGCCACTCCGCGCACATGATCGTCTCGGGGTGGTCCGCGCCGTGCCCCAAGGCGCAAGCCCCGTGCGCTTTGGTCAGGCGCTCCACGGCCAAATCTCTGTACCCGAGCTGCAGTAAGACGGCGCCGAGGTTACGCACGCGCAGCGCGATGGCGGGCGAGTGCGCGCCGAGCGCGACGGCGCCGAGGGAGATGGCGCGGACGTAGCAACGTCGCGCGGCGTGCAGCCGGCCCATCGACTTGAGCAGCAGGCCGAGATTGTTCAGGATCGACGCGGCGACGTTTAGGACGCCCCCCTCGCCCAAGAGCTTCGGAGACGGGGCGGACACGTTCGGGGCGACGTTCAGCTCGCCGCCCGGCGCTCCCTCGCCGCCGATGATGTACCCCGAGTGTGTCGACGTGTCGCCGCTGACGCGAAACAGACTGGCTTCCTCTTTCGAGAGCGCCGTCTCGACCGCGTCGTTACAGTCGGGTATCATCCCCCGGAGGTGGTCCAGCGCGAAACAGTACTGATCTCTCGCGAGGTCCACGTCCCCGGCGGCGCGCGATACCGCCGCGAGGTTCGACATGTACGACGCCCTCGCGGTGCGACTCCCGTCGGTGCCCGTGGACTCCTCCACCTCGAGCGCCTTGGCGAAGTACTCTCGCGCCATCTCGTTATCGCCCGTGGCTTTGTACAGCCCTCCGATGCTGCAGTACCTGGCGGCGACGTCGGGGTGCGCGTCGCCGTGCTGTTTGCGGTCGGCGAGCAGCGCGCGGTCGTACCTGTCGAGCGCCTCCTCGAGATTGTCGTGAGCGGCGAGCTCGTCTCCCTGGAGGTGGGGTGAGACGTGGGAGGGGAGAGGGGGCGGGTCAGTGCCGTCGTCGAATTATCGTCTTACGCGGAGAAATGAGGGGGATTCTGGAAAATTGGAGATGCCGTGGAGGTTGCCGAGGGCCGGGTTGCGGGGCGCACCTCCATGCTCAGGATCTGGCCCTCGCTTATCCCTTCCACGTGACCGTTCGGTAACCCGCGAGGGTCTCCATCCGTGGTCATGGCGCCCGCCAGCTCGCGCGGCGCCACCCGTTATGCGCCAAACCCGCATAATTTTGTCTGCTGACGGGAAAACTCGATCGGCCGGACGTTTTGACCGTTGAGAACAGGCGCAGCATCATCGGGAGAGCCGAGACCGCGCCCGGCTCACACGCGTCCCGCGCGAAGACTCGTCCATCACCATGGCGAGCTCGTTCAAGTGGGACCATCCCAACGGCCGCGGGGTCCTGCTCCCCGGCCAGACCCACTGCCACACCGGCAAGCTCGTCCCGTTCGACGACTACGACCTGGACGCGACGTGCGAGCTCGTGTGCTCGCCGTGCGGCCGCTTCCCCGATCCCGACGCCCCCGTCAGGGTCAAGGGCACCGCTCACCTCGCGGGCGCGATGGTCGGTAAGAGCGCAGACAAGGAGAACAGGGACGCGCGCACCAACGTCCCGCCCATGGAGACCGCCGGTTGGGCGCTCATGGGTTGCAAGCCGTGCGGGTCCGCCAAGCGTTGGAGCTGCTGCGGCACCTGCGCGGGCGGATGCAGGATGTGGTCGGAGGAGGGCTACGTCATGACCGGAGGGCCCGAGCCCGCGGGCGCCGACGCCCCCGATGACGACGCATCCGACGCCACCCGCGCCCGACTCGGCGGACCCCTCGAGGGCACCCCCGACGCCGCGGAGTTCGCGTCGTGGGACGGGTGCGTCGCCATCCCGACCCCCGCGGTGGTGCCCCTCCCCGAACCCCGCCTCGAGGGCGCCCACGGCGAGCGCATCGCGCGACTCACCGTCGGCAGGGGCGCGGTCACGTGCATCGCCGTCAGCGGCTGCGGCACCAGGATGGCGTGCGGCGGATCCGACGGCAGTTGCGTCGTCTACGCGATCGACGCGAGCGCCGACGATCTCGCCCCCGAGCTCCTCTGCGCCGCGTACCCCGGTCGCCCGTTGACCAAACCCACGACGCGCAGGCAAAAGAACGCCACCGCCGTCGTCTGCCTCGACTCCGACTCCGATGCGGAGGACCCGGAGGCTGGGCTCGACGCGGACGAGCTCGCGGAGAAGCGCGAGAGGGACGCGGCGGAGGCGGCTCGGGTCACGAGCGAGGTGACCGAGGGCGGCCACGACGCGCGCGTGTCGTGCGTCGCGTTCCACCCCGACGCCGCCTCTTTCTACACCGGCTCGCTCGACGGGACGTGCAAGCGTTGGAAGATTCCTACGGCCAACTCGGCGAATCAACCCGGGAAGGCGTCGCTGATGTCGACGTACGCGCACAATAGGACGGAGGAACGCGGCGCCGTGCGGTGCCTGCGCGTCTCTGACGACGGCGCCAGACTGTACGTCGGCGGCGAGGAGGCGTGCCTCGCGGTGTACGACGCCGGCAGCGGCGAGGTCATCGCGCGCACGTACTCGCCCCGTTGGCCGGAGAAGGACAAGGACGGCCTCGGCGTCCCACCCGTCGACGACGAGGACGAGGACCCGGAGGCGGCGGAGAAGGCTGCCAAAGCCGCGGAGGCCAAGGCGGAGAGGGAGGCTGCGATGACGCCGGAGGAACTCGCCGCGGTTCTCGCGGCGGAGGCTGCCGCGGCGGAGGCCAAGGCGAAGTATCTCGAAGAGAAGAGGTACCGTAATAAACCCAAGGGCTTCGGCGGGGTGAACACCGTGCTGTGCATCGCGGGAGGCGCCGGCGAGTCGGGCGATTTGGTCTTCACGGGCAGCCGCGATTGCAACGTTCGAAGGTGGGCCGTCTCCGGCGACGCTCCCGTCGTCGAGAGGGTCATCCCCGGGCACAAGGCGCCCGTCACCGCCATCGCGGTGTCGAGGGACGGGAGCGAGCTCGTCACCGGCGGCGCGCGGGGCGACGGTGAGCTGCGCCACTACCGATGGCAGCCGGTCAGAGGCGTGGACGCCGAGTACGTCGACGGGAAGCTCAAATCAAACGCCGGGTCCTACGTCAGAGTTCGCACCATACGCCGCGGGCCCGAGGGTTTCAAGGAGACGGCGCACCCCGAGGGCGTCCTCGCGGCGCTCATATCCCCCGACGAGCGGTACCTGTACACCGTGGGCGACGAGGGCGGCGTGGAGGTTGCGATTTCCCGGTGGTCCGTCGAGACGGGCGCGGAGGATGAGGATTTCAGAATCGAGACCAACCACCGGGGCGGCGTCACATCCCTGTGCCTCTTCCCGGACGTCGCGCCGCCGGGATCCGACGCCGCCGTCGGCGTCGCGGCGGTCACGCGCGCCACCGCCGCGCGCGCGGGCGGGAGGATCCTCACCGGAGGCGCCGATGGATGCGTCGACCTGTGGACCGCGGAGAGACACGACGACGGCGCGGGTCAACAGCTGTCGGCGGAAATCGCCCAGCGTGAGGCGGCGGCGGCGGCGACGGAACACCAGCGCGCGCAGGTCAAGTTGACCGCGCTGTCGCCCGAGCTGTCCCGGCCGGCGATGGCGGCGCGCGGACGCAAGGAGCTTCCCGCGCTCGAAGCGGCCAAGTTTCCAATCGACGAAGAAACCGGGATGAAGAAGGACCTCGAGGATTTCACGGTGGAGGACTTCGAGCCTTTCACGTCCAAGGAGCTCATCTCGATGTGCTGCGCGCACGGGCTGCTGTTCATCGACCCGAAGAAGCCGCCGGAGAGCAAGCGCGCGATCGCGGAGAGGATGGTGGCGTTCTTCCGGGAAGAGAAGGAGAAGGCTCGGGTCGCTGCGAGGGAAGAGCGCATGGGACTGGCGCAGCCGGCGAAGCTCAGGGCGCGGCCGCGGATCCCGGGAATCGAATCCCCGGAGGAGAAGAAGAAACCCGCGTCCGGAGATGAAGAGAGCGAGGCGTCCGAGACGGAGGTGTCCGAGACGGAGCTGTCGGAGACGGAGGCGGACGATAAGAAGGAGTGATCGTCAGTGTAAATGAAAGCTGAACAAAGATTCTAATCTGGCTAGCTAGCTAGGGCTGCGTGTCTGCTCCGTCTTCTTCCGCTTCTTGTTGTTCTTTCCATACTTTTTGAGGTTCACGTTCTTCTCGCCCGTGTTGAACGCGATGGATATCCTCGGTTTCTCATCGTCCGCCGCGGTCGACACTTTCAAAACGCCGTGCGGCATCGAGGAGGGAAAGATGACGAGTCGACCCTCCTTCGGCTCCACGTGGTCCCACACGCACCACCTGTCGTCCTCCAGCCCCAAAGCAGGGTCACCCTCGTTACCTCCTGATCCGAATCTCAGCACGAGATGACCGGACAAGGAATCCTCCTCCTCCTCCTCCTCCTTCGACTCCGGCACCGAGACGTAATACACGGCGGAGAACTTAGCGGGCTCGTGACTGTGCAGGCCGTGTGTGTTGCCGTTGCGGCACACGTTGATCCACGCAGTGGTCACCTTCGAGTCCTTTTCGTATCGCGGCTTTTTACCCGGTTCGTACATCACGCACGAGCGCACGAGGTTCATTATCTGCGTCGCCTCCTCGCATCCGCAGTCGGATAGTTTTTGGAATGCGTCTGGCTTGGAGTGGAAGCCCCCGCGGTTACTCACCACCAGTCCGTCGTCGGCAGCCTCCAGCTCCAGCGCGTGGGAGTGCAGAGCTGGGTTTAGTTTGACCGTCGCGGCGTCGATGAGGTCGACGACGTGCACCTCAGCTCTTTTCATCATCGCATCGGCGTCCCACCGAGAGGACTCTATGCTAATTACTTTCCAGCGCGTGAAGGACGCAACCTCGTTCGGAAAGCGAGAAGCCTGCTCCACCTTTACGCCGCTCGGGAGTGCATCCTCGGTTTGAGCACGATGGTACCGTTTGTGCGGACCCAGGAGCTCTTTCACCTGCGCGAGCCACGACGGCTCCAGCGGCTCCTTCTCCGGTGCCATCCGCAACTGTGGAGACAGTTCCGAGGTTGCTTTTCATCCCGGGCGATAAACAGGCTGCTCGGTTTTATCTTAGCTGGGCGTCATCGACGGTCTAAAACTCAAGACTTGGGATCCGACTCGACGGAAAACGTTAGCCGCCCAAGTTTGGAATATCCTTTTTGCTCGGAACGAAGTGAGCGAATCAAACGTCTCCGTCGGCACTCCGAACCGCGCTTGCGCACCACCATCGAGTCGTATATCGCAAATGAAGACGGGTCCTCCCGCATGGGCGGTGGATGCGTCCATCGTCTTCGCGCTCGTCTACCTCGCCGTTTCCTTGGAACTCGTCGAACCGTTTGAGCGGTACCTGGTCCCGGAGACGCTCCCAAAATATTCGTACCCGTTCACGACGGACCAGAGCGTCCCGACTTGGACGCTCCCGTTCCTCGGCGTGTTCATCCCGCTCGGTCTGATCGCATCCGTCGCGGCTTTCACCGGCGCGGGTTGGCTGGAGATCCGGAGGTCCATCGCGGGTCTGTGCGTTTCCGTGTCGCTGGGTTGGGCCGTGACGAATCTTCTCAAGGTGTCCATCGGTGGGTACAGGCCCGACTTCCTCTACCGCTGCTGGCCCGACGGCAACGTCGCGTGGGCCTCGCCGGGCGTCCCGGCGTGCACGCCCATCAACCCTCGGCACGTGACCGAAGGCAGGAAATCGTTTCCCAGCGGACACTCCAGCATGTCGTTTTCAGGTCTCGCCTACGCGGCAGCGTACGCCACGGCAAAGCTGGAGATCTTCTCCCCGTACGACTACGTCGTCTCCGGCGTGCACCCGAGAGACCGGGCGTCGGTGTTGAGGATGGCGTTCGCGTGGTGGCCGCTGGCGCTCGCGACGTACGTGGCGTTGAGCAGGTGGAGGGATTACTGGCACCACTCCGAGGATGTGATTTGCGGGTCGCTGCTTGGCGCGTCGTCGGCGTACCTGGGGTGGGTGACTAAGCAGCCCTTAGCGGGCACGGGAGCTCGCGGCGCCGGGATTTTGCGCAGGGAAGGGCGAGATTACGCGCCGATTGGGGCGGAGACCGGCGAAGGGAGCGCGGATTCGGCTCGGTTGGACAGGATGGAGGGGCGGGGTCCGTGCTCGGATTAACAGAGAATCCACACGCCTTTTCGTTGAGTGTGTATAACGATGTATGTGACAGTTTGTTGCGTTGAATTCGCCCCCTCGTTGCGTTTGATCCCCATCCCGTGTATATCTTCCCGTAGTTTATTAGACCAAAGCGGCGTCGGTCCTGCCCCGCTTCAGAATGTCCTCCAGCGCATCCACCTCGTCAGCGGTGAGACTCGACAGCGCCTCCACCAACACGTTCTCCCCCTCTTCGTCCCTCGGCGCGCTTGCCGGTCGCGGCGCCGTCGTCCGCGGCATCGGGACGGGCGGCGGGGCGGCCCTCAGCGGCGGCGGCGCTGGCCTCCTCGCGCCGCCCCTGGCAAACGGCGGCGGCGCCCTCTTGACAGCCTGCATCTGGATCTCTCCGTCGGCAAAAACGGAAACCTTGTCCATCGCGAGGCGGTCGACGTTGTGCACAGCACCTCCAAGCATGTGACGCTGCCTGGCCGCGGCGCCGCTATCGATGAGGTCCTGCTTCAAAACTCGCTGCATGGAGTTGAAAGCTGATCCGCCGCGGACGTTCAGCTTGTTTCGCTGGACAAAGTTGCCGCTGACGAGCCTGTCCTTGAGCGCCCTCGCCTCCCTCGCCTGAAGTTCGGCATCCTTGACGAAGCCGTCCTTCTCATCCTTGATGCTCCTGATGAGATCCTCGAGCTGCTTACGCTCGTCCCTGAGCAGGCGGCCGGCTTCGGAGAGCTCCTCGACCCGACCACGACCCCACTCGCCGGAATCCACAAGCCGCACGAACCGCTCGTTATCGCGGCGAAGCCTGGCGTTCTGATCGCGCAGAGCCTTGACCTGCTCCAGCGTGCACCCGAAGCTCTGCTCCACACAGTACATCCACTGCGCCCACGCGTTGCGCACGGCGCGGTTGAGGATGCGCTTGCAAATCTTGGAGCACATCTCCGTCTGCCGCCGCTTCTCCTCGACGTTGAGCCACCATCCATTAAACGCCGCGTAGCGCGTGCGCTGGTCCCATCGCGCGAACACGATCTTGGCCTTGCGCAGCAAGCGCAGGTTGTCCTGCCACTTGGCGAACGCCCTGGCCTGCGTGCCCTTGATGATCTTCATCAGGCATCGCTTCTTGTGCAGTTGCTGGCCCTGCCAGGCGTCAAAGGCGCGAGCCATTGTCGCCTTGGACATGCGCGCAACGGCGCGCTTGAGCTGCCCGCGCTGCTTGTTGAGCTGCGCGACATACTCACTCCACCGGCCGAACGCCCTGGCCTGCTCCCTGTTCATGGCGCGGCCAATCACTTGTCGCGCCTTGTTGCGCTTGGCGCGGCGCACCTCGCTGAACTTGTCAAAGGCATCCCACGCTCGGCGGATGCGCTTGTGCATGACCTGCCTCAGACCAGCCTCCACCAGCCTCTCGAGAAACTCCTCGCGCATCCGCGCGGTGTGTGCCGCCATCTTAAATTGGCGCCTGACGTCCTTGGTGTGCTCGCGCCACGCGCCAAAGGTCCTCCGTCTGCACCCGCCGAGGACCACTGCCCGCGCGGCTTTGTCAAAGTGCGAGGGTCGATGCGCCTTGTTGTGCAGCTCGGCCCACTTGGAGAACGCCTTGTACAGCCTGCGTCTCTTCATCTTGTTCACCGCGCGGGTCAGGATGTTGCGCTTGTTGTTGAAGTCGTGCTGCACCAGGAGCCAGCCGCGCCACGCCTTGAACATGACGCCCTTCTCCATCTTGTCGACGCGGCGCTGGAACAGGTTGCGGCTCAGGTTGATCGCGTTCTGAACTTTTTCGCTCATACCCGCAAGCGAGGAGAGGTGCTCGAACGCGAGCTTCACCGGCAGGTCCTCCATCCTGTGCGCGCGCCCGTCGGGACCCGGGGGCCTGTGCATCGAGTAATTCCTCACCTCGTTGGCGAGAGTGTTGTACTCGGTCTTGCCGTCCATCTTGGTGCGCCAGGGCTCGCCGCCCCTCCGGCCGCGGCCCGAGCTGATTGACTCATCGTCGCTGTCGCGGACGAACCTGTACGGGTCCCTCGCCGCCTTGCTCAGCTTGTTCTTGCGCCTGCGGCGCGAGAGCGCGTCATCGTCCGAGTCGGATTCCGGTTCGGTGGGGTACTCGGGATCGGACTCGGCGCCCTTCCCACCCCTCTTGCCCTTCCCGCCCTTGGAGGACCTGCCGCCCTTGGACGATTTGCTCTTCCGACCCTCGGGGGAGGCCTCGGGACGTTCCTCGCTGAACTCATCCGCGGCGTCGCCGTCGTCCTCCTCCGCGGGTTCGCCCTCCTCCTCCTCGGGTTCGCCCTCCTCCTCGTATTCGCCCTCCTCGCCTTCTTCGCCCTCTTCCATCTCGCCTTCTTCGAGCTCCTCTCCCTCCTCGCCTTCTTCGAGCTCCTCTCCCTCCTCGCCCTCCTCGAACTGTTCCTCCTCGCCCTCCTCCATCTCGAGCTCCTCCTCCTCCTCCATCGCGGGTTCCTCATCTTCCGGGTCGGACATCGTGACGTCCTCGAGCTTCCTGCGCTGCTCCTCCGCGTACTCCCTGTGCGTGCCTTTCGCGACGCGATCGAGGTGACGTTCCTCGGAACTGGTGATTGGAGGTTGGGGACGTGTCGGGACGGTCAGGGGACGAAGGCGGGGATGCGGTCGACGGGTCGGGAAAAAGTCGTCAACGGGCGCTTCTCTCATTCCCCCGCGGTCTCGGTGGCGCGCCCCGCCCGCGACCGGTAGAGGGGAGACTTTCGCGCGAGACTTCAAGTGCGAACATCGCGCACCTTGAGATACTGAGCTCGCTTCTGTCGCTTTCGCTGTCAGACATTCAATACCCGCAGCGAGCGCTCACCGATCAGCCTCGACGCGCTACCGCTGACGATGGCCACGACGAGAACTCGGAACGAGTCCTGAACCGGTGAGACGTGCGTTTGTCGATTGGCGCGCGGACTCCCAACTGCCGATGGGAAGGACGCCGGGCGCGTGAAATCGGACGTGGATGGACGGTGAACGCTGCGACGTGCGCTGGCGTCGACGGCGGCGTGAGCTCACGCGCGACCGCTTCTGGTCCGCCCTCTCGGACCCCTCGTCGCGGTCGTAGCCCTCCAACAAAAACTTGGCGTTTCGCAGCTCGACGTTCTCGTTTCGGCTCGGAAACATTCGCGATTCCGGCAACGGTCAAAAAAGTGCTGGAAGGCTTCGTGGTGGCAAAACAAAAACTTACCGTCTTTTCAAGGTTTTGGCGAGAAATCCGCGAATTCATTGGACTTACGTGTGGAAAATCATTGGATTTCAAGATGACAACGGCTTGCGTCAACGAGAGGGTGAAAATGCTGGGGAATGCTCGACGTCTCCTGTTTAATGACTCAAGAAATTGAGCGTCCAGCATTATACCCTAATTCATCATTGTAGTGGACATAAATGATTGGATTCACATCCTCGCCAATGCTCGCGCAAATGGAACAATTATTTCAGGGTCTACAGACCGTCACATCCCTCATAGACTCGATCGAGTCGGAAACTCCTTGAAAGTTTCAGGGCCGGATGAGATTCCGAACCGCGCGTGAAGGCATCTCTGGTAGGATCTGGAGTCCTGCCCGAACAAACAAAAAGCAACATCCCCGTGACACAAGCCAGGACGCGGCCGGACAGTATCATGAATGGCCATGATGATATCTTACTTAAGAAGCCGAGTGCCGAGGCGATGTCCCGCAGCGACGTGATGCCGCAAACCGAAGCGCGGGCGTACGCCCTTTCGCTACCTCCCGCGCAGCGAAGCGAGATCAGCGGATGCTACTGCCTGAAATGCGTCCCTTGCGGGTCGTTCCCCGTCGCGGCGCACTGCGTTTGCGGCGGTTCTTCGCTTTGCTGGGGGTTTGGAACGACTCCCTTCGCGTGCTTCGCGCTCCCGATGCCTTTCGTGGACCCATACTTCAGGAGCATCAAGCGCGACGGCGTCGTGATGGTCGTCAACGCGGAGCACCAAACTGCGGCGTGCTACCCCGGTGAAAGAGCCGAGCAACCCTGCTGCATTTGGTCCAAGCTGTGGTGAGAGGGTTGATAGCGGGTCGTCTGTATAGTATCTGTGCGATAGCAACCTCCGCGCCGTCGAGCAGCGCGCTCGCGGCGCGGGCCCGCGGTGTACACTACAAAAAATTCTACGAAGGTACCACGTGTCAAATTTTCAGAAGCTCTTCCCCTTGAAGTCGAGCACATTGACCTGCAGCGCCACCCTCTCGACCTCGAGCGGATCCGGCACCAACGAGCTATCCCTCATCCTCGCCCCAATCACCGCGCGCGCCACCGCCCCGCCCAAACCCCCGTCGTTGACGTCCAGGCTCGCGAACGATTTCGTCGCCGCCAGGCACACGAGCTCGTGATACGCCGCGCCGAACACGCACCCGACGCACGCGCCCGCCACCACCTGCTCGATGCTGTGGTACCCGAGGTACACCCTGCTGATACCCACGGTCCACGCCAGCGGCCAAGCGAGGACGACGAGCGCCGCGGTCATCGCGTCCGCGTGGCCCGCGCGGCCGGATGCGCCTCGTTTGTTCCACTTGCAAAACACCCTGAACTCCTCGCGTCGGCGGACGTACTGAAGCGTCATCATCGTCGCGACGAAGGCGGCGAGCTGCGCGTGCGAGCTGGGCATGCCGTGCGTGTCGCAGAAGTCCACCAGCTCGCACGTCGCCGGCCTTGGCTCTTTGAAGTGGCGCTTCAGCAGCTGCGCGAGTACCTCGTTGAGGAGGATCCCGAGCAGGGTGAGCAGGTCCCACAGCTCGCGCCTGGCCATGAACGCTCCGACGGTCGTCCAGATCATGCAGAAGGGCGCGAGGGACGCGAGTGCCATGGCGAGACCCAGAGGGTCGTCCTCGGGATACCTCACGTACGTGAGGCTGAAGGGCTTCATCTATCGGCGTTAGGGGGCGGCGGTGGTAAAGTGAATTGTAGGGGTTGTTTTTTGGCCTTGTTTCACCGTTTGGCGATTTTTTCGAACCCTGAAAAAGGCGCAATACGTAACCCATAAGCCGCGATGCGATCGTTCCAAGCCGGGTATATATTGCGGAGAGCCCTACACAAGATATCTTCCGCTCATACCACCCTGAATACAGCGATACCCATCAGAACATCGAACTTAAGCATGGTTGGGCAGGATTAGTACTAGGCTGAGGAATCGCCCGGGAATCCCCTGTGGTGGAAGGTTTTTTTTGGTTTTTTTGCCTCCCGCCAGACCACTGCTGCGCAGTCACGGATCGGGATGAGATTAACTAAATTTAACGGCAAACTCTGCCGAACCAAACCCGAGGACGCGAAGGTTCGAGTTGCCCGAACCCAAACTTCCCAACGACCACGTCGGAAAACGTCCCCTGAAAAAACAGTGCCCTAAACCGACGTGGAAGGGCCCAGAGGTTCCGGGATACTTTTAGTCTAGTGAAAGGGCCAAATGCGCGCGCAACCGACAATAGAACACCACTCCTCTCGGGCGCAGTGGCGGGCCTGAGGGTAGCCACATTCGCGCACCATGCCGCTGGAGAGGAAGAGTAGCATGTTAGACATCACCGTGGCGGACCAGGCCGCCAAGTCGTGAGTCCCCCGGCCCGCCTTCTCCTCCACCGCCATCTACGTTTGACTTTTGAAGGTCCAGCAGACCGCGATATTGGCATCCCGCCCCTTACTTACGCTGACTCACCCGCGGTCATCCCCTCCCCGACGAAACAGGCGCTCCTTGGTGAGGATACTGCGCGAGAAGGCCGAAATGGGGGACCCGAAGGCGATGAGCGACCTGGGCGCCACTTACTTTCAGGGCATCGAGCTTCCCCGCGATCACTCCACCGCCTTCGGGTGGTTCGAACGATCGGCGACCGCCGGTTACACCCTCGCGTTCGTCAACCTGGCCACCTGCTACCGCGAGGGGCTCGGCTGCCCGAAGGACGAGCGGAAGGCGTTGGAGTGCTACAAGGTGGTGGCGGAGGTGGAGACGGACGCGATGGAGCTGCTCGGCGAGATATACATGAACGGCGACTGCGGAGTCGCCAAGGATCCGAGGGAGGGTGCGTACTGGTTTCGACGCGGCGCGGAAGCCGGGTCGCTGGAGTGCTCGTACCGGTGGGGCGTCTGCTGCGCCACGGGCACCGGCGCGGAGAGGGACTTCGGAAACGCGGCCGAGGCGTTCAGGTTCGCCGCCGAGCGCGGGCACGCGGGCGCCGCCCTCGACCTCGGCCACTGCCTCATGAACGGCCTCGGCATCATCGGCGGGGCGAAACCGTCGATGGCGGTGGAGGCCTACGCGCAAGCCGCGGAGGCGGGGATATCCGAGGCGTGCTACCACCTCGGATGCGCGTGGCTCAACGGCAACGGCACTAAGGGCGGCGCGAGCGCCGGGAAGGCGGCGCGATGGTTCCAGAAAGCCGCCGAAGCGGGCCACCCCGCGGCATCCGCCGAGCTCGCCGCGTTGCTCCACGTCGGGGCGCCGCCGTTCCAGCCCCCGCGCGGGGTTGCAAAGGACGTGAAGGCGGCGAAGGCGTGGTACGAGAAAGCCGTGGAACTGGGGGTCACGGACGCGGCGGCGGCGTTGGGTCGCATGCACAGGGACGGCGTGGGGGGCGATGAGACGACGCGTGATTTGGACGAGGCGGCGCGTTGGTTCCGAGTCTCCGCCGCCGGGGGCGACGACGCGTCGGCGCAGGCGCTCATCGACCTGGAGAAGGAGAGGGTGCTCAGGGATCGGCGGCGGCGGATACTCGCGGAACACGACGCCGCCTGGGCGACGTTCGTGTCCGAGGCTGAGATCGCGTCGAAGGTTGCGGACGACGACATAGCCCTGACGACGGCGGCGGCGCCGGTTCCCGAGGGCGAGACGCTCTCGTCTCTGGTCGCCGCGAAGAAGGGGCTGGAGACGGCGGAGCGGTGGAACCCCGTGTCGTTCGCGGAGCGTTACGGCAAGGCGTTCGTGATGGGCGAGCTGGAGAAGGTGCTGGCGCGCGTCAGGGTCGCGCTGGAGAGGTTTCCGCAGGGCAAGAAGGTCCTGGCGGATGAGAAGGCGCGGAAACCCAAGGAGAAGGCTCAGAGGAAACCGGCGGCGGCCAAGAAGCCTCCGCAGCCCGACAAGTCGAAGCCCGCGGCGCCGGAGCGATCGGCGGTGGGACCGGTGAACCCCGCGACGAGAGAGACGATCGTGTCACCCGCGCGCGTAAGGCCAAAGCGTGACGCCGAGCCCGCGCCAAAGCCGGAATCGAGAAAGCCGTCTGTCGCCGACGCGAAACGGGCTCAGCCGCGGCGAGGGCAAACGGCGTCGCTCTCCCCGGCGAGGCAGAGGGCCCCGGCCAGGGACGGCGTCGCGGTCGAATCCCCGCCGCGGGGTTCGGTGTTGCACCCGCGCCCGTGGGGCTCGGGCCTGACGCCGGCGTCGTCTCCCCCGAGGTCGAGCCCGGTGAAGGAGCGGGCGCAGCCGCAGCCGCGGTCGTTGGGCGCCGCAAAGGAGAACGAGTCGGATCAGAACGTCAAGCCGAAGACTTTGCGGCCGAGCGAAGGGGGCAGCGGGCGGAGCAAGCCCAAGCTGGACGCGGTGAAACTGATGCCGGCATCGCCTTACGCCTCGACGATGACCCGGAAGGCGAAGCGCGTGCTGGGGACGAAGAGACCGTGACGAACCAAACCGACCCGATTTAGATGACATAAAAATAACAACTCCAACCCCGGCTCATCACGGGATGTTAACAATCTTAATCACCGACGCGTTCCCGATGCGATGCAACGCGACGATGCACTCCCCGCTGGCGCAGTACCCCGCCGCCTTGGCGTGATCGATCGCCGCGTGGAGGATCTCGTCCGTGGTGTCCGTGTCCGTCGCCCTCGCGCTGCCCTCCGCCAGAAGCGGGATCAAACCGCGCGTGAGGTTAGCCTGCCTCGCGGGGGACTCGCCGCTGCACTGCCACGTGAGCGAATCCGTGGTGAGCGTGGGCACGAACACGGTCAGCACCGGAACCGCCGGGCGGTACTTGGCCACCAGTCTCGCGGTGCTCCCGCCGTGGGTCAGCACCACGATGAGCGCCGCGCGAACCTTCTGCGCCGTTCGCACAGCGCTCGACGCGAGAGACTCGAGGGGCTGCATGGGTATGGGCACCTGCGCGAGGATGCTCTTGAACAGCTGGTAGTGATCGATGCTCACCTCCGCCTCGCGACATATCTTGCTCATCACCCGCACCGCGTCCACCGGGAAGGCACCGGCCGCCGTCTCCCCGGAGAGCATCACGCAGTCGGTGCCGTCGAGGACGGCGTTGGCGACGTCGGTGGCCTCGGCTCGCGTGGGCCTCGGGTTCTTCACCATCGACTCGAGCATCTGCGTCGCCGTCACCACGGGCTTGCCCGCGGCGTTGCACTTCTCGATCATGAGCTTCTGCGCGAGGAAGATCTTCTCGGTCGGGATCTCCATCCCGAGGTCGCCGCGCGCGACCATCACGCCGTCGCTCTCCTCCAGGATGTCGTCAAAGTTGACCAGGCCCTCCTGGTTCTCAACCTTGGAGATGATCTTGATGGACTTGCCCTCCTCGCCGAGGACCTCCCTGATGTACCGCACGTCGCTACCCTTGCGCACGAACGACGCGGCGATGAAATCGATGCCGTTGGGCACGCCCCAACCCAGGATGTCGTCGCGATCCTTCTCGGTGATTGTCGGAAGGTCGACGACGACGCCGGGGAGGTTGACGTTCTTGCGCTCGCCCAGCATGGCGGTGTTGGCGCACCTGCACCTGACCGTGCCGTTCTCGGGGTGGCACGATAGCACGACCATGACGATGCTGCCGTCTCCGATCAGGATCTGTCGTGTGTCGCGAGGCAGGGGAGGGTCGGTTAGACGGGACGGATCGAGAGATTTTGGTTAACAAGACGGGATATTTGAGGCGGGAAGACTGGCTCACCTCCGCGCCCGGCGCGACGTCGTTGGGCAGCTTCTTGTAGCTCATGGCGATGTTGTGCTCGTCTCCGTGTAGGGTGTAGTCGGTGTGGATCGTCACCTCGCGACCAGCCTCCATCAAGACGGGCTTGCCCCCCTTGAGCATTCCCGTGCGGATCTCCGGTCCCTTGGTGTCCAAAAGCACCGCGCACATCAGCCTGGTGTTGAGCATCGCCTGACGCAGCGTGTTGAGCGTGCCCTGGTGGTACTCGTGGGAGCCGTGCGAGAAGTTGAAGCGCGCGACGGACATACCCGCGCGGAGCAGGTCTTCCATGATGGAGAGCTCCGCGCTCTTCGGGCCGAGCGTGCACACAATCTGCGCGGGAGCGGGGGATGCCATAATTAGCGAGACGCGTGAGGAATCGAGCGGGCGGATCGCGGGTCGTCGGGGCGGAAGGGGCGCGCACCTTGGTCTTGCACTGCACCGCGGGTGTCCCCGCGAGGATATCGTCCACCTGGATGTTCGCCATGGCGACTCGAAGCAGGCGACCGAAGGGTGCTGCTGCTCGCTCGGGGAGTCGCTACGCGCGAGGGACAATTGAGGCGACCGGCTGCTGGAGAAAGTATCAAGAGGCAGCCGCGCCGGCGGCCCTGGAAAAAGTTTTTGGGCAGATCTCCCCATGCTTTTGAGCCGGAAGATCCATATGCGATTTTAGTCTGATGATGTGGCATGCCACGTCTATTTGTTTCTCCATTTCTCTGACTGCTCCGCTGTGGGATCTCCCTCGACCGAATCTCGCGTAACGCCAACCTCATCGCGTCGATAATATCTTCAGCCGGATTGTTTGTCATAGGACCTGCAGCACAGCCAAGCGCGCTGTTCGCGACCGTTTAACCGCAGTATCGGCTCGAAACCCCGCACCAGCGGCCATGTCTTTCACCATCTCCGCCTCCGCCAACACCCTCTCCGCCAGGGCGCGCGTCGCCTCCGTCGCCCGCGTCAGCAAATCCTCCGTGTGTGCCCAGCCCATGCGCAGGGGAAAATCGCTCGTCGTGCGCGCCAGCGTGTGGTCGAAGATGAGCACCTACATGAAGAAGCAGTGCGAGGAGGCCGCCGCGCTCGAGGCTAAGGATGTTGATGCCGGCCGCCAGGCGTGGATCGACATCGATAAGCAGGTCCCCGGCGCGAGGATGGCGTACCTGGAGAACGCGACTGCTGGAGGCTCTGGTCTCAACGTCGACCAGATGGCCAAGCTCTGCGACGACGACCCCAACGCGGAGGAGTGCAAGGTGTTCGATGAGTAAAATAATGTCTCCTTGTGACGACCTCGCGCTCTCGAGTCCGCTGTGGATACGTATTAGTTTCGATTCATTGATACATTCGTTTGGCCAACCGTTTGGCGATTGTACACTATGTTCCCGCAGCTCCTCTCACGCTATCTGCCGAATCCTGATCATCTCCTGCCTCTGCCTCTCCACCTCCATCAGCTTCTTCTGCTGGTACTCGTCAGCCTTGTTCTGTGCCTCGTTGATCTGCACGCGCAAATCGTCGTCCATGAAAGAGCGAAACTTGAATTCGTTCGGCTTGCTCGCCGCCTTGAGCATGTTCCTCCATCGGTCCTTGATGTCCACGGAGGTGCGCGCAGACTCCGCGAACAGCTCCTTCTGAATCGCCGCCCACTCCCCGTACCCGTGCTTAGCGACTCCCTCGATCACGAGCTCGCTCTCCTCTCGCGTCCATTTCTGTTTGGTCCCTTGGAGGCTCGGGTCCCTCTCGCGGGGACCCACGCGGCGGGTCACGCTCTCCGGCTGCCAGCCCGTCCGGCGCTCCTTGGCGGGGCGCTCTTGCCCTGGCGGGCTCGGCACCGTCGCGAGCGCTCTCGAGTGTTCGCGCGTCCTATCCGGGGCCGTCGGGGACTTGGCGGGGGACTTGGCGTTCCGGATGAACGTGAGCGTGAGCATCGAGCGGTGTTTCAAGCCGTGGTTGGCGAGCGTCGCATTCGGGCCAAAGTCGTCGATGAGCCGTTCGTTCAGCTTGATGATCTGTCGATCCGGGGGTAGCCTTCCCCCGGTCTTTGCCGTGACGAGCTGCTTGATGTCCGTCACCGTCACCAAGGACTGCGTTGGTTTGATAGGATGCGGGGGCGTGGGGTGAGATACTGCGGCGGTTGGAAGAGTGGTCGAATGTTGGTTACCCCGTCGGGATCTACTCACCGTCACCTCGACCGGCAGGGTGCCCATGGGGGTCGCCATGGAGATTGTCCAGTTCTCCACCGCGGGCTCCGGAGGCGGGGGCGGCGCTCTCTCCTTCGCTTTTTCCGCCGCAATCAGCTCGTCCAGGCTCTCGTCGTCGGAGTGCTGGCCAACCTCCTTCACCGCGGGGGGCGCGCGCCTCTTAACGGCAGCATTTGGCTTCGCGGGCTTCTTCTCGGTAGCGGCCTTCTTAAACCCGGCTGCCACGCCCTGGTAAACCTTGCGCGGCCTGCCTCGTCCCCTCTTCGCCGGGGCCTCCTTGGGCGCGGGTTTCGGCTTCGGGGCGTCCTTGCGCGGTCTGCCTGGTCCCCTCTTCGCGGGCGCCTGAGACAAACCTTCGGTGGGGGGGTGCATCTCTTTCCCAATTTGCTTGCGCGCCGGCGCCTTCTTGGCCGCGGGTTTCTTGGCCGCGGGTTTCTTGGCCGGCTTGGCCTTGACCTTCGTGGCCTTGACCTTCGTGGCCTTGGCTTTCTGGGCGGCGGCTCGCGAGCCTCGAGTCGATGCTGGCATGGTTCCCGCGGACTCGGCAGTGGTTCCCCCAAGAAATTGCAGTGTCCAAGAAAAGCGCATTGCGTGATGATGAAGGGCAACTCAACTGCTCAAAATGTTCCGGACCGGTCGCACCTACGCCGGCACGAACATCCCGTGCAGACCGTGGGGAATCTGATTGTCCAGCCACACCCTCGCCACCGGTCCTTTACCCAGGTCCTCACCGTCCAGAACCACGAGTGAGCTCCGTCCCGCGCCCTCCGCGTCGTGCGCACTGCACATGCCGAGGACCCAGCACCTGTCATCCGTCCCCGGCGCTCCGTCGCTTCCCTTCTTGGGCACCAGCACCACCTCCTCGCAGAAAGTCCTGTTCCCGGCCCACCACCGCTGGGTCTTCCCCGTGGCCACGTCGATGCGCACGTACCCCAGCGGCGGTCCGCTGCATCGAACCTCGTTGGAGATTGACGCGTACACGTATCGGCACTCTCGTCGGCCCTCAAACATCGGGTTGACGTGCGGGTGGTCTACGCACAGATCCTCGCACCCCGGCGCGGGTTCCCGGAACACCGTCCCGGTCCTCGCGTTTATCCTGTACCTCCATAGCAGCGTCCTCGGGATGTTGTTGAAGTCCGGGGACAGAGACGTGGCAATGTCAAAGTCCCAACCGGCGGATGCGCTCCACTCGCCGAGAAACGAACCGGGCTCCAACTTATCCCAGCCCGCGGTGTACGCCGTCACCCACTCTCGCATATCGGATTCCGAAACGTCGCGCCCGCCCTCGGCGAGGGGCGGTCCGTCGTGCGCGAACGCCACGTGAATCTCGAACGACTCCCTGGGCCCAGCCGCGGCGACGGCGGCGCGGTCGGATTTGTCCGCGCCGCCGTCGAATCCCGCGTCGCGCCGAGGAATCAGGTGAACCGTGACCGGGTCCTCGGGTTGCGAAACCAGGCACTCACCCGCGCCCTTCACGCCCGCCAGGTACAGCAGCGGATCCACCCGGAGGCAGTTCTGGATCATGACGTACCACGACTCGGTCACGGCGAAGTCGTGCGGCGCAGCCTCGCACCCCGACATCGAGTACTCCGTGGACGCCGCCTCGCCCCAGTTTTCGTCCCACTCCCAGAACGTGGCCTCCACGGACCGTTTCGCCACGGCGCTGGTCCAGCCCCAGCCGACGACCCGGCCGGTGTTTGGATCCACGTGAGGGTGTGCGGTGAACGCCTTTCCGCCGATGCCCAGCGCCGACTCCACGCCGCTCGGCGCGCCGACGGAGACGAACATGCCCCCGCTCAGCCGCCCGTTCAGGTCAACCTCGCCCACAGTCTCGAGCGTCTTCGGATCGAGCTCAACGGGCCGGCCGGCCTCGTACAGCGCGTACACCTTCCCTCCCCACGCCAGTATGTTCGTGTTCGCCAGGTTCTTCTGGTGCAGGTCGAGCGCGTTGCGTAACGGGCCGCCGGTGCGCATCGTCCCGAACGTGCCCCGGTAAAGAACGTCGTCCGCCTCCTCCTCGGCTCGAAACTCCTTCGTGCGAACGAATCTGCTGGCGAACCTGGCGGTCTTCGCGTCGCTGAACTCGAAGCGAAGGACGTACCCGTCCCCGTCGAGCATGTGATTGTACTCCCTGCCCCCGCGCTCGAACAGTCCCGGGCCGTTGCGGTAGAGCACTCCGCCGATGAGCTCATCAGGGATGGATCCCTCCACGTTTCCACCGTCCCGGATGCTGTCGAATTCGCCCGCCACGGACTTGTACGCGTAGGACCAGTCAGCGTGGGAGTACACGCAGTACCCGTGGGTATCCGGGTCCGCGAGTAGATCCTCGTCGGGTCCCACGCTACCGCGCTTGCGGCCCCAGCCGAGCGTACGCGGCCGTCCCGGGGATGAAAGTTTGGACACGTCACGTTCCTCGGCGAGTGCCCGGCGGGGCCGGGCGCGGACCGCGCGCGAGAGACCGGCGGGCCGCCGAGGCGCGGGAATTTCTGTTTTCGCGCCGAGCGCGCGCGCCGCGGCACGGGCGGCGGTCATGGTCGCCATGGGGATGCGCGCCCTCCCAGGTGATGTCAATGGTCATTTTACCGTGTCGAGTCAACGAACTCGTGGCTGAGAATTGCCCGCCCAACTGCCCAACTGTATGAGTTGTTGGGCGCGCGTGACGTCTTGATACCTGTGCTATCGGCCTAATACGACCTGCTACTCGTTCTCTTCCCGGGTGAACCGTTCCAACCCGTCCGGCAGCGACATCGGCGAGTCCGCCTCGTCCCCTTCGCCCAGCCCCGTCGTTCCCACCTGAAGCACGGGCGACGACGCCGACCGCCGCATGGAAACCGCGTCCCTAAAAAATTCACCCCCGCCCCTGAGGCTCACGTCCCTCGTCTCCCACGCCCTGCGTCCCTCGTTGTGCACGCTCGTGTCGTCCAGGTTATCGACCATGTTCCGTCTGCTCTCCTTCAGCTTCGCGTCCACCTCCAGACAGGCCTGCTTCTTTTTCTTGAGACCGAGCTCGTACGCGAGCGCCGACGCCTCCTTCTTCAGCCACTTGAACGTCGAGCTCTTCTTCCCCTTCTTCTCCTTCACGAGATCGCTGACGCTCCCGATGTCGTGCACGTCGTGCAGCGACTCCTCGCTGTCGCCATCGCCGCGGAAGGAGACCACGGAGGCGGAGCGGTGCATGCCGCTGCCGCTTCTCTCTGGAGCGCTCCCCGCTCGAGAGGTGGGAGCGTCGGAGCCGTCGTCGGACCCGGCGCCGATGGAGCTCGTCACCTCCGACAGGCCGCTGTTCATCAGGCGCAGCGGTGGGCGCCCCCCCTCCCGCTGGCGCTGCTGCGATTGATCCTTGATGAACAGCCACGCCTCGTTCGTCCCGTGCTTGGAGACCTCCGGGGTGGGCAGCGGGGACGGTTCCTTGCTGCTGTGCGCCGAGACGTCGAAGAAATCTTTCGCCTCGACGTCCAGGTCGCGGGAGAATCGGCTCAGCCCGCGGCCGGAAGATCCCCTCGCCGTGGAGCCGTCGCTGCGTCTGCTGCCGATCGGTGCCGCGGCGGCAGCGGCGGCGGGCGGAGGCGGCGGCGGCGGTGCGGATGGATCTTCGTCCGACTGGATTCCCCCCCCAGAGACGCGCGGCTGCAACTTGGGATGCACCGGCGAGAGCAACGCCAGCGCGGCGCCCCGTTCGCCGCCGTGCACGCGGTCCTCCTGGAGCGAAAACGAGTCGTCCAGCACGTTTGCAGCGTCGCTCTCGCTGTCGCTGTCGCTTTCGTCGTCGTAGGCCGCCGCCAGTCCCGCGAACTGCTTCCGCAGCTCGAGCACCTCCTGCGAGGTCTTCGTGACCGACCCCTCGTGCTTGGCTATGCTATCCCGGATGGACTTCGAACCGAAGTACCGCGGACACGACGCGCCGTCATCCGATCCTCCAGATGTCTCCGCCCCCGCGACACTGCTCGTCATCGCCCGCTGCGCACCCGGCGGCAGTTGCTCAACCGAGGTCGCTGTTGGAGGATCGCTGTTTTGTCGGCCGTTTCCGACATCGGTCGAGTCGTCCCCTACGACCACCGCGCCCACCGCGGGCATCGGCTGCGAGAACCGTCCCTTTTTTAGGATGCCCCGGATGGGCGGCGGATCTGCCATGTTCCTGAACCGCCTAGACGGGGCCGCACCTCCTCTCGCCCGCCGCTCCGAGGTCTGCTCAACTATCGAAAAAGGTGACAAATAGCGATTCCGCCGCAGGTGCCGTCAAAACTCGCGGTCCCTGACCCTTCGGGGTTTTCATTTTTGAGAATGAGTGAGTCTTCGCATGTACGTTTTGATTAATTATGGTTAAATTAAACATACGAAATGTAGTCAGGGAAATCTCATTTCTGTATTTCCCTGAAAACCGTCCCACGTGCCAGCCCGCCTGCCGAGTGCGACTTTTGGCTGCGCTTCTGACTCAGATTCCAGCCCATCTATCTTCGCGCTCGCGCTCGACCATGGGTGGATGCCTGTCGCAGCCCGCTAATATTCAGGCTCCCGCATCCGTGGAGATTGTGTTCGACCGCAAGGTCGAGGATGATTACGATATCGGGCCAAAGCTAGGCGAGGGCGTGCAGGTGCGGGCCCGCACTCTCGCTCCCGATACCGCGGTGGAACCCGAATCCGATTCGGACGTCCATCCCTCGAACCTCGTACGTCCGGATCTGACCCTCCCGCTCCCGTCCGATTTCCCTCCCCGACCCAGGGTGTCGTCTTCAGCGGCGTGTGCAAGAAGACCGGCACGAAGGTGGCCGTCAAGCGCACCCACATCGGCTCATACGGCTCGTCCGCCAGCCGCGCCAGCGCGTTCGCCGAGATTGAGCTCCTCTCCTACTGCGACCACCCCAACGTCCTCCGGCTCATGGGCGCGTATCAGACCGGCGGCGACATCAACATGGTCTGCAAGAAAGTCGAGGGCTGGCACCTCATCCAGTACCTCATCCAGCTGGACAAGGAAGAGGCCGCGGGGCGGTCGGCGGAGGACATCGCGGCGGAGAAGATGTCGCTCATGCATCAGCTCGTCGACGCCGTCGCGCACGTGCACGCGCGAGACATCGTCTACCGAGACCTCAAGCCCGCGAATCTCATGATCAGCGAGCAGCAACCGAGGCAGCTGACGCTCATAGACTTCGGCCGCGCCACGCACCTGGACCGCGCGGCGAGGCTGGAGAAGGAGCAGCCGATGGGCACGAGCCTGTTCCAGGCGCCCGAGGTTGAGGAGCGCGCCGCGTACGGTCAGCAGTCCGACATGTGGGCCGTGGGCGTGCTCGTGTACCTCCTCATCAGCGGGGGCATGCCCTTCGAGCACTCCATCGCGGGTCTGTACAAGGTTCTCGCGGGCCAGTACAGGCCGATGGACGAGAGCTTCTCGCCCGAGGCTAAGGATCTGGTCTCGAGGCTGCTGGTGGTCGACCCCGACAAGAGGCTCAACGCGGCGCAGTGCACGCAGCACCCGTTCTTCACCAGGGAAGGGCTCGTGGCCGCGAAGGCTATCATCGCTAAGCTCCCTCGCAGCACCAGGTTGAGCCTGGGGTGCATCCAGGCGCTGGAGATGCACAAGAACATCGTTCGGGCGACTTGCAAGACGATGGCGGAGCAGCTCGGCGAGGACGACCTCGAGACGCTTCGACACTGGATGGCGATGAGCACCGAGGAGCAGCGGGATAAGAGCCAGGAGAACTCGGTGTCCGATAAGGCGGCAACGTCCGCGAGGACCTTCATCGTCGGCAGAGTTGACTCGCAGGCGCGCATGAAGAACTTGGAGAGTCTTTACGCCGAGATGCGAGAAATCGGCGAAGGATCCGTGCGGTTCCGCGGCGGGGTGGCGAAGATGCGCCGGCCGCCGTCCGTCGAGGACATGTCCAAGATACTGGACCAGGACAAGGACGACATGTCGCTCAAGCCCGTGAGCGAGGGCAAGCGCATGAGCATGGACGCCGTCCGACCGTCCCCGTGGAACACCGTGGAGGATGGCATGAACCGAAACGATTCCGCCGCGTCGCTCGCGTCTGACGACGACGGCAAGAATGGGGACAGCAAGAATGGGGACGGCAAGAATGGGGACGGCAAGGGAAGCGACCCGCCGTCCCGGGGAGGGAGCAGACACGGCGGGACGTTCCTGTCCGTCGCGCATCTCCACGGCTTGTGCTCCCTCGACGAGCTCATCGCGGCGTGCCACAGCTGCGACTGCGAGCCGCTCGCCGACGAGCTCGAGCGCGTGAAGGAGTCGCTTCGGGACGAGCGCATCGCCGTGCTCAAGGAGGCTGGGGTCAAGACCACCGATTCCAGCAACGCGCTGTTGGACACCATGCTGTTCCGATACGACGAGCTCTTCCAGAAGGTGGTCACGCTGCAGGTGGAGCTGAGGCGGGAGCGGGAGGCGACGGAGGCGGTCAACGCCGGGCTGGCGTGCGCGTGGACCTCGGAAAAGGCTAAGAGTTTTCGCGAGCAGCGGGTGAGGGAATCGATAATCGACGCGGACCTGCACCCGACGAACGCGGCGTGAGCGCGAGGTTAGCGCGCGCGCGCGCAGTGGATTTTATCGTCATCGTGTGTCGAGCTATTACGTTATTAAGATGCCGTCGTCCGCCCTCGCGCGCTCCCCGTTTACTTGCTCTTCTTCGCCCTCTTCTCCGCCTCCGCAATCTCTTTTTTGCGGTACTCGACGGCCGCGGGATCGAACGTCATCTGCGCCTTGGTCTTGTACGGCCTGAGCTCGTGGAACCCCAGCCCGACGAACCCGATCACGCACCCGGGGTAGAGGAAGAGGTTGGCGCTGCTGAATCCGAACTGGGTGGCGTACCCAGCGAAGGCGATGAACGCGAAGGACAGGAGCGTGAAGAAGAGGCCGACGTACTGCCTGAGGTAGTAGACGAGCGTCATCTCGTTGCCGTCCGGGTCCAGCTTGGCGCCCGCGGCGCCCTTCTTTCCCGCCGCGGACTTCTTGGCGGGGGTCTTGGCGGCGGGCTCGGCCTTGCCCTTGGCGGGGGTCCTTCGCGTCGCGACCATGATGGCGGTGGCGCGTGTTGGGATGTTGGCCGCCGCCCAAATTGTCGGCCACTTTGCTCGCACCGTCGTTCGGCCCTTTCACTTTTGGAAAGGGCGTTTCGATTTCGGTGATTCGGCGTGATGCATTCGCCGCCGAGATCGAGTTCGTCGGCACCCCGAGAGCTGACGGGGCGCGCGATAAATTGCGGGGCGCGAGGTCCCCGCGAGGTCCCCGAGCGCCGGCTTCCGAGGTGCGGGACGATGCCTCGAGCGCTGTTCGCGCTGTTGCTGGCGCTGTCGTGCGCGGCGAGCGTCGGCGCGGGAGGGGGATGGGACGAACGTTGGTACGGCCCGCCGGACGACCACCCCGCGCTCGAATTCGGGCGAAGCCTTCTGGGACGGAGCAAATCTCTCCGGGCGCTGCGCGCCGCCGAGACGACGTCGCTCGCCAAGGGTTCGATGGTGACCGGCTGCGACGAGCTCGGAGGGATCGGTAACCTGTCGTCTACCGAGAGTCCGTGCGTGGTTCCGGCGAACGCCTCGGTGTCGCTCCCCCCCGGAACGTGGATCCTCGGGTCGGGCTCGCTGACCCTGTCGCCCGCCGCGTCCGTGGGCTGCGACGCGCCGGGGTGCCTGATCACGGTGCTCCTGGGCGGAACCCTGCGGGTGAACCACCGCGCGCGCGTCCACGGGGGATACGTCAACGTCACCGCGGCGGCCGTGGAGATCATCGGCGCGGGCGCGAGCGTCGACGCGGACGGCCTCGCCGACCCGAACGAGCGACGCGGTTGGAACCAACCCGACGATGACGAAGACGACGGCCGACGCGATCCCGACGCCGATCCCAATGCGGGTGCGGGGTTCGGGGGCGAGGGCGCGTCGTGCCCGCCGCCCGGACGCGCGCTTCCCACGCGGCGCGGCGGCCGCGGCTACGCGTACGCGGAATCCGTCGTCGACGCGATCGCCAGGGGGGCGCCGCCTCCGACGTCGGGAACGTCGGCGGGGAATCGGCCAGCCGTGTCGCGCGAAAAGGCCCGCGATCCCGACGATCCCGACGATCCCTTCTATCCGGCGGGCGGCGGCGGCGGCGCGGGGGGCGGGCGGGTGGTTTTGGTCACGCGATCGCTTCGCTTCGGCGGCGGCGGCGTCGTCTCGTCGCGCGGCGCGTCGCCGCCGGCTGTGTCGTCGCCGCCGACTGTGTCGTATATACCGGCTGTGTCGTCGCCGCCGGCTGTGTCGTATATACCGGCTGTGTCGTATATATCGTCGGACGAACCCGCTGACGACGCCAGCCTGGGCGGGGGTTCGGGCGGAAGCGTCGTCGTCTACGCGGAGGTCATCGTCGAGGATCCTCCGCCCGAGTCGATCGGGGGCGGCGGCGGCGGGGGCGGCGGCGGCGTCTCCGGCCAGGTTCTCGCCACCGGCGGCGACGGCGCCTCCGCGGGTGAAACGAACGGCGGCGGCGGCGGCGGCGGTCGCATCGCGCTGCTCGCGCCGGACGTGTGGCCGCCGAGCGTCCCGGTGTCGGCGGGCGGCGGTCGAAGCGGCGGGGCGTGCGGCGACGCGGGTTTCAACGGCGCGGCGGGAACCGTCGTAAACTTCCCGGCGGGTTCGTTGACGGTGTCCAATCTAGGAGAGCGCTCGGGGGCGGGCTCGGTGCCGCAGGCGTGCCTGGAACCGAGCGCGTGGGGCGCGTGCGCGACGACGCGGCTCGACGGTCCGCTTCCGACGCAGGGGTTCGACTCGCTGCTGATAAAATCGGGAGCGCTCGCGTGCACCGACGCCTGTCCGTCGACGCCAGCTGTGTATGCGCGCGGCGAACAAAAGCAGAGGGATCGAGTTTTCCCCGATTTTTGGGGCGAATATTTTTGGCGCGTCGCGGACTCGGGCGGCGGGCGGCGGCGCGCGCTGCTCGGCGGTTCGGATGCTCCGCCGCCCACCCCGGGCGCGGGCGTGGTGCACGTGGAGGTGTCGTCCGCCGTCACGCTGACGGGCGCGGCGCATCTGCTTCACGGCGACCCGGTTGCGCCGCTGGGTGGAAAAACCTACTCTGAGTTTGGCTCGGCGTCTTCCGTGACGTTGTGGCTCGTGGCTCCCGCGGTGACCGTCACCGATCGGAGCACGCTCCAAGTCGTCGGACGTCTGAGCGTCGACGGCGGCCCCACGGGGGGTGGATCGCTGGCCGTGAAAGGATCCAGCCGATTGACGGTGGCGCCCAAGCCGGCGGATGCGTCCTCCTACGTTTTCAACGTCGACACCGTGGAGGTCAGCGACGGTTCGGTCTTGGAGGTTACCGGCGGAGGCGCGCTGTCCGTGCTCGGAAGGGTAGCGGACAGGGGTTCGGTCACGGTCGGAGACGCGGATGTCGGTCTGGACGATCGTTACGGCCGATCAGGCGGCGGAGTTTCGGTGCTCGCCGCCGGTCAGCTCGTCGTCGATCGCTTCGCGCTCGTGCTGGTGAACAAGAGGGGGGTCATCAAGGCCCCCGCGGACTCGGGCGGCGATGGGGACGAGAAATGTTCCTCACTGTCCTGCCCGGCGTACGTGTACGGCCCCGGCGCTGCCGACGTTGGGCGTTCATCGAACTCCAGCGATGGGGCGTCATCCGGCGCGATTCCGTGCCAATCCGGAAACGGCTCCCCATTTTCTCTTCAGCTGTGTCACTGCGTGGACGTGGTCGTGGGCGAGGGCGGGATCATCGCCGCCAAGGCCATGCACATGTATTCCATCGAGACCGTCACCGTGTCCAACGCCGCGGCCATCTCCGCGGACGGAACCGGGTGCAGAGCCGGGGATGGACTGGGTAAAGGGGTGAGCTTCCTCGGCGGCGCGGGCGGCGGGGGAGGATACGGCGGTCCCGGCGGCGGCGGCTTCACCCCGCCCTCGACCAACTCCACCGGAGCCGGGACGATCGCCGCGGGCGGTGGCGCGTACGGGAGTTCGGACGCGCCGTGTGCGGCCGCGGCGGTGGGAAGCGGCGGCGGCGACGGCGCCGGCGCCGGTTTTGGCGGAAGCGGCGGGGGCGTCGTCGTACTCGGCACCCGGCTCAAGCCACTCGGCAAGCTGGTCGTCCTCGACGGCGGGGAGGTGAGCGCGAACGGGGGTACTGGCGGCGACACCGCACCCTCGAACGGGGGTACGGGCGGCGACACCGCGCTCTCGAACGGGGGTACGGGCAGCGACACCGCGCCCTCTCTCTTGAAGGCGCCGACGGGGGTACCGGCGTCGGTTCCCGCGACGGCGGTTGTGCGCGGCGGGGGCGGCGGCGGTGGCAGCGGCGGCACGGTGGTCATCTTCACCCGCGCGCTCTCCGTCGATCCCGGCGGCCGAATCGCGGCGGACGGCGGGTCCGGGGGCTGGAGCGGGGGCGGCGGGGGCGGGGGCGGTCGCGTGCACCTCCACTGGCCGCTTCCGCTTCCGCCAATCACCGGCGGCGACGAGGATGGCGCCGGCGGCGTCAACCGCAGCGCCCCCCTCGGCGCGTTCTCCGCGGTTGGCGGCGCGGGCGGCGCTGACGGCGGGATCAACTCCACCGGCGGCGGCGGATCCGTCACCACCATCGCGTGCCCGCCGGGGTACACCGGTCTGCTGTGCCTGCGGTGCCTCCCCGGCACGTTCAAGGACGCGAAGGGTTCGCAGCCGTGTCGGCCCTGCGACCCGATACCCCCCCGCGCGGTTTACGCGGACACGGCGGGATCCGCGGGGGCGACCTCCTCGAGCTGTCCGTACAAGTGCGTCGGAGATTCGCTGCGAATGCCCGACTGCGTGACGCGGTGGGAGGGCGCGGTGAACGCGGTGGGAGGGCCCATCGCCGCCGCGGCTATGTGCGCCGCGCTCGCCGTGGCGCTGGCGCTCCCCGCGACGCTGGTTCACGCGAGGGTGAGCTCGATTCACGGGCGGTGGAGTTTGGGGTCCCGCGGACGGCGCATGGGAACTCGGGGCGGGCTCGGGTCGCGACGCAGGTTCGGCGCGACGGGTAAGTTCAGGTCATCGCCGAATTCTCGCGGGTCGGGCGACAGACTCGAGGGTTACGGCAGCGGCGGCGAGGACCAACTCGCGCAGCCGTTTCTTCAGTCGCTCTCCGAGGTTATCGACGTCGAGTCCTCCGACGGCACGAGAGCTTTCCTGGCGCGGGTGTACTTCACCGGTTCGAATCACTACGCCGATCCGTGGAGGCTGCCCGCGACCCCGCCCGCGGCGGTTCGCCCGTTGCTCAGGGCGGATGAATGGAACCAGCTCGTCCGCGCGTGCCTGCTCGGCGCGCCCCCGAGCTGGGGCACCCCGCTCGAGGGCGGCCAGGGCCAGGGCGGCCAGGGTGGCGGTGGGACGGGACCCGACGGATCCTACGCGGGCGCGAGGCACTCCGGGACGGAGGGTGCGTTCCACGCGTTCCTGACTTTTGCGTGTCCGCCGTTGGGGTCTTGGCTGCTGGCTCGAGCTCGCCGCCGGGCCGCGGCTGCGGTGGCGTTACTGGTGGATCACTACGACCGCCGGTGCCTCCGCTCGGCGCGTGCCAGGGCGCTTCAGGAGGGTCTCACGTTCGGTTGCTCTCGGGACGCCACGTGCGCGTGGCTCGACGTCTTCGTGCAGGGCGACGAGGAGGAGGGCACGGTGCCCGCGTCGCTGCTCGCATCCGCCGCTGGCGTCCACGCGAGGGAGGGTGTCGGGGTGGACGGGCTCAAATCGTTGACCGCGAGGCTGCCCATGCCCGTGGTGTTCAGCGGCGACGGGAGTTACGCTTCGCCCTGGCGGTGGGGCGAGGAGGGCGGCGAGGAGGAGGAGGCCGATGACTGGGAGTCTGGCGAGGGCCTTCCCGTCGAGCTCCTTCGCCTCGCGGCGCCGGATGAAATCCTGGGCCCCGTGCTGTCGGGCCTGAGGTCGCGGCTTCGCGCCTGCCGCAGGGTGGCGACGAAACGAGACGCACTCGCCGGCGGTGGAGCTCGCGACGACGACGATGACGACGACACGGAGGCTGGGGACACGCGGAGGAGGGCCAACGAGGAGGGAGCCACCTCCTTCACGTTTGCGCTCGACGACGGCCCGGAGCCGGTGACTCACCGCACGGTGACTCACCGCGGGCCCTCGCGAGGCGGCGATCGGGACTCCCGGGACGGATCCGACGCGGTTTTCGCGGCGTGCGAGGGATTGGACGGCTTGGCCGGGTACCTCGCCGAACGCGCCAACCCCGCGCTGCGTCGCCACGGCGTCGCGCTGGCGCTCGCCGCGTTTGTTCCGGAGGGGGTCCGGCCGAAGATCGCCGCGAGATGCGGGCAGTTTCAGATGGGCGTCGTCATCCACGCGCTCGCTTCGGACGATGAGGACGAAACGGGGGAGGACGCGACGGCGGAAGAGGAAGACGCGACGGCGGAGAAGGACGATGAAGATCCCGCGGAGGAGGAGGAGGAGGAGGAGAGCGATGTCGACGACGAGAGGGGGCTGCTCCTGCCTCCCCCCGCGGGTGACTCCCCGCAGAGCAGTCTGGCTGGCAGCGTGGACGAGGTGAGCCTACGCGGCGCCGCCGCGTGGGCCGCGGCCGCGGCGACGGTCGCAAGCTCACCGGCTCGTCGTAAGGAACCCGAGAGGCTCCTCAGCCTCCGCGAACTCGCGTCGCCGGCCTCTTCCATGAAGGGACGGAGGAGCGTCGGGTCCGCATCCGTCTCGTCAAAAAAATCCAACCGGTCCGCCGCGTCGGATGACGAGGAAGGCGACGGAGCGCGGAACGGCATCGAGGCCGCGGTAGGGACGCCGGGGACGGGTTCCAAGATGAACTGGCCGCCCATGCTCGACGCGTCGCCTCCCGCGGCCTTCGCATCCGCGCGTCGTCTGTCGTTTGGGTCGCGCCCGGCGGCGGCGTACGGACGACGGCCCAGCCGCCGACGCCGACGAGCCGCTTCAAACGCCGTTTCAAACGACGCGGCTCTCCGCTCGCGTCTTCCGCGCTCGGTGCTCATCGCGCCGACCGCGTCGCGACTCGCGTCGCTCACCTCGGCCGCCGCCCCGTCATCGGCCTCGTTCCTCGCCCGCGTCGCCCTCTGTGTAACTCTTCGCAACGGACGCGAGCGACCCGCCTCTGGGGGCGGAATGGGGCGCGTTTTCGTCGCCGTCGTCGCCGCCGCGCTCGTCGCTCTCGACGCGGTGTGTTCGTTCGCCGTCGTCGCCCAGTCGCTCGCCTGCGACGCCGTCAGGTCAGCGGTGATATTCTCGGCGCCGCCGCTCGCGTTGCCCCTCGCGCCGATGCTCGGCGCGGCGGCCACGTTCCGATCGCTCGTGTCAAAGCCGGCGGCTGCTCGAACGCTGCGAACGTACGCCGAGTGGACGATGGCTTCGTCGGTCGCCGTCGGCGTCGCCTTTTTCGCGGACGCGGCGGACGCGATCGGAATCGACGTGTTCGGCGGCGAGTGCGCGCGCGGTCTTTGGTCGTCGGGGGGGCGGGCGTGGTTCGTCGTGCCGCTCGCGGCGGCGGCGGTGAAGGCGGCGGCGGTGAAGGCGGCTTCGGCGCGCGCGGCGGACCTGGAAGCTCGGGTGGAGGAGGAGGCGACGGCTCGGAGACGGGAGAGGGAGTCCACGGCGCGCGAACCGACGGGCGGTCATCGATGGTGATCTTATTAGCGATGCGTGTAGGTTTGAATACAACGTTTAGTTCTAAGTGAAAGAATTGTGTTTTGATTTAGCGATGCGAGCCGTAAGACTTGTGCGGCTTGGGCATCTCCTTCAGGCCGAGCGGAAGCACCTTACCCTCCCGCACCTTCTCCGCCTTCTCCGCGCTGTCTTTTCTTTTGCGGACTTGGCCACCTCATCAGCCTTTGCGATGGCCTGCACCGGCCAACCCTGCCAGATGTCGCCGGGCTCCACGACGTCGCCCACCATGGCCATGGTGTGCTCGAGGAGCACCGCGTCCTCGCCGATGACAACGCCGCCCATGATCCTCGACTCGGTGCTCAGGGTTGCGCCGCTCTTGATCACGATGTGGTTCAGGGCGAAGGATCCGAGGGTGTTCGTGTGGCAAATGATGTGTGTGAAGTTGACGCACGCGCCGTCCTCGATGACCACCAGGTCCGGCTCCACCATCGGGGGATCCGCGCCGGTGGGGTACAGGCACACCCGCCGCCCGATCCTGCTTCCCATGAGGTTGTAGAAGAAGGGGAGAAACGCGGAGCCGCCGATGAGCCGCAGCGAGTGCAGGGTGTCGCTGCACAGCGACTCGAAGATCTTCCACCGGATGCAGTATGAGCTGCGGTCCCACGGGTACAGACCCGGTTCGCGCCTGCCGATGATGAGCCACTTCAAGCCGGTGTCGATGATGAACCGAACCACCACGTGGATCATGTTCACCCAGAGATAAACAAATATCAACAGCAGTAAATACCTCCACTCGGGCATCTCCGTCCAGAAGTTGTTTCCCAAATCCCAGGTGATTATCGCGACGAGGTACCACGACACCCAGATGGGCATGACGGAATAGGCCGTGCGAAGCGCGATGAAGAACGAGAAGACGAAGGGCATGACCTGCCAATGCGGCAGGAAATACGTCGCCTTGCGCTGGTACACCGCGCGGCCAAACGGCTTGGGCTCGCGGGGCACGGAGTCGTCGGGCTTGCTGCCGGGATCCAGCTGCACGCAGGCGCCGTTGCGAGAGCCCACGTGGATGCTGCCGTAGTCGTACTTCATCTTCCTGGGCGCCACCGCACCGGATCCGAGGCACGCGTCGTCCATGAGCGTCACACCCGCGTAGATGACGCACCTGTCCGAGACGTTGGCGCCCCTGCAAATGCTCACGGGAAGCGAGCTGGTGCAGTCGGCGGGAAAGACCATGCTCCTCGAGCCCCAGACGACGTCGTCACCGATGTCAACGAGGTCGTACATGCCGTCAGCCACGAGCACGCCCGATCCGGGCCAGAACACCCGCTTCCCAATCTTTGCACCCAGCATCCTGTACACTATGGAGGTGTACTCGTAATGCTTCCCCAGCACGGCGAGCGCGCCCCTGAAGTCACCCTTGGGGAGGAGCTTGTTCATGAGCCACCTGCGGGTGAGCTCCCACTCCCTCGCGATGTAGGTACGGGGCAGCGGCCCGGGCTTGAACTTGCCCACAACGATCCACTTCACCAGCACGATCCAGATGAGCTGCAGGAGCGGGCCAAAGATGTTGTGGCCCACCCTCGCGGCAAAGATGACGCCGAGGCGGAAGGGGTCCATAAACCAGGTGATGCAGTCCTTCCATGTCATACCGTCGAGTGCCGCGAACAGCGGGTCGCCGTAGTAGAACGAGTGAACGACGGTGCCGCGGGGCATGGTCATCCCGCCCTCCTCGTCGGGAACCTCCTCGCCGTCCGGGGCGTCGTAGAAAATCTCCGGCTTATCATCCACGATGGGCTCCGGTCCGTCCGGGGCCGTCTCGAAGCTCGCGCCGGGATCGTTCTTGTGCGAACTCGGGGAGGGGGAGGGGGATGATTCCTTTGCGTCGCCTTCCTTTGCGTCGCCTTCCTTTGCGTCGCCTTCCTTTGAGTCGCCTTCCTTGGAGCCGTCCTTGTCCGAGCGTCCCGAGTCCTTGTCGCTCGCCTTGCCGAGGCTGCCGACGGGATCCACGGTCGCGTACCAGTGCTCGAGCTGTTCCTTCGTCTTCTCCGAGAGCTTCGAGGCGGGACCCGAGCGCTGCTTGGGCAAGTCGCCGAGGGAGGCGTACCTCGCGTGGTGTGCGCCGCGCTCCGTGATGAAGTTGGCGTAGTGTCGCTCGCGGACCTCAAAGTTGTCCCAGCCGAGGAGAGATCGAGTCGCGGCAACCTTTGGCGCGAGGCGCTCCGCCAGCAGCTCGTTCTCCTTCTGCGCCGTGGGTAGCGAGTGCTCGACGACGTGGTCGTGGTCCACGTGTGGGTCGGTCACGAACGCCTCGGTGCTGCGATCAAACGCAAACATCGCAGGCGAGATTTCGTTTGCACCAACGGCGTTGGCACCCGTAAACTGACCCAGCCAGTTCTTGATGTACCCGGCGGGGTTGTGCAGGAACGTGATCGGGGAACCGGGAGTGCCGTCCACGTGCAGGCCGCCCTCGCCGGGAATGCTCAGATAGAGCCCCTGCGAGCGGATCAGCACGACAAACACGAAGATCCAAGGAATCCAAGCGACAACTTCGCAGATAAAGACAATAGGCCACGCCAGCATCTGCGAGCCAAAGCCCGGCTGGGGCTGGCGCATGCGCGCGATCTTCCTGTGCTCCTCCATCTGCGCCATTGTCTTCGGGTTGGTCACGTCGAGCTCGCGCCAGGACATGTACGGGCCCAGGGTGGCGCCCTGCGGGACGCTGCCACCGGGTCCGACGATGGCGCGAGTGCAGACGGTGGAGCCGGGTCCGAGGTAGACGGGCGCCACCCTCAGCGCGCCCCTCCTCACCTCCGCCGCGCGCAGGTGGGCGAAGTCGTCCACCGCGGCGTTGGTGTGGATCTCGAGCATGTCAAAGTCGGCGATGCGGACGAGTCGCCCGATCTTGGCGCCCCGTCCCACCCTCGCGCCCATCATCCTCAGGTAGATTCTGAAGAGGCCATCGGACATCCCAAAGATGCCAAACCCGCTAACCTCCACAGCCTTGTTCGAAAGCCACCATCTGATGTACATGCTGCCCCACAGCGGGTGCAAACCGGGCTTCAGGCGACCGAGCACGGTCCACTTGAGCATCACGGTCATGACCGGGAACAGCACAAACGAAATCAGTCCCGTGAATACAAGCGCCACGAAAAACGCCACCAGGCGCAGATGGTGAAAGTGTTCATTCTCCGGATCAACCCCAGCCGCCCTGACGACGACGGAGATTGGGGTGTAGTTGCTGATGTAGTGCACGAAGTTCACGGCGGGGTGAAGCCCGTGGATGCAGAACGACCACATGTTGAGGAAAATCGTCCAGCGAAGAATCTTCTGCATGGGCGCAAAGACCAGCAGCGGGAGTGACTGGAACAGCAGCGGGAAGAACGAGGTGGAGCTGTAGGACCTCGTCCACTCCATGGGACCCAGCGGTTTGCTCGCCATGCTCGGGGGCAGGCCGCCCTCGGTCTTGTTTCCGTCCTTGGTCCCGCCTCCCTCCTTCTCAACCTTTGCGGCGATCTCCTTCACGGTGCGGTAGCGGAAGATATCGGCACCCGTGAGGTTGGAGCTGAGCTTGCGACGGATGTCAGCCGCGAGCTGCCCGGCTACGATGGAACTCCCACCAACCTGAAAGAAGTCGTCGTCCAGTCCCACGGTCCGCGCGTCGCAGTTGAGGGTGTTCGCCCACGCCTCGGCAACTGCCCTCTGAGTGGCGGTGAAAGCCGCGCCGTTGACACCAGCCGCCTTCTGACCCTTCCATAGCGCGAGTAGCGCCTGCGCGTCGCACTTGCCGTCCGCGTCGCGCGGGATCTCGTCCACCGCGATGACATCCTTGGGCTCGAGGAAGCCTGGGAGGCACCTGCACGCGAAGGACATGACCTTTTCGGTGTCGGCATCCGCGGGGGTCACCGCGCCAATCAGCGCGTTGCTCCCGGTGGTGTCGATGCACGCGGCCGTGTCCTCGACGCCAGATGCCTTGGAGAGCGCCTCGGCGACCCGTTGCGTGGCCTCGTCTCTGGTCGCGATGGCCCTGTGCCCCGCTACGCCCGATGAACCACGTCCCGCGTTGACTTCGAGCGACGCCTCGAAGGTCACGTCGAGCTCCCACATCCCGTCGCAAATCTCCTGAATGTCCAGCGATTTCGCGATGGCGCTCCTGCTCACCTTGCCCGTCGCCAGCTTGGGAATGGACTCGACGAGCACGAGGCACTGGGGCCATTTCGCGGGCGGCAGCCTGTCGCTCGCGTGCTGGCACAGCTGTCGCAGGCCGGGTTCCTGGATCCCCCGCGTGGGTACCACCACAACCGCGACAGTCTCCTGAAGCGTCGCGTGCGGGATGGAGATGGCCACCACGTCCGCGACACCCGGGTGCGACTGGAGCGCCTCTTCCACCTCCGCCGGGGAGATGATCTCGCCGCCTCTGTTGATCACCTCCTTGCTCCGCCCGGTGACGTAAAGGTATCCATCGGCGTCCATCCATCCCATGTCACCGGTTTTAAACCAGCCGCCGGGGTGGAAACTCGCCTTGGTCGCCTCGGGATCGTTCTCGTAACCCCGCGTCACGATGCTCCCCTTGACTACGATGTGAGCGACGCGCCCGTTCGCCACGCGCTCGCCGGAGTCGTCGACGATGGCGATCTCGGGGCAGATGGCCTGGCCGGAGCTCCCCGCCCGCTCCAGGGCGTACCCCGGGGGCGGACACGCGATGGGCATGCACTCCGTCATACCGTACGAGGTGAGCACCGCGGCGCCGTTGAAAACCTTCCTGAGCTCGATGGCCACGCTGGGTAAGAGCGGGCCCGCGGCGTTCGCGATGAACCTAATCTTGGTCTTGGGAATCTGATCCGTGGGCATGGCCTTCGCGGAGTTGACCACAAGCAGATGCATGGTGGGAGCTCCGTAGTACCAGGTGCACTGTTTTTGCACCGCCGTCTGCCAGAAATCGTCGGCGTCGAAGAAGGGCATCGCGACGGTGCTGCCCCCGGCGAAGATGGGCGCGAGGAGGTTGCGGCAGATGCCTCCGACGTGGAACAGCGGCATGAAGTTGAGGCACACGTCGTCCGATCCCAGGCCCGAGGACGCGCCGATAGCCGTCGCGCCCAACACGAGCTGGTGCAGCGAGATGGGCACGATCTTCTTCTTGCCCGTGCTGCCGCTGGTGTGAAGCACGAGCGCGGTGCGGTTCTTGTCGCTGTCGGGGGCGGCGTAGGTCCCGGGCCCCGCGCGGCCCGCGGAGGCCCCGTCCACGTCGCTCGAGATTGAAAACAAACCGCCGACGTTGGGGTCCGGGGTGATGGCCAGCGGGACAATCTTGAGCTTCTCGCACAGCTTACGCATGGTCACCGCCATCTCGTTACCCCCCTGGTACACCAAGGCCACCACCCCGGTGGCGCGGAGCTCCTCGTGCATCTCCTGCGGCGTGGTGGCCGGGTTCACGGGCACGCACGTGTGCCTGTCGATGACGGAGAGTAGCACGGACATGAGCTCGGGTCCGTTGGGGACGGCGACGCCCACGCGCGAACCCGCCTGGGTCACCCCCCACGTCTTGAGCTCGTCGTCGACCCTGTAGATGAGGTCCTTCAGCTGGGTGTGCGTCAGCGACGCGCGCGCATCCACCGGCGTGATGGCGGGTCTGGACGAGTTCGCGATGAGATCGCTGATGGACGAGTACGCGGGCAGGCGCTCCGCGAGCCAGTCGCCGGAGAGGTAGCCCTGGCGCACCCTCGTGTTGGTGGCCTCGACGAGGAGGTCCGCGAGGGGCGCGAGGGGCTCGACGGTGATTCCCTGATGGTCCGCGGCGGCGAGAGGTGACTCGACGTGCGAGTGGCGAGGCGCGGGGCTGCCCCCGTCGGAGTCGTGCGCGCCCGCGCCGCTCTCGCCGCTCGCGCGACGGCGTCCGCTCCTGCGGTTGCCTCCTCGCGACGAGAATGTAGTCGCGGCCTGGTTTCCGCTGATCAGCGGGGTCGTCAGGTCGCTAGCCTCGGAGGCCGCGCCGGCCATGTCGAGCGCCACATCCGCGGCTGCTCGCGGTGATGCGGGAGGCGAGTAGCCCGTCAGCGACCCGCTGCCCCGCGCGAGATCCGAGTGCCGGGGAGTCCCTTCCTCCGTCAGTCGGAACCCTTTCTCGAGGAAATCGTCCTCCGCCATCTCCCCGTGATCCCCAACGCGCAACCGGGCCGCGCCCTTTTGTCAAATCCAACCTCCGCGACGAAACACTCAAAACGCCGCGAGACGCAACCCGAAGGGACCGTCACCCGCGACGAGCACCCTCCCTCGGGACCGAAGCGCGGTTCGGGTCGGTTCGATGGCGCCCGCTCGCCTACGATGACGATGGAAAGGCGAACGCGCGGGTCTAACTGCCGCGTTCGCGTCCCACCACTCTCGAGCGGCGCCTCTGCAATGGTCCGCGCGACTCGAAATCCCGCGGCTTTTTGGGAAAAAGCAGGACGTTGTTGGGGTGTTGGATCCTGATTCCGGATCCGGCCAACATACTCCACAAGCCGGTTTGTGAAAGATTTGACTTCATGTATGCAGCAGCAGACTGAAAATCAAGGCTGGGTAACCTTATTTATAAGCGCTGTTCCACATGTTTTCATTCATCAATCACCGCAGCTCTCGGCATTTGACTTTTCTATTTCGATCCTTTCACGGACGACGGAGATTTTTCATGAGATTCCTTTTTTATCAGTCTTGCTTTCTTTTTGTTGACGTTCATCGGCGGACCACAGACCCGGAAAACCAGGCCCACATCCCTCGGCACCCTCTCTAATTTGTTTCCTACGAGGTATGAAATTTCAGTCTGACCGCTCTTTTTGGGCCCGCCAGCTGGTGGACGGCACCCATTTCTGCGTTCCACGGCCAATGAGAATCGCCGACTACTAAGACGACAAGGAAACGGGGCCGTCAAGCGGCCCGAAAATGGGCATTTTCTACGACTCACTTCAGAACAACCCAGCCCGTCGGGCGCGCGCGCGAGACCTCCGCTCTGCATCGTATCGGCCGTCCCGCGATTGTCGAGCGACCGGACGATCCATGTCTCCCCGACGCGCCGCGGCGAAACGCGCCGAGACGGAGGCGGTCGACGCGACGCCCGAGGCGACCGACAATCAAAATCCCCAGGAGGAGGTGGCTGCCGAGCAAAATGCGAGCGGCGACCCGACGAAGGCCGAGACGATCGACGGCTCCGCCGAGGACGCGAAGCAGGGGACGAAGCGCAAGGCTGAAGATGGAGCGATGATGGACGATCCCTCTCCCAAGAAGGAGCCCACCGGCTCGCCCGAGACGAACCGCGAGGAGGAAACCGGCGGCAAGAGCCGCATCTGCCGCGTCGACGGGTGCGACGTCGTCTTCAGCACCGCGCACGAGTGCCGGGCGCGCGCGTGTCAGAAGCACTGCTCCGCGCTCTTCGTGCGGCTCAAGGGCGCGAGACCCGACGAGCAGTTCCGCTTCTGTTACCAGTGCCACAAGTTCCACCCGATGGACAACTTCCGCGGGGCCGACGGGACGCTCCTCGCGCGGCACAACTGCTCGCAGTCGCAGGTGCAAAGGCTCGAGCGCCGAAAGAGGAAAGATGCGCTCAAGGCGTCGAAGAAGATGGCAGAGGCTCTCGGCCTGAACCACCCCGCGCAGATCGAGGCGGTGAATCTCATAGGCGCCAGCAACGTGGGCCAGCTCCTCCTGGCCAACCAGCTCGTCATGCATGAGCGACTCCTCACGGCCATCGGAGCCGGAGGGGGCGCCGCGCAGGGCTTGGGAGCCGCGCAGGGTTTGGGAGCCGCGCAGGGCTTGGGAGTCCCGCAGGGATTGGGAGCCGCGCAGGGATTGGGAGCCGCGCAGGGATTGGGAGCCGCGCAGGGATTGGGCGCGCTCCATGCTTTGATGGGGGCGCAGGGCGTGGGCGCGGCGGGATCCGCGCAGGCGACCGCGCTGAACCAGCTCGGCGTGCAGCAACTCCCGCAGCAGTTGGAGGCGCTCGCGGCACTCCGCCAGCGCGAGCAGCTCGCGATGCTCAACCAGGCGGCCGGCGTCAAAGGATTGGCGGGGACGCAGCTCAGCGGTATCGGGCCCGCCGTCGCAAATGGGGGTCTCCACGGTGGCGCCGGCGTGAGCGCCGTGCTGGACGCGGTGATGAAGCAGGAGACGATGAAGCTGAACATGCTCTCGGCGAACCTGGCGAACATGGTACCGAGTCCCGGCGTGGGTCCCGCCGCGGCCGCGGGGTTGCCGGGGCTGCAGGGCGCGGCCGCGGGGTTGCCGGGGCTGCAGGGCGCGGCCGCCAACGCCCCCGGTGCGAATCTGAACGGGGATATTCTCAAGAGTTTGATGGGACAACTGGGCCACAACAACGGGCAGAACCAACCGCAGTGAGCCCAAGCCCACCTTTACTTGCATTGTACGATAACGCCGGACGAACCCTTCCCACTAGCATTGCCACGGGGAACAAAGGGGTTGATCGTCATGATGTTTTGGCATCCTGAAATACAGGGCAGCGGCGACTCCCGCCGCTGACTGTCGTTGCTTGTGTTGGTTTATAATCAGAACTGGTTGTTTAAAATCAGAACTCGTCCATCTCGTCTTCGTCCATGATATGCATCGCCAGCTCCTCCAGGTCGCGATCCTTCGCGCTCTTTCGCTCGCCGTCCCCCGTGCCCTTCTTGACCTTGTCCGGGTACCTCATCGCCTTGACCGCCTCGTTGTGCGTGTCCAGGCAGAACGCGATCCTCGCGTGAAACGCCGCCTGCGGCTCGCCCGTCGAGTAGACGTCCGTGGCGTCGCTTGAGTGCATCGTCCTCGCGTCGTGGTCGATCGTCGCGTCGATGCCGCCGTCCCGGATGGCCTTGGCGACGACGAACTCCACGTCCCCGTCGCCCTCGCCGAGGCCGAGCTTCTGCGCGACGTCGTCGAGGGAGATGGCCGAGTACGCCAACGACACTCGGCGGAGGCCGGTCCGGATGACGTTGCGGCGGAGTCGCGTCACCAGGTTGGTCGTCTTGTCCGCCCTGAAAGCAGCCTCGTGGGCCTCCTGCACGGCGCGGAACTTCTCGAGGTCGCCGAGCCTGACCGCGGCGGTGAGCTCGAGGTACGGGAGGAGCGCTCTCTGCGCCGCCGCGCCGCCGGAAACCGCGGTGGTCAGGTCCTTCTTCTCCGGCACCTCGCCGAGCAGAAGCCTGACTACGGTGATCCACTTGGTGAGCTCCAGGGCGAACCCCTTCGCGAGCTTGGGCGCCTTGCGGTGCGCCTGGGTCAGGCACTCCTTGGCGTCCGAGTACTCCAGCTGGATCGCTCGGATGCGTCCCAGGTAGTAGAGGTACCTGCACTGCTGCTGGTTGCTCCGGCTCGCGGGGAGCTGCGCCTTGCTCCGCAGCTTCTCAGCCTGGTCGTACATGTTGTAGTGCAGGTAGTTGCGCATGAGCAAGTTCAGTATCGTCTCCTGCCCCATCTCGTCGAATCGAAGCGCGGCGACGCGGTGGAGCGCCAGTAACGAGGGCCGAACCTCCGACAACTCGCCGAACCTCTCGTGCGCGAGCGAGTAGTAAAAGACGATCCTCGCCTGGAGCGCGTCGAGGGTGCGGCGGTTGAACTGCGACAGGCGGTTGAGCGCGGCGACGGACGCGGACTTGCACTCCGGGTCGTTGGCGTCCAGGAGTAAGAGGAGGACGAGGAGGTGGGCGTACGCCTCCGTCTCCGGGAGGGCGCGCTGCGCCGGCGTGGGCGGCGTCGGCGGGATCGCGTTCGCGTCGCCAGCCGCGTCACCGTCCTCATCCTTCGTCGCCGGGGTGTCTCCTCCCTCGGCGTCCGCCATCTCGACGTCGCCCTCGGTTTGCTTCTTGCCGCGGCTGCTGCGCCGTTTGGGGGTGGCGGGCTTGGGCGTCGAAAGAGGCGGCGGAGACGGCTCTCCGCCCG
>Ga0181573_10000200_pt1 | contig 62702 bp, 43 predicted proteins | sample 101ome_25_FD_148643 | JGI IMG/M metagenome (GOLD analysis project Ga0181573, IMG submission 148643) | Coastal salt marsh microbial communities from the Groves Creek Marsh, Skidaway Island, Georgia - 101409BT metaG (spades assembly) | ecosystem: Environmental > Aquatic > Marine > Intertidal zone...
TCCGCGTACGAGGCGCTCCAGCGCAAGTGAGCGTGAGGAGCGTGAGGGGATGGAGAGGAACGGGCCGACTAATACCCCCGGCTCTGGAATACAACGCTTTGGTACCTTATTACACAACGCCGCGAAGAGTTCGTTCATCTCACGTCCGCCAAGCCCCGGCGGATGCGACTATCGTGTCCGCGAGTCCGTCCCGCATCAAAAACTCCCGCCTGTCCACCGCCCCGCTCCCGTCCGGGTCGAAAACGCACCACACCGCGTCCACGATCTGTCGTATGTTCCGGAGCGAGGGCATGTCCGCCCCGAGCCCGAAGGTTTTGACGAGGGCGCGGACAACCTCCTCCTTCTCCAGCTCGCCGCTGCCGTCCTCGTCCCAGTACTCGAACCACTCGTTGGGGGCGCGCGCTATGGACGGCGGTGGAGGCCGTTCGCGATGTTCCCTCTTTGGGAAGTGTTTCGTGACGTACTCGATGAGTCCACCCCGACTGACGAGTTCGTTCTTCTCCACGTAGCCGTCGCCGTTGACGTCCCACCTCCGCCAAAGTTTCGGCAATTGTCGTTCGATGGCGTGCCAGTCGCATCGTATCTGCGCCCTCAGCGCCTCGAGAACCTCCGAGGGGCTCAGCCGCCCGTCACCATCCACGTCAACCGCGGCGAACCATCCGTCGGGGTCCTCCCCCGGCGACGGCACGGGGAGAACCCCGTTGAACGGCGCGCGGCAGATGGGGCACTTCGCGTGATGGACGCGGAGTTCGTTGGCGCACGCCAGGTGAAAGAAGTGCGCGCACGACCGCGTCCGCTCCTTCCGCATCCCGCGCCCGTGCTCCTGGGTCAGCACGGCCGTGCGCTGCGCACACAGCGGGTCGAAGCACACCGCGCACTCGCCGTACGTCTCGGCGACGTGCGAGTCCCTCCCCGACCTCGGCGTCGACGCTCCCGAACCCGAGTTTTGGTCGACCAGATGCTGACTCTGGAGCGGGCCGCGCGGGGTGGAGACGAACGCGGTGGTATCCGCGCGTCTCACCACCGGCGGCATGGTCCTGGAGTTGGACGTCGTCCCGAACCCGACGTTGAAACCGAAACCCATCCGCTGCGACTGCTCCTCCGGCCTAGGCTCGGGGTCTGCAGCCCCTGGAGACCCCGCCTGGAACCGTCGCCTCGTCATCGTAAGTGCGGTGCACTACTGTGCCGTTTTCGGATGCGCTGGCCCAGCCAATCATTCGGTCGCGCGACGCGAAAACATCTGCGCGCTGCGAGCTGCCCAAACTGCTGCTGCGACGACAAACGTCGACACGTTCCGGCGCCTCTCATTTGTGTTCGCAACCGCGTTATCCACTGTGAGAAGAGCGATGCTGCGCTCCCCACTCGCGCCGAGTTCCGCGTCAACCTCGCGACCCGCGGTCAGTAGGTCGCGAGGTCCTCACTCGTCCCGCGCTCTGTCGGTCAGGGCGGGAGACAAGTCCGTCAAGGGAGACAAGGTCTACGTAGGGAAGGGGAAATGGAACAAGGACGACTTTCGCAAGTACCCGGGACGGGACGGCCTGCTGACGGGAGGGTGGGCCGGCGGCGAGGTTGGGATGTGGCGGTTCCGCGAGGAGGAACAAAGAGGCGGCGGCAAGTTCGGCCCATGGGGCGACGCCGAGTCCATCGCAGCGGGAGACGACGAGGCAGAATCCGTCGATGCCACGTCGCCGTCCTCGGGCCGATCCGCCGCTCCCCCCTCAGCGGCGACGGAGGCGACCAAGTACAGGCTCGTCAAGGTCCTCGCCGCGCTCGACCGCGGCGTCGCCGCGAACGACGACGACCGGGCGTACGTCGGCGATCTCGTCGACCAACTCGAGGCGGCGGCCAAGTCGACGGGCGGCGTGCCCGAGAATGCCGACCTCGAGAAGGCGCTGGACGGCGAGTGGCGGCTCGCGTACTCGTCCACCTTCGCGGGCGAACAACCGGGTTCGCAGGGGTTCACGGGCGCGCCGGGGCAGGGCGCGCCGGGCGTGACCCTCGGCGCGGTGTACCAGCGCCTGAACGCGGAGGCGAAGACGTGCGACAACGTCGTGTGCCTGCGGTCGCCCATCCCGGGCGTCTCCGGCGTCGCGTCGCTGGGACACTCGTACGAGGTGGACGGGCGCGGGATGACAATATCGTTCACGGGGGTGACGGTGGAGTCCAGCCCGTTCGGCGCCGTGCCGTTCAAGTTGCCGTCGCCTCTGGACGCCCTGCCGAGGGAGGCGAGGGACGCGCTCACGAACGCCGGCGCGCGTTCGGGAAGCTTCGAGACGACGTTCGTGGATGACGACGTCAGGGTGTCGAGGGGCGACAGGGGCGAGACCCGAGTGTTCGTGAGATAGCTAAGACTTAGCGATTGATTCCGCGCGTGATTGATTCTACTCGTCTATCATAGTGCTACGTCGACTGACGCTCGGTGGACTGCTGCGTGCCGAACCCGAGGTTCCAGTACCCCTTCGGCGCGGGCGGCGGCGCCCATCGAGCGCGGTGCCTGGACCAGTCGTCGGTGGTGCCCGGGGGGCGGTGCTGGCAGGTGCCGTCGTTCGGCCTGGACGCGCCCGTGAGACCGGCGGCGGCGTAAAACTTGTCGCACTCCTCGCACGTGAACGCCGGGAGCTTCTCGCGCTCGGACCTCTTGCGCACAACCTCGACGAACTTGACCACCCTCTCCTTACCCCCCCGCGCCGGGAACCTCCCCTCGCCCCCCGCCGCATTCTCGTCGCCGCCGATGGTAACGGCGCCGGGTCTTCGATCCGTCTGCGGCACGCCGAGCTTGAATATTCGTCTATCCTCAGCCGCGTACGCGTCACCGCCCCGCGCGTCCCCGCCCCGCACCTGCGTCGCGCCCCACAGCTGTGAGTCGCCGCTGTTCGCCCGTCGAAGCGACGCCTCGGCGGCGAGCGCGGCGACCGGCCCGCCACCTGCGCCGCCGCCGCCGCCCTTGCGTCGCCATCTCGCTCCCGGGTCCGGCACCGCGGGCGCCGGCATCTGCGCGAGCGTGGGGTCGACGTCCGGCGGTGAGGGGTCCGCATCCGACTCGGGCGCCGCCGGATCCGCTTGGCGCGGGGGCGACGTCGCCGGCGCCGGCGCGGCGAGATTCCTCGTTTCCTCCATCCTGACCCGCTTGGGGTGGGGGCGAAAAGCGGAGGCGTGATGGTGCGGCGGCGTGGCCTCGACGAACCCAGCCGCGCCCGCGCGCGCCTTCAGACGCGCCAGCGCCTGCTCCGAGTGTTCAAGCTTCTTGCGATACTTCCTGCTGCTCTCCTTCCACATCTCGAGCTCCGCGCGGAGGGGCTCCTTCCCGGACTGCACCGAATCTCGCAGCTCGTCCAGCTCAGCGCGCGCCTTCCTCGCCTCCGCCACCGCCATGGCCTCCTTCTTCTCGGCATTAGTCAGTTCTGCGCGGAGCGTCGCGATGAGCTCCCGCGCCTCCTTCGCCTCGCACTCGAGCTGCACGAAGCGAGCCTCCGTCTCCTTCTTCATCCACTTGACGTCGACCTCGACCTTCCGTCGCAGCTGGTTGAGATGCTCGGTGGTGCTCGCCGCGATTCTGTTGCGCGCATCGTCGATGTTCGTGGTGAGCGTAACGACAGATGCGCTATAGAAGTCATCTGACATACCCGGCGGGTCAAGCTCGCTCGGGGCCATGATCGCGGCGGGGTGCCCGCAACTGAGGGGGGTGCCGTGGTTCAAAATCGTCAAAAACAGCGGAGCGAGCAAATGCTGGCTGTTCCCTGCGTGGCGTCGAACGCCTTTGCTATCTAACTTTACGTCCTCTCCATTGCCCTGGAGTGAAAATGCACCGCGGATGCGTTGTGCCCTGACCGCGTCGCCGTCTGCACGCACATGCCCTTCACCAACACCCTGTTCATCGCCTCCGACGGGGTGTCCACCGCGAACAGCCTCACGGTGGCGCCAAACAGGTCCCGCCACCAGAGGAAAAACGCAGTTCCGATGCCCCGCCTGCGCCAGCCGCGCAGGATGAAGATGTGCGCCAGCCTCGGCGGAAGCTCGAGGCTCCTCTCCATATCCCACGGCGGCGCGACGTTCTCGAACGTCAGCGTGTACCCGATCGCTTCACCTTCCGCGTCGTCGAGCACGTGCGCCCGGCCTCGGACCCCGCCCGTGGGACCGCCTCGAGGCAGTTTCCCCACCCTCGGGTCCTCGGCGGCAAACGCCGTCGACAGCGTCTGGAGCGCGGCGTCGTCGAACGAGGTCGCTTCGCGCACCGAAAAGCCCGGGGGTAAGCGTCTCTTTCGTTCGTCCGCCGCGGCGTCGATCGCGGCGCCCTTTCGGAGCAGGGAGAGGATACCCGCGCCCAGGCTCACGGCACGAATCGCCGGGCTGTCCACCGAGGCAGTCTCATGGTCAACAACGCGTTCCGAGACGCGCCGCCTCTTCAGCCCTCGAGACGCGCACGGTCGGGGCGAGGCACCCAAGGCGGGCTCCAAGCACAGAATGTCGGCGGTCACGAGGCTCCTCAAGGGAGTATCGCATCTGTTCCGAGCGGAGCGCGCGGGTCTGCGCACACGACTGTTGACTCTCGGCGAGGCCAGATCGTCGACAGCTGTACCCGACGTCGGAATCTCGTTTTCGTCGCGCTCCCTTGACGGCGCCGGGGACGGAGTGGGCGTCTTCCTGGCCGAGACGAATGGCGAAGGTTGTCGAATTGTCCACCACTTCGTGTTCGTTGCGTCGTTCATCGAAGACGGCCGCTCGCTGGGAGGAGCGGTGCGTGGCGAGGGTGGTAACGCCCGCGAACTGAACACCGGCAGCTTGTGCGCATTCACCTCCTCCGGATCCTCCTCCTCAAGCTCGACCGCGTCGACCCTGGCCCACGTGGAGTCGTCTACCTGTTTGAGAATCGGAGTCGTGAGAGTCGGCCGAGCGACGCCGGACTTCCGCCGGCGCAATCCCCGAAGCGTGCCAGGGGTCTTCGGCTTGCCGCTCATCGCGTCCCTCAATCTGGCGAGTCAGCGCATTTCCCCGAGTCGAAACAAGCATGCGAGCCCGAACTGCCGAAACTCAGTTCTTATCCAGAGCGAGCAGCCCACTCTGGCTCGACCACTCTAGCTCGAGCATCGGTTGTTCTCGCTGGTAAAGATGTCTTCCGCGATCGTCACGGGTGTGATCGCCGTTCCAGTCCTCGTCAGGGGCGCAGCGAGGCCTCGCGTGGCCAAGGGCGTCGCGGTGATCGCGCGATCGGGGTCCAGGGTTCTGGTTGCGAGGGTGCCGCCCGCTTCCGCGCGCGTGGAGATGAGCCGCGCGGCGTGGACGGTCGCGAGGGGTACCGCGATCGACTCCGAGGTACGAGTGGAGTATGATGAGGTCAAGGTCGCATCCAAGGCGCCGCTCGCGGCCTCGGTGACCGCGCTCTCCGCGCTGTTCCTCTCCGCGATGCCCGCGATGGCCGAGCTGGACGCGGACGGCGTGCCGGAGACGAGCATCGTGACCACCATCTTCTTCACCATCGCCGTGCTGCTGCTCGGCGTGATCACCGTCGGTATCCTCTACCTCTCCGCGCGCGAAGCGCTGGATCGCAAGGAGGAGCGCGACGCGCGGGAGGAGGAGGAGCGCCAGGCTCGCGTCATCGAGGCGAACAAGAACAACAAAAACTTCGCCCCAAAGGTCAAGAAGCAGAAGGTGACCCCATCCATGCAGGCGTCCGGCCTTAACAGGAGGGAGAGGCGCAAGAAGGAGCGAGAGCAGGAGGATGCGTGACGATGAACCTAGCTAGGTTGAATTAAGAGACGTGCATCAGCGTCGCTGCTGGCCGTACGGGCTGACGTACTTGTCCGTGCGGTGACTCACCGGCGCCTTCTGCCCGCCAACCCCCGACGGCGGCTCCATCCGCTCTCGCACGCCGCCCCTCGCCGCGGACTTGCTCTTGTACGAACCCCCGTAGGACGAACCCCCGTAGGACGAACCCGCGACGCCGCCGTAACCCACGCCCAGTTTGACCGGCTCCTTCGCCCCCGGCTTCGCGTTCCCGCGCCCCACGCCCTGGACGCCGAGCTCCGCCGCTCCGCCGCCCCCGTACCCGCCGCTCCTCGCCGCGCTAACCCCTCCCAGCGAGATACCCCCCGCGCTGATTATCGAGCTCGCGTCGGACCCGCCGTGGTACGAGCTGGCGCCCGCGTGGTAGCCGCTGTGCACGCTCGAAGCCGCCGCGTGTGACCGGTGCGACCCGGCAACCTGCAACCGCCTGTGCCCGCCGGCGGGTTCGTAACCCCCGCCGTCGCCGATCCCCTTCCCCGCGATGCTGGGCACCGACGCGCTCGCCACGGACGCGGACGCGCGCGAGCGTCGGGTCCTGTCCGAGCGGGCGTCCGATGACGTCGCCGCGGATCCGTGGTGGCCCGCGCGGCTGTCGTCGCCCCCGCTGCCGCTGAGCGTGCCGTCAGCCTTGGGGTTCATCAACGCGTACTGCCTCTTCTCCATCTCGCGAATCTCGCGGAAGTACGGGTGCCTTAACGCCTGTCTAGCGCTCAGACGGTCGTCGGGGTTGTAGGCGAGGAGTTTGTTGATGAGATCGACGCACTCGGGCGGCGCGTGCGAAATCAACTTCTCGATGCCCGTGCCCGACTTCTGCGGAAAGTTGAAATCCATGTGCGCGGACCTCTGCTTCATCTTACCCAGTAACTCGGCGGACGGCGTGCCGATGATGTTGTGGATCTTCTGGATCTGGTCCAGCTCGTTCGTCCCAGGGAAGAGGGGGAAGAGGGAGACAATCTCGAAGAAAACGCACCCCACGCCCCACATGTCCATCTTGTAGTTGTAGTACCCGTCAGTGAGCAGGCACTCAGGGGCGCGGTACCATCGAGTCGAGATGTACTCGGTGTACGGTTGTTTGCTGTAGATGCCCCGACACGATCCAAAGTCCGCCAGCTTGAGGCAGTCGTCCATGATGAGAATGTTCTCAGGTTTGATGTCACGGTGGAAGATGCCGTTGCGGTGCATGTGGTCCATCGACTTGATGAGCTGGTACATGTACGTCTTCACCCTGTCCTCGGCCAAGTAGTGCCGCCGGCCCCGGATAAGCTCGTATATGTTCATGTCCATCAGCTCGAACACCAGCGCCAGCCTCCCAGTGGGCTGGTCGTAAAGCACCTCCAGGAGCTTGATGATGTTCCCGTGCGGCGACAGCCTCCTGAGGGCCTGGATCTCCCGCAGGTTGTTAACCTGATCCAGCGAGTCGAGGTGGTTCTTCATGCACTTGATCGCGACGTACTTCCCGTTCTTGATGCATTGCGCCTTGAGCACCTCCGAGAACGTGCCCTCGCCCTTCTTGGCGACCAGGCGGTACTCTGCGGGGGGGATGGGGGCGAAAATGAGATTCCCGATTTGGGGCGAAAGTTCTCAGGTTTTTTCGTGTCGTCTGGTTTTCGGCCGTGGGGCGCGGAGGAGCCGGCGGGCGCGGGTCGGGTTGGGTTGGAGCGTTGGGTGATCGCGATCGATCGCCCCGATCGCCGGGATGGATGAAACGAGCTCGATCCGGGTCCCCAGCGTCGTCGACGGCTCAACCGCGGTGCTCGTGGCCGACCTCGCCCGGCGCCCCATGCGTTCCAAAAAAGGGACAAGGCACTCGCGAGAGTGGGGGCCGAATCGGCGTCGTGAGGCGGTAGAAACCGGGGCTCCCACGGGCGATGCGAGGCGAGGTCGGGGTCACGGTCGCCGCGGCACCCACACCCGGAACGTGTTTATATCGACCGAGATCACCGGACCGACGAAACATCGCCGCACCGCCCATGGCGCGCGTCCTCCGGGCGTTAAAACACTCGGCAAAACTTGACAAGCGGGCACGTACTGTGCATAGTTCCCTGCTTCCCTGCCGGCGTAGCGTCCCCTGCGGTCACGCGACCTGTTTAACCGCGCTCACGTCCGATGGCAGTCTGGTTGGGATCCCTTAGATCAAGTTCCAAGTCACCACCTCCGCCGCGGGTGGTCTCGGCGCGCTCGGTGCGTATGATGTGGCTGGTGCCCCGCCGCGGCTAAAAAGATTGCTCAGCTCCGAGATCAGTCGTTCCGCGAAAACATTCTTGGGTCTCTCGGGGTGCCAACGAGGTGCCGACGACGACGAGAGACATCGCGCTCCTCCACAACTCACGTCGCGTTCACATTTAGCTGCTAAGGGCTTTAGTACTTCTTCGCCAATCTACTGTACGAGTCCGCGTAGCTCTTCACCGAGAGGTTATCCGTGAACCGCCTCCGCCCGCCGCCGTCTCGCCCCGACGTCAGCGACAGGTTGTTCGGGTTTGCCCTCGAGAACGGAAACGACGACAGAAACTCGTCGTGCGCGTCGTCCAGAGGGGCGTCGTCCCCCGCGACGGACACCCGCTCGAGTTGCGCCGCGGTGTGCTGCACGGAGTACGACGTCTCGGCGACGCCCCCCGCTAAACCCGACGTTCGCTTCCGAGCGTCGCACGAGCCGCACGAGCACCCCGGCTCGGGTCGGAAAAACGACAGCGCGTGCGCCAGCAACCTGGCGTCGAGCGTCTCCGCGTGCCTCCGTTCCGACGGCGACAAACCCGCGGGCGGGTACACGCGAGTGAACCCTCCGAGCCTCTCCGGCGGCTCCGTCGCGTCCATGCACCCGCTCCCGGGACGCCTCCTCGCGGCCCTCTCGGCCCTCTCGCGCCTTCCCCCTAAACCCGGCGGCGGCGCTGCGCGAGCGTACCCGGCAACCGTCCCGTTTGACGCCTCGTCCGAATCGTACGAATCGTCGTCGAGCGAGTGGGAAACCGGGATTGGGAGTTTCGGTCGCGTCCTACCCCACCCGCTCCGCGGCCGCTCCATCGTGGCGTACCCGGACCCGTACCCGCCCATCGTCGAGCCGTATCCGCCGCCGCCGCCGCTCGATCCGCTCGATCCGACCCCCGCCGCGCGATCCGCGTACCCGCCGACTCCGCCGACTCCGCTCACGGATGCGCTCCCCATCCGCGCGTTCTTGAGCGTCTCCCCAGCCTTGTACAGCCTCTTCTTCTGCGCCCGCTTCTCGGCTTCGATCCACGCCCGGCGCTCCTCGCCGTCCAGGTTCAACGCCCTGAGCACGTCCCCAATCGCTCCGCACTTTACCCTCGCATCCAGCGGGCTGTCCATGTTGAACGACGGCGAGTGGTTCACCTCGATGAGCCACGGCCGAAGTTTCTCGTCGATGATGATATCGAAGCCGAGGAGCTCGAAGCACCGGCTGGGCTTGGGCTCGTCGTCGTTCAACGCGGCCGACGGGCTGGACCTACCCGACTCATCGCCCGGGCTCGCGTCGTCGGCGTGAAGGTCGGCGTATCCGCGCGGCGTCGCACCGGACGCCCTGCCGTTCGCGCCGCGCGCCCTCTCCGACTCCCGTTCGCTCGCGCTCCTCGGTGCGTTGTTCACGGAGCTGTGGTAGCAGTGCGCGAGGTGGGGCTGGATCGGTAACACGGTCCTCGCGACAACCTCCCGGATATCGCGCCACAGTTTCTCCGTGTCGTGACCCATCGCCTTCATCTGCGCGAAGAGCGAGGATATCGACCGCTTCGTCCCCTCGTCCTCCTTGTCCGTGCTCACGAACGTCGCGCTGTGCTTGTTGAGCGAGTAATTGGTCAGGTGCATGGTCACCTGAGACAGGTTGCTCTTGTTTGGCGCCGCGTAAGGCATGGTGGCAAACCGGGCGATGCCCTCGTCGTACACGTACACGGCCAGGGGGTCCACGCACGTGACCAGCGCGTATATCCTGAGGTCGAACTTGAACCCGTCGAGCAGGAACGGGTCGTGCATGTACCGCTGGACGACGACCGCGCCGGAGTGCGTCTTGTCTATGCCGGACTCGCCGGATGCGAGGTAGATGCCCCGGCCCATGGCACCCGCGCTCGGCTTGACGATGTACACGGCGTCGGGGTTGGCCCTGGAGTACTTCCGAAAGAGGTCGAGCTGCGCGGGGTAGTCCCACGTCTGCGGCGAGAACGAGTACTCGCGCGGGTGCGCGGTCTGCATCCTCCGGAGGTTCCGGGAGAGCGGCGCCTTGCGGCAGATCTCCAGCATGCCGGGGAAGTGGTTGATTCGCTGGAACGGGTAGAGCTTCGCGACCCGCCCCTCGGAGACGGAGGAGTCCATCCAGCACAGGTCCCAGTACTGCTCGTCGTCGCCCACCTCCTCGAACCCGTTCTCGGCTGTCACCTTGCGAAGGCACTCGTACTTGCAGTGCTCCAGGTTGACCAGCAGCCCGTCGTGGTTCGCGGCGGCACCGCCCCTCTTATTTTCCGACAGCCCGGATGGCGCGCGTTCCCCTCCCGGCGTCGGGGACGGCTTGGCGCCGAATCTGTTTTCGGCGACCCTGGCCGTTCGACCGGGACCGAACATGGCGGGCGACGACGAACCCGACCTGTCCACGGACCGGGATCGACGCGAACCCGCGCACAAGTGCTGTGGTCGCGGTTCCCCCCTCGTTTCGCATCTCTCGCGCCCAAGTTTCCGAAATTCTCGCAGTCGGCACACACCCGCCGAGCACGACGGAGAGCGATATGGGTTCGGCCGCCGAGGCGAACAAGGATAAGGCTGCCGCGGTCGTATCGGCGATTGCGAGCCAGTCGGCGGCGCTTGACGAGCCCCTGGAGGTTCCAGGCGGCACCCCGTTCGGGCAGGTTTGCGACGCGGCGGCGGCCGTGGAGTTGGGCGCCACGAAGATCCAGATGATCTTCGCCGACGGCGCGGACGTGCCCGAGGACGCCGCCGGGTCCGCGCTGGAGGCGTTTCACATGAACGTCATCACGTTCATCGCGTACTGCCAGTCAGCTATGGGCACTCAGGGCAAGACCTTCGACGCGGGCCTCAGGGATGCGGCGAAGGTGCTGTGCAAATCCGCGGGGAGGCTCGTGGCGACGGCGACCGAATCGGCCGAGCCCAGCGGCTCGCTCAGGGCTGTGCTCGGCGAGTGCTGGGAGGCGGTCAAGGACATCAAGAAGCTCCCAAAGGATGGTCGCGTCGCCATATCCAAGGCGCTCATGCGCAGCGCCACCTTCATCAAGGACACGAGCACCGAACTGTCCGAGCTGGGCGAGGGCGCGCAGGACGAGGGCGGCAACCCGGAGAACCCGGACGAGGACGACCTCCGCTTCCACGACGAGGACTTCACCGCGGAAGAGATGAGGGTCGCCAGGGCGTGCGCCGAGTTTGCGTCCGCGTCGTTCGAGTTCGTCCGCAAGATCGTCGCGCCGATCGTGCGGGGATCCGCGAGCGACGTCGACGCGCTGGAGCGGGCGCTAGACTCGAGTAAAAAGTTTCAGGTTTGCCTCGAGGACGTGGGCGCGGGCGTGTACCCGCCGCAGGACGGCGGCGCGCTGATCGAGGACGCGTCGAAGGCGATGGAAGAGGGAAGGACGATGGGTAAGGAGATCGCGGAGGCTGGAGGCGTGGAGGGGGCGGAGGAGGCAGTCGCGGAGTTGGAGGGCGCTTTCAACAAGTTGCGCGACTCGCTCGGGGAGAAGTAGGCAGCGTTCAAGCGACGTATGATAGTTTGTCTCGTGCGAGGTATTCGTGATCGCGCAAAGGATAGCCACTCAGAGCCAGTAGCTCTAGCCCGCCTGGCTGGGATGATTCATCCGCGAGTTGAGCTTTGCATCGTTCACAGCACTCACTGTCATGAGAGTTGTGAAGGATTACTGACAGGAACGAGCTCAACTCGCTATTCGACCGCAAGATCTGCTCAACTCGCTGAAAAACCATCCCGGGTTTGCTCCATTTACGCCACGGGATTCTTGAGCCCTTGTCTCATCTTATCAGCCTCCCACATGTGCATCATCATGTCCACGACGCGGCAGCTGTACCCCCACTCGTTGTCGTACCACGCGAGGAGCTTGACGAGGTGAGGGGACGTCGCCACCGCGGCAGCTGAGTCAAAGATCAGCGAACTCGGGTCGCCGATGAAGTCAGAACTGACAACCGGATCGTCCGTGTATCGAACAAGACCCTCGAACTCTTCCTCGGCGGCGAGCTTAACCGCGGCCTTGATCTCGTCGATCGTCGTGGGGCGCTCAAGGACACACGTGAGGTCCAGGAGTGACACGTCTGCGACAGGCACGCGAAGAGCGAATCCCGTGAGCTTTCCTCGGAGCGTTGGAAGAATCCTTCCGAGAGAGCTGGCGGCTCCGCTGCTTGTGGGGATGATGTTGTTCATGCCACTGCGTCCCCTGCGCCAATCCTTGGGGTTGGCACTATCGACGGTGGGCTGCGATATGGTCAGCGCGTGCACCGTAGTCATCAGGCCCTCGGAAAGGCCAAAGTTGTCGTCGATGATTTTCGCGAGCGGTGCCAACGCGTTCGTCGTGCACGATGCGCAGGATACCACCTGCTGATCCAGCGCATAAGATTCGTGGTTCACTCCGAAGACGTACATTGGCGTGTCAGCGTCCTTGCTCGGGGCGGTCATGATGACGCGCTCGGCGGAGCCTCGTTTAATATGACCCTCCCGGCACAGGGCGGTGGTCAGAAACTTGCCCGAGGCCTCCACGACATAGTCGCACCCTGAAGCTCCCCACGGTACCTCACCCGGGTCGGTCCTTTGCGTGACGTGCACAGGCTCGCCGTCGATGAGGAAGCAGTCGTCCCTCTCCGTGCTGGTGGACACCTCACCCTCGAAGCGGCCCATGACGGTGTCGTGAGTTAAGAGGAAGCTGGCGTACTTGGCCCCGAGTTTCGGGTCGTTGATTGCCACGGTCGTTAAGCCACGGTTGCGGGCCGCCCTGCAAACAAGTCGGCCGATACGGCCGAAGCCGTTTATGCCTATGCGCAAAGGTCGTTCCTCGAGGTCCTCCTGACTGGCGTTCATGTCGCGTCGTGCGTGTACGCCGCTGGGAGTGCGCGATACGACGGGGAAAAGAAAGGCGTCGTGGTCACTCGACCTATCCGAGGACACGCTTGATGAATGGTTGACAAGAACACTTGACTTGATACCAGCTACCCCGCCCCCCCCGACTCCCCTCTCACTCCCCCACGAGCTGCGCCTGCTCCTCCCACGCTCCCGTCGCCACGTTCGCCGCCCACAGCCGCACCCTCCCGTCCTCCGCCGACGTCGCGAGCGTGTCCCCGACGGCGTTCCAGTCGCACACCCGCACAACCGCCGGGTGCGAGAGCGTAGCCTCGAGCGACGCCGCGACGCCCGCAGCCCCGAGCGACGCCGCGCCCCCAAAACTCATCGTGTCCACGCGGAACAGGCCCACATCCGCGCCGAGGGCCACCGCGACGACGTCGTTCAAGACGCCGGCCCTCGTCCCGGGCGCCCACGCCAACGCGTTCACCGCCGCCGGTCCCTCGTACACCGTCGCCGCGTGGTTCCACCGCATCGCCGCCTCGTCGTACGACAGCACCCTCACCGCGTTGACGCCGTCGGGCCAACGCAGGGCGACGGCGAGCGCGGGCGGCACCGTGATCCCGTCGGATGTGGTCCTTCCTCCCATCGGGGTTCCGTGAGATCCGTCGGGGTTAGACCCATCGTGGGGTGAGACCCATCGTGACGATCCGGCTCTCGCATCGTCGACGCCGCGCCCGCGCCACGCGACGGCGACGCATCGCGCCCCGGGCCGAAGAGCCTCCGACTCGTTGCACAGCTCCCAGCCGGTGAGGGCGAGGGGATCGGAGGGTGAGTAGAAGCGGACCGCGCCGTCGTCGCCGGCGGCCGCGAGCTGAAGGCCGTGGTCGGCGGGAGCGAAGGAGAGGTGCGACACGGGCTCGGTGGAATCCCTGAGCTGCGCGCATCGCTCCCACTCGGACGACCCAGCCTCCGCCGCGGCGGTCGCGGCGGCGGCGGCGGCGGCTCCCGGCGCGCGGACGCCCTCTCGCCACATGCAGATGGTGCCGTCGTCGGAGGAGGACGCGAGGCATCGGCCGAACTCGGCGCCGGCGAAGGCGACGGCGCGGCACGCGGATCTGTGCGCGGCCCACGCGGCGGTTTGGCGCCAGTGGCCCGGGGCTCCGTCCGGGCCGTCCACGCGGTCCCAGATGTGGATGGCTCCCTCGGTGGTGCACGTCGCCATGCGCGTGCCGGATGCGTCGTAGCACGTGGCCGTCACCTCACCGCGCGTCTCCAGCGCGGTGCCCTTCACGGTCTGCGACGAGCGATCGAGGAGGGAGTGTCGGCGGGTGAGCGAAGAGGATTTCGAGGGTTTGAGGGGCATGCACGGGAGACGCGCGCGAGGCACGGAGCGTATCGCGGCCTGGCAAGCCGAGAGCAGGAGGGCGACGGGATCGGTCGACTCACCACCGTGTCGTCGACGACGGTATCTTCGGCGGCGCCTTCCATGGTCGGCAGGTCTGCGCTGATTAGTTTGAATAGTTCGGGGGAGCCGAGGAACACTAAAATCCAACAACAAGCGTCAGTAATAAGGTTGCGGTCGGATCTATCGCCCACTCGGTGCGTCTCCTGTCCTGTCACGCTTGCTCTCTGACGTGCCCGACGTCGTTCCCGCCGCCTCCTTCGCCGCGGCCACCGCCCTCACCTCAGCCGCCCTCCCGGGCTGATACAGCTTCGCGCACCCAGTGGTACCCGAGCTAGTCCGATCCACAACCTCCACCCCTGTATCGTACGGGGAGCCAGGGTCGCCGCACCCTCGAATTGGCACGAAGGCGTGCGCGATGGGAGCGTGGATGCTCATTATTCCTACAGCCAAACTCACCGCCAGCGCGGCTGAACCCGACACGAAGGTGTCACGGACCCGCCCGGTTTTCTGGGGTGCCCACTCCAAACTCGCCGGCGGTGCAACACGGCGAACACTTCGGCGGGCCGCAGGACGCGATACACGCGCGATGGTTGCACCCGATGGCGATATAAGCGCCGCGAAAGTCGACATGACACGATCGACCCGGCCTGGTGCGCCGTGGTTTTGGTTTGGTTGAAGCAACATCCAGTCTAAAAAGATCGCTATTTGCTCGGGTCAAGACTCTCCACCTCACGCTCGATACGTTGCGCGCACGACATCCTCCGGAAAGTCCGGAAAGTCGTACCGTCGGGTGTAGCACACCCTTGGCGCGGGGTACGTTCCGTCCGTCATCTGGTTGAGGTACTCGCCCGCGACAACGAGGACAGAGTCCCTGAGTTTCTCCTCCTGGCCGGCGGGGGGCCACCTCAACTTCTCCAATCCCTCGCCGCCGCCGCGTTTGGGCATTTCCAAGTACACCTGCGAGTGTCTGCGACCGCGTGAGGGATCATCCACGCGGGGAATGATGGACACGAGCGTGGGCTCCGCCGTTCCCGCGTTCATCGAGTGCATCAACTGCATGGTCGCCTGGCCAGAGATGCTCTTGTTGGTGTCAATTTTTGGGTGACGCGCGAACGTGGTCCTGCACGTCATCGCCTTCAACCCGCACTTCTCCGCCTTCCTGTCAAAGTCGGGGTCCATGACGTTGACGCCCGCGGCGGTCATCAGCACGTCCCCGCACTTGCTCGCGGTCATCCTGGCGGTGATGTGAGCGTCGAGGAGCCGCTCCTTGAACTTCACGTTTGGCCACGGAAAGTCTGCGGCGTACTCGTTCTCGACGACGAAGCACTCGAGGTCCTCCTCGTCCTTCCTGAGGCACGATATACCGCGAATGGACTTGGCGCGCGTGTCCCTCGGGTGATGAAACCCCGTGCGCGTGTGGTAGCCGCTCTGAGCCGGTGGGTCGTAGCCACTTATGGGCTTGTGTTTTGCCTTCATGGCGCCCTTGAGCTTGAAGAAAGCGGACGCGCTCGCCCCCGCCTCGACGAAGACGTTGACGGGCGCGACGAGCTTCTCGTGCAACCTGACGCAGACGCAGCCGTGCTCCTTCATGGCCTCGATGAATGCGATGCGTTCTGGGTGGTCCTCGTCGTCGGAGGTGATCGCGTCGAACGAGACAATCTTCGGCCCGCGCTCCTTGGGTTCCGAGACCTTCACCCAGTCTGCCGAGTCGGCGCTGCCCGACTCTGATCCCTCCTTGGTCTCTTCCTCCTCATCCTTCGTACCTTCTCGCTCCTCCACCGCCACGGTCGCCGCGTCCTTCTTCTCGGTGATCGTGTCCAGCTCCTGCAACAACACTTCGCCGTCCGATATCAACCTCTTGGTCTCCTCGTTGTCGATGTCGGGATTGAGGCGAAGAGCCTCGTTGAAACCCTCGTCGATGGCGCCGCGGACCCATTCTTTGCGCACGTTCGGGAGGACATGCTCGGACGTCCGCGCCCGCTTCAACAGCGCTTCGCCGAGCCTATACCTCCCCTTGGCGTACGTAGGATCCTCCTTGATGCACCGTCGCGCGGCCTCGACCGCCTCGGGGTATTCCTTGTTCCTGACGAGGGCCAGCGCGACGTTGCCCCAGTACTGAGGCGCCTTGCCCGCGTCCAACTCGGCGGGATCCACCGACGAGTAAAGCTTCAGGGCCCGGACGTTGTTGCCGTCGCGCAGCGCCCGGTTCGCCATCGTGTACCTCTCCTTTGGTGGCTTGCCCCCTTCCTGCGTGATGAACTCGTTGAGCTGCTTGGTCTCCCTCATCAGCTCGCGTTGCTTGTGCAGCTCGGCGTGGACCTGCTCCTTCTGGTGTTCGTCCACCGCAACCTTGGTCACCTCCATCAGCTTGGCCCATATGGGCTTCTGCGCCTTCTCGTCCGGAGTGAGTCTAATCGCGTTTTGATATGCGCGTCTCGCGTCCTCGGTCCGGCCCATCGCCGCCAGCACGTTTCCCTGTCGGTACCGCGCCTTCCCCGCCATCACGTGACCATCCGGGCACTGCGAGGCCATCTCCTCGGCGTCCGCGAGTGCGTCGGCGAGGCGACCCAACGCTAGCCGCGCGGCCGATCTGTTGCCCAGGATCGCCGGGATGAGCTCGCCGATGGGATCCGCCTGAGACAGCGCGAGGGTGTACTGCTCCTCCGCGCCCTTGAAGTCCTTCCGCTTGTACCTGGCGTTACCCTCCACCCGGGTCGCGTCCGAGATTGCGTCGCCGGTTCCGAGATCCTCGCGGCGACCGGGGTCGAGGGAAGGTGCGACGGGCGCGGCGCGGGCGGACGCGACGGGCGCGACGCCTGAGGCAGGAATCTCATCGAGGACGACCATGGCGACGGGCCGGGCGTCGCGGTCGAGGTTCGCCGCGGGTGTGAAACCCGGGGCGATTGAGAGACGATCGTTACCGAGCCGGCGGGGAGGCGAACCGGCGCGAAACCTGCCTGGCAGATCAGGGCTGGTCTCAGGGCCGGTGGAGGAAAGCGGATATCGCGGCAGTTCCCGACCTCATCGGAAGGTCTTTTGAAACCCGTTGGGTTCGGGACTAAACGGCGCGCATCAGCGCCGTGGGGGAGGACTCTGCGACGATCGGTCGATAGGAGGCGCGTCCGATATCGCCAAACCCCGGCGAATAGCACTTTGCGACTCCGCACCGGCCCGCAGGTGGAGGTCGTTGTTGACTCGGATTAAAAAATGCCCCCGAAGAAGGCGACGAAGAAGGCGGCGTCGGACCGGACGACCGCAACGAAAGTCGTGAACAAGTGGAGGGCTGTCGCCGGTCGCGAGCCACTCAGGGTGTGGTACATGCCCTTCGGGAACCCCTTCCGCGTCGTCGCGGCGAGAGCGGTGAAGAAGTTAGCCCTCTTCGTCGCGGTCGTCTGCGTGGGATTCTACCTGCGCGAGTTGGTGCCCATCCCAGAGGGCGTTCAGGACAGGGTGGAGCACGCCGTTCCCCCGTGGCTCAACTCCAGCATGCACCTGTTGAACGGCCTGCCCGCGCTGAACGCCTCCGCGCTGAACAACGGCATGCCCCTGGGTTGGCGCGGTCCCAGCCCCGGGCAGGCTGCGCTTGAGCGGGGTCGAAGGCCCAAGCATCCCGTCGTCATCGTCCCGGGCTTCATATCGTCGGGTTTGGAGCTCTGGGACGGGCTGCAGTGCGGCAAGCACTTCTTCAGGCAGCGCATGTGGGGCACGCCCGCGATGGCCACGGCGTACTTTGCCAACCGACAGTGTTGGATGCAGCACATGCGCCTGGATCCCGTCACCGGGCTGGACCCGGCGGGGATCAAGCTCAGAGCCGTATCCGGCCTGGAGGCTGTCGACTGGTTCGTTCCCGGGTACTTCGTGTGGGGCAAGGTGATCGAGTCACTCGGCGAGGTTGGGTACGACACCAACATGCTGCAGGCGGCGCCGTACGACTGGAGGCTGTCGCCCGTCGGGTTGGAGCAGCGGGACGGGTACTTCACGCGGCTCAAGATGACGATCGAGACGATGGTCCACCTGCACAAGACCCCGGTGGCGCTGCTGGCGCACTCCTACGGGGACCAGCTCGTGAGGTACTTTCTGAACTGGGTCGAGGCGCCGGTGAGCGAGGGTGGGGCCGGCGGAGGTAAGGGTTGGACGGATAGGCACGTCGCCGCGTACGTGGACATCGCGGGTCCGATGCTGGGGATACCCAAGACGGTCCCCTCGCTGCTCAGCGGGGAGATGAGGGACACCGCAATATTGGGGCAGCTCGAGGGTTTACTCGGCCTCGGCGCCAATCCCCTGGACAGGTTCGTTTCCGGGACGTTGGGCACGGTCGCCGCCACGTTCCGCACGTGGGGTTCGCTGTGGGCCATGCTACCCCGGGGAGGCGTTGACGTGTGGGGCGCGGACGACCACCTCGGCGCCCCCGACGCGTCCAACGACGAGTCCACGGGGGTGACGATGGACGGCCCGTCGTCGGAGAAGGGGGAGATCATCGACGATCCTCGCGAGCCGGAAATTGGCGGCGCGCTGCGACACTTTCTGTCCATCCGCGTCGAGGAGGACGGAGGCGGGAACGGAAACGGAAACGGAAACGGGGGGTCCGAGGGAAAGTCCGGCGACGACGGCGCATCGTCGCCGACCGCCAACGGGACCTCGTCGATCGTCGTGGAGGACGCGGCGCGGAACCTGACCATCACGGAGTCGCTCGAGCTGCTCTTTGACCGCATCAGCGCGGATCACCCGCGGCACGACTCCGACTTTCGGCGGGTCACTCTCGGCGGGCGGAGACTCGCGGGTGGCGGATCCGGGGGTTGGATCGATCGCATCCTGCGCGCGGTCGGCGTCGGTCAACCCAGCGCATCGACCGGCGGGTTCATCGGCCCGCTGCCCAGACCGGCGGGTCCGTCGGAGAAGTTTGGGGATCCGCTCACCGCGCCGCTGCCCCGAGCGCCAAACTTGAAGATCTACTGCCTCTACGGCGTGGGCAAACCGACCGAGCGCGCGTACCATTACGTGCACAGGCCGGGTCAACCCGAGAGGCCGTTCGCGCTGGACGTGTCCACGCACGGCCGCGGGGTGGAGCGCGGCGTGACGTCCGTGGACGGCGACGGGTCCATCCCGCTCGTGAGCCTCGGGTACATGTGCGCGTCGGGTTGGAGGGACGGTTCGAGGTTGAACCCCGCCGGCGCCGAGGTTAAGATCGTGGAGTATAACCACAGGGCCATGAGCCTGTGGGGCGGCGGTATCCAGGAGGGGAGGTTCAGCGGCGACCACGTCAACATCATGGGGAACCACGAGATGATCGAGACGGTACTCGAGGTTGTCACGGGGCACGGCGCAGGCGTGCGGGAGAGGATTTACTCGGGCGTGAGGCAGATTGCGGACAACGTGAGGAGGCTGAGGGACGCGCGGAGAGGGACGCGAGGGGATGAACTTTAGGATTTGAACGCACGCGTCGTTACGTCATTGAACCTGCGTTGACTCAGCGTGCTGACTGCGAGGGAAGGAGGTATTTCCCGATTTTATCTTTCCTTCGAAACCAAGCTCGAGCAGTCACGAGTGGCTCCGCCTTGTCAGAGCGACACGTCACGAGCATCAGCGGCCAGTATATTCCCGTGATTGGAGCAATGTACACGCGCGCAACCTCCACAGAGGAAGCACGCCAGTAAGTTAGGGAGGCACAGGAAGTGTCACACATGTCCGCTATCACCATCGTGCTCGGCGGGACCGTCGCGGCGTCCACCGCGGGCGCCGCGAGGTCTACCAGCGGGCGCTCTGTCGCCAAAAAGTCGGCGGTTCAAGTATCCACGCGAAACGCGACCGTGTGCCGGGTGATTCAGGACGTGACCAGCAGCATGGACGTGGGCAGCAGCATCGACACCGACGTTGAGATGCGCCGCCGCATGGTGCAGATTGATACCGCCAAGACCCTTCGCAAGACTATCGACGTGCGTGCCCCACCCACCTCACGTTCCCGTCGTTTCAGCTAAATTTATCCACTCGGCCGACAGCCGACTGACCTCGCACCTCACCTCTCGTCTCAGGCCATGGGCGGTACCATGATTCAGGATCCCGCCGCGTTTGTCTCTACCGACTTCCAGCGCGCCGTCACGACCGGCCTGTTCGCGTCGTGCGCGGCTCTGGTGGCGCGGGGTGGCGTCGGCATCGAGATGGCTGGCGACGGCGGCGACCCCGCGGCGTGGGCGTCCCTCGTCGGCTCCGGCCTCCTGGCGTACTGGATCTCCGACCTGGGCACCGGCGTGTTCCACTGGTCCGTGGACAATTACGGGAGCAAGGCGACGCCGGTGATGGGCGGCATCATCGACGCCTTCCAGGGCCACCACAAGTACCCGTGGACCATCACCAAGCGCCAGTTCGCCAACAACATTCACACCACCTGCCCGGCGACGATGTGCGTCACCGTACCCCTGCTGCTCACCCCGGGCCTCGCACCCGACACGTGCGCGTTCATGGGCGTGTTCTGCAGCATGATCGTGCTGTCCCAGCAGTTCCACGCGTGGTCGCACATGAAGAAGTCGCAGCTGCCGGAGATTGTGGTGAAGCTGCAGGACCTGGGTGTGCTCATCTCCCGCAAGGGCCACGGCGCGCACCACAGGCCACCTTTCGAGGGAAACTACTGCATCGTGTCTGGCTGGTGGAACCCCATCCTGGACGACAACAAGCTTTTCAACAAGATGGAGAAGGTGATTTTTGAGGCGACAGGCGTGGCGCCGAGATGCTGGTCGGAGACTCACGACTTTGACGTCGAGGAAGAGGCGCCGGAGGGTTGGGGCAAGGAATACAACCTGTGATATCCGCGCAGTCATCAAACTTCTTTTTATTCTTTTCTTCGCGGGGCCGAGAGGCGGTCCCCTGAACCGATGTACAACAGATTCAAAGTCGCGCAGCACACACTTCGTTTAGTTTGAAATTTCATACAACGACGTCGTTTTACAACAGAGTGCGCCTTCACCAGGACTCCCCACCCTTGATCGTAGTCTCCGGCACGCGCGGCTCGAGACTCTTACCCTTCGCACCTCCTCGCCCCCGCCGCGCCGCCGCGTTGGCTTCGAACAGGATGTCGGCGCACGCTTTGTGTCCGTTCCTCGCCGCAACCTCCGCCGGAAGCACGCCCCGCGATGTCGCCGCCGTGTGGTCCGTCATGAGCCTGTCCGCGGCCACGTCCGGCCTCGCGCCGTGCGCGAGCAGCACCTCCACCGCTTTGACGTGCCCCCACTCGGCGGCGCAGTACAGGGGCGTTTTGCCGTTGGGGTACCTCGCCTCGACGTCGGCGCCCGCGTTTAAGAGCAACTCCGCCACCCGCGACTCCCCCGTCTTGGCCGCCGCCATCAACGGCTTCCACCCTTTTCTCGACGATCGCGTGTTGGCGTCCGCGCCTCGCTCCAACAGCGTCCGCACGCACAGTTCAGCCGCGCGTCCCTCGCGTTCGACGACGTCGGCACAGCTGGCGGCGGCGAGGATCAACGCCACGTCGTGCTCGTCCACGGCGTCGGCGTCGAGCCCGTGGTCCAGGAGCGCGACCACTACGTCGTGATGCCCCCTGGACGCGGCAACGACCGCCGCTCCCGCCGCCGCGGGTCCCCCGGGTTCGACCGCGCCCGGGAACGACTCCAGGATCCGCTTCACCAGCGCCGTCTGACCCTCGCCCGCGGCGAGTTGGAGCACGACATCCGGCTCGGCGTGCGGGAACCGGAGCAAGGCTGGTATGGCGCTCCAGGTCTCGTGCTTCACCACCGCGGTGAGGTCGGCGAGCCACTTCTGATAGGCGCGGTCGTGCGTGTGGTCGAAGCTGTGGTGGTGGTAGTCGTGGAAGAACGCAGCGGTCCTGGTGGATCCGGGCGTTCGATCTGAGGGTTCAACCGACCCGCGGCTTCGGAGGTCCCTCGAGGTCCCGGGCGGAGAGATGGATGTCCACCGGCGGGTCGATGCCGGCCCCGTGGATGCGGACCCGGCGCATGATCTCGCCGCGGCGCGGGCCACGGGGACCGGAGTGACGGATGCGGAAGCCATCGGATGCGGTCGTCGGTCCACCTCGGATGAGAGATATTATTAGCGTTCAAACTCGAGCAGTCGAGCCCACCCCCTGTGCTGCGGGGCGGGCCGAAGCGAGTTTCTCGGCTCTTCTCGTCCTCTGGGCGACCGCTCCGATGAGTAACTGGCGTCGCAACCCCTCCGAGCCGACTCACGCTCTCCTGTGATGTGTGCTGAGTCGACTGCTGAGTCGACGATTTCCCGGCAAAATCTGATACAGTACGCCTGGCGGGAGACAGGACCGGGCAAGACGTGACTCAAACACAGACAGGGAACGCGCGCCCTAGCCGCGGCGTAGGGTCGGGGAGGACCCAGGGTGGGCGACGAGAGCCGACGAGATGGACGTTAGTGATGCCTTCAGGGAGGCGGCACACCGCGCGTACGCCTCACAGAGCGGCATGACCCCGGATCGCGCGGACGCACTGGTGGCGCCCAGGGATCTGCCCCCGCCCTCGGCGCGATCCCCGGTGCTGAAGAGCGCGCACGACACCCTTGTGCTGGTACGTGAGCTGCGGGCGTTCGTCACGCGACACCGCGCCGACTACCTGAGGGAGGGTAAGGACTCGGACTCCGTCAGGGACGGCATCGAGTCCGAGGTGCGACTCAGCGTGAAGGCGTGCCAGGCGCACATCACCATGCTCAAGTCCACCGTGCAGGAGGTGGAGGCTGGGAAGACGGAGGGCGTGCAGGGAGTCGCCCACATGCACGGCGTCGTCCTGATCCTCACCGAATTTCTCCAGAGGGTCGCCGCGTCCTTCGACCAGTGCAGGGAGGTTCGGTTCAAGAAGGTGCTCGCGGCGGCGGAGCACCGGCGGAGGCGAGCGCCCCCCCGGCCGACGACGCCGCCGCAGAGGAGAAACGCGGAACCGACACCGGCGGCGTCCACGACCGAGACCGTCGGGGACGAAAGCTCGATCGATCAGCAGCGGCAGGCGCAGGCGCAGGCGCAGGTGCACGAGACGGAGGGCGATGCACTGGTGGATGAGCTGACGACGTTGGTGGAGCAGGTTCGGAGGGCGGAGGGTCAGGTTGCGGAGTTGTCGGCGCTGTCCTCTCTGTTTGCCACGCACGTGCAGGCGCAGGCGGCGCAGATCGAACAGCTGTACGCGCAGGCGGTGGAGAGCACACGGAACTTGGAGAGCGGGAACGTGCAGCTGAAGAAGACGATAAAGAGGCGCGGGGAAGGGTCGTTCATCGTCGGGATTGTGCTGTTCATAGCAACCTTCAGCCTCCTCTTCCTCGACTGGCTGCAGGGATAGTTTATAGCCTACAGTATCATCATCATGATTCGTTTAGCCACTACATTGTGCGCTATGTCGCCTATTCCATGGCTGCCGCGAAAGACTCGGGTTCCGGCGCCACCCACTGCATCGTACCCCTCGGCTCGTCGAAAGGCAGCGTCAGCTTGTGCGCGTGGAGGAACGTCCGGAAAGAGTCAGTATCCTCGCTGTAAGCGTTGTCACCCACGATTGGATGCCCGCTAAACTGCAGGTGCAACCGAATTTGGTGCCTCCTGCCCGTCACCGGCGTCACCTCCACCTTGCTCACGGGCACGCCCTCGAATTTGCCCCTCAAACTCAGCTTACCCCGCTTCAGCACCCTGATCCTTGTCTCGCACGCCTTCCCGTGCTCTGGGTCCACTCGCTCTCTGAAACCCTTCGGGTCATCCGGATCCCGTCCCATCGGGACATCCACCGTCCACTCGTCCTTCTCGGGGTGTCCGAACACGATCGCCAGGTAGGTCTTTCGCGCCCTTCTCTCTCTAAACAGCTTCGCTGCAGCCCCCGCGGCGCGTTTGTTCGACGCGGCTACCAGCACCCCCGAAGTGGCGTTGTCCAGTTGGTGACAAAAACGGACCGTGTCCCAGTCGGGGTATCGTCGCTCCAGCCAGTCCTCCACGCTCAGGTCGCCGGGATACTTTGGGGTGAAGCGGACCTTACCCGGCCAGCCCCTCGGCGTGTCCAGTCGCACGCACCACGGTTTGTTCACCACTGCGTAGTCGGCATCCTCGTGCACCAAATGGAAGTCCCTCTCGAGCGACTGCGGTTGCCGGGCGATGCAGCTCGAGACGCTCTCCCCGTCGAGCCTGTCGTTGTCATCCAGGAACCTCAGGTAGTTTATCCGAGGTTGGACCTCATTCACCAAGTCATACTGCGTCTCCAGCTGTGGGTGCGCAGAGATCACGTCACGCACCTGCTCGGGCGTCATGCCCGCGTTGGCCAACGTTTCGCGAAGGTCCCTCCCTTCCACCCCTCCCCGTCTGATGTTGAGGCCCGCCGCATCCAGCCCGGGGTTCTCGGGACCCGGGTCATCGATCACCGTCGCGCGGGGATGGATCGGTCGCGTGCTCGTGTGACGCAGACCTCGCCATCGGGCGGCGAGATGGACTCGTGCCGCGAGGCGGAGCGCCATCGACTTGTGAACCTTCGTGCCTTCGTATGAGGTACCTTCGTATCATTTTACCTTGAGACCCGTCGAAGAGGAACAGCAGTCTTCGGCACGCGGCACGGGCACGGCCGGGATGGGGCTTTGTTGCGGCGCGTCCCAGGCGCGCCGCGACCGGAGCGCGGACTACGAGGAGCGGAGGAAGCAGGAGCTCCTCGAGGCGCTGGGCGAGGGGTACAACGGCGAGCTGGACTTCGCCGAGTCCGAGACCGCGTCCGAGCTGCCGACGCCGGGGAGAGAATCCTACTCGGGCGAGGAGACCCCGAGTCGTTCGCCGAGTCGCTCGGGAACGACGTCGCGCAGCTCGAGGGAGTCGCCGCAACGTTACGACTCCTCGTACCAGTCGTACGAGACGACGGAGTCGGACCGGACCGAGTCCATTCGCGCCGCCAGGGAGGCGGAGGCCAGGCAAGGGAGCGACGGGGGATTCACGGAATTGCGCGAATGGTCAAGGGCAGGACGGCCGGCGTCCCCCGCGCGCGCGGTGCCGCCCGGGGCGGTTAACGTCTCCCCTGGTGCGAGACACTCGTCTCAGGGTGGGGTATCTCCGGGGCGCGCGCCGTTCGGCTGGGTGCGTCGCAGGGGAGAGCAGCCCGCGGGGGTAAGACCCGACGAATCGTTGACGCGTTTGGCGGGTGAGGCGGCATCTTATGAGGCCATCAGGGCGTCGCTCAACGTGGAGCAGACGCTGGACCGGCCATTGGCGGAGTTTTTGGCGCCCGTGGACGCGGTGACCGCGTTCAAGGGTAAGAGGCACAACCTATTCTCGCCGTATCAGGACATGCCGAAGAGCCTGCTGCTGCCGTACCAGAACTATCAAGCGTACGGGGTAGCAAAACGCTAATCACCGATGACCCCACATATACTTAGCGCGAGTAGCTCGCATTCAATTAGATTTACACCTAGCAGCTATCACGACTGGACGTCCGTCACCGCAACGCCGAGGCGAACTCCTCGTACAGGGCGTCGCCGTTTTTCAACGCTTCGGGTGCGGATGTTCGAGCTCGGCTTCGAGGCGCGAGGCCGGCGCCGGGACCCAGGCCGAGCGGCGATCCCCTGGCTGGAGCCGACGCGCGTGCCACCGATGCGACACCGCCACGAGACACGGATCCTCCGCTCTTCATGACGCTGTGGGCCCCACCCTTGGACACCATCCCCGCCAGCATCTGACACTCCTCCTCTTTGATCTGACACTCCATAGAGAGTCGCGAGACGCTCGCGCGAAGCTCCTCAACCTCCTCGTCGCGTGACCGCTGGTTGCCAACCTCCAGGCTCTTGTTCCGTCGGCGCAGGGTGGACATACGCTGCTCCACCCTCAGGATCTCCTCCTCGAGCTTGCGGCGCTCCTTCCGTTCGGCGTCGCGCTCCGCAGCCGTCTCGGACAGCTTCTTGTTGATCTTGTCAATCTGGTGGTCCCTCTTCACCGTGCGCTCCAGCAGCTCGTTCTTGCGGTCTTTGAACCGCTTGAACTCCTCGTCGTTCTGTTCCTTCTCCGCGCGTAAGGTCCTGAGCTCAGCCGCCAGCTGTTTCCTCTGCTCGCGCTCATTCTTCAGTTTCTCGCCAAGCTTGTCCTCCCTCTCCTGCGCCTCGTTGAGCAACTCCTCGGCGGCGGTGTAATTCTTGGAGACATCCTCCAACGCATCCTTCGTCGCCCTCAGCTCGTTCCTCGCGAACTCCTCTCCCTGCCTCGCGGTCTCCATCATCCGCCGGTAATCCGCACACTCCGTCTCCATATGCTTGTACGACCTCAGCAGCAGCAACAGGCGCTTGTCGCCCCGCCGCGCCTCCATCTCGAGCGCGTGCCAGCGGGTCTTGAGGCTCAGCGGCTGGCCGGCCGAGTTCTTGGGAGTCTTCGGGCGCTCGCTGGGGTCCGGGGAGTCAGTCAGGCGTTTGGCCACCGCCGCCGCCGTCTCGGTCACCTCGGCGGAGTTGGCCAGCTGCCGAGTCTTAAGGGTCGCGAGCGCCGATCGCTCCCGAGCGAGCTGGTTGACCCGCGCCTTCAGCTCCTCAACCTCCTGGTCCCTCCGCTGCAGCGCGGTCTCGAGGCGCCGAGCCCGGGCGTTGGCGTTGGTGACCTCCTCCTTGAGCACGCCCATGGGTCCCAAGCGCTCCTTCGGCGTGAGTCCCACCTTGTTGGCGGACTCGCCCGCTCTAAGCTTCTCCTCCACCGCGGCAGCGACCATCTTCCTCGCGCGCTCCTCGGCAGTCATGTTCGGGTTCTCCTCGTCCTCGTCGTACTCCCTAAGCGCGTCCAGAGTGCCGGGTTTCTTATTAGCGGACGCGCTCCACGCCACCCTCGTCTTCGGCGTTCCTCCCGCGGGCCTGAACACCGGCTTCGACCCGGCTTTGGACTTTGGCGACTTCTGCGAGCCCCTGGGCGCGGTGCCCTTGTCGGCGGACACGGGCAGGTCCCCGAGCCTCGCGAGTACCCGCTGGATGGCCTCATCGTCCGAACCGGGGGGGAGGTTGTATTTGAGCAACAGATCCTCGGCGGTCTTTGCGCCGACCTTGCGCTCTGGGGTCGTCTCACCCGTCATCCCCCCGGTTGTTAGTGCTTCGGGTTTTTGGCCGATTCTCTGGGCGATTTAATCTCGGAGCTATGCGAGCGGCCGCCGGACCCGTTCGCGGGGGGTATCGGGTTCGCGCCGAGCTCACGCCCGTCTCTCTACGCGCGACCCCTATCGAACGCGGCCCTCGATCTGGTGCCTAGCGATGAGTGCTGTGGTCCCGTGGTGGCCAGCACCCGCGGCGTGAATCCCAAAAGTGTTCACAGTTCCCCCCCCCACTCTCTCGGTCCCCGTGCGGCTTCGTACCACTCGACCAGAGCCACAACGCGGATTGGCGCCAAACTGGATTTGAAAGTGGCTTTCGACAGAAGGGCACCCCAATCGTGTGAAAGAGGCGGGTGACCCAGCGCTCGCCGTTACAACAAGAGGCGCGTCCGGGTTATTCCGCGCGCGTACTCGGCGTAGTGGGGGAGAGATAGGATGGCAATCATGGGGATGTCGACACCGACAAAAGATCGGCTGTGGATGGAGACGGAGACGGGCGGGATGTCCTCGCCGTCAACTCGGGATTTGGAATCCGAGGGAGCGGGTTTGTGCTCGCCCACCCCGCGGCCAGGGGATGACGACGAGCTGATGTGCCACGAGCTCATGTGGAACAGTCGTGTGGCGAGTCAACACCACGTCGCGGCGTTGCCCGGCGCGCGCGAACCCATCCATCGCCGTGGCTCCGTGCACGAGTTCCTCCGGGGCCGCGAGCTGGTGAGGCACGCGAGGAACACGCACAGGCGACCGGGGATCTCGGAATTCGTCCACGACGCGCGTCGACCGGGGTGTGGAATCATCCCAATCGTGCCCCCGCACACGGGCGTGGGTTCCCCACCGTTTGTCGCCAGGTTCGGGAGGTGCGATCGCGGCCAGCGGCTCCTCGCGATCGCGGACGAGGAGGGCGTCGTGACCATTGTCGACGCCGCGGGAAAACTCCCCGGGATGGAGATTGACCCGGAGTTCCGACTGGAGCAACAATGGATCGCGCACGAGAACGCCATATTCGACGCGGCGTGGTGCCACGGCGACGGTCAATTGCTCACCGCGTCGGGGGATCAGTCCGTGCGGCTGTGGGACGTGGAGACCGCCGTGCCCTTCCGGTTCTTCCGCAGGCACAACGGCAGCGTCAAGTCCGTGTGCGTCAGACCCGAGGGAGGCGGCGGCTGCGACGGGAACGGGGGGAGCGTCTTCGCGAGCTGCGGGAGGGACGGCACGATCGCGTTGTGGGACATGAGAGACTCGCGGAGGACCAGGGCGAGTTCCTCGGGGATCGCGCCGGGGCCTGAGGGGGAGCCGGCTTCGGCGCCGACGGCGGTGGTGGAACGCGCGCACGAACCACCGGCGGCTATGGGCGGCGGGACGGCGCGGGGGTTCGGGGGGCGGGGGGGGGCAGGTGACCAGGTGACCAAACGACGCGCGGTGACCAGGTCACAAACCAGCATCGAGCTCGTGGCCACACCCGTCGAGGAGTTCCCGGCGACGACGCGTCAGCGGCAGCAGCGACTGACCTCCTCGAGCAGGAACGAGTCGAGGAGCGTCCGGGGCGACGTTCAGCACAGCGTCACGTCCATCGCGTTCGCGCACGACGGACAGGTTCTGGTGTCCGCGGGCGCCGCCGACGGGCTGGTCAAGTTGTGGGACGTGAGACAGCTGTCGCGCGGGTCGCCGCTGTGGGAGATCGCGGACGAGGACCCGCCGGAGCGCGCGGGCGGTAAGAACTGGTTCCGCGGCGACGGCGAGTCCGCGGCGCCGCGAGGCACCAAGAGGCAGCGGCGCGGTCGCGGGGTCGTGGCGCTCGCCATGGCGCCTTGGGGCTCGTCACGCATCGCCGCGGCGTATTCGGACTCTCACATCGCGGTGTTCGACCTGCACGGTCCGGCATCGGGTCCCCGGTGCCACCTCCGGGGTCACCAAGGGACGAGCTTCTACAACAAGCTCGCGTTCAGCCCGGAGGGTACGCACTTGACCAGCGGATCGTGCGATCACCACGGTACGTGTGGGAGGTCGACAGGCCGCTGGAGCCGCCCGCGGTGCTGAAAGGCCACACGGGCGAGGTCGTCGCGGTTGACTGGTGTCCGAACGACTTCACGTGCCTCGCCTCGTGCGCCGACGACGACACCGCGAGGGTGTGGACCGTGGACCGATCCACCCTCCGAGACGCCGCCCGAGACGGGGACGCCAGGGGCGAGGTCGGGGCGGGAGCGGGGCGCCGGGCGATGCACACGTCGCACAGCGATCGCGATTTCTTCAGGACTCCGGCACCCGCGACGCGTGATCGGACCCCCTCGACGCGGGGACTGCTCTCGGGTGGCGAGTGGCTACGGCGCGCCGTGGAGGAGGGGCAGAGGTTGGACTTTGAGACCCCCATGCCAATCTTCAACGCGAGGGCGGCACCACCCGGCGTTGACGCGACGTGCGGTGATGTGTCGATGAACAAGGAGAACGTGGACATCAACGCCGGCGCGGCGGTGGCGCTCCTGACGCCCGGTCCCATCGCCGCGAGGACCCGAAGGAGCGCTCGAAGGCCGCTGCTCTCGGCGTCGCAGCGCAACTCGATCCTGACATACTTCACGCCCACGCGCGGGGAGCAGGGCGGGGAGGATTTCATGAATGTCGACGCCGACGACGATTATTGATAGTGGTAGGAATAGGGTCCAACGCCCCTCCTGGGTGTGCAGACCCGCGCGACGACGAGAGTATTGACGTCCGACGGTCATTGATTTCTTTTACCAAGGTAACTAGTTTCATTCTAGATGTCGCGCCTCCCTATGCCTCCTTCCTGACAGCCGCCACCTCGTCGACGATCTCCTGCGCCAGCATAGACACCGCCATGGCGTAGTTCGTCGACGGGTTGTACCTCATGATGGCGCGAAAATTGCAGAGCGCAAGAAACGCCGGACCATCCTTCCCCTCCGGCATCAGCAGGACACTCTCGGCGCTCCGAGGCAGTCGAAGCGTGTTGTGAAGCGGCTTGACCCCGTTCCAAAGGAAGTAACTCGCCGGTTTAGGCGTCTTACGTTCTCCCCACCACCCACCGATCACATCCTCCGGCAGCTGATCCCCCTCCACTGTCACCCTGAACCCCGCCGGCCTCACGTTTGGGTTCCACTCGCAGTACTGCTTCAAAAAGTTGGCCATCGAAGCAAACACATCCGGCAGCGACCGCCATATGTCGGCGCGTCCGTCGCCGTCCTTGTCCACCGCGTACCTGTGGAAGTTGGACGGCATGAACTGGCACTGTCCCAGCGCTCCCGCCCACGATCCCACCAAGTCTCCCGGTAGAACGTGACCCTCGTCGATTATCCTAACCGCCTCGACGAGCTCGTTGCCAAAGTAATCCCCCTTCCAGTGCCGGTGCTCGAATCCAAGGGTGGCGAGCGCGCGAATGCAGTCGTGCTCACCCTGGAACCCGCCGAAGTGGCTCTCTATGCCCCATATGGCCACCAGTATCTCCGGCGGCACCCCGTACTCCCGTTCTACCTCGTTGAGGAGTTCGGCGTGTTCAACCATGAGCGCGGCGCCCTTAGTCACCCGGTCCTTAGACACCATCCTTCGCAGGTACGCCTCCACGCTGAGGTTCTTTTCCGGGTTCAACACGTGCGAGGATGCTGTTTCCTCCACCACGGTCTCAGGTAACAGCTCCAGCTCGTTGAAGCACGACCCCACTGTCTCCTCGGATATCCCCCGCCTGATGCACTCCTCTCGGACACCGTCGAGCCACGCAGTGAACTCCCTCTGACGCGGGGTCAACTCGCGGACCGTGAGCGCCGGGTGTGCGCCGGGTTCGATGACGGGCAGGTCCTTCATGCTCTTCCACGTCGTCGCCGCGCGTGCCACCCCAGGTTGGGTCACCGTGCTCGCCACAAAAGGGGAGACCCAAGGCGCCGCGACGGTCGCGGCGCCCATCGCGATGCGCAGCAGGGTCCTTCCCGAGCTCTTCGCGCCTCCCCGGGGCGCGTCGGGGGCGCCATCCGACGGGCTCTCGCACCGAATGCACGTCACTAACGATCGAATCGACCTCTGGCGCGCGACGAACCCGGTTCTTCTCGTCGGTTCGGCCCCCCAGCGGGGCGAACACCCGAGCGCTTGACTCATCTTGTGTTGTGAAGTTTTGTCAACCTGCTTGACATCAAGCGCCTGTCCGCGGGAGCAGTGAGAACGCGGCAGTTCGGGCGCAGGTTCGAAAAAATCAAGCCGCGTCATAAAAGTTGAAAGACTTGCGTGAAAAAGTTGGGGTCCCAAGCTATCAACCGGGCGATTGCACGCGGTAGACACAGTGAAGAGCGTAAGGAACGCGCTCTCGTCAGTGCACAGGAGTCGCGAGTGGATCGCGAACTTGTCTGTGCGGGGAAAAGCGCGTCGCTCGAAAGCCGGGCACGTGTTTACGGGTTGTTTACGGCAACGAAGCAGCGAAAATGCAGAGTCTGATGGGAGCCGCGACCGGCGTCGAGATAGTGCCGGCACACACCTACGCGAGGCTTCGTTTCGACGATGCGGCGGATCAGGCGGTGCAGCACCTGGCTCTGGTCCTTCAGTCTCATCGTGGATCTCCCTACGAGGGCCAGTTCGTGTCGCAGGCCGAGCCCCGAGCGGGTACGTCTTTACGGCATTTTCCCGCGGATCCAGCCCAACACGGTGCTCCCCTGGGAAAAAAAAACCCTACGGGCGCGATCTTGGCCGCTGCGCGCGTCTCGCATCGGCCCCGTCGGGATTTTCTCGCCGGCGAATCGATTCCATCACTGTTGCTCGATGGAATTGAGGGGTTTGCGCCGGGTCTCCCGTGCTTTGAAGTCCCCAGCGCCTCCTGATCTACACACCCGTGCTCACCCGATCACCCCCACCTCCCCAAATCCCAGGCATGGGCTGCTCCCCTCCGCACATCGCCCTGCTCTCGGGACTCGAGGGAACGGGTATGACTGGCAGGCAGATTACGGACGTGATGAGCTCCATCGCGATTCAGTTCGGCCAGGTCCCTGGAAGGCTTCTTCCCCGCTGCAAGTGAGTCGTCGCGCCTCCCAGATCACAGGCCGAACAATCCCCCCCCATTCTCGCCGATGGGCCCCCAAATCCCGCGCTTTTTTTAGCCAATCTGCCGCCCGACCCCGCTGACCTCCCCTGACCTCCCCCATCCTCCCCCATCTCCTTCCCAGGGTGACGCAGAGTGGCTGCGTGCTCCTCGGCGTGGATTCGCCTGATGCGCTGCGTATCGCCCAGGCCCTGGCTCGCATGCTCCCTGGTGCGGACATGTACTACCCCAACCAGCGCCCCGATCAGCAGCACCTCACGCTGGGGCGATTCAACGGCAGCGACCCGGCCGGGTTCGCCGCCTGGCTCAGCGAGAGCCTCGCCGGACAGCTCAACCTGCTGCCCACCTTCACGGGCACCAGCGTGCAGCTCAGCGACGAGGTTAGGCCGTTCCCCAACTACCCGATCCCGCTGAAGGGTGGCGCCGGCGGCTTGGGGGGTATCGGCGCGCCAGGACTTAGCCTCGGCAACGGTAGCGGACTCGGGGGTGGGTTTGGTTCGGTCGGCGGTGGCTTTGATGCCCCCGTCAGCAGGCCCGCGGCTGCGGCGCCCATCGGCGGTTCTTTCGCCCCTATCGGCTCGGGACCCATCGGAGGCGGACCCATCGGAGGCGCTCCGATTGGCGCGCCCGTGCAGAAGCCCGTCGCTCCCATCGGCGCGGCTGCACCCATCGGAGCCGCCCCCGCCGCCCCCGCGCCCCTCGCCGCGCCCCCCCCGCCCCCCACGTACGCCTCGGCCATGGCGTCGGGCCTGGCTGCGGGCAAGGGCTCGTACGCGGCGGCTGGAGCGGCCAAGCCGGCGAGCCCCTCGCCCGCGGCGGCGGCGGCGGCCCAGTCCCCCGAGGCTCTGCTCTCCATGCTGCAGTCCTCCACCGCGGGTGCCGAGGGCGTCGGCGTGCTGGGCACCTCTGCCTCCGCGGCTACCGGGTACGTGCTTCGTCCCCAGGAGAGCGCGGCTTGGGCCCAGCGCCTCGCACCGCTGGTGACCAACCTCCAGGGCGTCCTGTCCACGGTTGGCCCCCAGAAGTTTTGCCAGATGATGGACCGCGTGGCGAACCCCAACGACTGGAGCCTCGTGTCTGAGGTGAGCGCCGGCCTGCAGAGGGGCGCGCGCCTCGAGGTTGTGCAGGACTCGGAGATTGCCGCCGCCATCGAGGCGAGCGCCGTCGCCGTCGCCAACACCGGCGCGCAGGTGCGCCTCAAGACGGTGGCTGTGGACCAGAGCGTCGTGGGCGCGCCGGGTCACAACAACACCGGATCGCCGGTGATGGTGTGCCGCGCTGACCGCACGGTGGATCCCACCCCGGGCCTCACCCGCGTCGCCGCGTTTGCGCTCCACCTGGAGCCCGTGAGCCAGCTCGCGGCGGCGGAGCCCCCGTACCTCTGCCTGGTGTTTGCCTGGCTCGGCATGCGCCAGGCGGCTCCCTCCTCCGCCGCGGCTGTGGTTGCCTCCGGCGAGGGCGGGTCCTCTTCGGCTGCCGCCTCGGCAGGAGGCTCGGGTTTAGGCGGCTCGGGCGGTGGGTCCTCGGCGGCCGCCTCGGCTGGCGGCGGCGGCGGCGTACGTCGTCCGGGTGACTGGACCTGCCCCGGGTGCCACGCTCACAACTTTGCGTCGCGCAGCGTGTGCTTCAAGTGCAAGAACGCAAAGGCTGGCGGTTCCGGTGGTGGGGGTGGCTTCTCCGGCGACGTCTCCAAGTCGTCCGAACCCGCGGGTGGTCCCACGGCGGGCAACTTCCGCCCCGGCGACTGGATCTGCACCGGCTGCCGCGCGCACAACTTTGCCTCCAGGTCTGCGTGCTTCAAGTGCAAGCAGCGCAAGTCCGGCGGTGAGCAGAGTTCGGCTGCGACGCAGTCCTCCTCGGGCGGGTCCGCTCCGGAGAACTTCAGGTCGGGTGACTGGATGTGCAACAACTGCCGGGCGCACAACTTCGCCTCTCGCGCGGCGTGCTTCAAGTGCTCCTCCAAGCCCCCGTAAAGGGGTTGGCGCAGAGATTGACAGCACAGTTGACAACACCTGGTCTTGAACTCGCGCGACGCGAGGGCGAGACCGAATCAAGAAGACATGAAAAATACACATAAACAGTGAAGAGAAGAGGGTTGGAAGAGGGTGCAGAGGGTGCTACGAGGGTGGGTGTGTTTCAGTATGTGTGAAATAGGGAAGGAGGTCGACGCGGAGTCGGTCTCTCTTCGGGTAGCTGAAAAACGTAATTCGACTCGACGCAGTTTGAAGGAATACTCGTTTGTTACACCGCCCACTAGCTATAGGAACTCACTGGTAGAAGCTGAACTCGTCGCCCGGCTTGCGCACACTGCTCTTGTACCCCTTCTCAAAGTCCTTGGGCATGACAACATAGCGGTTCTTGCGCACCGCCTGCAGTCCAGCCTCCTGGCAGATTGCCCGGATATCCGCCGCGCTGATCTTGTCGGGCCTGGACACGTAGTCCTCCAGGTCGACCTCGTCCGAGAGATTCATCTTCGCCGTGCACACCTGGAACACCAGCCGCTTCTGCCTCCTGTCCGGCGCCGGGCACTCAATCTTGCGATCCAGGCGGCCGGGGCGTAGGAGCGCCGGGTCGAGCGTGTCCGCCCGGTTTGTCGCCATGATCACCTTCACGTTGACCGTCTGGTCGAACCCGTCCATCTGGTTGAGGAGCTCCATGAGAATGCGCTGCACCTCGCGGTCGGCACCCGTGTGCGCGTCGAAGCGAGCGGTGGCGATGGAGTCAACCTCGTCAATGAAGATGATGGCGGGAGCGTTTTCCTTGGCAAGCCTGAACACGTCCCTCACCATCCTGGGGCCCTCGCCCAGGTACTTCTGCACAAACTCCGATCCCACGACGCGGATGAAAGCGGCGGTGGTGTGATGCGCCACAGCCTTGGCGAGCATCGTTTTACCGGTACCCGGGGGACCGTAAAGGAGCACGCCTCTGGGCGGGTCGATGCCGATCTGTCGGTACAGGTCAAAGTGCGTCAGGGGCAGCTCGACAGCCTCGCGAATCTCCTGCTTCTGCACGTCCATGCCTCCGACGTCGCTGTACTTCACGTCCGGTCGCTCGGCATCGCTCAGCAGGGAGATGGACGAGTCAGCCTCCGGCGGCAGGATGTCCACCAGCGCGTTGGAGTGGCGGTGGAGCGCGACGGATGACGAGGGCTTGAGCAGCTCACGGTTCAAAGTTGAGAGGATGCGGACGTAGTAGTTGGACCCCGTGGTGGACGATACGATCCCCGCGTTCTCGTCCACCATCTCCAGGAACTGTCCGATCACCAGAGGCACGGCCTGGATGCGCTTCACCTCCTCCTGCGCGCGCAGCAGCTCGATCTTGAGGTTCTTCTGCTCATCCTTGACGTACTCCTCCTGGATCTCCACAAACTCGAGCTCCCTCTGGAGCTCCTTTAGCCGAGAGTACAGGTCCTCCTCGCTCTCTCCGGGACCGTCCTTGGGCATGGTGACGACCACCTTCTCCACATCCACAGCCTGCGATGTGGGTTGGGAGTGGGGCGGGAAAAGTCAGGGTGGTGGAACGGAAAAAGAGAGCCGGGCGGATAGAGATCAAAAAAGGCCCGTTGTGCGACGCCCGTGGGAGCCGGCGAGGTGTCAGATCCCGTGTGCGGGCGAACCCAGGAGAGTCGCAGGGCGCCGCTGATTACCCTCAAGGCGTCCGGGAGCGATGAAACGCCGCGCGCGCGCCTCGTTCGCCTCTCCCGGACCCCCCGCGCGGTCTCAGATCTGGACCAGCCGGGGGCAACAGGGGTACCCCCTGCTCTAGAGGCGGGTCCAAACTTAGGGTTGCCCCCGGGGGAGCGCCGCGAAACGCATCGGGGTCGCGAGCGGAACGTACCATGGGCTGCGATTCTTTAGCAGCGGCATTCGCACTGCTCCTTCTGGTGGAGACCATCTTTCCTACCCCCCTCGCGCAGGATCTGGCGTCCCTTGCGCTGAACAGTGCGCGACTGGTGTCTTGACGAGAGAGAGTTTTCGAATCCGGCAGTTTGGGTTTGCAGGCCAGTTCCAGTCCTCGACGCGAGCCCAGTCTATTTCAGGGTCTATTTGACTGGGGTTCGCCAAGTTCGTGGAGTAAAATAACCACCCGAGGGCCTCCCGGCCCCCAGTGATGAACGCGAAACCTCGGATTGCCGACCCTCTGCTGGACGACGCAGCTCCGGACGAGGTGTCGGTCGAGATGCAGGGGCCGGGATACACCCCGCTGCGGCCGCGGAGGATGAGCCTCATGACTCATACCCTCGCGCGGGCTGCGAAGACCGGCACGGCCTTTCCCTCATTCGCGAACGTGCCCGACTTCCCCATCACGACATTCTTCTTCATGGACGAGGCACCGAACGACGCGGACCTGATCGAGACGCTCAAAAAGGTGATGTCGTTTGACAGGCTGCGGTGCGTGGTGATGGGGGAGAAGACGTTTGAGTGGGAGGCCGTCGCGGACATGGAGCAGAAGCTCGCTTCCCACGTCACGCGGGCCCAGGTCTCGTCGGAGCTGGAGTTACGCGCCAAGATGGACGCGCTCATTCTGGAGCCGCTCGACGCGAGCAGGCCGTTGTGGGACGTCACCGTGGTCACGCTCGCGCCCGGGGCCACGTGGACAGACTCACCCGGGGGACCGGGCAGGAAACCCCCGATGGTGTGCGTGCGCCTGAGCCACACCATCGGCGACGGCATCAGTCTTGTGAACGTGCTCAACGAGGCGTGCGTGTCCGAGGACGGGTCACCGGTGAGGACGGTGAACTTTCAGCGCCGGCCTAACCCCAAGGTGTGGGACTGGAGCACGCTCTCGCCTGTGAACATTCTCACGCAGATCGCCAACCTCATCTGGTACATCCTCAAGTGCGTCTACGCCGTGCTGAGGGCGCTGGTCACCCCTTTCGGACCGCACGACTCCAAGACGGCGTTTTGCGATACCAAAACGAAGGTGGTGTACTCGGGCAAAAGGACGCTCGTGACCTGCCCGTCTTTCAAGCTGGCCGACATCCGGGAGGTCAAGACACAGATGGGATGCACGGTGAACGACGTGGTGTGCGCGTGCTTGGCGGGGGCGCTGCACAAATATCAGGTGTACCGGGGCGACCCCGCGGCGGACCGTAAGCCGCTGGTTCGAGCCGCCGTGCCCTACGCGTTTCCGAGGAAGAACCCCGCGGAACTCACCAACTCGTGGACGTTCGTCTCGCTGCCCTTCTTCCTCGGTCCCATGGACATCAAGGACAGACTGGCCAAGACGAAGAGGAGGTGCGACGACATGAAGCGCTCACCCGAGGCTCATGTCATTGCCGGTATCAACACCGTCGCCGGGAAGCTACTCGGCGCCAAGTTCCAGAGCCAGACCATCTACGACTTCATGTCCAGGCACAGCATGGTGTTCACAAACGTACCGGGACCCACCGCGCCCGTCGTGCTGTTCGGTCAGAAGGTTAAAGACTTCCTGTTCGGGATGGGCAACCTCGTGAACCAGGTGAGCGTGATCTCTTACGATGGTGTCATGACCTTGAGCCTGGTGGTGGACCCGGACGCGGTGCCCGACGCGCACATGATTGGAAAGTTCTTCCAGGAGGAACTCGACAACCTCTGCGCCAAGCTGATCTAATACGCGAATCTTGTACGACTAGTCTGTTGTTTGTTGCGAATGCATTACACGATTACACCCAAACCAGCCAAACCGCGCACGTGTCCCACGACACACGCCGCGAGACCCTCCCTCACCAAACCCGCCGCTCCTTCCTTTGGGTCCCTGGTTAGGTACCCGTACCCGCCCTCGAGCACGGACACCACTCTGGCGTTGGACGAACCCGCCGCTGCGCACATGCAGGCTGTCATCTCCTCGTAGTCGTCCGGCTGCAGGTTGATTCCCGCGAGACGCTTCCCCGTCTTGTCCACGCCCATGTTGCCCACGTCGTGATTCGCCGCATCGAACCCGGCGCTAATTATCAACAGGTCGGGTTTGAACGCACGCAGCGGGGGTAACACTCGCTCGCGCACGCGTTTCATCCACTCCGCCCGTCCCCCCTGAGGGTTTGCAGCCGCCGCGGCAGCCTCCGCCACCTTTGCCGAGGTGAGCGACTTACCGCTGCCGTCCAGCTCGTCGTCGCGGTTCTTCTTCGGCGCGGACCTCGCGCGACCCCCGCTCGCGGACACACTGCCACGCCCGCCGGCGCCCGCTCCCGTCCACATGGGTGGCACGCACACGTTGACGATGTTGTGGTGAAGGTCGTCCCGCGTCCCGGTGCCTGGATAAAACTCGATGGAACTGGCGGCGCCGTCGTCTGCGAGGTGGATGCTCGCGAAGAAGAGGTCCGAATCATCGGCGCCACTCGCGGCTCTCGCACCAGCCTTGCGATGCTTCGCGTGCCAGGCTCGGGCGATCTCTTCCGTGCCGTTGCCGTGGTGCACGTCGAAGTCCACCACGGCTACCCTTTTGCAGAGACGCCCCTGGTTTCCTTCGAGAGCATGAAGTGCACCTGAAGAAGAGGGGAAAGAATGAGTCAGCGCCGGCGGTCTAGCTGGGGTGATTGGGATGTTCGATCCGTATCTGTCCGAGGGCGACGTGATCTTCGCGCCACCAGGTTATCAGAGACCGACTAAATATCGGGAGAGCGAACGACGGTTCGACGGCAACCGCTGACCCCGGCGTAGATTTCTGGCCGGCGTCCGCAGCACCAACTCTCCCAGTGTGTCGAGGAAGGATTACGAAACGTCGGAGGACCACTCACCTATCATGGCGTTGTTGACGATCGAGAACCCGCTGCTCGGAGCCCCGGCGGTGGCGCCGTCCACACCGGCGTGGTGACCCGGCGGGCGCACGCACACAAACGCCGTGCGCGAGTGTCCCTTCAGCACGCTCTCCACGGCGTGAACGACACCGCCCGCGGCTCTCAGCGCCGCGGCCATGGTTCCGGGGCTGAAGAACGTGTCGCTGAACTCAGCCTTCTTTTGTTTGGCCTGGGGCAATCCCTTGAAGCCCTGGTAGTACGGGGTAAACGCCACGGGAGTGTTTGCCACCTGCTCCCCCAGCTGGGTAATGACGGAGATGTACTCCTCACTGTGACACCGCATGAGGTGCTCCTTGCTAGCCTGGTCGAACTCGGTGGACACCAGGAGCTCCTCGGCGGAGAGCGACCCGATCGTCGCGCCTTTCGCGATGAAGGCGAGGATGGCGCTGATGCGTTCGGGTGATTCCTGATGCGGCTTGAAGGAGATGTGCCTGCCGCAGTCCTCGTGATGCAGCAGCAACACCCGGAGCTGGGGCGCCGCGTTCAGCAGCGCCATTCGCACGGCGGCTCGCACCTTGGAGCGTTTACCCTGCGACACCTTGGACGCCACTAGAGCGAGAATCCCCACGCCGTCGACGTTGACCGCCAAGGGGTCTGCACCGGCGGTGATGAGACTCAGGCAGCAATCCAACTGTCCGGCGCTCGCCGCTGCCATCAGGGGCGTATCTCCCGTCTCCGCCGCCCTCGCATCCACGGCACGTCCTCCCTCCCACTTCGCCATCGCCGTCAGCGCCGCCAAATTACCCTGCTGTGCCGCCCAGTGCAGCGGTGTCAGATTGCTGGACAATACGAGGGGTGATGCCCCGTGTTCCAGCAACAGAGCCGTCAACTCCGCTGCCACGGCGGGATCCGCCAGCGCCGCCGCCACCGCGAGTGCCGTGTTCCCGTGCTCGTTGCGGCTATCAACGGGTCCCCGCTTCACGCCGTCGACACCTGCGCTCGATCGATCGCTATCCCTCTTGGGAATCGAGGGAAGTCGTGCGAGCTCGCCGGCGAACCTGTGTTTGTTTTGTATGCCCGGCCTGACTGGATTTTCGCAATCCTCCGTCGCTTCGTTCGCCCCTGGCCCAGCGTCGGCAGCGTCCCCGACCTGATCGCACGGTGGCTCCCTCGACGCGCTCCCTGGTCCGAGGATGTCGCTGACTGGCCTCGGAGGCCACTGCGGGGTGGAAGCGGATTTGCCTTCCTCCGATGGAAGCGGCGCATGCACATCGAGCCACACTTGCACCTCCTCAACTTTTCCCGCGGCCACAGCCGCATGCAGCGGCAGAACGCTGATCGCAGTGGCGGGGGTGACGGGTGGCATCTGATCGTTGCCAGTCTCATGAGATTCCAAGCTCCGAGCGCTGCCGGGCCTATCCCTGCGTGGGTTGAATTGGGAGAGGAATCATATGTGAGATGGTTGTTAAGTACCCGACCGGTCTCAATACCAGGCGAGGGGTGGCTAGAGGCGGGTACTCACTCGGAAGGGGTGCCTGGATTCGAGTGTGGAATGTTGATGTGAAGCCCCAGGCGCGGAAGGCTCGGCATCCGTCGGGCGGCGGGAGGCGCCGGAGGAGGCATCTCCAAAGCTCCTTCACGGTGAGCCCCAAGGTCGGACTTTGAGCTGAGCTCGCCGGAGCCCATCCTTTCCATTTCAGTCCCTTCCGTTCCCCGCGGCGCCGTATCCAACGTGGGCGGTACACTCTCCGACTGGGCTTCAGCCTGAACCGTCGCAGCCTCCACCGTGGGGACCGGGCCCAGGTCGAGGTCATCGAGCTCGCTCAGCTTTTGGCTCTGCGTTCTCATGCGCTTGGGAAGGGGAACATCGTCGGGCGAGGGAGCGGCAGCGCCTGAAGCGGCCGGGGCGGGCTCGCCCGATTCCGTCTCCGCTTTTACACCCCTCCGCTTCATCTCGGGTCTGTCCAGTCGCGAACCCGGTGCCGCTGGCTCTGCGTCAACGCACCGGCCGGCCGAAAGGAGATTGCACCAAGTGTTACACACAGTCCGCTATCGAACACCCCTCCAGTCCAGCTCACTTGTGCACAACTGTGCCAAAACACAGCCCCGCGGAGCCACTCGACACCCGCTGCAGCCGGGACCAAGAAAGACCGGGGTTGGCGTACCCCGGTAATTCACACCGGGCTTGGTCGTCTGTGCAAAGGTCGGGGGCATGGCCTCCACCGCGGGCGCGTTCGCCCAGAGGAAGGCCCAGACCCTGGCCGAGCTCGCGGCTGACAGCGGAGATTTCAGCCGCGCGGGGCACGTCGACGAGCGCGCGAGGCCCATCGTCGGCCTGGTGAACCGCCATCCGAGCTTTTTCACCACCAGCTCTTGCGCCGGGCGCGTCAGCCTATTCGCCGATCCCACCACGGCCACCAGGGCGGCGGGCATGAAAGGGGGCGAGTGGGTGTACGTCAACCACGACCCGGCGGACGCCGACGCGATCGTGGCGGCGGTGAGGCGCAAGCTCGGCGAGGACGAGGACGGCGGCGAGGGGATGGACCCGGAGTGCACCCTCGTGTTGAGGTTCGAGCCTTTCATCCTTTCTGTGGAGGCTTCTACCCTCGAGGAGGGCGCACGGCTGGTGGCGGCCGCGCGGGACGCCGGCTACCGCGAGAGCGGCATCACCGCGTCCGACAAAAGATTCATCCTGGCCGTCAGGTGCTCGATAAGAATGGAGGTGCCCGTGGTATCGTGCGGGGAGAGGCTAGTCACCGACGACGCGCTCAGACGCCTCGTGTCCATCGCCAACGACAAGCACGCGACCAACTCCTCACGCGCGGAGAGGCTCATGGAGCGTTTCATCGCCGTCTTTGGCGACGAGCTGGAGGCGCCGGCGACGCGCGGGGGCGACCACACGAATAGGGGCGACGAGGCGGGCGAGACCTCCGAGTCCGCGCCCCACATCGAGGGCGAGTGGGTGCTCATGGTGGATAAGCTCGCGGCGAAGCGGTGCAAGGATGCCATCAAGTCCGCCGGGTGGCTGGACCAGGGCAGGCGGGCGGGCGCCAGCGACGACGGGAAGCGTGTCGCTCTGCCCGTCACATCCGCCGGCGCTGCTGAGCTCGTCGTGGCCAATTCGCTCGGTGGAAATGGATGGGAGGACTGCAAGTCGCTACCGGCACTGGAGGCGATACGGGATGGTCACGCAGAGCTCGTGCGATCCGACGAATCTGCACCGGACAGCCCGGGAAAGCCACCGACTGCTCCGAAGCTCCAGGCGAAACAGTCGAGGCAGAGCCCCGCCGCCGCGATAAAATTGGCGGCTTTGGCGCTGCTGCCCCGCACCACACCGCAGACGCCCGCTATTATCGCCGAAATACCCACCAAGTGGGAGAAACTCGGCGACCTCGCCCTTCTCCCTTCGTGCTCATTCCTCTCCGACGAGGTGTGGACGATGGGCGTGAGGGAGCGTCTGTACCCGGCTGTCGCTGAGGCTCTCGGCGTGGCGAGGCTGGCGCGGCAGGCCGAGGTGAGCCAGGGGCCCAAGCGCGAGTCCCGCGCGGTGATGCTTTGGGACCCTGGGAACGTTGGCGGGTGGGTCGAGACCAAGGAGCTCGGGGTGACGTACGGCCTTGACGTCACCAAGGTTATGTTCAGCAGCGGGAACGGGACGGAGAAGGCAAGGATGGGTCGGGTCCACGCCGCGGGCGAGACGGTGGTGGACCTCTTCGCGGGTATCGGCTACTACACCCTGCAGCTGCTTCGACACGCGGGAGTGGCGAAGGTGTTCGCGTGCGAGTGGAATCCAAACTCCGTGGTGGCACTTCGTCGCAACTTGCGGCTCAACGGCGTGGAGTCGAACAGGTGCGAGGTGAGGGAAGGGGACAACCGGAGGGTCGCGCCCGTCGGCATAGCGGATCGCGTTCTGCTCGGACTGCTCCCCGACAGCGAGACATCCTGGCCCACGGCCGTGGCGGCGCTCAGGGCCGAGACCGGGGGCGTGATGCACGTGCACGGTAACGTGGCGAGCGGCGAGGAGGAGGCGTGGGCCCGGCGTCTCGAGAGCGAGGTCGCGGCGCTCGCGGCTGACCTGGGCAGGGAGTGGGCCGTGCGAGTGGAGCACGTGGAGCGGGTCAAGTGGTACGCGCCGAGGGTGAGACACCTAGTAGCCGACGTGAGGTGTGTGCCCACCAGGCTCGGCGCGGTGTGGGCCGCGGGCGTTGGCGCGGCGACCTCGCCGATGGCCAGGAACTCGAACGAGAAGCTGGCCGCCATCCTGGACGCGAATGAGGTTGAGAAGGAGTTGAAGGTCATTCTCCCGCCAGGGTCCCCGGAGTCGGTGCTGGACGGCGCCATGTCCTCCCAACCTGTGCGACGAATGCACCGACCCTCCCCCGCGGACTTCCGGGCCGGGCCCTCGACCCACCGCGAGCCGTGTGTGATGACTGGTCTCGACATAGGTCCCGCGCCGTGGACGTGGTCCCCGGCGCACGTGGCGTCGGTGCCCGGCGTGAGGGAGTCCGAGGTGAGCGTCCACGTGTCGGACACACCGCACTTGGACTTTGTTCGGAAGAACTTCAAGTTCAAGAACATGCCGTTCGGGGAGCTCCTCGACGAGCTGACCGCCGAGGCCCAGACGGAAGGGATATGCCACGATAAGAAGACATGGTACTACCTGCGAAGCATCGGTCGCAATCCCCGCAAGGAGCCCGCGCACTGCCTCGAGCAGTTTCCCGGTTTGGCGAAGGAGCTCAGGATCCCCTCGGACATACTGTGGGGCGGTTCCACGGACGACGATCAGTACTTCAGCGCCGTGCTTCGATGTTCTAGCGGCGGTCTAAGGCTGTGGACCCACTACGACGCCATGGACAACGCCCTCATCCAACTCCACGGCGAGAAGCGGGTGCTGCTCTTCCCCCCCGCCGCGAGCGCGGGTTTGTACCTGGACGGGTCCTCGTCTCCCGTCGTCGGACCCGCGGTGGACGGCGTGGACGGTAAGTGGCCCGAGGAATTCCCCGCGTACCGAGCCGCGCGTGCCATGGCCGTGGAGGTGACGCTGCAGCCCGGTGACGTGCTCTTCATCCCGGCTTTGTGGGCACACCACGTGGAGGCTCTGCACGGGCCGTCAATTGCCGTCAACGTTTTCTTCAGGGAGCTGCCAAAGTCCATGTATCCGGCCAAGGACCTCTACGGAAACGCGGATCCGATCGCGGCAGGGAAGGCGCTAGACGCGTTTGAGACTGCCGCGAGGGAGCTGTCGAGCCTGCCCCGCGACCACAGGGTCTTCTACGGGGGTGTCGCGGTGGCTCGTATGATGAGGGACCTTCGCATCGAGGACGAAGTTGGCGCGGTGGTCGTGCCAGGCTCCATCGCGCCGAGGGTCTCGAAACAGGAACCAGATAAACCGGTTGAGGAGGTGACCACGGCGGTGACGCAGACGATGACGCAGGTCAGTACGGTCAGCCTCGCCGGCGTGGCAACTGGCGTGGCTGTGGGCATCGCTTTGTGTGGCGTCGTATCCCATGTCTGGCGGAGATCATAAACTATTACGCGAAGGTAAATTACTACGTTTGAATAGAGTCTTTTCGCCGCAGCGACCGCGGTTTCCTACTTGGGCGTGGAACGCACGATGTCAAGGATGACCTTCAGGATCCTGGGCATCGTCTCAGGGATGCCGCTCTTGATCTCAAAGTCTGTCAGCATCCCAGCCGTGCGGTAGAACTCCTCCACCGGCACCGAGTTGTCCTTGTACACCTGCAGCCTGGCCTTGACCACCTCCTCGGTGTCGTCCTTGCGCTGCTCCATCTTGTCCTCGCACCCAGCGGGCGGGTTGAGCGGTGGCATCACGATAGGAGGATCTCCCGGGTGATAGATGTCCGCGATGTTGAAGTTCTTGCCGCACTCCTTGCACACACGCCTCGCGCAGCACTTCTCGACCAAGATATCCTCCCTGAGCCCGAGGTTCATCACCTGCTGCACCTCCGTGAACTTGTTCAGCTCCTCAGCCTGGGCCACTGTTCGCGGGAAGCCGTCAAGGAGAAATCCTCGCTCGCCCTCCTCGATCCCCTTTTCGACACGCCCCTTCAGGATGTCGAGGATCATCGCATCCGGGAGGAGCTGCCCCTTGGACGTGATCGCCGACATCCGTGCCCCGAGCTCGGTGCCGCGCTTGATCTCGTCCCTGACCAGATCCCCCGCGGATATGTGAGGGATCTTCATCAACTTCGAAATTCGACTGGCGTACGTGCCCTTGCCCACCCCCGGGGCACCCAAGAACACCCAGTTGATCCGCTTGCCCGCAGCGAGGAGCTCATCGCACGCCGATACCAGCTCATCGGCGAGCGCGTCGGTGCTCTTGTGTCGACGCTGCGCGACCATGCCCCAGCCAGCGCCGGCGGGTGCGTAGAGGGGGTTCACGCTCACCACCGGCGCGAACGCCGCACGGTGGGAGATGATCGAGCGGCGCAGCGGTTGCATCGTTCGCTGATTTGTGCATGGAGCGGCGGCTGCTGATGAGCACAACAAGGCACAATCTTGTTTTACTTGTCCGGGGGGTATCCACAGTGCCAGCCCTCGAGGGCCCATTTTGACTTGGCCACTAACTTTTAGTTCTATTGATACGGTCCTATGCGTCCGCTACTCGGACGGGTGCTACATTCCCACGCCAGTACTTCCCCTCGTGGCAGGTCACTCCTGCTTTATGATTGCTTCCATGGCTGTGGCCCTCACGTTCTGATAAGACAGGAACGCGTTCCAATACAGCCCGGCGACGTTGAGGTATAGGACGCGGTACATCGGCGGACAGTACATGAAGTTCACCATGTTCGCCGCGGGCCAGAACGCCGACCCCGCCACGAAGATGTCCCACCATGTACCCGTGAACTTCTGCATGCCACCCTCGAGCCCCTTTCCCTCGAACACGGCGAGCCAACCGTAGAACAGCGCCGTGTACGACGGGAACAGGAAGAAGTGACCCAGCGCAACCTTCTTCGCTGCGGCCTGCACGGTGGTGGCGGGACCGACCACCTTCTCCAATATCCCCAGGGTCCTGCGAGGTGAAGGATGCGGGTTCGGTGAGTTCACATATTAAAGAGTCGGGGAAGTGGGCACGCGAGGGTGGAATGTTTGAAGGGCGGCGCTCACTTGTTGAAGAACGGCCCGTGCAGCGTCAGACCCACGCCGAAGAACCTGGCGGTTCGCACGAGATCATAATCAGCAAGTCCAAGCTTCTCGCGGACCGCCGCCGACATCCAGTGCGCCCCGGAGGTGGAGGCGGGAGCGGAGCGCTCCTCGCACTTCTTCGGCTTCTCCACTTTTTCGTTCTCCGCCGTCCCGGCGACGGCTGGCTGGTACTGCATCTGGATGGTCTGGCACAGGAGATCCCCGCCGGCCATGATGGTTCCCGACGTAAGACCTGCCCTGAGCATCGGGTGCAAACCGTGCCACGCTTTCGACGCGGCACCGTGGGGCGACATCACCGCGCGGATTTACTTTGACCGGTCCTTCGGCCAATAAAACGCCCCCAAATGGGAAAAGGAGATCCGCGAGAGATTCTGTTCGGGGTTAACTGCTGACTATTTGCCTGTGCAGGAGAGAAGGTCCAGGGGGACTGGATCGCACTGGGGGAACGGTGTTGATTTCGCGAAGGAGCAAAGGCTCACGAAATGCGCACACGTCACCACACTTCCGATCTCCCCACCATGTCCGCCGCGTCCTTCTCCTCCTGCATCCGGGGTGCTCCCGTGATCGCCCGTCGCGATGCGCGCGCGATCCGTCGCACTGTCGCTCGCATCCCCATGGTGACCCGCGCGAACGCAGACATCATGAGCGAGGTGGGCACCGCGGTCCTCACCGATGGCCAGCTCCAGGGCGAACGATATGTCGCTTCGAACCGCTTCAGGCTCCAGGCCGGCAAGGGCCCCACATTCGAGAAGCGCTGGGCCGAGCGCAAGAGCCGCCTCGCCAACCTCGATGGATTCCGCTTCTTCACGCTCATGCGCCGTGTGGAGGGCATGGGAGGTCCCCCCAAGCCCGCCGACGCCGACGAGGAGTACGACTACGTGTCGCTCACAATCTGGGAGGACAAGTCCGGCTTCGACGCGTGGCGCTCTGGCGAGGCCTTCAAGGAGGCGCACGGCGGCGGTACCATCTTCGGCTTCGTGGAGATGCTCGTCTCCTCCATGATGGTCCTCAAGGGCGGACCCAAGCCCGCTTTCTACGACGGTCTGCTCCCTGTGGTCAAGCCCCCTCCGGAGGATACGCCGTGGAAGGCGGTTGGGGGCTGGCGCGACGTCAAGGCTGACGGCGTCAACCCGCTCGACACCGACGTGTACGTGGCGATGAACCGCTTTAAGGTTCTCACGGGCAAGGAGGAGGCCTTCGAGCAGAGGTGGGCCGAGCGCGAGAGCAAGCTGGAGGGCATGGACGGTTTCCTCACTTTCTTGCTGCTTCGAAGAGACGCGCTCAAGGCGGAGGATGGATACAACTACTCCACCCTGACCGTGTGGAGGAGCAAGGAGGACTTCCAGGCGTGGAGGGAATCGTCCGCCAACTCCGCGGCGCACTCCAAGGCTGGAGAGGCGGAGCCCATGTTCGACGGGCCGCCCAGTCCCGTCATGTACGAGGGTGTCCTGGCGCTGCTGTCGGAGAAGGGGGCGTGAGCATGTTTACCCCCTTCTTGAATTTAGCGCCGCTGTCATCTAGTATCAACTGTGTGAAAAAGGATAATTGGAAACTTCAGACTCGGCCGTCACCTCGTCCCGTTCCCAAACTGCCGAAGCCAGCTTTCTGGCACCTGGCAAATCCAAAGATTGATTTTGCTCGTTGAGATTCCCCTGGACCCTTGAAGACGAGGGGAGTTGGCGCGATCGGCACAACCTGAGCGCACGGCTGCCCCCGTAGCTGGTGCACTTCTTACACCTACGTAGCGGAGCGTTACGGTGAGTGTCCCGACGTCCAAACCCTAACCCCCCTCCCCGCGTCGCGGTTAACCCCCCGCGTAATCCGCCCCCAAAAATATCCCCACGCATCCGCTGATACCCTAGTTTTTCCAACCTCCCCGTCGAGCAGGCAGGTCGGGCAACATGTCGAAGGCTATCGCTAAGATGTTCGAGCCCATGTTCGCGGCGTTTGCGAAGCGCTACCAGGGCTGGGTGGGCGCGGAGCTTACGAAGTACGGGCTTCGGTACGACGATCTCCTCGACGAGACGATGAACTTGGACGTGGCTGAGGCTCTCAAGCGCCTCCCCCAGGAGGAGCGCGACCTGAGGATGCAGCGCCTCAAGCGCGCCATGGACCTCTCCATGAAGCACGTGTACCTCGATCCGGAGATGCAGAAAAAGCAGACTCCTTTCAAGTGGTACATCAAGCCCGTGCTGGAGGAGGTTGAGGCTGAGAGGGACGAGAGGGCAGCCCTGGGGACTGGGCAGCCGTATAACAGGCAGATCCCGTGAAAAGGCGCGCCGACTCCGTGCTGCTCAGATTTGTTTCTCGTTCATCTGTAAAATTACTTGATTTCACGTGCGCCCGGGGGGATGGCTCCCCTATCCTCGACTAAGCTCCCCTCTCCTCCGCCCTGTCCACCTCCCCTTTCCTCTTGAGCGAATAATAATTCTCCTCAGCCTTGCCCTTCCTTGCGTTCCTCTCCTCGTACGCGGCCCTGTCGTCCGCCACCCGCTGTATGATCGTCGCCGTGGTCAGGTCCGCGCCCCTCGCGGTACCCTTGGAGACCTCCCTGAAGATTCCCATCTCCTTGGGCACGCGGTTTGGGTCGGCTGGGGTGTCCGCCAGCGCCGGCGCGCACGGCTCCTCCGCGACGACGGCGGCGACGTTGAACGTGGCGATGAGATCGCGCGTCACCGCCTCCGGGACGCCCATGATGACCTCATCCACGTGTCTGCACGCCATCGCGCCCAGGGAACGTTCCTGCTGGTTCAGTATTGGGTGCGACGCGCCCCGGCGGGACCGAACGGCTTCGTCCTCGTGCACCCCCACCAGGACATAGTCCCCGAGCTCCTTCGCAGCCTCGAGAAGGTGGACGTGGCCCGCGTGGAACATGTCGAACGCACCGTGAACGTACACGACGCGGACGCCTGGCGGGATGGGTTTACCCCCGCCGCCGCTGAACTGCGCCACCCTCCGGCTCGTCGTGCAGAAGTGCGACAGCTTCTCGCCGGACTCGTTGCCGCCCTTGTCCGACCCGCCGCTCTTCCTCGGGCTGAGGAAGCCGCGCCGGGTCTGCTGGCTCGCCGCGAGCATCCTCCCAACGATATCCGTTGTCGACACCCCCTCCGTGCGCTTGATGGTCATGAACCTTCCCTCCTTCTTGGGTGCCGCGTACGCGTCGGTGCCATCGGGAAGGAGGCAAGGATCGTCCCCGTGGACGATGTAGTCTATGCGGTGCTTGCGCCACAGCGTCTGCATGAACTCTGGGTTGATATCGTACGGAACGTCGAAGATTATCTCATCCACCCATCGGAAGCTCTCCACCACCGCGCGACGTTCGTCCTCGTTCAGCACCGGGGGACCCTTGCACCGACGAATCTCGTCGTCGGGGACGAGGCCGACGACGAGCTCGTCGCCGCACGCCTTGGCCAGACGTAGGGCGTTGGCGTGGCCGAAGTGCGCGAGGTCGAAGCAACCGTCCATGTACACGCGAACGGGCCTACGCTTTCTCCTTCGCGTGGCGTGTCGATCCAGAGCCCTGGCGGCCCACGACGACAACGTGCCACGCCTGATCCCGAAGAAAGCCTCGGGGTAATAGTAGGCGGCGAAGGCGGTTGCCGTGACGGCCGTGGCGGCGATCGCCGCGACTGAAGTGCGGCGATCAACCTCATGATCTATCCCGATGATCCGCAACGCCTTCGCCACCGTCTTCTCCATCTTGGATCCTTCGACGGCCACGCCACAACTTGTGAGCCGAGGAGCTTTTGCGAGTCAATATTTGAAGTGCACCGCCGAGTGGTTTCCGCCGCGTGCAGTGCGTTTGTACCTCGCCTCTCGACGCTACATGCCTATTTTCGCTACATTCTAGATGAAAACTACGCGCGCTGTGCGCAACCGAGCTGGCGCTCACCGCTTCTCACCCACCTGTCGCGTTCTGACCCGCCTGCCCCTCGTCAGGAACAGGACTCTGTTCACCTCCTCGACGGGCGTGTCCCTCATGGTAGGTACCGACCCCGGCAAGTCGGGTTCGTCCGCCTCGCTCCCGATGAACCCATTCTCCTCCGCGATAATATCCGGGTCGTTCAAGTCCCTGACGCTCATCATGTTCACTCCCTCGTACATCCACGCGCCGTACAGCACGAGCACGCAGATCCAACATGGAACAGCAAGTGCCCAATACTTGTCCGGATAGTAGGTCACGCCCAGTCGCACCAGGACGTCCTCCGGGGTGTACGCCCACACCAAATATACGACATACATCACCCCTATTGAGACAGCGGGAGGAATACGACGTTAGCGATGCCAGATGACGGTGATACGGGGCACGGAGGTCGGAAGGCAACTTCGAAGGAGAAACTTTGGTTTTGGCGCCCTGAACGCACCGGTGAGGACGAAGCCAACGAATCCGTAAGCCTCCGCGGCCGAAGCACCATGCTCAGCTACGGCTATCCCCGCCCCCTCAGCTGAGTTCGGAGCCTTCTGGGTCTTGACCCCGACGGACTTATCGCGGCGCCCCATAAGCTCTGGTGGGCAGTCAGTGGAATCTCCGGATTTGATCGTTCCTGCCAAGAATAGATACTCCTCGTTCGTTCCGCCCCGTCCAACACACTCCGAGGGCGACTCCATGCAACAGATTGGGCTGGGACGCTTCCAGGCGCCCAGTAGGGCGCCGTTGAGGTGTGCAAGTTCGGGGCAGCGAGATATTCGCGGGGTTTGGGCCCTCGGCAGGGGGCAGCTTGAAGGTGGCGCCCGCGAGGTGCCCGAAGTCGCCTCGAGGGACGCGAAAGGGACGCGGAAAGGGAAGAGGAGCGGGCGCGGTCGCCGCTTAGGTGCGACGGAGGGTAAGGCTCCGCCGATGCCGCCGACTTCGGAGAACGACAAGAACGGCGGGGACGTGAACGCGGCGGGGGTGGGCCAGCCGTACCTCGGGGAGGATGACGGCGTCTTCGGGGGCGGAGACTTCGTCCGCTCGCTCCGCGCCTTGCCCGCCACTATCTTCACCAACGAGGATTCCTACTTCGAGGAGAAACTGGGAACCACATTCCTTTTCGGCCAGCGACCTGAGGCGGATCTGGATGAACTCAACGGGCTCTTCGCAACCGTGGGGTTCCCTCAGAGGGACCCCACGCGGCTGAAACGGGCGCTGGTGAATTCACACCACATCGTGTGGTGCGTGGTGAAGGATGGGAACAAGAATCGCAGCACGCACCCGGGGCAGTGCGTGGGTTTCGCCAGGGCCACCAGCGACGGGGTATTCTACGCGACGATATGGGACGTGGTAGTGTCCCCAAAGTGGCAGGGATGCGGCATAGGCCGAGGTATGGTGCAGAGGCTGGTGGACAAGCTGGTGAAGGAGGACATCAACAACATTACGCTGTACACGGAGCCCGCCGTGGAGGGACTGTACCGAACCATAGGGTTCGAGACGATGGACAATGCCACGGGGATGGCCTTCAGGCACCAGAGGATCGCGAGAAGGGTGAGGGGGAGCGAAGATACCACGCGATAGACGCTATTCTTTCCGAGTATTTGTATTTTACAACAGTGTAGTTCCGAACAAGTTTTCTCAATTCTCAGGATACGGCGCAAGGAACCAAACCTCATTGTGCCTCCTAAAGATCCTGAAGGGCGAATCGTACCCGGCGAACACGAAGTGTTCCCTATCTCCCACGTCGTCCAGACCGTCGCTTTCCAGGTCCTCACCCAACGTCTCGGCCTGCGCGATGAGCTTCTCCTCGTTGGTCCACCCGCCGAAGGCTCTGACAAACGCGACGAATCCGTCGGGGTCCTCGTCGATGAACACCTCCGGGTCCGTGGGTTCGGGGGGATCGATCTGCGTCGTGGATACTCCGTCGCCGTCGTAGGGTACGAAGAATGAGACGGTGAAGTTGTTCTCGCAGAAGGGGCCGTCACCAGGGGTCAGCGTCACGCGCACAGGCGCAGTCATCGGGATTTGGGCGCTGGCGGAGTTTGCTCCCTGGATGTAGTGGAAGAGTCGCATGAACCCCTGAGAAACGGCCGCGTCGTACTTCACGCCGGTCACCACCGTGGACACCCACTTCAGACCCGGAGGATACAGGCGCGTCTCGTACTTTGCATTCCTCTTGGTCGTCTTGAACTTTGGACAGTCGAGGGAGTGGCAGAACCACGGGGGATCGTCGGGAGCTTCATCATGAGGATCCTTGGTCCACGTCGCCCTCAGTGCGGACCTAGCGGAGTCGACAAAAGAGCTCGCCACACTCATGGGGCGCGCGGCAGACACGCTGAAGGGCGTGACGGCAAATGCCAGGAGCACGAAAACGAATATGTTCTTCATCAGGCGTCGACGTTATATGTGGCGCGAGGCTCCGGCCGCTGTGAGTTCCCTGGCAGCCAAGATAAGAAATTTTCTAAACTCCTAACGAGAGGATCTGAGATATTTTCTGGCGGCGGGGCGGTCTCAGGGACACTCTGGAGGCACACCAGACCCTATTCGAGACAAGATGTCGACCGTCTCTCTTCGTGTCACGACGTGCAAAGACAAGGGCGCGTCCGTTCGGGGTGCATCTCTCCGAACCCGGGTGAACCCCGCGCGATCCCCCAACCGCCCCTCCTGGACGCCACCCTCGTTCTCCGGCAGGAAGCTGGTCGCACTCAGAGCCGGCGACGATGAAGCCGGGTTCAAGAAGGCAAAGGACGACGACGAGGACGTGGGCGGGGACAACGCCGTGCAGGACGCCCTCGCCTCAGAGCTCAAGTTCCAGACGAAGCTGTACCAGGCGCAGCAGTACATCGAGGGGAAGAAGGACGAGTTCATCCAGAAGGGAGAGGAGGGCAAGGAGAAGTTGGACGCGGAGGCCAAGGTGTTCCGCGACAGGGCCAACCTCGAGCTCGGTTTGAAGGCGAGCGAGATCGACGAGCAGCTGGCCGAGATGCTCGACGAGACCGCTGCGGCGAGGGCGAGGAACGAGAGGGTGCAGGCTGAGCTGGCCGAGCTTGAGGAGCAGCTCACGGGGACGTCCAGCGGCAGGTTCCGCAAGGCCCCGCCGAAGACCGCCGCGCCGAAGACGATAAGCGCCATGAAGCAGGCGGCGATCGATAAGGAGGCGGCGGACGTGGACGCGCGCATGAGGAACACGCTGGAGGATACGCAGAGGAAGAGCGCCTACACGCTCATCTTGCTGCTGTTGGTGGTGACGGACATCTCGCTCATCGCGGAGGGTGCGTGGGACAAGTTCTTCGCCATCGGCTGCGTCATCGCGCTGGTCGGGTATCAGGCCAACAACGAGCGGCTCAACAAGTGATGCGAGTTGCGATGAAAATCAATTTACATGCGCTTAATCACGTCCTTGACGTCCTGCTCCGTGATTTCGTAGGCCCAATGCAGCATCGTTTGTCTCACGACAGGGGACACGGTGTCATCGTCCCATCGCTTGTTAGCGTACACGCACTTCTTGCACAGGTTAGTTTTCCACCTCCCTTTTGCACCCGCGACGCCGACCCACCGTGAGATCTGCCTCGCGTCGTCCTTAGTCCTCCTCCCAAGGTAGAAGCGGCAGTACCACTGAAACCACCCTCGGGGGTCCTGGGGGATGATCCAGCCGTGCTCTTCCCAGTACGCCTGGTCCTGACCCGCCACGACGCCGTACTTGTTTCTGTCCTTGTCATACCTGCGCGACCTGTATTGATCCGGCTTCAGACCCGCGAACCAGTCCTTGGGGAACTCCTCGTGCGTTATGTTGCATGGTCCCCTGATGCCCGGCTTGCCGCCGCGGGGGTGAAAGTAGCAACCACCCCACGTCCCAGCCTGAATGACCTGCTTGGGCGTGAGGTTCGGGGTGAACTCGGGATGATCCTTGAACACCAGTTTGCCGGTCTTCTTGTCCCGCACCCCCTCGCTCAGGTCCAGCGCCGGCTTGAACCCCTGCTTCGGAGCCTTCGGGTCATACCCCGAGCGTCGGTCCTTCGAGTATGCAGCCTTGGCCGCCGCGTTGGCGCGGACGCCGGGGTCCTCCTCCATAGCGGCTATGTCCTCGAAGTCTTTCATTGTGGGCTCCTTGTAGCTAACTTCGCCGCGAGCCCGGGAACTCCGGCGCGTCGGCTCGGCGGGTGCAGCCTTCTTATTAGCCTTGGATTCGGCACCGACGTTTGACTTTCGCTTTTTCGTCGCCACCTTCGATGCCGCTTCCGCGACGCCGAGCTCCTTCATTCGAAGTGCGTTCGACTTGATCCGCGCATCTCGTTCCTCCTCATAAGGCGTCATCCCGTCGTCGGATTTGGTCCCTTTCTTCTGCGGCATTAAGAGGTTGTCAGGTCAGGAAACGGAAGAGCAGCTCGGGTTGAACCACGTCATCCCACAGAAACAAGATGGGCACGGTCGCTAGAAATGCCGGTCCAGAAGTAGATATGGACGCGTATCGAAGTATAGGAGTCCAGGAATGGTTGAGAATCGTAGACTAAGCCTCGTAGACTAAGCGTGACTTACCGCAGACGGCATGGTGACGCTGGGTGTGTGAGCGAAGTGTGACTCTTCTCGCGCTTTTTTCGGAAAGGACAGAAGGACGAACAAAAGTTTCAGGGAGTCATCACGGTGGACAGGCAACTTACGTTCACGCACGTCTCCAGCTTGCTTCTCCACGTTACTAGTCTATAAACTAATAGAGCTTCTTCTTTCGTCCTTTGCTAAACGGCAGCTTCTTCGAAAAGGAGACGAGCCACCTCTCCGCGCGGGTCCCCAGGGTCTCCTTCCTCGCCCGCCGCAGGTCCGCGCTCCTCCTCCCGTCCCTCACGGCGTGCCACACAAACAGGTAATAGCAGCCGACGGCGGCGAAGACCACGATGAGGACCAACACGTACCCTCCACCTCCCGCGACGGCGTGGTGACTTCCCAGGACGCCGAACATGTCGCGCACGCCGTCGCAGGTGAGCATGTCGCAGTGGTGCCGCGTGAAGTACTCCCTCAACCTCGCCGCCGTCCCCGCGTCGCCGTCTGGGCCCCCGCCAGTTGGGAAGCATCCGCTCATGAGCACCTCGCAGAAGTGCCTCAAGCCCCTCATCCGCTCCTGGCTGCACCTCGACCTGCTCGCCGAGGACCCGACGGTCTTACGAAGCTCCGGATGTTTCCACGCCTGATGCTCATCGCACCGCAGCACCTCGCAGTAGTCCGCGAGGCAAACGTCGGCGCCGGGTGGGACCTTGTCCATGTGCCGGTTGTCCATGTGCTTGTCCACGTAGTACTCGTTGTAGAAGGTCTTATCAGAGTACAGGCTCTTATACTGCGTCCGTCGTACCACCTCCTTGTGCTTCTCGTGCTCCAGATACATGTCCTTGGAGCGATCGAACGGGCAGTTGGTGGGAAGGCGGTAGCGATTCCGATCCGCGACGGGGTGGAAGAAATCGTCGAGCACCCCGCGGGCGTGGCGGGAGCGCTCGCGCGAGCACGCGGGTGCGGTCCCGCCCGCGGTCCTCACCGGAACCCCGACCTTATCGGCGGCGATAGACGCCGCCGCGGCCGCCAGATTGACCAAAATCAACCACGCGACCAAGCCGCGTGCCCCCATCTCGCGCACAAAACAACTGGAGAAGCGGAGGAGGCGAGTCAACCGTCGCGTTCCAGGTTCAAATAAAGATTTGCGACGGGCGCCGGAGCGGCGCAGAGCTAAGATCGCGCGCGGGTGCACCCGAGATGTCGACTGAGAAAAAGGAAACGGAGCCTATCTCCGAACAGGAGGTCATCAACACCTACCAGACCCTGCGCGAGGAGGTGTCGCAACTGTTCAGGCAGCTCAACAAGCTGAAGGACGAACAGACGGAGCACAAGCTGGTCATCGACGCGATCAAGGATCTCGACCCAAAGCGCAAGTGCTTCAGGCTTATCGGGGGGGTGCTGGTGGAGCGCACGGTAGAGGACACGCTTCCCGCGTTGACCAAAACCATGGAGAATCTCGCCAACGTCATCGAGAAGTACACCGAGCAGCGCGACGCCAAGATCGAGAAGGTTGAGGAGATGGAGAGGAAGTACAACATTCGCGTCAAGGGTGAAGTTGGACCAGGCGACCAAGGCGGGGATGAGGAACGCGGTGCCACGCAGGGAGTGCTCGCCTGAGTGTTAGACAGAATAGGAGTTGTAGTGGCGAATCATCTCATAGTCACAAGAAGAGGTGGCCCCTCTTCCCACCAACGATCCCTAGTAGCTAGCCTCCAGTTGTCTCCTGGGAACGAAGACAGCAGGTTTTACGTCCACATTCGGGAGGTCACCCATGAGCGCGAACGGAGTACTGAAGACATCGACTAGAGCATTCTCTCGCCTGAGTCGTATTAACAGTCCCTATCGAGTGCGGTTTCATCGCCGCATCGCCATGCCCACTGTCGGTGCGATCGTCGCCGGCACTGGCGAAACTGTGAGGCTGTTGGACATCTTGAGCACGTGCGTCGATGCAGCGCAGAAAGGGTGTGAGGAGATCAGGGCGGTTCAGGCGCGTCGCGCCTCGAGTGGACAGCTCGCGAGCACGATGAAAGACATCGACGACCCAAGGTCAGCGCTCACAGAGGCAGACTTAAATGCCCAGAAGGCTGTAGTAGACCGGATCCGGGCGACCTGGCCGAACCTGAGGATCGTCGGCGAGGAGGACGAGGACGAGACAAACGAGGTCGACGTCTCCGATGCCGAGCTTCAGCTCCGGCGAGATCTCTGCGACGTCTCCTCGTCTCCGTCGCTTGCGGGATGGTCGGAACCCGTGGAGGTGCTCACCGTCTTTGTGGATCCCGTGGATGGAACCAGAGAGTTTGTGGAGGAAAGGCTGGATGCGGTGCAGTGCCTCGTCGGCGTGGCGTGCAGGGGACGAGCCGTCGCGGGCGCGATAGGTTTGCCGTTCCCGGGAGGTACGCTGTCGGAGCCGACGTCTGTGGTCTGGGGTATCGCGGCACCTGGGGCGACGTCGGGCGTTACGGGCATCGTGGGTGAAGCGCCCAAGCGGCCCCGACTCTCCCCTGAGACAAAGGGCGGGGTCGTGTGCATCACAGGTGACTCCAAGAACGCCAGTCTCACAGCGGCTAAACGTGCCGTAGATGCCGCCGGGAACGCCATGATTGGTGGCGCAGGCAACAAAATCCTCGCCGTTGCTGAGGGTCGCGCGGAGGTGGCCCTCATGCACTTTGGCACCTCGCTGTGGGACACGTGTGCCCCCGAGGCCGTGCTCCGCGCTGCCGGAGGTAAAGTTACTGATCTGTTCGGTGCACCGCTCGTACACGACCCGTCGCGACCGGGAGGTTTGATAAATGACCTCGGAGTTCTCGCCACGGGTCATGATATCGCTTCTATCGACGCCAAGGGGCGGGATCACGCCGCGATGGCCGCTGCGATGAGATCTGATGAAGGACTCAGGGAAGCGCTTCTCAAGCGTTTTACTGGGGAGGCATCAAATACTCCTGGAGCAAATGAGGCGCAGGCGACAGACATCGCCCGGTCACTCGAAGGCGCTCCGCTCGAAGCCTCGTGGGTGGGAGAGCGCATCGCAGAGACGCTCTGCGGTGGACAAAACGACTTCAAGCTGACGGGGTATGCCGCGCCGGAAACTTCAGCCATTCGTGGATTGATGTCTGACGCATGCAGGCTCGAACTCGTTTGGGACGGTGAAGGATCGGCTGCTGGAATGCCCTCGACGGTGTTCTACAAGAAGGTTAATCTCGGTGACCTCGAGTACGCGAGGACAAAATCAGTGACGCAGCCAATGAAGATTGCACGCGACGTCAAGTCTGCGGGGGTGGAGGCGGCATTCCTCGCCTGTGAGCCTGTCGCCTCCGCATTGGCTGCTGCTGGAGTCAAGGTTCCACGTTGCTTCAACGCGGACCTCCGACCGCGGGAGGACGATCCAATTGAATCTTCGTTCGCGCTGCTGCTCGAGGATTTCGCTCCGCAGCAGGGATGGCGGTCAGAACGGCTGCTCTCCCCTTCGCAGGCTCGCGCCTCTCTCACGGCCCTTGCTCGGCTTCACGCCACCTTTATGCCCGCCGCCGCTGCTGCGAGGACCGATGGCAAACCCAATGAAGACGTGCTCCTTGCAGGTGTAACCGCGGCGATCTGGCCGTCAGGGGCGTACTGGCAACCCGATATGCAACCCGCAAGCCAAATGACAGAACTTGCCCAAATTTGGAGAAACATTCACCTGCCCAACTTTGAGAAAGCATTTGCCGCCGAACTCCCGAAAGACGTGGAGTACGCTTCGCTGGGCGACAGGCTGCAGGAGGTTGCCGTGTCCGTAGGGGGCGAATCGCACCCTTTTGGACTAGACGCCCCGTCGGGTGGGGAGTCAGACGGCTGGGCAGCTAGGTGGCGAACGGTGATTCACGGGGATGCGAAGTCCGCAAACATCTTCCTGCGCGAGAACCCTGATGAGAAGGACGGCTGGGAGGTCGGCCTCATTGACTTTCAGTGGATGGGTTTTGGTCTGGGTGCAGTTGATGCTGCGCACGTCTTGTGCGCATCGTGTGATCCGGAGGCTTTGGGATACGATGAGACCGGGAAAATCGTGGACGAGAGAGCCGGGTCGGCTTTGCTCGATCATTATTACTCCGAACTCATTACGGCTCTCGCCACAAACGGGGCCGCGGCATCAGTCGAAGAGGCAGCGGCAACGTGGACAAGAGAGGAAGTTCAAAAGCAATACGAGGCCGCCGTGTTGGACATGTGCCGCGTTGTTTTTGGCTATCAATGGGTCCGAGTCAAGGCATCGCCAGAAACGCTGGCAGCCAACTTTAACTCGATGAACCGGAATTCCTACAACAAAAGTCTTCCCAATGCCATGTGGCTGGTGGGAGAGTGTGATGCTCTGCTGAAGAAACGCGCTGGTGCCCAAACGTGACGATCGCACCGTTCTTCTACCCACTAGCTAGCTAGCTAGACTAATATTACCTTGTTACCCACGTCTACCTGTTCTTTGATTTACTCAATAGGTCCTGGAAGGCCAAACGTTTTTTCCCACCTTTCATAGCCTTTGGCTTTGCTGCTGCAAATTCTTCCTTAGCTGCAGCGATAGCCTTGGCTCGCCCCCCATCGTCCGCAAGGCGCACGACGGCTGTTATCATGCTATCGTCGTCGTCGATGGCCGCGCGAAGCAGAGGATCCTCCACAGCGTCCCTTGAGTCCTGCCACCCAACCGCTGTGAGCGTGGCTGGCTTCGCTGGCGATGAGAACCTCACGAGCTCGCTCAGTTCGTCCCTGGTGAAACGTCCCACGTCGGTCTTGCCACCGTCACCTCCGATAGATTCACCGCCATAACCCGCCGCAGCCGCCTCCCTGTGTTTCAGGAGCTGTCGCTGGAATACCTTCTCCTCCACGGTGCCCGCCGCCAGCAGGCGATAGATGGTCACAGGGCGTGTTTGGCCGTCGCGCCAAACACGTGCCATCGCCTGGTTGTCATGTGCGGGGTTCCAACTCGTGTCGAACAGCACGAGCCTGCATGCACCGACCAGATTCAGCCCGGCTCCACCCGCCACGCATGAGAGCAGCATCACGCGTCCCCCTCGGCCGGCGTTGAAGTTACGAACCAGTCCAGACCTGGCATCCGGTGGGACACGACCGTCCAATCTGTCGGTGGTCAGGCCGAGCTCAGCGCAGAGGCCCGCGGCGAGATCGAGGGCAGCCGAGAACCCGGAGACAACCACCATGCGTTCTCCATCGCCGGAAGAGTTCGAGCCCATCTCTCGAAGAAGCGTCCTGAGGGTTGCCAGCTTGCCGGAACCCTTGACACCCCCACTGTACCCTGATGGGACACTAGAAGAGAGCTTTGCGCGCAGATCATCCGCGTCTTTCGTGGAGCTGCCCGCCGAAAGTTCGCCCTCATCGCTTTCATCTCCATCGCTTAGTCCTCCGTTGTCGTCTTCTTTCTCAATGCGGGCCTGCTTGCTGGGTGGGGACCCGTTGTCACAACCACCTTTACTGCCTCTCTTTGACTTCGCCGACGTCTTTTTCAAAACCTGGTCGACAGAATTTGCCAACTGCCTGAGAAGGCCAATCGCACACAGGGCTGCCGCGGTTGACCCACTTGAGGCACCCGCCTTTCCTTCAGTCCATCCTTGCACGATTTTCGCTCCTTGCTCGTACATTTCACGCTGCATTTCCGTGGGTTTACAAAAGACAACCATCTCCGTCTTCGCCGGAAGATGTGCAACGTTGATGGACGCCTCACGTCGCAGCACCCGCCCCGCGGTGAGCCTCGCCAGCTCATTGGCCGCGCGTTGCGCCTCAGCCACGTCGGTCGAAGTCGCATTTGGTTCGCTGCCTCGTTGGACCGGCGCCGTGAACCTGCGATGAAATTCCGCCACCGGCCCCAGCAGCCCCGGGCACGCAAAGTCCATCACCGCGGCGTACTCATCCAGGTTGTTCTGGATCGGGGTGCCGGTGAGGAGAAGGCGGCGCGGCACGTCAACTGCGCGCAACGCCGCGAGGGTCTGCGATCCCTGATGAGCGTTGCGCAGTCTGTGCGCCTCGTCACAGATAAGAAGGTCGGGCTCGGCTCTTGCGGCGATTGGCGAGAGTCGGCGCAAGGTCTCGTAGGACGTCACCAGGACGGGCCAGCAGTCGAAGGCGCTCTCCTTGCCCGGTTGCGTCCCTCGCCTCCATTTCTCGTAGGCATCCGCTGCGTCCACCCCGCCACCTTCTGCCAGCGCGGCTTGCGCACGGACACCCCCAAGCCACTTATTGAACTCCGCTCCCCACGCCCCCACCAGCGATGCTGGGCACACCAGCAACACCCGCTTCGCGGTCGGCACCCCGCGCGGTCCCTGCTTCAGCATGGTCCACACCAGCGCGATCGACTGCAAGGACTTGCCGAGTCCCATATCATCCGCCAAGAGACACCCCGTGTGAGGGCCAGCGTCGGGTTCCAGACCGTGCAAGACGCGATACATCCACCGGACGCCCTCACGCTGGTGCGGACGCAACTTGCCCGCGATGTAAGGATCGACGACCACGGCAACACCCGGGCTTCCGTCTCCCGATAGGGCCTCAGCCTCGGCCGCTGTGCACAGCACGAGCGCCCCCGGATCGTCAGGATCGTGCAGCGGCTTCGGAGGATGTCGCATCTGCATGGTGACCCGCTTGGTGGGGACCGCCTCCGCCATCGGTGGCTCCTCGGGCGTCGCAGGAACGACTTCCTCCGTACCACGGATCGAACAGGGAGTCGCCATCACGACCGGAGAGGCGAGCGACTCGTCAGCCGAGTCGCCTCCGCCACCGGGTTTGCTACGAGGAGGCGTCATCATCGCTCCCACCGCGGTGTGATCCGCCATGTTTCACCCCGGCTGCGCTTCGAGGATTGAAGGCGTACACGTACGTTTTTCAAAATGTTTAACTTTTTTCTATGACGCTCTCGATAAAGGTCTTACAGCTGCTCCAACTTTGAGATGCGGCCCTGGCATCGTACTGGAAGCCCGAATCGAAATCTTCGTCCGTCGTCTTCTCTGGCCGAGTGAACGCGTGCTTGGCCCCAGAGTACACGTGCAAGTCCCATGTCATGCCCAATGAAGTCAAGCCGTCGAGACACTCCCTCAACTTGTCCTCGTCTGTGAAAGGGTCACTTTCACCGTGGAGGATGAGCGCATTCGGAGGTTTGCCTTCACTACTCTTCGTGAAAATTGAGGGATGATCGAGGACTCCGTGAAAAGATACCACGCCACGAAGTTCTTTCGCTGTGTTCGCCCTCGCAAGATCCAGCACAGCCTGCCCACCGAGGCAAAAGCCCACAGCGGCCACGCCCGAGGTCTCCTTCACCACACTGCTCTCGTTCACAAGCGCATCATAGGCGGCCTGTACTCGCTTAGCCAGCCTCCGCCTATCGTCGCGCAGGGGTTGCAATATGCCGTTGCGTACCTCCTTGTCGAAAACGCACTGACCCGCGCCAAACAAATCTAGGGCCATTGCGGTGTAACCAAGGCGAGCCAAGCTTTGGCAGCAAGAGGTAATAAAATACTCCTGCATCCCGATGGCTGTGTGGGCGACTAGAACGCCGGGCCGAGGGCCCTCGGCAGCCACCTTTTCGGCATCCCACGCCATATATGCCTCGAGGGTGATATCCCCATCTCGATACGAAAACGTTCGGGACTCCACCTCTCGTGAACCCTCAACCCCCCACGGAAGCCCTTCGAGCGGGATCCCTGCGTCGAAGTGCATGCTTGAAGCCTCTGCACGCTTGAAACCTCTCACAGTCCGCACAGGACGACGACACACCCGCGAACTGGCTGCGAACGAATGTGATGTAGACACCGCCTTATTCGCACAAGCCATCCGCAAGCTTATGTCGGCCGTGTGCTGACGAAGGTGAGGGTCGCTAGTGAACCACAGAAGGGAAAAGGGGCTTTGCCCAACAAAACGAACAACCAACAACTCATCAATTCATCAATCGGTCCTCAATCTAGCCAAGTCACCTCCTCTGTGATCTTGGGATGTAAGAGTTCGTCAACGCTGTTCACAAGGCGCAACTCTCTGCACCCAATACCCGTCTTCCCTGCCGCCTCTGCAACCGCCTGCGCCGCTGCTGTCCTTCTCAACACCCCCTGTAAGCTTGCCACTGCCATCTCCGCCGCGCGCCCGAGCTTATCAGGCATCTTCG
>Ga0181573_10000205_pt1 | contig 61680 bp, 58 predicted proteins | sample 101ome_25_FD_148643 | JGI IMG/M metagenome (GOLD analysis project Ga0181573, IMG submission 148643) | Coastal salt marsh microbial communities from the Groves Creek Marsh, Skidaway Island, Georgia - 101409BT metaG (spades assembly) | ecosystem: Environmental > Aquatic > Marine > Intertidal zone...
TGGGTACCTGGCGGGAGAAGAGGGTGAGAGGGTGAGAGGGTGAGAGGGTGAGAGGGTGAGAGGGTGAGAGGGTGAGAGGGTGAGAGGGTGAGAGGGTGAGAGGGTGAGAGGGTGGGTGCGCAGAGGGAGGGTGAGCGGGGAGCGCAGCAACCCGTCGCTCACCCCACGGCAAGAATACCCCGCGCCGCTCGTCAATTTCAAAGGAACATACTCGTCAGTGTCCACGAAATTGATATCCAACGAGTCCATCATCAGCTGGCGAGCCTCGTCCTCCATGTAGGTGGTCACGAACGACGCCAAGTTCAGCACCGGACGAGAGTCCAGCTCCCTCAGGTCCTTGATGACCTGGTACACGACGTTCGCCGGGATGGAACCCTCCGGCATGATGGACTTTGGGATCGGTTGCGTCATGTGACGCGAGGCAAACCTGAGCGAGCGAGCGAGGAAACGAGGTGAGAGGGAGGGTGAGATGAGCTGGGAGCGCAGCGGTCCGCCCAATACCCCACAGGAATACCCCGCCCCGTTCGTCACTGCCCACCGACTCGCGACTCGGTGGAGGGTGACCAAGGGGTAAGAGATTGGGGGTACGTTGCCGATCGCGCCGTGCCCTCTACCCAGTGTATGTATCGACGACGACAGCTGAAAGCCAAGTAACGCACGTAGAGTCGACAAAGTCGCTCGGTGAGTTTCCCTGAAGATGGGAAACGTCCTTGGTGGATTTCGAGTGCTTCGAAAACATTTTCGAGAGATTGGGGGGCAATGAAACGAGACTGAAGTCTGGACGGTTTGGTCGAAGGCCGTACTAGATGCCTGCACAGAACAGAACACACGATCGTGGTGGTGTGACGGTTACGGTTAAAAGGAATACGAATAACAGGGCCCTGTTATTCGTATTCGGCCCCGGGGCCGCGGCCCTCGTCGTCTCGGGATCCGCGTTCCTTCGACAGTCTTCGACAGTCCTTTTTTCTCCCACACATTTCATACATACCCAAGAAGAACATACATACCCTATACCCACTCGCGCGGACACGCCTTTTCATTCACCCTCGACGAACATCTTCGATGCTCGTCCTTCGACGCGGTCCGCGCCCCCCTCATCGCGCCCTCCACACACTCTCCAGTATCGTGGACAACCTCCCGCCTGCGGTGGCGAAGTTTCACGATGTGGTGGCTGTCAAGGGCGAGGGGGTCTACGTCGAGACTGCGTGCGGGAGGCGTCTGCTCGATCTGACCAGCGGCATCGGCGTCACGTCGACGGGACACACGCACCCGCTCGTGGTGGAAGCGATCAAGAGGCAGGTATGTGTTGACCTCGACCGACGTGCGGTCTTCGAACTCGTCGAACTCGTCGAACACTCGCACGCCCGCGCCCTCCCTCACACTCGCTCGCTCGCTCTCACTCGCGCTGTGCACTTCGTCCGTTCGCAAGGCAGAGTCGCTGATATTCTCGCAGCAGAACTGTCTGCCTGCGTCGCCGGCGAGTATTGAGCTCGTGAACGAGCTCAAGGGGATCATGCCTTCGACTCTGACCCGTTTCTTCCTGTGCAACTCTGGGTCGGAGGCGGTCGATAACGCCATCAAGGTACGTACGCAGAGCGCCGTGGTGCGTGCGCTGACTCTCTGACTCTTTGAACTCCTTCGCTCGTTCGCTCGTTCACATCAAGGTGGCGAGGTCTTTCACGGGTAAGCGTAACGTCATCAGCGTGGCGGGCGGCTACCACGGTCGGACGTTCGGGGCCATGTCTTTGACCACGAGCAAGGCAGTCTATCGGCAGACGTTCGGGGTGGATCCGTCGGTGGTCGCGACCTATCCCTACTGCCTCCACTGTCCAACGCGGAAGGCGGCGGGGGGGATGGGCTACGGCGTGGCGCCGTGCGTGCCCGGGGTCGGGGGCGAGTATGCCGACAGGAAGTGCTGTGGGACGCCGATCCAGGAACTGCACGCGCTGCTCAAGACGCAGTCGCATCCCTCCGAGACGGCTGCCATCATAGTCGAGCCCATCCTCGGCGAGGGGGGCTTTCTGGTGCCGCCTCCGGGGTACCTGGAGGAGCTGCGCACGGTCTGCGACCGACACGACATGATGCTGATCTTCGACGAGGTCCAGTCGGGCGTCGGGCGGACGGGCTCGTGGTGGGCGCACCAGGGTCTGACCGATGTCCAGCCGGACATCCTGGTCTTTGCCAAGGGTATCGCGAGCGGGTTTCCGGTGGCCGGGCTCGCGACGAGGCATGATGCGTTCGATAAGATGGTGCCGGGCATGATGGGGGGGACGTACGGGGGCAGTGCGCTGGCGTGTGCGGCCGCGTGTGGGACGTTGCGGGCGATCCGCAAGGACGACATGGTGGCCAACGCTGGGCGGCGCGGGCAGCAGCTCATGAAGGGTCTCGTGGATCTCAAGTCGAAGTATCCGACGATTGCCGAGGTGCGCGGTCGCGGCCTGATGGTGGCGGTGGAATTTGACAGTGCGGGCGCGGCAGGGCGGCTCGTGGAGGAGGGGTTCCGGGAGGACCTGCTGCTGATCACGGCTGGGACGAAAGAGACGGTGCGGCTCCTGCCCCCGCTCTGCATCTCCGAGGACGAAGTCGATCTGGCGTTGCGCAAGATGGACGTGGCGATGGGGAGGGCGTTTTCGTAGAGATGACGTTAGCGGGCGGAAGACGGAAAAGACACCCACCACGGAGTCAACGCTCCATCCGTGCCGGCGACATTCGAAATTCGGCGGCGACGACTTCGGTAACAATCATCTGAACATCATTTAGCTCCCCTGGCACGACAGAGCGGAGCGAGGCGAAGAGACGGTAATTTTGAATCGGATTCGAGAATGTTCTTCGGCGGGGGCTTTGGAGGCATGCCCGGAGGCATGCCCGGTGGGTTTGGCGGTGGCCCAGCTGGACCTGTGAACAACGACAAGTTCTACGAGCTGCTCGGCGTGGAAAAGACGGCGACGCAGCACGAGATCAAGAAGGCCCATAGAAAGCTCGCTCTCAAGCACCACCCGGACAAGGGAGGTGACGAGGAGCAGTTCAAGGCGATCAACCAGGCGTACGAGGTGCTCCGCGACGAGGAGAAGAGGGCGCTGTACGACAAGTATGGCGAGGAGGGGCTCGAGAACGGCGGGCCCTCGATGGGCGGCGCCGACATCTTCGACCTCTTCGGAATGGGCCGCGGACGGGGCGGGCCGCCGAGGCAGCGCAAGTCTGACGACACCGTGCACAGGCTCAAGGTCACCCTGGAGGAGATGTACAAGGGGGGCTTGCGGAAGCTCCAGAGCACCCGACGGATCAAGTGCCCCGAGTGCAACGCGTCCGGCTCCAAGAGCGGGAAGAAGTACCAGTGCGGGAACTGTCACGGCAGCGGGACCGAGGTGAAGCTGCGGCAGCTCGGGCCGGGAATGGTGCAGCAGATCCAGCAGCGCTGCTCGGGCTGCTCGGGCTCCGGGTTCTCCTGCCCGCCCTCCGATCGCTGCGGAAAGTGCTCGGGATCGTGCCTCGTGTCGGACAAGAAGATCTTCGAGGTCCACATCGACCGCGGCGCGCGCCTGAACCAGAAGATCGTGTTCAGCGGGGAGGCCGGCACCGACTCGCCCGACGTCCTGCCCGGAGACCTGGTTTTCGTGTTGGACCAGAAGCCACACGAGACGTTCAAGCGGATGGGCAATGATCTGTTCATGGAGAAGTCAATCAGCCTGGTCGAGGCCCTGACCGGCTTCTCGTTGCACGTCGAGCACCTCGACGGCCGGGTGCTCGACGTCCACCAGCCGACTGGCCACGTCGTCACCAGCGATCAGTGGTGCTGCATTAAGAACGAGGGAATGCCCGTCGCCGGCAATCCCTTCGCGAAAGGCAACCTGTACATCCACTTCTCGGTCGACTTCCCCGCGGAAGTGACCGACGAGCAGCGCGAGAAGCTGCGCGAGATCCTCGGCGCGCCGGCTGCCAACGGGGCTGCGCCGATGAACGAGGACGAGGTCGAGGAGGTCACGCTCGCCGAAGTGGCCGACATGGAGGAGGAGCTGAAGAAGCGGAAGATGTACGAGAGGCATCATAGCAACCAGTACGACGACTCGGACGACGAGGACATGGGCGGTGGCCGGGGTGTACAGTGCGCACAGAGCTAGACGACGGGGGGTCCAGTGCGAGTTTCATTCTTTGGTCATTCGTTATTTGTCTAATATATACCACTACTACCAGGCGTAGATGGATTTCGGAAAGCACTCGGACTGCCAGCCGTCGCCGAAGGTGAGGACGAGCTTGTTGGCGCGCTCGTGGGTGTAGTGAAGTTGTCCTTCAGCCAGTAGTACAGCCTCCTCTCTTCCGCATCGCCGCTACCCTTCGGGAACCTGCCGTGGGTCCGCTTGAACAGCTTCACGGCCTCAAGGGTCGCGTCCCACTGGGCCTCGTCCCTGGTGACCTGGTTGCCAGCCTGACCAACCCAACCCGGAACGCCTCGTTCAACTTCTCCCAGCGAGCCTGGGTCCACATCCTTCCACCAGGCTTGCACGCCGCCAGCCACTTGTACAAACTCGTCTCCTCCTTGTCCTTCTTGTTCCTCTTCGGAAACCGCCCTTCGTCCGCTTCCATTCCTTGCACACCTCCGGGCGGGCGTTCCACTTCTCCTCGTACTTGGTCAAATCCATAGGTCTCCCATTCTTACGTATCTTCTGAACCTTCCTCGCCGGCTCCTCCCTCTCCCGCTCCTCCTCCTCCGCGACCTCCCGCTCCGCGGCCAATTCCGGGAACAAGTCAGACAGCAGAAGCTTGTTTTTCCTATTCGCCATGCTGCAGCCGTCAACGCAACAACGTATATCACACACTGAACGATCGATTGACGAGCGAACCCACGCAAACTATGGTTTAATTATGCCGTGCTCGACTGGCTTCGTTTTCGACGGGCGAAACCGAGAAGACCGAATTCGGCAGAACTAAACCATAGTTTGCGTGGGTTCGTCCGTCGACACGTCGCTATTTGTATGTTCTACGAATTCGTGTGAGTGGGAGCGGGCGTTGTCCACTAGGACTGACTGGAGGGAGGATGAGGGAGTCAAGGTCGACGATCCTCCCGTTCTACTCGCTTCTCGAGCTCCTCGCGAAAGCATTCGGATTCATTCTCGGTCTCTGGGTGTGGGTGAACGAAGTGGATGCGACACCCTCTCCCCGCCGGTCGAAGGAAGACACGCTCGCCGTGGACGCGTCAACGACAGCAGCAGCGCACCGGGGCGAGGAAGATCAAACCATCCCGACGACCCCAAACAGGCGAAAGACCCCGAAGCCTCCCTTTGATCTGTCCGGGCCGGAAGACACCGGCAGAGGAGAAGCCGACACGTCGTCACCCCTCGTCGTCAGACTCACCCGCTCGAACACCCAGCTCGTCCAACAACTGACGGCGGCCGAGCGATCGTTGCGCGATTCAAAAAAGCTGTTCAAGGCCGTCGATACGTTCTTGGAAAAGTATGTCGACGAGACCTGCTCGCGGATGGACCTTCTCGACGCGCTCGACAATATCGAGGCCGTGGCGGCCGGCGACCTCGGCGGCGGCGGCCTGATCAAACGCCTCGAGGCGCTCGTCGACGTCTATAAACCACGATAGAAGTGTCTTTTATATTGACACGATCACGAATGAAACGAACGAACCGATGTTGACATTGCTCGTCCTCGTCCTCGTCGCTGTCGTACACCGTGCGCCCGCCTCCATCCTCTCCCAGTCGTCCGTCGTCCGCTGCGATGACCACGACGATCGCCTTGACTGTCGTGAAAAGCTGCTGGTCTCCATGGTCGTCGAGAACGACCGCACCCACTCGACGGATCACCTCGAGGTTTCCGTCGGGTGCGTGAGCGACGGCGACGGCGGCGGCGAGAAGTGCCTCGAGACCAACATGACGATCGGTATCACCAAGACGCCCGCGTCGCTGCTTTACGCGCTTTCAAACCCGACGATGTACAACGGCAGACCCTGGGAACAGTACGTGGAGACGGGCGCCGGGTCCGGTCGAGGGACGTGCGTCGACTCAGAGTTTCGCAGCGACGCGACGTGCGGGTGGGCCACGCTCGGGGGGTCGGACGTGCCGGACAGCCAAGGTTTTTGCTGCAAATGCCCGTCGTTCGGTGGAGACAGCATTTACAGGGGGTTTCGGGACTGCTCGTACTCGATGTCGTGGGTCCTCGACGGCGCGGCTTCCTCGGCGCACTGCCTCCGGTACGACGACAACTGGTGGTATCGAGGATACCAGATTGGCACCTATCAGATTGACTTTCAGATCCAGGTCCACGTCGACGCGCCCACGCTGAACACGACGGAGACGCTGACGCTGTCGCCGGTGCGGACGGTGGCACCGTCCGGGCGAGGCGACGTGGTGGCCGAGCTCGTGGGCGATTTCGCCGCCTACGCCGAGCTGTCCAGTCTGCAAGACCACTGGCTCATGATTCCCGTCCAGCCGGGTTTGTCTCCGAACCAGATCTTCACCTCCAACCTGGACATGTGGTCGATCTTCGAGCAGTCGCTGGTTTCGACCAACGGCGAGTGCGACAAGATTGGCGTCTCTTACACCTCCTTCAGGTACCAGACCGAGGCGTGCGATCGGCCGTTCGGCTCGTGCCTGAACAATCAGATCTTCCACTACGAGATGGAAGACCAGGCGCGGGCGGCTCGGGGGCTCAGTCCGCTGTACAACATCCGGAGGTATGGCGGCGGGACCGACAATGTCGGGCAGGCGCTCCAGGGACCGGACGGCCTCCTCCTCAAGCTACCGATGGCCCAGATGAGGAGCAGCGTCGTGACGCTCTCCATCAAGGCCGACGATATGACGTTCGTCACCAACGCGGGCCGCGCCACCATCGTGGACGCCTCGCTGGACGAGTTTGCCGCCATCGACGAGTCGGGCCGCCTGCGCGTCTCGGTCAACAACACGAGCGCCAAGCCAGCCATGTTCCACGTCTCCGTGGTTAACTGTACGGCCGAACTGCTGCCGATGCTGCAACAGAGCGCCGCCGTCGAGGCCGGCGGGCTGCGGACGTTCGAGTTCGACGTGCGGGCTCGGACCGACCTCGCGGCCACCAACGCCACGTGCGCGGTGGTCGTGTCCAACGCCCTGGGCGACGTGACGGACACCCGCGCGGTCAACTTTACGATGACTGCCACCGCCTACGCTCCGCTGCCCGAGCAGGGCACCCCCGACGGGAGCGACCCGACCGGCGACCCGCCGCAGTTCCTGGCCTGCAGCGCGCGGTGCCCCAACATCCTCTCCCTCAAGTGCTCGCTCCTCCATGGCTGTTGGAAGCGCTTCTTCACCGGCGTGACCATCATCGGAAGCCTCCTCGGCGCCCTCTACGCCCTCTACGCCGGTCTGCCGCTGATCCGAAGGCTTCGAGACCGGGGCAGGGGGGATGGTGGGGCGGGTGCGAGTCGCGCGGGCCATCATGATCATGGGACGCGCGAAGCTCGCCAACTCAGTCCGACGAGTCCAGATCAAACCCCGCAATTCTGGTTTTCCAACCCGTCATACGACCAACCCCGTGGCTCTCACCGTCGCTGCCCCTGGAACCACCCCGACACCAACCCGAAGAACGGCATCTGCTTTGCCACGGACCCGATCGGAGACGCGCCCAAGTAGTTCCACGTGGTGCGATAGTAAGAGCACTCTGGCGTCGATTCCGCGGCAATCGACCGCTGCCTCAGCAGGTTCGAGTAGACCAACGTCTGCATCCCCCCGCGGACGCCCGCGCCACCGACCACCGCGGCGACCAGGAGCTGGACGGCGACGCCGACATCGCACAGTCCCATGACGAGCAGCGCATGTGGCTGGTGTGCGGCGAGCTTTTTGCGGAGACCGCCCAGAAGGCGCAGGTTGAGGCTCTGCGTGTAGCTCGCCGCGTGGTAGGCGGCGAGGATTGCCTGCGATACCAGCGACAGCGACCCCGCTGGGTTGGAAAGCAGTATGAACGACGTGAAGATGTAAAAGCCCTGGCGAGCGGCGCGAGTTGGCGAGTGAGCGAGTGAGAGTGAGTGAGTGAGAGGGATGGCGCAGCCGCACGTCGGCAAAGGATCAATACCCACCTCGGTCGTCGCACTCGCCTGCCTCGCCCAGTCCGTGAGCCCCGCCAGGGAGATCGGCGCTTGGGGCGTGGGAACCCGCCTGGAGAGCCTCAAGGCGTGGACGACGAGGCTCAACCGCACAGCCGCGGTGTACCTGGCGGGACGAGAACGAAGCGAGTGAGCGACGATCGAAGCCAAACTCGGTCGAGGTCACGTCAATGCCCGTACGCCAAGAGCTGGATCGCCCGGTCGAGTGGCTGCAGTGATCCCACGGTGAGCAGGATCAGGGCCAGATGGAGGAGGAGGAAGAGCGAGGTGACGAGAAACTGCATCGCAAATTTTCGAATTTTTTGAAAGCAAACGCGCTGCTTTCCGTGTCGTCGTGGTTCGACTGCAGTCGAGTATATATGGACGCCATCATCATCATCGCGCTGATGTTCTTCGGGGCGTATGGCGCCGCCTGCCTGCCCTTCTTCTTTCCCATCGACGAATCGAGCTCAAAAGCCAGTCTGCTCAGCGCGCTGAGCGGCGGCTTGATGCTGTCGAGCGTCCTCGCCGTCGTCATTCCAGAGGGGTTTGCCCTGTGGTTCGGACACGATCACGGCGACCACGGCCACGGCCACGACCATGACGCGCACGAGACCCACGACCACGCAGGCGACGAGCTGCCATTCGCCTGCGCCGGCTTGGCGCTTGTTGTCGGCTACCTAGTCATGGTGGCGTTCGAACGCCTCAACACGAAGGCGGGTCACGACTGCTGCGGCGGACACAATGGAAACAGTGGACACAGTGGACACGACGAGCACGCTTCGAAGGAGGCGTCGTCGAAGGAGGGGGCGTCAAAGTCGCCCGAGTCGGCCATCGCTGGCCTGCTCGTTCACTGCGTGGCCGACGGCATCGCGATGGGCAGCGCGTTCGTGTCCGGGAACACCTCGACGACCCTGATCCTGGGCTTTGCGATGGTGGCGCATAAAGCGCCCATGGCCTTTGGGCTGTCTTCGTTCCTGATGAGTTGCAAGTGGGGCTGGGCGCGCAGTCAGGAGGCGATCCTGTGGTTCAGCGCCGCGGCGCCCCTCTCGACCATGGCCACGTACGTCTTGCTCTCCATGTTCAGAGGCGCCTTGGGAGATAAAGGCGTGGCGCTGGCGATGCTGTTCAGCGGGGGAACGTTCTTGTGGGCTAGCACGTCCCACATCCTTCCGGGCGTGCTCTCGCGGCGACTGCAACGGGACGACGCCATTGCCCTGGGCGTGGGATCCGTCCTGCCCATTCTCATGTCCCTCGGGCACCACCACTAGTTTCTGAGGACGGACGTGACGGCCCGGACAATGCGACGAACGCTCGGCAGGTAGTCGGCCTCAAGGGCATACGGCACGCCGGGAACGTCAAAGCCACACACGCGCAAGGGGGGCGCCCGGAGGTCCGGCCAGCACGCCTCGGTGATGCTCGCGACGACCTCGGCGCCGAACCCGCTGGTTTTCGGCGCCTCGTGAACGACGACGAGGCGGCCCGTTTTGCCGACCGACCTCGCGAGCGTGGCCACGTCGAGCGGCACCAGGGTGCGCAAGTCGATCACCTCCGCGCTGACGCCGCGGTCGGCGAGCGCGTCGGCAGCCCGTTGGGCCGTGAAGACGGACTGTCCCCACGTGACGACAGTCACGTGATTTCCCTGGCGGACGACGCGCGCTTGGCCAAGGGGGATGGTGTAGTCCCCTTCGGGGACTGCCTCTTCGGCCAGGCGGTACAGCCGTTTCGGCTCGAAGAACACCACCGGATTGGGGTCCCGGATCGATGCCAACAGGAGGCCCTTTGCTTCGTACGGTGAACTGGGGATGACGACCTTCAGCCCCGCCGCGTGCGTGAGAAAGGCCTCTGGCGCGGACGAGTGGTAGTGGCCGCCCTTGCCGACGGCCCCCCAGGGCGCGCGAATGGTCAATCCGCCCACGTCCCATACCCCCCCCGACCGGTAGCGGTACTTGGCGGCCTCGTTGACAATCTGGTCCATCGCTGGGAAGATGTAGTCGGCGAACTGGATCTCGGCGATCGGTGTGAGGCCGGCAGCGGCGGCACCGACCCCGAACCCAACGATGCCCGACTCGGACAGCGGCGTGTTGAAGACTCGCTGCTTCCCGAAACGGTCTTGCAGGCCACGAGTACACCTGAAAACGCCGCCAAAGGCGACGTCCTCGCCGAACACGAGGGCCGTCGGTATTCTGGCGAGCGCGGTCGCGAGCGCCTCGTTGACGGCGTCGCACATGTTCAACAGGCGGGCCGGCGACGTTCGTGACATGTGTACGTGATCGTGAAGACTGTAAAATAGAGCGAGAGAGGGTGAGGGAGGGTGAGGGAGGGTGAGGGAGGGTGAGGGAGAGTGAGTGTCTGTGGTCGTCGTCGTACGACTGGTCGCGAGTCCCCCCATTGTTTGCCAGCGGTAGCCGCGCCCGCGGTAGCCGCGCCCGCGGTAGCCGCGCCCGCGGCCACCAACATGAAAGGTTGAACGCGTCCGATCAGAAACCGTCACTTTCAAACTAAAGACGCTCTCTTTACCTCTATTACACCCTCACCGTACCGTTGGAACGTCGCCATGGTGTCCGGAAGGACCGCGAGGACCTTCCTCTTCCTTTTCTTGTCCACGCTCGTTGTCGTCGGACATGTCAGTGCTGCCGGTGCTGGTACGCCCCGTTTTCGTCCCTCTTGCGCCTCTGAAGCGCTCCACTGACCCATATCTACACGTTCCATTGCTCGCAGCAGGGAAGAAACGCGGAAAGAGCGTCGTGTTTAAGCTCAAAAACGGACCTGGACCATTTGACGAGACGACGACCGGGTCGAAAGACGCCCCGTCCTTCGCCAGTCCCGACCTGACCGCGGCCGATATCGACGCAATGGATGCCATCCTGACCGATGAGTGCGTGTTTGCCTCGCGACCGAGACGTTTCGGTCCTTCGCTCTCGTCCCCCCCACTCCCCCCCCTGCCAGCTCCGTGGGCAGCTTCCCACCCCCCCCTCGCCTCGCCACTCACCCACGTCCTTGCACGCCGTCTTTTCCGCAGTGCATCTGCGAACTCCGCGACAAGGCCCGTTTCTCGGAACGCCTCGGCCTCGCGCATCGCCTACGGGTCGGCAGCGCCAGAGGATATCCTGGTGCGTTTTCGTTGATTCGTCGTCGCGGTACCACCACCACTAACCACCACTAACCACCACTCGCCACTCACCACTCACTACGACCACTCCTTGACCATTCGCTCGCTAGAATTTCGCCGTCTACCTGGAGATCCAGGCAAAGGATGGCATCTACTCTTGCGGGGCGTCGCTCGTCGCCGATCGATATCTCGTGTCGGCCGCGCACTGCCTCGTCGACGAGTTCGGCCGCACCAGTGCCCAATCGGTCACGGCCGTCATCGGGGAGAAAGATATTCGACGGGTCCCGAACAGGGCCATGTACAACGTCAAGACGTTCATCGTCCCAACGACCTTTGCGCCGGCCAGGAACGGCAACCTCGAGGGAGATATCGCGGTGCTGAAACTGGACCGCGCCGTGCCGAGCGAATTCAAGCCAATACAACTGGCGTCGAAGAACACGCGCATCCCGCCGTGGCTCGTGGTGGCCGGATGGGGTGTCACCGAGACCAACAGGTCGCCGAGCTCCAAGCTCAAGTACGTCGCGGTCCCGTCCCTGACGGTGTCGCAGGTCAAGAAGTTCGGCCAGATGACGGGAACGTACTTCCAGATGGAGGATGACAAGATGGCGGCCGGTCTCGGCGAGGGAGACAGCTGCAGCGGGGACTCGGGAGGTCCGCTGATCATCCCGTCCAAGGACGAATTCACAAACTCGGACGCCAACGAGAGTGTCCTCGTCGGCGTGGTTAGCTACGGGCTGACCGCAAGGTGCCAGAGCGGCAAGAACACCGTCGGGTTCTACACGGCGATCGAGCCGTACGCGAACTGGATCAAGTCGGAGATCGGCGGGCGCACGAAGAAAAGGACGAAGAAGAGTCGGAAGGAGGCCTAGGAGGATGGTGCCACGGCAGGAATACCAGATCTCTCAATTGCTGATTGCTGATTTCGTTGATACGACTCCTATAATACTACTCGTATACTATACTCATGAGGACAGAGACAGGTACTTCTCGGCCGCATCCGCGAGCCGCTTCGGCCACCGCCGGGACTTCCGCAGCCACCTGACGTCCCTGTAGCGCGGCTCGTTGACCCGCAGCCAGTTTTCCTCGGCCTTCTCTCGCTCTCCCTTAATCCACTGCAGGCTACCCAGGCTAGCCCTGACCTCTGCAAAGTTGGGGAACCGACGGAGCAAGCTCATCATCTCCCGCTCAGCCTCCTGGTCGTCCCCGTTGGCGTACAGACAGATGGACTTGTTCGCCATCGCAAACGCATAATTATTTCCCCCCAGCTTCACGGCCTTGTCGAACGCCTTGATCGCCTCCTCGAACTTCTCGCTGCCCATCAGCGCGTTGCCGAGGTTGTTCCAGGCGACCGGATCCGACGGGGAGACCTTCAGCACGGCGCGGTAGTCGGCGATGGCCTCGTCGAACAACAGCTGGTTCTCGAAGAGAACCCCCCGATTCTGTGCGTGTGCGTGCATGAGCGTGAGTGTGAGCACAGCGTGTGTGAGCGTGTGAACCGAACCACCACCACCCAACCAACCAGAACATACCAGCACCGGGTCCACCGACCACGGACAGATCCTGATCGACTCATCATAGTCCTTGAGCGCCTCGTCCACCTTCCCCTGCCGCGACCTCGCGTTTCCACGGTTCCCGTACGCCCGACCGACGACGTCGTCCCGCCAGACGGCCTCCACGCCCGAAAACTCCTCGATGATCCGCGTCCACGTCCGCTCCTCGTCCTCGACCGTCGGCGCGTTCAACGCCTCCTGGATTAACCGTCCCGCTCGCCGCAGCCGCTCGTCCGACGCGTCGTACGTCGTCGAGTCTGGCGTGAGCGACGGGTCGATGGACGCCGGCACGTACGACAGCGTGGCCGACGTGGAAGCCGACGAGCTCGGCGGTGCGGTCAGGGCCAGGACGAGTCCCGCCGGCACGAGGGAAAGAAGGCACCGACGGGTCGCCGAGGAAGCGGGAGCGGGAGCGGGAGCGGGAGCGACGGGGTGCAAGCGAGCAGCCACAGACGTGGTCTGTGGCTGTGGGTGTGTAACACGCATCGATGCTGTCTAGTGGTCGCAGAACCGAATGCGCTGCGCTGTGCGGATGATGTGTACGTGGTTGAAAGCCTCGAGATGCCTGGATGCCGAGAGAGAGAACGAACACACAAAAGGTGTTGTTGGTGTGGTCAGACCGGCCTCGTCGCTATCCAGATCGGCTGATGAGTTGCGGACGACGAGAATGCCGTCGTCTCTCGTCTCTCCCATTCTCTCTCGCCTTCTCCTCATATCCAATAGTTGTTGTTTTAAAGACCCGGCACGACCATCCCCCTCATATCCAACGGCCGCACGACGCTGAGGAACAATGCTCTCATTCGTGCAGGGCGTAAATCAGGCCACTTTGCTGGCCTCGAGCGTCCCGGCGCGCACACATGCTCGCACTAACACACTTCGCTCCACGCGGTTTGTCGTGCGTGCGGAGGAAGAGAAGAAGCCAGTTAGCGGTACGTCATCCCAAAGCCCAGTGGGCGGTCGACGTCTCCGGCGCCCGAGTGGGGAGAAGGAGCCCCACGGGAACGCGAGAGCGAGACGAGAAGGAGACAGAGAGAGAGAGAGAGAGAGAGAGAGAGAGAGAGAGAGAGAGAGAGAGAGACCGACTGACTGACCGACTGACTGACCGACTGACTGACTGACTCGCACGCTTACCGTTCTCTACCTAGGCTCTTCGCTGTTGGGAGGCGCGCCGTCCGGCACGTCCCTCCTGGGCGGCGCCCCGAGGCCCACGTCCCTGCCGAAGAAGGAGGGATCCGACTCCCCGTCTTCCGGATCCTCTGCATCCGCCCCGGCGCCTTCCAACGGATCGTCCCTGCTCGGCGCGAGCCCGCCCGCAGGCATGTCCTCGGCCACCTCGAGGCCCGCCGCCCCCGCCGCGTCCAAGATGAACATTATGGATGTCGAGCTCAAGAGCGGCGCCGGCGTCGACTACACCAAGCTCAGGGATCTCTTACAGGAGCAGAAGTGGCGAGAGGCCGAGGACGAGACCCGCGCCAAGCTCATCGAGGCGGCCGGCGAGGCGGCCAAGGAGCGCAACTGGGTGTACTGGTCGGAGGCGAAGGCAATCGCCGTGGAGGATATGGAGACGCTGGACGCGCTGTGGGCGGCTGCCAGCAACGGAAAGTTCGGATACAGGGCGCAGCGCCAGATGTGGATTCAGAACCGCAAGCAGTGGACGCGCTTCTTCAGGGCGATCGACTGGGTGCAGGGCGAGAACGACGTCTACCGCAAGTGGCCGCAGGAGTTCAAGTACGAGTCGACCGCGCCCAAGGGCCACCTGCCGCTGACCAACGCCCTCCGGGGAACCCGACTGTTCGAGGCCATCCTGGAGCACGAGGCGTTTGCGACGAAGAAGAAGTAGTAGTATTTATGGTGGTTGTGGTGGTCGTGGCGGTTTCATTGCATGTAAAACGAACACATCATCAGGAAAAAAACTCACTGTAGCCGACCCTTAGGCAGCGTCAGGGGTCGCCTGACACACACCTCAGGCTGCTGGTTGGACAAGGACGACGACGAGGGGAACCACTCCGATGTTTTCAATTCCGTAGCTAGCTTATAGCTGTTGATATTGCGGTCGTCCGAAGCTGGTGCGTACTTGAATTGGCCTGTTGTCGGTCGATGAAGGCTGTTGATGAAGAACATCAAGGTCCAATGATTCCGCGAGTCGTCCGCCTCCGGCCGTTGGACCTGGCATCAACCGCTGTCGTCGACGAATGCGTTACGGGTGCGGGGCCGGCGGCGATCGCCGGCCCCGTGCGGGGGGGGGGGGGGGGGGACGCGCGACATGTCCGATGAGCAAATTCATGAGCACGCGAGAACTGCCCCGTGCGGACTTCAATTCCCTGCCGAATGTCCGAAATCACGGACCGTTGTCGATGGCGTGGGATGCGCGGTTGCGATCATGCCGGTTCCGGTCTCCCGGGAGACCGATTCATCGTTCGTAGTTCCCACTCACCAATTCCTCGCTCGACGTCCCTGCAGACTAACTTTACATCAGTGGGACGATGGCCGACACGCAATCGCTGCGCCCGGGCTTTCCACGTACGTGCTCGGTCTCCGGGCGGTACAGCCATCCTGTCTGGTCTCACCTCCCCCTCGCTCACCCCCTCCCAGGTGGCCTACACGTGCTGCTCGTGGACGAGCAGTGCGCGTCGATAGAACAGCAGTTGAGGCAGCCCGATCTGGGCTACATCGCGACGTGCACGCACAACGCCATGGAGGCGCTGGAGCTGCTCCGGTATTCCAACGGCAAGTTTGCCAAGGCGGCGCATTATGACATTATCCTTGCGGACGCGCGGCTTGTCGCGATGGAAGACACGACGGGGAAGGCGTTCATCGACGCGTGTGAGGGCGTTCCCGTCGTTCTGATGGCCGAGCAGGGGAGCGCGAAGGACGTGATGCGTTCCGTCCAGCTCGGGGCGGTCGATTTTCTGGACAAGCCGTTGTCCACGCTCAAGTTGAAGAACATCTGGCAGCACTGTGTGCGGAAGATGATGAAGAGCAACTTGGGCAAGAACCTCTCCAATTTCGAGATCATGCGGCCGTGCTACTCGGAGCTGGGCGCGTCGACAGCGACGCACACGGCGCCGCTCCCGTCGAGCATGACGGCACCCATCGTGCCGGGTGCGAACACGGGGTATATCTGCACGGGCATTGCAGGGTACGCTGGAGTGTACGGCAGCGTGGGAAACCAGCTGAACATGCTCGGAGAGAACGCCGTGGCGGACAACAACGGGACGGCGGCCAACAGCAAGCAGGTCGCGTCACCGTCGACGCCATCGGGGAGCGACATCGAGGGCGCTGCGGGCGAAAGCACGAGCGCCGCGAGCAACCACGCAGGGGACCATACCAACGACCACGGCACCGGAACCGGCAACGGCAACGGCAATGACAGGTCTGACGACGGCGACATCAAGTCGAAGAAGAAGGTGGTCGTGAGGAGGAAGAAAAAGTTGAACGAGGTCGCGGAGACGCGCGCGTGGCCGGCCCTCGAGTCCGGCTGCACGTGGGGAACCCCGGTCGGTTCGGTGCTGCCGCCGCCCCTGGCGAGGTCGAAGAGCGACTCGTACGCCGCAGTCGCCCGTGCAGCGGCGGCACTGGCGGCGGGCGGGACCAACGCCAACGCCAACACCAATTCGGCGTCGGATGCGTCGGATCCGTCGATCCAGCGCTGCATGATCAGGACGCCGAGCCTCGCGTCTGGAGGAGATGCCAAGGTCGGGATGCAGTCGGGGCAATTTTTCAAGAATTCGGGGGGTGCCCCGCCGCTCGGGCTCAAGCTGAAGAAGTCGTCGTCTCTGTTGAACTTGATCAACGAGCGCCTCGGCTCTTGAGCGGATTTTGAAGCACGTGCGGGCTTGGCCGATCATTCTTCGGCCGGCGCCAGCCAACGAGCCAAAGAGCAAAGCATGACCCATCTAGTAGTAGTCACCCTTTACCACCAGCTTTCCGGGAGCAGCAGCAGTACGCGCGCTCTTTTGTTTCTTTCATCACGTAACGAATCTCTCCTGAATTCTCTTTATCATTATTCCTCGGCGGTCAAAACTGATTCCAGACAGGCCGGCGACGGCTCGCCCAAACCCATCAGCTGGAGCACCCCGCAGTCGTCATACACGTCGTACCGCACGCCGTCGTTGAACACGATTTCGGCGTGCCGCGCGTCTTCCGAGATGTACACGTCCGTTTTGGCCGACTCTGGAGCCAGCACCATCATGAACGGCACGGGAAACGGGTTGGGCGCGTCGAAGCCCCTCCTCTGCGCGTTGACCAGCAGGGGCAGGATGGCGTCCTTGTTCCGCTTGATCAGGTTGCACAGGCACAGCAGCTTGACCGCCTGCTCCTGGCTCCTTTCGATCCGGGACGTCAGCCTCCTCAGCATATCATCCCGCTTTGCAAACATCCGGGCCACGGCCGTCTCCCCCGTGACCAACCCGGTCCCCGCCCTGTTGAGCTCAGACGGCCACCCAATCCACTCGATCAGCTTGCTCCCCTTCTGCACGCACCCGATCGCCTCGAGCACGTTGAGCGCGTCGTACACCCGACGCCGGACGTTCTTCTCCTCCGCCTGCACCTCTGCCGTGTTCAGATCGGCCAGCAGCGTGTCGGCGAGGTCGCTGTACGTCGTCGTGCGAGACTTCTCGATGATCTCCGCCAGACGCAGCGTAAAGTGCTTCAGCCCCGCGTTGGACCCCGGCGCCACCGATCCGCCCTGTATGTATTTATCGCATTCGGAGTGAGGCGTGGTGGGTGGGAGACTGTTCACTACGCTGTCTTCGGTTCTTCTCCATCTTCTCGGTCTTCTTGAGAGACCAGACACGTCATCGGGACCAAATTTGTCCAAGCACGCACCGAGAGACCCGAAATCGCGCTGTCGTAGAGAGGCACCTTGGCCTCCAGGTCGAGCCGGTCCAGGAGCTGGCTCCGGAGCGCCTCGGGCAGCTTGAACCCCCGCTCGGCAGTCGCCAGCGCTGCCTCGACAGCCTCGTCACCGGTACGGATGTCCTCGTCGGTGAGCTTGGCGTCTTCCATCGCCTGCTGTGTCAGCGCCGAGGGAAGAGAGAGAGACTCCATTGGTGGTCTCTTCTTGAGATTTTTCGCTGATGGCGCGCGCCTGTTTTGTCGTCGCCAGGCGGTGGAATTGGTTGGGTTGGTTTCGTACCGTTATTTAGGTATATACCAACCTCGAGAGCAGGTCTGCTCGAGCCAAAGTGGACGGGATGGCACGATTGAGTTGCGTTTTTTCAGAAATCCGGGCCGGGCGAAAGGGGGCCCTCTTTCGCGGGTTCGCCCTCCAGCTGCCCCTCCGCCACATCACTCTTCTTCCGAACTCCCCGGAAACGACAGACTTGAGCTTCCATACAACCGTCCCGGAGACGCGCGAGCTTTGCAGACACGTTTTCTCCCTCGTTCTCGCCAACGAACCGGAATCGTTGGCCCGATTTTTCCGATGACCACCACCTATAGCTTCGAGCAGAAGTATGCGCCGCACAGGCTGGCCACGGAGACGTCGAAGCCATCGTCACAAGCGCCACCACGCGCGTTTGGGGCGGTCATAGACCAGAATGCGACGACGGTCGCGGGACCGACCGCACCACACGACGACTTTTTCAAGACGCCTGCGCCCCAGCGGGCCGGCGCGGGCGCGATCGCGGATGCGATGGCGGGTGACGGGAGGGACGACGGGAAGGACGACGAGAAGGACGACGGGAAGGATCCGGCGTCCAGCGGGAAGATGCTGGCCAAGAGGCTGAGTGAGGTGGCCAAGACGCTTGCGACGCCCGTGGAGCGCAAGCCCAGGGCCGGGGCCAGGCGATGTTCCGTTCTTCCGGGAGAGCTTGAGCTGCACACGTCGATCTTGGATCTGAACGGGTTCGACTCGCAGGGCGAGCGACGGAGGCACAGCATGTCGACGCCGCTAATTGTCAACGGTGGGGGAGGCAGGATGCGGGTGGGGGCGGCAGGGACGGCAGGGACGGCGACGGCAACGGGGGGTATGCAGCAGCTGCAGTGTCAGCGTGGCGCGGGCGAGGGGGCGGGTGCGGGTGCCGCCGCGGGCGTTGTGACGGCCACTGCTGCAGAGCTGGCGGAATTGGCAGAGCTGCGCTCGCAGCGGGATGAGATGATGAGCATCTTGGAGGGGTATCAGGGCACGGTACAGAAGCTTTCGGACGAGTACTCTGCCGATGCGTGCGCCTGGACGTCGGAGAACAGGCTGCTCAAGACGGAGGTGGAGCGGCTGCGGCGGGAGCGTCAGCAGATTCACGAGCAGTTCACGATGCTGTACGAGAACAAGTACGTACCGTTGAAGGAGCACGCCAAGAACCTGGAGCGGGCGGCGGCCGAGGCCGGGACGTCGCGGGCGAGAGAGTCCGCGGCCGAGGCGGCGGTCGAGGCGCTCCGGGTCGAGCTGCGGGCGAAGGAGGCGGCAGCAGAGGCGGCGGATGCGGCACTGCGGGCGGCGAAGGGGGAGTTTGAGCGGAAGTTTGAGGCGTGCGAGCTGGTGCTCCACGAGCGCGAGCAGCAGATATCCGAGATCAACGAGCGGTACAACAACCTGCAGCGCAAGCTGCGGGGTCTGATGGATGGATAATGGAGGTCTGATGAACATGGATGGTAACAAATGTATTTCGTGATGAATAAATTGGGGATAGTCGACGATCGTCAACAATCGTCGACAGGCGATGGCCGAATCCATCACAGCTCGTCGTGGTTGTCCAGGTCCTCGTCGTCGCCGCCCTGGGCCATCGCCTGGGCGATGATGGGCTGCACGGCGTCCTGGACCTCCTTCAGCTTCTCCTGGAACTCTTCGACCTCGGCGTCGTCGTTGGACTCCATCCAGCTGATTCCCTCGGCGATGGCGTCCTCGACGGTCTTCTTCTCCGAAGCTCCCAGCTTCTTGCCGAGCTTGTCGGCGACCTGGGTCTTGGTGGAGTAGAGGAAGGTCTCGAGGGAGTTCTTGGCGTCGACCTTGGCCTTGATGGCGCGATCCTGCTCGGCAAACAGCTCGGCGTCGGCGACCATCTTGTCGATGTCCTCCTGCGACAGGCGGCTCGAGTCGTTCTCGATGACGATCTCCTTCTTGTTGCCGGACGACTTCTCGACCGCCGCCACGGACAGGATGCCGTTGGCGTCAATCTCAAAGGTGACCTCGATCTGCGGCTGCCCGCGCGGCATCGGCGGGATGTCCGTCAGGTCGAACTGTCCGAGCTTGTGGTTGTCCTTGGTGAGCGCGCGCTCTCCCTCGTACACCTGGATGGAGACGACCGACTGCTGGTCGGCGTGCGTCGAGAACACCTGGGACTTCTTGGTCGGCACGACCGTGTTGCGGTTGATCAGCTTGGACATGACGCCACCGACCGTCTCGATTCCGAGGGACAGCGGGCAGACGTCGAGGAGCAGGATGTCCTTGACGTCGTCGCCGCCGTCGCCGCCGAGGATGCCTCCCTGGACAGCGGCGCCGTAGGCGACGGCCTCGTCCGGGTTGACGCCCTTGTTGGGCTCCTTGCCGTTAAAGTAGTCCTTGATGAGCTCCTGGACCTTGGGGATACGCGTGGACCCACCGACCAGGACAATCTCGTGGATGTCGTCCTTCTTCATGTTGGCGTCCTCCAAGGCGCGCTTGACGGGCATCAGGGTCTTCTTGAACAGATCGGCGTTGAGCTCCTCGAAACGGGCGCGGGTCAGCGGCTCGCTGAAATCCTCACCGTCGATGAGTGACTCGATCTCCACGCGGACCTGGTGCTGGGACGAGAGCGCCCTCTTGGCGCGCTCGGCCTCGCGCCTGAGCTTCTGCAGCGACTTGGCGTCCTTCGAGACGTCCTTGTTGTACTTCTTCTTGATGAGCTTGATGAAGTACTCCATGATACGCTGGTCAAAGTCGGATCCTCCCAGATGGGTGTCTCCAGCCGTGGAGACGACCTCGAAGACGCCAGAGTCGATCGTCAGGATGGAGACATCAAAGGTGCCGCCTCCGAGGTCGAACACCAGGATGTTCTGCTCCTTGTTCTTCTTGTCGAGGCCGTACGCGATGGCGGCGGCGGTCGGCTCATTGATGATCCTGAGGACGTTGAGTCCGGCGATGGTGCCGGCGTCCTTCGTGGCCTGGCGCTGGGCGTCGTTGAAGTAGGCGGGGACGGTGACGACGGCGTTCTTCACCTCCTTGCCCAGGAAGGCCTCGGCGGTCTCCTTCATCTTGCCGAGCACCATGGCGGACAGCTCCTCGGGGCTGAACGTCTTGTTGGCGCCGTTGACCTCGACCTCGATGTACGGCTTGCCCTTGTTGTCGACGATCCCGTACGAGACGAGGTCACGGTCGCGCTGGACCTCCTTATCGTTAAAGTTGCGACCTGGAGGAGGAGGGGGTGGGGCGGGTGGGGGAGGGGTGAGGGCGGGAGGGCGGGAGGGCGAGCGGGGCAGCGGGGGCGGCGGGGGCAGCGGGCGAGTTTGTGACGCGTACCGATCAGACGCTTCATCTCGTAAACGGTGCGCAGCGGGTTCGACGTGGCCTGGTTTTTGGCCGCGTCGCCGACGAGGCGCTCGTTGCCGTCCCGGAAAGCGACGTAGGATGGCGTGATGCGGGAACCCTGGTCGTTCCTGGCGAAGGAGGGAAGCGCGAGTGGGAGTGGGAGTGGGAGTGGGAGTGGGAGTGGGAGTGAGGGTCGGGGCGTGCGACCGCGAGGGGGCCGAGGTAAACACGTACGCCAGGATCTCCACCTTGCCATTGCGGTAGACTCCAACGCACGAGTACGTGGTGCCCCTGGCAAACGAGCGAAGCGCGTAGCGCGAGTGAGGGAGTCAGAAGGGGGGGCGCACGTCGGTCGAGATCAATGCGTACAGATCGATGCCGATCACTGCGGACGAAAGCGGAGAGCGAGTGAGCGAGTGGGGGCGAGCGAACGAGCGAACGAACGAACGAGCGAACGAGCGAACGAGCACGTACCAGGACCGGAGACGTCGTCCGCAGAAAGCGCGTTCGGGACGAAGAACAGGGCGAGCGCGACTATGGAGGGGAAGGGAACGTGAGCGTAACGTGAGCGTTTGGGGATCATCGATTCGTGTTTTGTAGTCTATCTCTGTCTCTATCTCTGTCTCTGTCTCTGTCTCTATCTCTGTCTCTGTCTCTATCTCTCCGAGATAGACGAGCCGCGCGCCGTCCCGCGAGCACGCGGACAGTCGTGATTCCATTCCAGAAGCCGAATCGAATCCAAGACGATCAGGCACGTACCGCACGCGAGCGTCAGCATCGACAGGATGGATGACAATGATCTCTTCCCCTTCATCGTGTCGATGAATCGATCAATTCCAGACAATGAATCTGACTGAATGAATGGAGTGGGGCCAGCGAGCAGCGTCCGAGTGGACACGTTCTTTTCAATCGCACGTCACGTGCTCGGTCACCGCGTGATCACCGAGTCACTGCGTGGTTTGATCACTGAGTCGTCACGAACGAACGAACGAAAAGATATTGATCCACTCAGTAGAGTGAATAGACCAGAGTAGATCCTCGTCCGAGAACTGGAATCGGAGGCGTTCAGGGCAGGTACCCGTCTCCGATTTTTCGATCAACGACCGACGACCGACGACCGACGACCGACGACCGACGACCGACGACCGACGACCGACGACCGACGACCGAGGAGGATGTTCAGGACCATCACCCTCCTCACCTCGTGGCTCTCGCTGTTGGTAGGTTTTGACCACGATCTTCCTATCGAACACCCGCACGGCTCGCACGCACATTCGCTCTTGACCGACGTGCGCTCGCCCCTTTGCTACGCTCGCTCTCACGCTCTCACGCTCTCACGCTCTCACGCTCTCACGCTCTCACGCTCTCACGCTCGCTCCCTCAGATCGGCGCTCTCGCCGACACGCACGTGTTTGAGGCGAACACCAATCGGCTCCTCGACATCCTCGTGCACTCCCTGTACAGCGATCGGGATGTCTTCTTGAGAGAGCTCATCTCCAACGCCGCCGACGCTCTGGACAAGCGCCGTTTCCTCTCCATCCAGTCCGACGAATCACAGGACGCCACGCCGTACGAGATCTCGATCGTCGTCGAGCCCGAAAACCGCCTCCTCCGCATCGCGGACACGGGCATCGGTATGAACGCAACCGCCATGAGGGAAAACCTCGGGACCATCGCCAAGTCGGGCACCGCCGCCTTCCTCGAGTCCCTGGCGGACAGCCCCAAGGGCAGCAACCAGCTGGATCTCATCGGCCAGTTCGGCGTCGGGTTCTACAGCGCGTTCCTGGTCTCCGACAACGTCTCCGTCGTCAGCAAGACGTCCGTCGACGCCACGCCGTACGTCTGGTCGTCATCCGGTACGGGCGAATACTCTATCGAGGAAGCCAGTTCGGAGCTCTCGGCCGACCTGACCCGGGGGACGGAGATCCGCATCCACGTCAACGATGGGCTCGACGAGTACCTGACCGACTCGAAGATCCAATCGATGGTCAAGACGTACTCGTCGTTCATCAACTTCCCCATCAAGCTCAACGACACCGTCCTGAACGAGGCCAAGGCCTTGTGGCTGCGGGATCCCAAGGAGGTGACCGAGGAGGAGCACGACGGCTTCTTCCAGGTGCTGACCCCGTTCCCGGGACCAAAGCCCATGGCGCACTCGCACTTCAGCGCCGAGGGCGACGTCGATTTCAAGGCCGTTCTGTACATTCCGTCGGTCGTGCCGCCCGACTTTTACGACATGTTCCAGACGGCCAAGGCGAACCTCAAGCTGTACGTGCGCCGGGTCTTCATCTCTGACACGCTCCAGGACATCGTGCCCAAGTGGCTCAGCTTCCTGGTCGGCGTGGTCGACTCGGACTCGCTGCCGCTCAACGTGTCGAGGGAGGTGCTCCAGGCGACCGAGGGCATCAAGGTGATCAAGCGCAAAGTGGTGCGCAAGGCCATCGACATGATCAAGCGGATCGCCGCCGACGAGGACCCGGAGAAGTACGGCACGTTCTGGAAGATGTACGGCAAGGCCATCAAGATGGGCATCATCGAGGATCAGCCCAACCAGAGGCGCCTGCTGCCGCTCCTTCGCTTCCAGACGTCGTACACAACCAAGACCGACGCCGACGGCAACCCCAACGCCACGACCCTGGACGACTACGTGTCAAGGATGAAGGAGGACCAGACGAGCATCTACTATCTGGTCGGCTCCAACGGGATCGACGAGCTCAAGAGGTCGCCGTTCGTGGAGATGCTCGACGCCCAGGGCTACGAGGTCATCTTCTTCGACGACCCGCTGGACGAGTACGTGACGGCCCATGTCACGGAGTACGAGGGAAAGACGCTCTCCAACGCGTCCAAGGACAACCTCCAGGACGTTGACAAGCCCAGCAAGAAGGCCTCCGCCTACTTCAAGGGCCTGGGCAAGTGGTGGAAGGAGCAGGTCGACGACCTGTCGTCCGTGCGAGTGTCGAGCCGCCTCGCCAGCGCGCCGTGCGTCGTCGTCTCGGGCAAGTACGGCTGGTCGGCCACCATGGAGAAGATCGCCAAGCTGCAGGCCCTTGCTGACCCGGGTCGCGCGGCGATGATGAAGAACCAGCGAATCCTCGAAATCAACCCGAGGCACCCGCTGATCCAGGAGATTCGCAGGCGCTGGGAAAACGACCCGGAGGACGCGGGCCTCGTCGCCAACTCCAAGCTCCTGTACGAGACGTGCCTCCTCAACTCGGGCTTCCTGCTCGAGGCGGACGAGGTTAGGAGCCACAACGAACGCATCCTCCAGCTCCTCGGCGCCGACCTCGCGCTCGGGGACGTCGGCGTGATGCGGGACGAACTCGAGTACCCCGACGTGGTGGAGCCGTCGAGCCAAGGCGAGGGTGATGATGATGGTACGCGTGGAAGTGGTAAGGCCGAGGAGAGCAAGGAGGAGAGCAAGGCCGACGACGACGACCACGACCACGACGAGCTGTGAATGGAGCCTATCATCAGTAGTAAGGAAGAAAGAATCGATCAAACAATCAGCCCTCATTTTTTTTACGAGGCGCCGCCCTGGTGCAGCACGATCTTCCACCCGTCGCCCTGCCGCTCAAACACGTTGGTAGCCACGATCCGGCCCTTGGAGTCCTCCGCGTCCACCACCTCGACCACCGTCACGTAGCCCATCGCGTCCGTCGCATACACCCGCACGTCCTCCAGCGCAATGTTCAACCGCCCCCCGCTCAGGATCATCTGCCAGCTCTTCAGGACGTCCTCCCGCCCGGCGATACACCCTGTCAACGGGTGAATGCACTGTACGTGCTCCCCCGTCCCCCACATCCGCGACATGGCCACGAAGTCCCCGCTCCGAAACGCACTATAAAACCGCTCGTTCGCCTCCTCCACCACCGCCCGCACGTCTTGCCGTTTCCGCACGAGGCTGTCCCGGAGAGACGCCGCCAGGTCGTACTCCTCTTCGTCAATCGCCATCTCGAGGGCCGCCTGGAGCTCTTTGATGGACGACATATCACCGTCGCCGGGTACGGCTGCCGCGGCTACTGCTACTGTTGTCCTCCTTCCTCGGATGGACGATGGGGGCAAGGGGCGGTGATGGCTACGGTGGGTGCTACTACGTGTGCTACTACACACGTCGCCCGCCTGGACAGCACGGCCAATGCGTGCGTGAGAGCAATGCATGAGTGCACACAACGAAGGGACGACCTCAATTTTTTTCCGCCAGACCCATTCTGGGTGACTCACTCACCATGACATCCGTACCGTACGATGCGGATATGTAACGATGCGGATACGACCACCAATGGCCAACACGATACGGTACCGACGACTCGTATGTTGTTGCTGCTCGTCTCACCCGAGCGAGACGCTTCTCAGCCTCAACTGCCTGGCCGACAAGCTTGCCAAGCCCTCGGTCTTTGGGCAGATCGAGCCTCGCTTCTTGGAGCGCGAGCATCGGTTCGCCGCGTTCTTGAACGAGATCAAACGACAGTCGCCGTCGCTGCTGCTTCTTCAGGAGGCGGCGATCGTCGACTACCCGCGCCTGTACGACTCGCTGGCGAGCGAGCTGGGTTTTGACGGCCTCCGGCAGTCGCGGACGACGCCGGTCCCGCTCGCCGCGTTCTGGAAGAAGGCGAGCTTCACATTGACGTGGTCGGAGGAGCGCAGCCGGGTGCTCATCTGCGAGTTCAAGCATCTCCCGTCGGCCACGGTGCTGTACGTGCTCAACGTCCATTTACAAGGCGCGCCCGACGGCACAACGTCGCTGACGCGCGTCAGTCAGCTGCACAAAGCGCTCCGACGCCTCGAACTGCGCCTCCAGCACACGAACGTGCGGCCCGAGCGCGCAAAGGTCCGTCCCTAGCTAGACCTCTGAGGCGCCCAGTCGCTCGCTCGCTCGCTCGCTCGGTCGCTCACTCGTTGACCACCACTACCACCAGGTATTTGTCGTCGGCGACTTCAACTCGAAGGAGGACGACGATCCTTGTCGGTTCATGCGGCAGCGGCGGCTAGACGCCAGCCATGAGGCGACGACGCACGCGCACGTCGACGAGCACGGCAACGTGATGGAGGTCATCGAGCACCCGTTTAACTTTTTCGAGGCGTACGAGTCGTTCGACCGGAGACCGGAATTCACCCACGTGCGAAACGGCGTCGGCACGAGGTAAGATTTCGACTCAGGGCACGCGCCCCGACTCCCACACTCTCTCACTCGCGCTACGACGCGGCGCGCTCGTTCGTCAGGGTCGACTTTTTGTGGAGTCAGGGCGTCGACGTGGAGCGTGTTCTCGACGTCCTGTCCGACGGGGAGACATGGTCGTCCGAGCGGGCGGGGGGGTGGCCGAGCGAGGCGCGGTGCTCGGATCATGGTGCCCTCGGCTGCACGTTTCGTTTATTCTGACGTGTTAAATGGATAAAATAGATCTCGTAGTTCGGTCAGGATTTCGATCTGCGACGTTGCGGCGGAAGCGCGACCCAGCCGGCTGGACCTCGCCGGCTTTGCGACCGCGACCGCAAGCGCCACCTCAAACCAGTAAAAAACTCAGACACTCGAAAGCTGGAAAGCTTAGAGCTCCTCGTGCTTCTCCTCGTCGGCCGGGGCAGCGCCGGCCTTGAGGCCGGTCTTCTCCTCGACAAAGGCGACGAGCGCGTCGAGGTCGCGGCCTCCAGAGTAGGGAACGGCGACACCGTCCTTTCCGAAGTAAACGATGGTCGGGAATCCCTTGACCTCGACCGAGGCGACCTCGTTCTCGGTTCCGTCCATGCGGGCAATGTTGATGGAGCTGCGATCGTCCTTGAACATGGCGGCCATCTTCTTCCACGTGGGAGCAAGCGCCTTGCAGTGACCGCACCACGGGGCACCGATGTAGACGAGAGTGTGGGTCTTGGAGTCTCCGGTGATCTCGTCGAAGTTCTTTCCGACCAGAGTGCGGATTCCGTCCTCGTCATACGGCTCGGCCGGGACGTCCGCGCTCTTCAGCTTGAGCTCGGCCTCGCCCTTGACGACGGCATCCGCGAACTCCTTGAGGGTATCGGCGGAGATCTTCTTGCCCTCCGGGAACATGTACTTCTTTCCGGCAGAGGCCAGGAATCCGGCAACCTGCGGGTTCTTTGACTCCTTGTCAAAGCCGAAGAACTCCATGACGGGGGCGGACTCCTCGTCGTCGAACTTGGCCAGGACGGTGACGACCTTTCCACCGTTGGCGGAGGCAGCCTCCTTGATGGCCTTGACGACGTCAGTGTCGCTGCCGATATCGGCGGCTCCGATGATGATCTGGTGGTCGACGCCCGATCCGAAGATGCGACTGCTCGACTCCTTGTTGAAGGTCAGGTAGGCCGGGAGCTTGAACTTGGCCAGGAAGGCCTCGACGGCATCCGGGTCCTCCGGGGCAGTGAAGGCATCGACAGACTCGGCACCGTGGAGCTTGAAGTTCCTGGTCATGGTGATCTGGTTGACCTTGTCCATGCCGACAGACTTGGCAGTGTCGGCAGAGGTGATGACGAAGAACGCAACGTCCTCCGTCTTCTGCGCGACGGACATGAAGGCGTCGTAGGACTTGCCAGACTCCTCGGCGACGTAAAGGTAGGCGGCGACCTCCTCGGCCTTGGCCTTCTCGACGCCGTCGGCGGTCGAGAGGACGGTGGCGGGGGGGCCCGTCTTCTTCTTGATCCAGCTGACGATGGCGTCAGTCGTGCGTCCGCCGCTGTAGTCGGCGGCGAACTTGCCGTCGATGAACCACTTCAGCGTCGGGAAGCCCTTGATGTCGTGGGCGGTGGCGATTTCCTTCTCGACGGTGGCGTCGATCTGGAGGGGAACGAACGAGCGCGAAGGGGTCGAGTGAGCGAGTGAGCGAGTGAGCGAGCGAAGAGCGAGGTCTTTACCCACCTTGGCGAGGATCAGGCCACCCTCGACATTGATATCCTTGAGGGCGGTCGCCGCCTCGGCGTACGGTCCCTTCAAGGACTTGCAGTGGCCGCACCACGGCGCGTAAAACTCCACTGCGGAGGGTGGGGTTGGTGAGTGCGTGAGTAGGGAGGCGAGCGGCGCGAGGCCTGATCTTGGCGGCCAAACAGTCGGCCTGATCAGCCGGTATCCACGGCGTGATCCACGACCGCCGCGTCCGATAGATCAACTTTGTCATGATCGTCAGAAAATGATCGTTTCTTCGCAGTCAGCGTACGTACCGAGCGCGAATTTCGCGGACGACAAAACCTCGGTAGAGTTCGCGTCGCCGATCACCACTGTATACGGAACGAAGCGAAGCGGAGTGAGCGTGATTCGCGCGTTGAGTCATCAAATTGAGAACGTGCGCGAGCGCGCGAGCGAGCGAGCGTCCGCGCCGCTGATATGAGTCCGAATCGATCCAATCAGGCATTTTCTCTCAACACCTACCGACGTCCTTCTCGTCGATCGCGTCTTCAGAGCGCACGACGGCGACGAGAGCGAGGCACAAGGCCACAAGGAGGGCGTAGAACTTCATGACTCAGGACTCAGTGAATCTTCAATTCAGTCTGAGCACGCCGAGGCCAGCGACGATTTCTGGCCAAAAAGGCTCCCACATTTTTTCCGTCCCACCCTGTCCTCCACTGTCTCAAGGACACAGGCGCAATCTCTCGTGGCCGGCAACGAGGGTCGTCGTGCGTGCGGTAGCTTCGAGGCATCGTCAACTTCGATTTTGGAAGAAATTGCGTCCTCGTCATGACGCTTCCGCGCGCCAACGCCGCCGCGCGCGGCCGTCCTACTACTACTACCCGTCGGGGCAATGGACAGACTACGAATGCCGTTCAAAGACAGCGCTGGTGGCGCCCAGCGACGACCACCACGGACGGGCCATCGACGTCCAGAAAACGGCCTGACCTCGTCGAGCTCGGCGACGGCATGGCCTGCCCTCCCCCCGTCGTCCCCGACACCGGCCGGACGGATGCCCACATCCACACGTCGTCCTCGCACGCCCCCTCGAATCCCAACTCCCAGTCGTTCGACGAGGAGGGCGCCGACGACATGTTCACGGCGGCCATGACCGAAGCGGCCGCTGCCGCCACCGCGTCGCCCCCCCGAGCGAAGAACCGGGGTCCGACGCTGATTACTAGAAACGACCGGCCCCGTCAGCTCCAACGAGACATGGCGCAGCAGATCCCGACGGCGCACGAGGCGCTCGAGCTGCTCCGGGAGCGGCTGTCGTCGGGGTCCATGCCGTCGCAGCGACAGGACCCGTTCAAGTTGGGGCTGGTGGTCGAGGGTGGCGGCATGCGAGGGTGCGTGAGCGGGGGAGCGCTGCAGGCCATCGGGGACCTGGGCTTGAAGAACGCGTTTGACGCCGTGTACGGGTCGTCCGCGGGGGCCATCAACGGCACCTACTTTTTGAGCGGACAACGGCACGGCGTCGACATCTACCACAAGCACATCGCCAGCACCGAGTTCATCGACCTGAAGAGGCTGCTGTCGTCCAAGCCGGGCACGCCCGCGGCCCTCAACCTGGAGTTTCTGCTGGGCGAGGTGATGGAGCGCGTGCTGCCGCTCGACGTGGACGCCGTGCTCGAGAGCCCGATCCCCCTCAAGGTGATCGCGTCGTCGCTTGACTCGCTGTCTCCTGTTCTCCTGGAGAACTTCGAAAGCAAGCACGACCTGATCGAGTCGCTCCGTGCGTCGGCGTGCGTCCCCAAGGTGGCCGGCACGCCGGTCTTCCACCGGGACCACCGCCTCGTTGACGCCGCCGTCTTCGAGGCGGTTCCCTTCCGGAGCGCGATCGCTGACGGGTGCACGCACGCCATCGTCCTGTGCACCAGGCCGCTGTCGAAGAAGCGGAGCAGGTTCGGCAAGGTGCTCGAGGCCACCATCAAGCGCGCCGTGCTCAACCCGGACTACATGCAGGACGCCTGGGCGGCCAGCGTCGAGTACCTGACGATGAACGGACTCTCCCACGACGAGATGCTCATGCGGGCGCTGGAAAAGGACGCGCACGAGCGCTATTCGTGGTTCGCCGGCGCACACGTGCTGCCGCTGTATCCAGACCCGCGCTCGTCCACGTTCTCGCCCCTGTGCACCGACGTCGAGACCTTGCGCACGGGCGTGGCAGAGGGCCGCCGAATGGTGACCAACCTGGTCAAGCTGGCCAAACTGCCCGTCGAGAGCGCCAACGGGTCCAACATCTCGACGTTCATGCGTCGTCGCGAGCAGCCGGCGAGGAAGGTGGAGGAGTAGGAAGAGGAAGAGGAAGAGGAAGGGACAAACGAACATACATTTTGATGACCGAGAGAGGAGGAGCGAACGAACCACCGAGCGATTGGGCGGTTGATGCTCCCGCAGGCAGGCGCTCACCCAATGAATTTTGTAATGTTTTCAAACAGGATCCTGTTTCCGGAAGATGAAGAAGATGAAGAAGAATCATTGGGAAAGAATGGTGCGATGTGTTTTCGTGTTAGTTGCGTGCATTTGCGGAGGTCGGTATCGATCTCGGCTACCGTTCGTCGTCGCGGCTCAGCTCCTGCCAGTCCTCCGGGAGCTCGTCCAGCCAGCACCGGGGCTCGATGCCCGTCATCTTGTGCACCGCACGCTCCAGAGACCGGAAGAACCCGTTGTCCGCGCCGTCCTGGTCCAAGATCGGGTTCCAGAGGCCGCTCACAATACAATAATTCCCATCAAAGGGCGCCTTGTGGTGGGCGCCGTGGTCCCGCCGGCTGATGAGGAGCCCCGACTCCTGCATGGCGTCCACGATTGCGGGAAGCTCGCTCTTCTTCATGTGACTCCAGGCGTGGAACTGCTGGCTCATGCACACCAGAAACAGGAACATCGACAGCGAGGCGACCATGATGTCGCCGGGGTGCAGCAGCGACGCGAGGAACAGGACGGCCGCCGGCACGCGCGCCGGGCCGAAGACCTTGTGCACGTTGTTGCAGAACTCACGCTCGGTGATGGTCCACGGGCGCTGGTGGTGGCCCTGGAAGGCGGCAATCTGCCCGCCAAACACGGGCGTCTTGCCAGAACCGTAGTTGTCCACGCCCCAGTGGTAGACGCCGCTGCCGAGGTCGCTGAGGACCCAGGCGAGCACGACGCCGACGGTCAGACCGATGTAGTCGCCGAATCCCGACAGATGGGACACGCCGCAGGCGAACGCGCCGAGCATCAGTCCCGTGGCCGTGGCGACGATGACCCGCTGGTCGGGGGTGCTCTTCAGTTCGTCTTCCGACTCGAGGATTACGCGGCCGGCCGCGGAGGAGGGTGGTGTCGTGACCTCTCGCTCCTCCTCCGTGTACATCGCGCGTACTCGGACTTTGAGGGCCGGCGTGGCGGAGAGAGCGCGGCGAGGATTCAGCACCGAATTGACCGGAAATTTTCCCCGCGCGAGTCCACACGGTGCGGCTCTGCCCACGGTGGTATACATGATGGTACCGTGAATGAAATGTGTGTACTGCGAAGAATCAAATCGATCGATCGAAAGAATCAAATCGAGGGTGTTTTTGGAGAATGTTCTTGTCTCAGACAGACGGTCTGTCCACGAACTTCCCTCAGAGAGATCTCATTCTAGAATGTGCGGCGCCCTGTCACAAACATTCCACGCAACGTCGCCTGCGATGGCGGTGCGCCACGCACGGAGACGGAGACCCGCGCGCGCACGTCCTCCAAGCGCCCAGCAGTCCCCATCAACACAGCTCGCCAAGCCTGCCTGGACCGGAGACGACAGCCTGCCCTCCAAGCTCGTAAACATGCTCATCACCTCGCCGCTGTTCCCGCTGCTCAAGATCGGCGCCCGGCAACAGATGCAAATGACGGCAGAGAAGAACGAGATTCCGTGGAGGAAGACGGTCTCGCGCCTCGAGGCCGAGCAGGCGCGGCTCGAGGAGCTGTACGACCGAGCCCGGGATCCGACCGTGGAATACCCGGAGTACTACACCCTGCCTTTTCACGCGTACGACGCGGGCAACCTGAATTGGCTCGCGGCGTACGAGGTGGAACCGGCGACTTACAGCATGGCGATGCGAGTTGGTGATTGACCTTGACCGCCGTGCGCTCGCTCTTCGCGCGCCCTGACTCTCACTCGCGCTACGCGCTACGCTCGTTCGCCAGGTCTGGCCGGACGAGGAGGGTCTCACGCCGCCCTTGGCGCAGCAGCGGCTGCGCTCGAGCGCATACGAGCAGCTGAAGGCCTACCTTGGCGACGAGAGCGTCGAGAACGTTCTGGACGTCGGCTGCTCGACCGGCGTGAGCACGAGGTACCTGGCGCGGGCGTTCCCTGACGCGCGGGTCCTCGGGCTCGATCTCTCGCCGCACTTTCTGAGCGTGGCGCTCTTGCGGCAGGAACAGGACGCGGCGTCGAGGCCGATCTTCGAGGAGGCGCTGCCGGTGCAGGACAAGATCGAGTACGTCCACGCCAACTTTGAGCAATCGGGCCTTCCCGACGCCTCGTTCGACCTCATCATGATGCAGTTCATCTTGCACGAGCTGCCAGCCGAGCCGACGATCGCGATGGCGAAGGAGGCGATGCGACTGCTGCGGCCAGGCGGCGTCGTTGCGCTGGTCGACAACGATCCCGAGAGCAAGGTGATCCAATCGTTGCCGCCCGCAATATTTTCCCTGATGAAGAGCACCGAGCCGCACAGCGACGTGTACTATGCGTTCAACCAGGAGGCGAATTTGGAGGCGGTGGGCTTCTCGGAAGTGGTCAAGTCGGCCATTGACCCGCGGCACAGGCTCATCCTCGCGAGGCGGCCCATGACCTCAAACATCAACAATACCCTTAAACCTTGAACTTTAAACGAATACTTTGGCAATGATGTTGGTCGCCACGACGATATTGCAAGGGAGGATAAAGGCGGCCGCGCAGTACAAGACGAGCAGCAGCTGCGACATGAGTCGGGGCGAGACGCCGTGGTACACGGCGAGACTGAGGAGGATCACGGCCGGGGGCGTGGATGCGGCCACTACCGCTGTGAGCAGCATGAGCGGATCGCTCGTCGTTCCCGTCGCACGGTCGACGAGCCACATGAGGGCGAGGAACATGGCCGACGACGCCCACGGCATGACGACGAGCTGCAACGGCACGAGTTTGGCAAAGAACGCGACGGACAGACGGGACGGCTGATGGGCACCGTGGTCGTGGTCGTGGTCCTGGTCGTGGTCGCGGGCGCGGTCGTGCCGGCACTCGACGTCCTCTTCCCTGCCGACATTCACGATCGCGCTCGCGTTCGAATTCGTGTTGTACAGCGTCGACCCCAGGAGTGGCACTGTCGCGCCCACCGACGCTCGGGCGAGGAGGCTGGCGGCTTCCGACACAAAGCTCGTCTCGACCAGCGTTTTGAGCGGCCGACTCATCGACACCATCGCACCCACAATGGCTGTGAACGCGGGCGGCGGGATCGAAACTATCCGTTGCCGCAACCAGCTCAACCAGCCCATCCAGTCACCGTCGACGCCCTCGACGACGACGCCGTTCGACGTGGCCTTGTCGTCGGCCGACGCAAACAGCCGCTGGACGATGCTGAACTGGACCAGGGAGGTCGTAGACACATTGATCGCCACGTACGAGTTGGCTCGAGCGACGCAGACATCGACAGATTCGGAATGAGACACGAAATAGCTCATCCGGCAGCAGCTGGGCATCACGACGAGCGGTAGGTTGCCGATGTTTCGGAAGGCGAGGCACACAGAGAGTACCGTGTATAGGGTCGAGTCCAGGGGATGGCCCGTGTCAAGGCGCCCGACGAGCGCCTTGCCAGTCGCCAAGCCCAACGCCACCGACGATAGAATACTCACGATCTAGTGCGTGGCGCGAGCGATAGTGAGAGTAAGCGAGAGCGTAAGAGTTAGAGTGACAGTGAGGGTAAGAGACAGCGAGCATAGGCACGTCGGTCGAGGTCAGATCACACCAGCGGCCATGCCGCAGAGGTGACGCCCTCCGCGGTGGCGACGCTCACGAAGGTCAACGCGGGAAGAAACAGCCTTTCGAACGATGCGCGTAGCGCGAGTGAGAGTCAGGGCGTGCTGGCGCGTCGAGGAGCTCACTCACCAGTAGTTTATGGTCGCGAGTGCCTTGGTGTTGTCTGCGTCGAGGACGCCGATTTTTGCAGCCCCGTAGCCCGCGAGAGAGAGAGCACCGATCGACAAGACGGGCTCCGCAGCAGCCTCCCAAGGGCTGCTCATGGGACTTCGGTCCCTCTCGCTCGCGTTGAGGTCAAATGCACGTCAGTGCGGGCGCTGTTCAGCGCCACGCTGCCCGAGACGGTCGAGCAGCTGGCCAGGTCGGTGCTGCGCGACCCGCTCCGCGTCACGGTCGGAGAGCGGAACGTTTCGGCGACGTCGGTGGAGCAGAAGCTGCTGTTCGTGGATGGGGAGGACGGCAAGTTGCTGGGGGTGCGCCAGCTGCTCAGAAACCGTACGTACGAGAGAGAAGAAAACGAGTGACGACGCGGCCCGGGCCGGGTACTCTTTAAAAACCCGACAATGCTCGCGATTGCGACACGCTCTCGTTCGTTCGTTCGTCGCATGGCCACGAGCACACATACCCTTGCCGATACAGCGAAAGCCCTCATCCCAGGGAGCTACCTGATCGACGGCGAATGGGCGGCAACGCCCTTCGACGGCGACGCGGCAAGTCCACGTCCAACGGCTAGCAGAACGTACACCGTCGAGAACCCGGCCACCGCCGCCGCCATCACCGCCCTGGCGTCGTGCGGCGCCGATGAGACGAACCGAGCCATCCAAGCTGCCGCCGCGGCGTTCAAGCCCTGGTCGACGCGGCCCGCGAAGGACCGCGCGGCCGTCCTGATGCGGTGGTACGACGAGTGCGTCAAGCATCGAGACGAGATCACCAAAATCATGACCCTCGAATGCGGCAAGCCGCTGGCCGAAGCGCGGAACGAGTTCGACAGCGGCGTCGAGTCGCTTCGGTTCTTCGCCGGCGAGGCGTCGAGGGTGGGCGGGGACTTTATCCCCGGGGACGATTCTCGTGATTTCCTCGTCATGAAACAGCCCCTGGGTACGACTTTTTTGAATCAACTTTTCGTTCTCACCCGGTCATCCACCCTCACTCACCCACTCGCCCATCCACTCGCCCACCCACTCGCCCACCCTCGCCAGGAGTCGTCGGCGCCATCAGCCCGTGGAACTTCCCGTTCTCGATGCCCACGCGCAAGGTGGCACCGGCCCTCGCGGCGGGATGCACGGTCGTCTTGAAGCCAAGCGAGCTGACGCCGCTGACGGCGCTGGCCCTCGCGCACCTCGGCGAGCGCGCGGGCATTCCCAAGGGGGTCCTGAACGTGGTGTCAGGGGACGCGGAGGCGATCGGCAGCGCAATGACCTCGTCCAACACCGTCCGTAAGATCTCGTTCACCGGGTCGACGCGCGTGGGAAAGCTCCTGTACGCGGCCTCGGCCGATACGATGAAGCACATTTCGCTCGAGCTGGGGGGCAACGCGCCGTACATCGTCTTTGAGGACGCCGACGTGCGGCGCGCGGCCAGGGACGTCGTCATATCCTCGCACAGGAATGCCGGCCAGACCTGCATCTGCACCAACAGGGTGTTTGTGCACGAGCGCGTCCACGACGAGTTTGTCGCCGCGCTGGTCGAGCAGGTGGGGACGCCGCGGCTGGGCGACGGCATGGAGCCCGGCGTGACTCACGGGCCGGTCATCACGCGACAGGCAGTCGATCAGATGGAGCTCAAGGTCGCCGATGCCGTGGAAGGGGGGGCCAGAGTGCTGACGGGCGGCAAGCGCGCCGACGACCCGGCCGGGGGCCTGCGTGGTGGGTTCTTCTTCGAGCCCACGGTCCTCGTCGACGCCACGAAGGACATGAACGTCTTCAAGGCCGAGATATTCGGCCCGATCACGCCCGTGTTCAAGTTCTCATCCGAGGAGGAGGTGATCGACCTCGCCAACAGCAGCGAGCTAGGCCTCGCCGCCTACTTTTACACGGAAAACGTCAAGCGGTCGTGGCGCGTGGCCAAGGCGCTCGAGTACGGCATGATCGGCGTGAACCAAGTGGCCATCACCAGCGAGGTGGCGCCGTTCGGCGGCTGGAAACACAGCGGACTGGGCAGGGAGCATTCCAAGTACGGGATCGAAGAGTATCTGGAGAAGAAGACGGTCTGCATCGGGCTCCGCTAAAAGGTTGTCATTTTCAACGTTACGTTCAAATGTTGTTCACTCAGACGACGTCGCCGAGGCTCCTCCCCTTGGTCTCGGGGACCTCCTTGTCGACGTACGCGACGGCCAGGCCGCAGACGAGGGCGAAAAAGCCGTAGACACCAGCCACGCCCACGGCGCCCACGGCCGGCAGGAACAACTGCCCGATGGCAAAGTTGCACACCCAGTGCGTGGTCATCGCCATCGCCATGGCCGTGCCACGGACGCGGTCGCCCACCAGCTCGGGTGTCAGGAGCCCGGGGACCGGCCCGGCGCCCACCGCAAAGCACAACACATATGCGAGCGTTCCGACGAACGAAAGGATACCGGAGATGGACGCGGCAGCGGGCACGGCCAGACCCAGCGACATGGTCAACATGCAGGCGCCCATCCCCGCGAACGACAGCTTGAGCAGGTCCTTCCTGCCCGTCTTCTCGATCACGGACGCCGCGCCGACCGTTCCCAGGACATTGATCAGTCCGACGGCCGCAGACGCGAGCGCGCCAGACTGGATGCCGGCAGACTTGAACACGGCCGAGGAAAAGTAGACGATGGCGTTGATGCCCGAGAATTGCTGGATCAAAAACAGGACCATGCCGATGCGGGCACCCTTGGACGCAAAGCCCTCATCCCAGGAAACCTTCTGTCCGGCGTCGCCGTCGGTCGGCGACACGGGGCTCTCGGGGCAGGCCGTCATGCCGAGGCCGAGGACCGCGGCCGGGATTGCCGCCAGGAACATCATCGTTCTCCAGGACGTCGCGGGAATCAGCACGTTGACCATGAGTGCAGCCAGAATACCGACACAGATCATCAACTGGTTGACGCTCCCGAGCGTCCCGCGGAGATGCGTGGGCGAGATCTCCGAGATGTACAGCGGCACGAGCGCAGAGCTGAGGCCGATGCCCAGACCGACGACCATGCGCCCGAAGACCAACATCGACGCGCTGCTCGCCAGGGCGCAAATGACGGCCCCGGCCAGCAGCGGGACGCAGTCGACGAGGAACGCCTTCTTCCTGCCCACAGAGTCGGCGAGCCCCGAGCCGCCGAGGCTCCCGGCTGCCGCGCCCGCCAGGCAGCTCGACACGACGAGGCCCTGGAGGAACGGGTTGCTGTCGAATCCCAAGTCGAGCGCAATCTGACCCAGGGGCCCGTTGAGGATTCCCAAGTGATACCCGAACGCAAACGCGCCGCACGAGGCGACGGCGACGGCGAAAAGGACCTCGGTCGGGACCTTGTCGCCCTCGGACGTCGCGGCGACAAAGCCGGACGAGACGCTGACGACGTTCATCGGTGTCCGACGCGCAAAGCCCGTCATATGTACCGGGGCGACGACGGTGGCCACCGGGTCGCGAGTGGTCTCGGGAGAGAGAGGAAACGAAACTTGACCGAACTTGAGCGCGCGTCTCCCGTGCGAGTTTGAGCACAGGGAAGTCACGGTTCGTGTGCCTGGACTCGTGTTGTACGTCCTTGTTACACCCGACGCCGCGAACATGCTGGTGGTGAGCTGAAAGGAAAGGAAAAAGATCTGCGAACAACGCGAGCGATTTTTCAGAAGCCGTCGTCGTCGCCGCTTCCATCGTCGTCGTCGTCGTCGCCGCCGCTTCCATCGTCATCGCCTCCTCCCTTGGAATCCCAGTCCCGCATGCGCACGCTTTCGTCGTTGATGCCCACGAACCCGTCCCGCAGCACGTCCCATCCGGCCGCCCTCTCCCCGTCAACCCCGTCGTCGTCCCCGGCCCGCTGGCCACCCGCAGCCTTCGCCTCGCGCTCCTGCCGTTCTCTGACCTGCCGTATTCCCGCCAAAAAGCCCGCCTTCCCGAGTTTGGCAGCCTTGGCCTTGTTCCCACTCGTCTCCTCGCTCCGGATCCGCTTCTGCGCCGTGGAAATGGCATTGAACAGCTGGACCACGCCCTTCGTCGCCGTCTTTAGCAGCCGCTTCTCCAAAGTATCCCGCTGCGGATCGATACCCTTCTTGCTCGGCAGATAGTGCCCGCGCTTTTTCATCTCGTCACGAAGCTTTTTCGCCGCCTTGGACGCCTCGAGCTCGAGCTTCTCCTCCTCTTTCCGCCGATGGACGCTCTTGCTACCGGCCAGAATCGGGGCTTTGGACGAACCATCCACGTTCCCTATCAGCCGATTGAACGCCCGCGAGAAGCTGTCCACCTTGCCGCCCTCCAGGAACCCCTTGGCGTTGTGCGGCTGCCTCTCGTCGTCGTCTTTTTCGTCGTCCGACGAGGAGGCGATGGCATCGTCGTCGTCGTCCTCGTCTTCGTCATCATCGCTCTCTTCGTCGCCCTTCTCCTCCTCCTCCTCCTCCTCCTCCTCCTCGCGACCCTCCGCGGCGCGTTTTCTCCGCGGCGACCGCTTCTGTTCGGGTGCACCTGCTCCATCCTCTTCCTCCGCCTCCTCGTCACCGCTCCCGACGACAGGTTCGTCGTCTGTGAATTCGTCTGCGAGTGGGAGTCGTAGTGAAAAGCACGGACCGCGTGAGTCAGCGTGGAGCGAAATGGGCAGTGGCCTTTGCTGACATGCTATGCTTGCATGAGCCGTTCCCAGGCAACAACCAGGTGGGTGCCACCCCACCCGGGCGCGAGACCCCTACCTACGTACCTGAGACGTCGCCATGGTTGGCGAGCAACCGCTCTATCGCAGCATCCATCGCGCGCGAGAGGGGAACTTAAAATCTGAAAAAACCTTGGCCAGACTGATAGCCGAACACACACATCCCACCACGAACTCATGCTCAAGGCACGAGTACTCCAGCGGCGCACATCATTGGCGCGGAATACCGGAGCCCGCACGTTGTCGTCGTCGTCGACGAAAACGATGGCCACTGGCAACAGGACTGCCAGTGTCAAGCGCGCGACTAAGGAGACTAAGATAGACCTGACCATCAACATCGATGGCACGGGCAAGTGCCACTCGAAGAGCCAGATCCCCTTTCTGGACCACATGATGGACCAGCTCGCGAGTTCGTCGTTGGCCGCCTCTCGTCGTCTCACCCACTCACCCACTCACCCACTCACCCGCTTCCTCACCCGCTTCCTCACCCGCTCATTCATTCATCGCCAGGTCACGGGCTGTTTGATGTCCACTTGGAGGCAGAGGGCGATACGTGGATCGACGACCACCACACGAACGAGGACATTGCGTTGGCGCTCGGCACGGCGCTGTCCCAGGCGCTGGGAGACAGGAAGGGCATCAATCGGTTTGGGTGCTTCTCGGCACCGCTCGACGAGGCGCTCGTCGAGGTCGTTCTCGACCTGTCCGGGAGGCCGCACCTGTCGTGCTCGCTGGACCTGCCGACGGAGCGGATCGGGACGTACGAGACGCAGCTGGTGGAGCACTTTTTCCAGTCGATGGTCAACACGTCCGGCATGACCCTGCACATTCGTCAGCTCGACGGGAAGAATTCGCACCACATTGTCGAGGCGACGTTCAAGGCCTTTGCGAGGGCCCTTCGGATCGCGTGCGAGGTCGACGAGCGCCGCGCCGGAACGATCGCCAGCTCCAAGGGGGTGCTGACCCAGCAGTAGTTGGTTCAAACGTAATACATACAAACGTAAAAAAATCCAACACATCTCTCTCATCTCTCTCGTACGCACGCCACCCGTGCGGACGTACGCGAGCAGTCAGCAGTCCTCTGGAAATCTCTTCAAATTCAAACCAAAGGATGGACCTCTTAACCCGGATAAACCAGCAAAACAAGGACCACGGCGGGTACGGAGACGAGGATGCGTTTCTGTTAGATCCGCAGAACCAGAGCTCGTTCGTGGTCATCAACAAGGGCGCCCGACGGAAGAATGCCAGATCGGCCAACGCCGAGCCCGATCAGGCCGACGCCAAGGAGCGCAAGTTCAAGCAGCTGTGCTTCTCGTCGTCGTCGCCGTCGCAGATGGAACTGACGTCGACCGTGTTTGATCGCATCGTCGGTGCGATGGACGAGCGGTGGTTCCAGACGATGAAGAGCGAGGAGGGGGACCTGTCCCAGGGCCTGTTGGAGCTGGCGCACCGCTCGGCGAGGACGTCATATGCGAACGCGTATGGGGGGCTCATACAGACGGGTTTGATGTTCGGGAGTCATCACGCCATCTTTCATGACCTGAAGCATTTCCTCGAGTCTAACGGGTGCAGGGTGGCGCTGCTGTCGCCAAGTGCGTTTGTGGGCAAGACGGTGTCGTACACGCTGGAGAAGATTGCCGGGCAGCTGTCCAAGGACAGTCTGGTAGCGTCTGGAGGGGTGTCGTCGGACGATCTGGTCGCGTGGTACCGGGCCAACGTCAAGGGCAAGAAGGAGCCGCTGGTGTTTATCGTCGAGTCGGTCGAGACAACGCAGTCCGACATGCTGCAGGATCTGGTGCACGTGTTGCACGAGTGCTGTCCTCGGATGCCGCATCTCCTCCTGTTGGGACTCCGGACGACCACGGAGACGCTGGCCGACGCCATGCCGCACAGTACGATTTGCCTCGACGGCTCGCGCTCTGCTGTTTGCTGTTTGCTGACTGTTCGCTCGCTCGCCAGGTATGATTGACCGGTATCTGTGCTGCTACAAGTTCGAGACGACTCCCGTCCTGGGGTATCTGGAACGGTTCGCCGAGACCGTCATGTTCACCGAGTGGCCGGGCGCGCTCGTCGACTTTGCGGCGTTCGGCGAGCTCTTGGACCTGTTCCACTGCTACGAGTTTTCGGTCGGCGCCATTTTCCGGGGCATTCGCCTGGCGCTGGTCGACTTTCTGGTGCATCACCCGCATATCGGGCTGGTGGAGAGCTCGTTCGGGGCCGGTCGCGAGGTCCGGGCGCACTTTGAGTCGCTGGACGCGGACGAGGCGCGGGGCGTCCTCAAGCACCTCGGAATGGCGCCGACCAAGAAGAGCGTGAACCCCCGGGCGGTGCTATATGCCGAGTACGAGAAGTTCCGTCGTGCCTGGGAGGCGTGGCGACTTGCGGCCAGCCTGCTGACGCACGCGGGGTCGCTCACCGACTCGTTCAAGAAAAAAGAGTTTTTCGAGATGCTGGGCAAGTACCTGCACCTGGGCGACTCGTCGTGGGTCGAGGTTCTGCTCCACAAGCTCAACAGGGAGGTCGAGGGGCTCGGGAGGGACAAGCTGGAGACCCTGCACGCCAAGATGCAGCTCATGTACACCAACCACTTTGAGCGGAGCGAGTGGCGGTCGCCGGCGGCGGCAGTGCTGTTTGAGCAGCTGAGCGAGGCGCTCGTGCGGCGCGGCGTCCACTCGAGCGACGACGAGGGCAGCTCTGACTCGGAGAGCGACGACGACGACAGCGATTTCGACGACGACGTCGGATTCGGAGGAGCCGGCCCGTCGCGCGCCGCGGGGACCGGAACCCTCGGGGCCGTCCACACCAACACGAACACGAACACAAACAACATGAACAATGCGACGAAATATCACGGCAAGGACAGCAGAAAGTCTGCCATCATGTCGTCCGTCAAGAGCGCCGGCGGCCTGCGGACCGAGATGGTGCGGCGGCAGAAGAGCGTGCGGAAATCCTCGTACGCGTCCAAGTGGATGGCCATCCTGTGCGTCTACCTGCTCGACGTGCTCAAGACGTCGCCGTTCGACTTCCCGGCATCCAAGCTCTTCACGTTCGACCTGAGCAAGGTCAAAGACATGCTCGTGGCGTCCACCCGGCACGGCATCCAGGACTGCCTCAAGCACCCAAAGAGGTACTACAGGGACGTCACGAGGAGCGCGCCGAGCAGCAGCAAGTCGGCAAGACGCGCGAGCAACGGCGCGGCGGACGACGCGATCGGCATCGACGCATCGGACGAGGACACGTGCATCGCCTTTTCGCTGTTCGACCAGGACGGGTCGTGCTCCAACCTGGTGGACTGGTACACGTCGTTCGAGGACGTGGTCAGCAAGGAGCCCCGCGGGCGGAAGAGCCAAGAGCAGATCCGCATAGAGCGCTTCGGACGCTTCTCGCAGAGCCTGCAGGACCTAGCGTTCATCGGGATGATCAGCGGGTCGCGAAAGCGGGCTGGGGACCACGCCCAGCGCAACGTCTTCGCGCCGGACCTCTGAGGACGAGAAAGAATCGCTTGGCAGGTTTGAATTAGAATTAAAATCGGTCATTGTGGGTCGTCGTACCGTCGTATCGTCGTATCGTATCGCGGGTGTGTCGAATTCATTCGTTCTTCAGACGAGTTCCAGCATCGCCTGTTCCGCCTGGGTGCGCCACTTGATGCAAAGCATGCGCGACGCCTCCGCCACCCGCTTCACCGGGGAGCGCGCCGACAGCGAAGCCACGGTGTTCACGATGCCGCTCTGTGCCAGCTCGTCCAGTGACGGGCGGACGTGCTCGAGTTTGTGGAGCACGCTTTCGACGACAGTGAAGGACGTCGCCGGATCGTCGAGGACGGCCGTCCAGCTCGCGGGGATCATCGCGGGGATGGGCGAGCTGTCCTCGGACTCGGCGTCGGCCGAGGACGGCGGCGAGCCGGCGAGCGGGGTGAACAGCTCGGGCTTCTCGGGGCTGTTGACCTCCGACCAGCACCCGATGTTGTGCAACAGTTCGTTCGTGATGGAAAACGTCGTATCAATGTTGCAGACTTGCGTGGCCACGGCGGGCGCCACGGCGGGGGCCGTGCCGGTAGCCTGGAGGGGGCAGTCGGGCGTCTGATGGGTGCTCAGGCCGCACGCGCCGCAGTTCACTAGCATGAACTCGATGGTCTCCATATCGGGCTCCTCGGAGGGCCTCAGGGACGGTATTGGTGACACGCGGAAGCTCCTCGGCCTGTTCTCATCGTCCGTGGGGATCATCGTCGTCGTCAGGCCTGCATCGTCGCCAGGCGGGGCGGGCGGCGCCAAGGCGGGCGGGAGGGCCGGCAGGGCCAGCGACAGGTCCAGCGGCCGGATCGGCAGCAGGTCGGACGGCGAAGGCACGTCCACCAGGTTTGCCAGACAAGGTGACGGAATGCTCAGCGGGGAAAAAAGCAGGCCCGACGCCTCGGTGGTGGACGCGTCCTGCGCGTCCTCCTCCTCGAGCTCGTCGAGCTCGTTGTAGACCTCGTTGTCTTCACTATCGTTGCCGTCGCCGTCGTCGTCATCGTAGTCCTCGTCCTGGCTGGAAAGCTCAGTCACCTCCGTCTCCTGGGATTTTCTCCTTCTCTGCTGAGAGAACTTCCTCGGAACGGCGGCCTTCCCAGCCTTCCGACTGCGCACCATCCGCTGCGGGCGAGGTGTTTTGGCGGGGGGCGGGGGCAGTCCGGCGAAGGCGTGGGCTTCCTCGCTGCTGATGTCGGGAGGAGGGACGAGGTCCTTCCGGGCCCTTGGGTATATCTGGATGTTCGCGACGCTGAAGTGGGTGAGGATCCACGCCAACACCTGGGGCCGGCTGGTGCAATGCAGGTCAGGCACGCTGTCGGGCAGGCCCGGCGCCTTCTTATACGTAAAGTGGCCGGACTTTCGTCTGTCGTAGCCCACGCTCACCATGAGCGGCTTGGTTTTCGTGGTTTTGTGCAGCCAGTAGAACGTGAACCGCACGTCCTTGGTGACCGTCTTGGAGACCGAGTACCCGGCATACTGGGTTGACGCGGCGTCCGTGGTGGCCGCCCCGATCGTCGCCTTCGCCTTGAGAGTCTGGAGCGACTTCCGCCGGACCAGAACTCGCCCCTGGCCGTTCTCCTCGGCGGCCGGCGCTGCAATGTCCTCGGGCCCGTCCTGCGCTTGCGGCGTTTTCTGGTGGTGCTGGACGGACTTCTGGCGCTTGACAGGCTGCTGCATCCGGTCGGCGTCGGCGTCCTCATCTTCGTCTTCGTCCCCCTTATTGTCCGCTGCTTTCCCCTCAACGTCTTCGAGTTCAAACGCCTCCCGCTCCGAGGCAACGGCGCTCGCAGATTTGGTCGTCGTGATGGCGGCCGCGCCCCGGTTATTGGCCCCTGTGAGCTCGTTGAATGTGTCCCACATAGCAGTGGTGATATCAGACGACAGCATCCGCTTCCGGTACGCCTGTCCGCACCTGTTGCACAGGCAGGCGCGCACACCACTGGCGACCAGCTCGGCCGAGACCTTTGCATCGACGTCGACAACCTCCGTCAACGGCCAGCCCATCCGGAAGATATATCTGGCGAGCGATACGAGCGAGCGGGTGGAGGGGGGTACGTGAGTGGGCGGGTGAGCGGTTGGGCCGGAGACAGGCGGGCGACGTACGTCTGTTCCTTCTCCACAGAGCAGATGCGGCAGATCGCCGCGTGGCCACGGTTACCCCTGTACAGTTGGGTGGAGTATGCTTTGTGGGGAGGCAACGTGGCCGTATGCAACATGTCCACGGCCACGGGCATCGACGACGGTGAGGGGTTTGCGCTTCCCATGACGCCCGTGATTCCGCTGGAACCTCCACGGATGGAATCTGTCGTTCCGTTCGGTTGCAGCCGCGTTCTACGCTCTGTTATTCAATTTCTGCGTATGGGTTTTGGGCTGAGGAGCACGTGAAGGACGGGTGGGGGGTGGGGGGCCGAGAGCACCCGTCTGTCTCCCTTGGAACGATCGTTCCTCGCGAGGCTCAAGCTTGGGTCGCCTGGGACATGAAACAAGTTTCGCCGTTTCTGTTGCTCGCTCGCGACAGAGAGAGCGTCATATTCCTCGTCTATCTGTAGCCGCGTGTAGACTTTCCACGTTGGAGCCATCGCTGCGGGATTCGCTTCGAGAAATCCGACCCCCCTCGAAAGGCTTGACGAATTCGTCTCTGGAGCCCAGCTCGCCGCCGCAATGAGGCCGAACGATCATATGCGGGTACAGAAGGAGATCAAGAACATCCTCAAGGACACGGCGAGCGGGGTCACGGTAGAGCTGAAGAGCGAGAGCAGCATCAAATACATGATCGGGAGTCTGACTGGCCCCAGGGACTCGCCGTACGAGGGCGGCCTCTTTTACGTAGACATCGAGCTCGACGACCAGTACCCGTTTGCGCCGCCCAAAATGAAATTCAGTGCGTGATCGTTTTCGCCAGCGTCCTCCGACCGTGCACACGCGCCACCCACGACGCACGACGCTCGACGCTCACGACCACCAATCCCACCCCAACGACGACAGTCACGAAAGTCTGGCACCCCAACATCAGCAGCGCGAGCGGCGCCATCTGCCTCGACGTGCTCAAAGACCAGTGGAGCCCTGCGCTGACGATCAAGACGGCGCTGCTCAGCCTGCAGGCACTCCTGAGCACGCCCGAGCCCAACGACCCTCAAGACGCCGTGGTCGCCAAGCAGTACCTGACGGACAAGTCGGACTTTGACCGGACAGCCAAGCAGTGGACGGAGCTCTACGCGCACCAGGACCAGGCGGTGGGCATGAAGCAGAAGGTGAAGAAGTTCATCGATATGGGCTTTGACGAAGCGCGGGTGCTCGACGTGCTCAGTGCGGCCGGCGGCGACGAGGCTAAAGCCATGGAAGAGCTGCTGAAGTGAAGACTGACGGATGAACGCGTTGTCTTCAGCTCGTTCGTTACAGAGGGCGCATATCAAAGATCGCCTCTCATGCGGCCGCACAGTGGATGGGTAATGTTTGTGTCAAACGTTCGACGTCCTCGGGCTCGTATACGACGACGACGTAGAGGGAGCACGAGGGGCACCTGGCGATGTCCTCCCCGTTGGCGAGCTCGTCCAAGGTGATGGCGAACAAATCGCCGCACGGGCACTGGTACGTGAGGGCCTTGAGCTCGTCGTTCCAGTCCATCTCGTCGATGTCGACCTCGTCGTGGAACGTCATGCCGTTGGTGTATATATGCTTGGCTAGTAAGGCCAGTGTGGGTTCTCTCTCCGTCTCGCGTCGCTTCTACTTCGCTCGCCCGCTCGCTCTCCGTCCCCGGCGCCGAGACTCTCTCTGTGCTCTTCTTGACGACTCGAGCGGGACGTCAGTCAGAGCGCTTGCCAACCTTGTCGTGGCGTTCGCTAGCGAAGAGCGCGAAGAATTTCATTCATTTCTTCTCGACGGTATCGGAGCAGAGAGAGAGAGAGAGGCGTACCGCAGTCGGATTCAGAGCATGTCCCGCGAGGGGGTGGGCAACGATCCGGTGGTGGTAGCCGGAGGCGAGGACGAGGCGGGGCAACTTCAAAATCCCAAGAAGACAGCGCCTGCCTCCGCACGCTGGAAGGCCGCATTGCTTCGCGCGCTGGAGCTTGCGGTCCGGCATGCGTCGCTGATTTCGATGCTACTGTACCTGACCGGCTCGCTGGGCGGTCTGCTGGCGCTGACGAGCGCGGGTCGACCGGGCGGGGTGGACGAAAAGGCGTTCACTCTCGGGGTGGTCATGCCGCAGCTGGGCGCGACCAAGACGGCCGACGTGATGCGCTTGTACCATCTTCAAAAAGATGCGCCGACGACGGGCAGCATGCTCGGGGACGTCCGGGCGATGTGGAACGAGTGCGAGGCGCACTGGCACCGCTCGGAGGGGCGGCGACACGGGCTAGCCTGGTATGAGATAGCCAGCGACCCGGATGGCGCCCGAAGAGCCACTGCGAATGTGACGCAAGATGACGCGCAAAATTATACCGGCCGGTACGACGTCGTGTACGATGTGGTCGAAGCGACGCGGGCAGACGGCACAGAGAGTGTGCTGTTGGTCGTCCCTTTGGGCGACGAGGGGATGGGGACGGGGGTGAGGACGGGTATGGGGGTGGCCGTGGGCCACGGTCTCGCGTGGTACCTCCAGGAGCAAGAGTGGCTCGCGAAGAATGCCGTCGTCACCTACGTCGACGTCTCCAAGTCGAGTGTCGAGACGGCGGTGGCGGCGCTTCTGGAGAGGGATGTGGACAGGCGGATCGGGCACATCGGCCAGGCGGTCGTCCTCGATCTCCGCGTCGCGGGCGAAGGCGAAGGCGAGGGCGACAGCAGCGGCGACAACGCCAGGAACGAGGGCCGGTCGAGTGTGTCGATCAAGGTCCACGGATGGAACGGGCGGCTGCCCAACCTGGACCTGTTTGTCTTGGCGAGGAAGCTCGCGGAGTCGTACGTCACGGCGGGGCCGGAAGTCACGGTCCATGGCGCATCAACGCTCGCGGACTCGACATGGAACAAGGGCCTAGCGTTGGCTCGGTTCGTGTCTCACCACGGCTTTGGGCTGGCAGACGGCGGGCACGGCGCGCTGCTGGATCGGGGCATCGACGCCCTCACCGTCGAGCTGTCCTTCCCGACGACCAACGCAAATCTGAAAGGCGTGCTGCAGATGGCGGACGCGCTCGTGAGGGAGCTGAACAATCTCCACGAGCGCCTGCACCACGCGACCGGCCTCTACGCCCTGGCGGGGGCGGGCGTCGTCATTGACATCGGCATGTACACGGTGTGTCCGGCGATGTTGGCGGTGGCGTGCGCGCTCAAGGCGTACCAGCTGTCGTGCTCAAAGGGCGGCGAGGACGCCGTGTACGTGACGTGGAACCAAGCCGTGCGTTGGGTCGTCGGCCTGTTGTGCGCCGCGGCCGCGCTGTACGCCAACGGACACATCATGGCGGCGAGTCGACTCAAATCGTCGACATTATTATCTACGTCGTCGACCGTGTCGCCGTCGTTGTCGTCGTTGTTGCCATCACCAGACGTCCTCGCGACGTGCGCGGTGGCATTTTGTCGCATCGCGCTTTTCGGGGTCGTCATGTCGGAGTTGTTCATCGTGCGAGGCGTTTTGAAGCATGAAGAGGCCCGTAACGTACGCTGGGACGCTTTCGCGGCGTGGGCGCTGTGCGGCGTCTCGGTTTTCCTCATCCTCTACCGGTGGAGCCTCGCTTGGATGCTCCTGACCGCCTTCCTCCCCGTGATCGTCACGAGGCCGAACTAGCGCCTCCTAATTAATGAATTACAACCCTAATTGAACGTAATTGAACCTAATTACCTCCTCTCGATCACCCAGTCCTCGGAACACGACGTCCAGTCGACGATGCCCTCCCCGCCGAACCACAGCGCCGTCTCCCTTTCGCCATTCTCCGGAGAATCAGAGGCGTGGATGACGTTCCTCCCGACGCAGACGGCAAAGTCTCCCCTGATGGTGCCCGGCTCGGACTCGAGCGGGTTGGTGGCGCCGACAATCTTCCTGATCGACTTGACGATGCCCTCCTCGCCTTCCCAAACCATGGAAACGACTGGACCGCTGACGATGTAGTTGACAAGGTCCGGGAAGAACGGCTTGGATGCCAGGTCCTTGTAGTGCTCCTTGGCGACCTCCTCCGGGGTCTGGTACAGCTTCATCGCCTTGAGCTGGAATCCCTTCTGCTCGAAGCGGGTGATGATCTCACCGACCAGTCCGCGCTGGACGCCGTCCGGCTTGATCATCACGTACGAGATCTCGGCGCGAGCGGCGGAGGCACAGTTGGTCCTCTGCCTGGTGGTCGTCGACTTGAGCGACGCCGTCCTGGCCCGGACGGGGCGCATGGCGAGCGACGAGGCGATCATTGTGTGCGTGGATTATGTGAATATGATATGAAGATCGCTGAATTGCAATGCGCGTCGAATTCGCGGCCGATGGCGGACGCAGCGATTCAGTCAACGGGCAAAACCAGACCACACACGATCGCCCACTTCGATTCAATTCGTCGTTTCCCTTCAATCGGTCGTCAGGGTACACGCAGACATCACGATGATGATCACACACACGGCGATCGCCGGCAGCAGGTGCTCCGCCTCCTCTTTGACGAGGAGGAGCGTCAAGGCCTCGGCCCAAAACGCCTCGAAGGTCAAGGCCACCACGCAGCTTGCCGCCTCCTCCCTGGCCGGGCTCCTCCTGATCGCCCAGCCTGCCTTCGCCTTGTACCCGGGAGCCGGCCCGAGCGGCGATCGTTGGGACGGCGAGTCCTCGGCACTCGGCTCGTGCAAGCTCGGAGAGGCCGGCGACGAATGTCGCTCCGCCGAGCTGGCGAAGGACAAGCTCCTGTCCTACGGACAGGTCACAAACTCTGGAAAGATCAGCGGCAGCGCGACCGGCGTGCCCGTGTCTAACCTCGACTCCAAGTACGCCAAGGAGACCGTGGCGCTGTCGAAGACCCTCGTGACGTACATGAACCTGGACCCGAACGACGACAGCATCGACAGGCAGGGCATTGTCAAGCAGGTGAAGAAGGAGAGCCTCGACTGGGTCAGCCGCTACGCCCGCGGTGGATCTGCGCGGGCCAAGTCCGCTCGCACGCTGTACGTCGTCGTCGACGCCGTCCAGGGACACGTCGCGACCAACGGGTTCACGCCGTTCCCCCGCAACAAGGCCGCAAAGCTGACCGAGGAGGTCAACGCCGCGCTCGGGTTCCTCGAGCAGGGACGGTAGTGGTGGTGGTGGTGGTGGTGGTGGTTGGGTTGTCGAATGCATGTAATATGATACTACGTTAAGTCGGGCTCGTGAACGCGCACCGAGGACGACGACGAGGACCGGCAGGTACACCAGAGCCTCTCTCCACCCGCCACACCTCCCATTCTTGGCCATCATTGGGCTTGCATCGAACTCGCGTTGCGACTGTCAGGGACAGTGTCCAGTCAACCCGGACCGGCTGTATCAGTTTGTCGTCGGCATTGGCGTCGTGAAGTCCCACGTCTTGGCACGCACGACGATCTGATAGAGAGCCGACTCAACGTTACGCGTCACTCCCTATTTCGCACCCGCAACTCCGGATCGGCGACGTGACATTCGACGCTCACCGGACATCCTCAGGCGACGCGCCCGCAGTGAGCGACGCGGAGACGGAATTTTTGGAGAGCAACGATCTCTGAAAACAAGCCGAAATCTGGCAGGGTGGATCGTCAGTCGACTTCTCCTCCTGACGAAGCCTCACTTGCACTATATACAACGCCATGGTACGTCGCGCGCGTGATCTCGGCCGCAGAAACCGGCGAATCAAACCGAACCGATTCGCTCGCAGTTTCCCACGTTTCGCTCACTCGCGGTTTTGCGTTCCGCACCACCACGACAGCTGACCAAGTTTGAGACGAAGTCCAGCCGCGTCAAGGGGCTCGACTTTCACCCCAAGAGGCCGTGGGTGCTCGCCTCTCTGCACAATGGCGTGATCCAGGTACGTACCGGCAGGCGGTTGCGCCGTGTCGACTGTCGCTCGTCGATTGTCGCTCGAAGCTCATACGCACGCGTCTCACCCTTCGCACCGCCGTCACCTCGAAAGCAATGGGACTACAAGATGGGCACGCTGCTCGATCGGTACGACGAGCACGAGGGGCCCGTGCGCGGCGTCCACTGGCACCCGACGCAGCCGATCTTCGTGTCGGGTGGTGACGACTACAAGATCAAGGTGTGGGACGTGAAGCAGAAGCGGTGCCTGTTCACGTTGCTGGGTCACCTCGACTACATTCGCTCGGTGCAGTTCCATCCCACCCTCCCGTGGATCGTCAGCGCGTCTGACGACCAGACGGTCAGGATCTGGAACTGGCAGAGCCGCCAGTGCATCGCGGTGCTGACCGGACACAACCACTACGTGATGAACGCGCGCTTCCATCCGTCGGATGACCTCGTCGTGAGTGCCTCGCTCGACCAGACCGTCCGCGTGTGGGACGTCAGCGCCCTGCGCAAGAAGAGCATCCAGCCGGGGAGCCAACCGATGGACGAGCTGTCGATGCGCGCCGCCCAGGCCAACGCCGAGCTCTTCGGCTCGGGCGACGTCGCCGTGAAGTACATCCTGGAGGGACACGACCGCGGCGTCAACTGGGCGAGCTTCCACCCGACACTGCCGCTCATCGCTTCGTGTGCCGACGACCGCCAGATCAAGCTGTGGCGCATGAACGAAACCAAGGCTTGGGAGGTCGATACGCTGCGTGGGCACGTGAACAACGTCTCGTGCGTCCTGTTCCACCCGAAGGCCGACCTGATCGTGTCCAACTCGGAAGACAAGTCGCTCCGCGTCTGGGACATGAGCAAGCGCGTCGGCGTCCAGACCTTCCGCCGCGAGCACGACAGGTTCTGGATCCTCGCAGCCCACCCCAACATCAACCTGCTCGCGGCCGGCCACGACTCCGGAATGGTCGTCTTCAAGCTGGAGAGGGAGCGGCCCGCCTTTGCGTGCCACGGCACCACGCTGTACTACGTCAAGGACCGCTACATCCGCTCGTACGACTTTGCCACGGGACGTGACGCGCCACTGACGGCCCTGCGTCGCAACCCGTCGGCCCTCTACAACCAGGGTGCGCGCTCCATCTCGTACAACCCGGCGGAGAACTCGGCGCTCGTCCAGTCGGACGCCGAGAACGGCACGTGGGAGCTCTACCCGCTCCCCAAGGATGGCTCGTCCGTGCGCGACGTCGGCGACGTCAAGCGCGGCGACGGAAACAGCACCATCTTTATCGCCAGGAATAGGTTCGCGTCGCTCGACAAGTCGAGCAACACAATCGTCGTGCGCGACCTCAGGGGCGACGTCACCAAGAAGGTGCCGTCGCCCTTCCCCGGCACCGAGGCCATCTTCTACGCCGGCACCGGCATGGTTCTGGTCCAAGCCGAGGACAAGGTGGGGCTGTTCGACGTGCAGCAGCGCAGCGTCGTCGCCGAGATGACGGCGCCCATGGTCAAGTACGCGGTGTGGTCGGGCGACATGGAGCGCGTCGCCCTGCTTGCCAAGCACTCGGTCATCATCGCCGACAAGAAGCTCAACGACGCCGTCACGATCCACGAGACGATTCGCATCAAGAGCGCGAGCTGGGACGACGCCGGCGTCCTGATCTACACGACCCTCAACCACATCAAGTACTGCCTGCCAACGGGCGACTGCGGCGTCGTCAGGACGCTCGAGTCCCCGGTATACCTGACGCGCGTCCACAACGACGTCGTCTACTGCCTGGACAGGGAGGCGAAGCCGAGGGCCGTGCAGATCAACACCGCCGAGTACAAGTTCAAGCTGGCGCTCGCCGAGAAGAAGTACGACGTGGTCATCAGCATGATCCGCGCCGGCAAGCTGTGCGGCGAGGCCATCATCGCGTTCTTGCAGGAGAAGGGCTACCCGGAGGTGGCCCTGCACTTCGTCAAGGACCAGAGGATGCGCTTCAACCTGGCCATCGAGTGCGGGAACATCGAGGTCGCCCTCGAGAGCGCCCAGGCCCTGGACACGCGCGCCATGTGGCAGCGCCTCGGCGTCGAGGCCCTGCGCCAGGGCAACCACCAGATTGTGGAGTATGCCTACCAGAAGACCAAGGACTACGAGAAGCTGTCGTTCCTGTATGCCATCACGGGCAACACGGAGAAGCTCGCCAAGATGGGCAAGATTGCTGGCGTCCGTGGCGACATGGCCTCGGCCTTCCACAACGCGCTGTTCCTCGGCGACGCCAAGGAGCGCGTCCGAATCCTCAGGGAAGGCGGTCAGCCCACCCTCGCGTACATCACCGCGTGCACCAACGGCCTCGCCGAGGAGGCGGCCGAGCTCGAGGCGGAGATCGGCGTGGAGAACCTGCCGTCCCTGCCGGATCCCAAGTCGGTCAAGCCGCTGCGCACCCCGACGCCCATCTCCAGCGACGCCAACTGGCCGCTCCTGACCGTGTCCAAGGGATTCTTCGAGACGCTCGCCACCAAGGACGCGGAGAAGGCCAAGCTGAGCTCGGTGGCGCAGGCCGCCGCCGAGGACGTCGACCTGTCGGCCGTCGGCGACGCCTGGGGCGACGATGACGACGTGCTCAACCTCGGCGGGGACGGCGCAGGGGGCGCGGGTGGCTGGGGCGACGGCGACGGGGACGACATGGACCTCGGCGCGGCCGCCGCCGGCTCTGACGACGGCTGGGACATGGAGGACCTCGACCTGCCGCCTGAGGCGCTCGCGGCCGCCGACGCGCCCGCGTTCGACGCCGAGGAGTTCGTGGCGCCGACCGCCGGGCCAACCATGGCCAACCAGTGGGCCACCAATTGCCACCTTCCTGCCGAGCAGGTTGCAGCCGGCGCTTTCGACACGGCCATGCGCCTGCTCCAGCGCCAGGCGGGCATCTCGCGCTTCGAGCCGCTCAAGAAGCACTTCATGGACGTGTTCAGGGCGAGCCAAGCCGCCCACCCGGCCATGTCTGGCCTCCCGTCGGTGACGGTGCCGCTCAACAGGGGCTGGGATCCGGAGGCCGAGTCGCAGAACCTGTGTGCGCCGGCCTTGCCTCTCACGTTGCCCATGCAGGAAGAGCGGTTGGTCAAGGCCTACAGGCTGGTGACCGAGGGCAAGTTTGCAGACGCGCTGCTGGCGTTTGACGAGATCCTGCACTCGATCCCGCTGCTCGTGGTCGACTCGAGGAAGGAGGCCGACGAGGTCAAGGAGCTCCTTTCCATCGCGAGGGACTATAACATTGCCCTGAGGGTCGAGCTCAAGCGCAGGGAGGTTAAGGACCAGGCGGCCAAGGCGGCCGAGCTCGCGGCCTACTTCACGCACTGCAACCTCCAGCGGTACGGGTATTGTTTTCGTTTTCGTCGTTGTCGCATCCACCTCCGCATCCACCTCCGTCTCACTCACTCACTCCCACGCTCGCCTCTGCTCGACAGGGTGCATCTGGCTCTGAGCCTGCGCAGCGCAATGACCACCTTCTTCAAGCTGAAGAACTTCAACACGTGTGCCACCTTCTGCAGGAGGCTGTTGGAGCTGCAGCCGGACGAGAAGATGGTCACTCAGGCCCGCCAGGTCCTGGCCGCCTGCGAAAAGAACCCGGTGGACGAGGTGCAGCTCGACTACGACCCGAGGAATCCCTTTGACATTTGCTCCGTCACCTTCTCGCCCATCTACAAGGGCACCGCGTTCGCTGAGGATCCCTACACCAAGGCCAAGTTCAAGCCCGAGTGCCAGGGAATGCTCTCGCCCGTGGGCGACGTGGCGAAGATCGGCGACGAGGCCTCGGGGCTCGTCAGCTGCAAGGCCCAGCTCAAGTAGGGCGACGGGGATGGGAATGGGGATTAGATCAGATCACGATGAAGAACAGTATCCTTTGCACGTAACTATAGTTATCTAGCTAGATAATTACTGTCGCCGGCGGCCCGACGTCGACGTCGACGACAGGTGCTCGTAGAGGGCGCTTCGATATGTTGTGGGAGCGCATGCTGGTGTGAGACGTGTGCGACGCTTGCGTCGTGTCGGCGGTCACGTACCTTGCAAACGCCATGCAGTTATTCGAGTACAACGAGATGGTTGGCGTGGCGGACGAGTGGTAGTATTCATTCTGGAACTCCCTCCCCAACTCGGCGAGCGACGACGGGTCGACGTCGGAGATGATGCAGGACTTGGCGAGGTGCGCGTCTGCCAGACCGGTGCTAGAGAGCCTGGTGTGCACGAGCGAGTGAGCGGGTCAGCGCGAGGAAGGGTTCGTCGATCGCGTCGATCGTACGTACGGTTTGCATCGTGCATTCGCGTCGACGGTTTTACCGGCCAGCATCGCCGCCAAGACTCGCGGGTCCGTGGCGTTACGCGGGATCACATCGAGCACGTATCGGTTCGTCGTCCCGTTCAAATCGCTGACGACGACCGAGTGGTGGAGTCGACTGAGTGGGAATAGGTGCGGGGCGCCGATGAGTTTGCTGTGAAAGAGGCTGAGCTTGCTCATGGTCCCGGGTTCTCTGGCTACAGAGACTGAGAGCTGAGCGAGAGACGATGCCGAGACGAGAACGGCGCGCCCGTCATTTTTTTTTCAAGTCGCGTCTGTGCCCCTCGTCGCGAGGACGACATCCGAGACCCAGACAGCGGGCAGATAGACAGATAGACAGAAAGGGAGACCCACGACTGCCGCGAGGCACCGAGCCAAGCGGAATCGGGACGATTGAGCCGAATCAGAAGCGGTCGCAGCTTGCACAGAGAGAGAGGATGAGCGGAGGCACGTTTGAACTCGCCCCTTCCCCCCCCCCTCCCTCCCGCTCGACCGCTCACTCGGAGCAACGCGTTCTCACTCACACACGCAGGCGGCAACCCGTGGGCGTGGCTGACGGCGACGAGGATGGACGCGCCTGACCGGCGGTTCAAGAAGGCCGGCTGGTCGCGGCAAAAGCCGCCCAAGAAGAGCATGCCGTTGCAGCAGATCCTGCCCTCCATTTATGGCCTGCGGACGGACGACGATGTCGAGGAGTTCCTGTTCAAACATCGGAGCGGGTTCTCCCTGATCAACTACGGGTCGTCGTGGTGCACGCACTGCCACGAGATGTTCCCTCACATGATCAAGCTGTCCGAGATGTTCCCCAGCATTGCGTATGCGGTCGGGCAGCTGGACTACCTTTCAGACTCGATGACCAAAGACATCGAGTACTCGCCGACCTTCTCGGTCTACTCGAAGGGCAACAAGAAAGTCGACCAGTTCCACGGGAACGACAAGCAGCGGCTGGCCGACCGCGTCTGGCTGTGGAGCGGCGAGGAGTGACAGAGGGGGGGGGGCGTTTGGGTCGTCTTTAACAGGCAACAACAACCACAGCAACAACCACAGCAGCGACAACGATCCGTCCAGGTCATCAGCCATTGGCGTGTCATCAGCCTTTCTTGATCGGCGTGCTCTTCCGTCCCTCGAAACCGGCCCGGTTCCCCGCGCCCGCGAGCTTCTTCTCGCGCCGCTGGATCTTCTTGTCCCGCTTGGCGTCGATCCGCGACTGCAGGTTGGCCTTCCGCTTCTGCTGCTTTTGGTCCTTCTGCTCCTTGACCTTTTCTATGCGATCGGCCCAGGCTTTCTGCTTCTTCTCTGCGCTCTTCACGTCCTTCTTGATCGACTTGCGCAGCAGCTTGGGGTCGTCCAGGATCTTCTCGCCATGGGCCCTCGCCAGAGCCGCCTTCCAAGCCTTGGCCTTCTCCTCGGCCTTGGTCAGCACCCGGCCCTGGTCCTTCTCGACCTGCTCCAAGAGGCTCTGCTTGGACGGCTTGACCTTTTTCTTCTTGCCGTGCTGGGGCCCGTCGCCCCCGCCAAACTCCAGCTTGCCGAACGAAAAGTCGTTCGACTGGTCGCCCCTGTCGCCCTTGGCACCTTTCTTGCCCGCGCCGGTCTGACCCTCGATGCCGCGATTCTTCCGCTGGTGCTCGGCCTTCGACCCTATACCCGACCCCGAGCCTGACCTGGCGTTGGACGTTTCATTCGATTTTGCGTTTGGCCCGTCGTCGAGCCGGAGCTTGCCCGCCTTTGACGTCTTCTGACGCTGCGCCTGTCGTTGCTGCGCCGCCGCCTTTTTCCTCCCCACGCCCATCGCGTCCTCCTTCCAGTCCTTCACCGACTTGACCTTTTCCTTCTGTTCGTCCGCTTTACGCTGCTTACGCATCTCCTCGAGCCGCTTTTGCAGCTTTAACCGCAGCGCATCGTTGCCGCCGCTCTTGGGCTGCGGTGCGTCGGCGACGGACAGAGGTGCGGCCGCAGGTGCGAAGGCAGGTGTGTTCTTCCGCTGCTCAGTCGCCTTCTCCGGGTCCAGGCGTTGCCGCTTGTCTACCTTGAACTGTCTCTTGAACTCCTCCTTCTTGGTCACACGCTCGGCCTTTTTCAGATACCTGACGTCTTCATGTCCGGCCGAATCGTCCAGGTACTTGGCAGGGATGAGATCCACAAGCCGGTCGATGAACAGGGAGGCTGATGAGAACGAGAACGCGGTGGAGAACGCGCACGACGACGCGTGCACGAGCACGGAACTCCGTGCTGCATGTTCCGTCGCTGTATGCATGGTACCGCGTCGTTCGTTCGTTCGTTCTTCCAGCGTCGATCGGCGCAGGCAGGCAGACGGACGGACGGACGGACGGAGGATCTGTCCTTGTCGTGCGTGGTGAGGAGAGAGGTGAGCGAAGAATGATTTAGTGTGCACGCAGATCTGCGTGCACACTATTTAGTTCCCTCTCCTTCAACTCTCGCTCGTTCGTGCGCACGCGCCGGGACCATGCTTGGAACGTCGTGCTTCATGAAGAGCGCCGTGGATGGATTCCTGCATTGCGTGGGTGTCAAGGGACAGGGTCTTATGACGGTCTCCAGGCTCCATACGACAACGACAACAGCGGCAGCCAAGCGACTCGTCGTCGCGCACGCCAAGAGGAACCGGAACATCTTCCAGGACCCGACGGCCTCCTCTATCGACGAAGACTTCAGCTCGCTGTACAGGTCGTTCAACGACGACGACGACGACCCATCGTCGTACGGCACCCCCGTCCTTGCCGACGAGGTGGACCCGTCGCTGCCCTCGACGTCGGCGTCGAAGAGGAAGACGGTCCGTCGACCCTCGCCCAAGGTGACGTCGGCCGAGTTCATCAAGTCGTCCGTGGAGCTGGGCCAGTGTCCGGCGCCGTTGTACCCGGAGTTTGCCGTCATCGGCCGGAGTAACGTCGGCAAGTCGTCGCTGATCAACATGCTGACCGGTCGGAACGCGCTGGCGATGGTCTCCAAGACACCCGGGAAGACCAAGTGCATCAATCATTTTTTCATAAACAAGAGCTGGTACGGGTTTATTGATTGATTGATTGAGCATCGATGGCTGCGCCCGCGCGCCCAGACTCTCACTCGCGCTTCGCTCGTTCGCTCGCTCGCTCGTTCGCTCGTTCGCCAGGTACCTCGTCGACCTGCCGGGTATCGGTTACGCGCGGACGTCCCGGGAAAACATCGAGATGTGGAACAAGTTCACGCGGGAGTTTTTCCTGCACCGTGAGACGCTGGTGAACGTGTTTCTGCTGGTGGACTCGTCGATCGAGCCGATGGAGATTGACGTGGAAAGCGCCAAGTGGTTCGGGGAGAGCGAGATTCCTTTCACGATCGTGTACACCAAGATGGACAAGAAGAAGAAGAAGGGGGCCGGCAGCGAGGAGAACATCGCGGCGTTCGAGGAGCGGCTGCTCGAGTGGTTCGAGGAGCTGCCGAGGAGCGTGCGGACGTCGAGCCGGGAGGGGGTCGGCAAGGGGAAACTGTTGGGCCTGATCAGCGAGATGCGTGGCGAGTGGATGATGGACCGGTAGAGGACGGGTCGTTTGGTGGAACCGGTGGTGTTTCTGTTGTGGGTGGTCAATCTCGTTGTCAATGTCATTGTCGGTCAGTTCGTTGGTCAGGCTTCGACAGAGTCGAGGTCAGTCAGAGCTTCGGGAGCTTTTTCGCCCGCGTCTTGAGCAGACCGCTGTACAGCATCCACCACAGTCCCGGGTACAGCACCAGCACGATCTTCATGAACGTCGCGTAGTCAAAGCCAAAGTTCCACGCGTTGGGCATGCGGACGCTGTACATGCAGTTGGCCTGGATGATCGGCAGCGCGTTGTAGATGGAAAGCACCTCGCCCAGCACGCCGACAGGATACAGCGGGATGAAGGCGCTGTAACGCAGCCACGTGAGCCAAAACGGACATGTCCCCTTGATCTGTGCGGCGTACCACGGATAGCGGACGACCTCTGACAGGCACCAAGCGAGCAGCACCGCGCCCGCAGGCGCCGCCGCATAGACTGTCGGGATGGGCAGGATGACGTTGAAGAGGACGTTGGCCCGGCCCGTCCACTGCAGCAGCGCGGCGAAGGGCGAGCCCCGGACGAGGCCAAAGAGCGCGTGGAACACCTCGAGCAACGAGATCATCTGGAAGAGGGCTGGAACGGACGAGTGCGGGGTGACGAGTGAGCGTCGTGGTGGACTGAAATTTGAAAATCGACAGGGTTCCCCCAGCCCCAATACGAACCGACGACGCTGCCTCCGCTCGGCATACACCCCGCCAGACCATTCCGCAAGGCCCCCTTGACGCCCAGCTGGAGGGCATAGCCCCAGCCGAGCGCCATGGCGAGATTATATGTCAAGAGCCAGAGCTCCGCCTTTGTTCTCCGCATCTCTGACTGCACCTGTGGTTATTCCGGTTCGGAGTCAAGGCAGGTAGGTGTCTCGACTCGACTCGTGCATATCCCCCGACGAGAGAGGGAGCGTGTGTCGTCGCAGGTCGTTACCAAAAATTTTCTGCGGACGACTCGCGTCAAAAGTCGATTTCGACGCTGGTCGGACCGGCGGCCAGCAGTTCCAAGAGCTGCAGGCGGCCGATCGTCGCGGTGGAGTTTTCGCCGGTCGTCGTGACCATATCGTAGTCCTTGCCGATCGAGATGGACGCCGATCCCACGCGCACCCGAGCCGGCACGCAGTGTGACGAGGCGGCGAGCGCGGCGATATAGTCGTGCAGCCGGCGTCTGGCCGGTTCGTCCGCGCCCAGTGACTCAGACACCTCGTGCCACATGGCTGCGAATGACAGCCACGCGCAGAGCTGCTGCAGAAAGGGCTCGTGTCGCGTCGGCGTCGTCCGCCGAACCATGTCCGGGACGTGGTGCCAGGTGACTGGAGGACGAGCGGGGTGGAAGGGGGGCAGCGAGTGAGGAGACTGACTGGCTAAGGGGGTGTGCGAAGAGAGAGCGCACGTCGGTCGAGAATGACCACCCACCCCCCGTTCCATATCGGAGGTCCGAGCACGTACCGGCGTCTTCGAGCGCCTTGAGGCCCTTCTTCTTGAAGAGTGTCCTGCACTCGTCCGTCCGCGCAAACTTTTCCACGTACAGCATGCAGTCGTCGAGACATATCCGGTCGACGGAAGACGACAGTGACGACGGGGACGACGGGGAGCCCGTGGCGCCGCGCGACAGGGCCAACACGGCGCGCTGGACGTCCATCGCGCCGTACGTGACCTTGTCGTGCACGGCTCCGGCCCCGTCGTCGGTGTTTGTGGTGACGGCTTCCTGCTCCAGGGCGACCTGCACGAGCCTCCAGGCTCTTTCAGATCGCCTCTGGCGGAGGGCCGCGTCGATGCGCTCCCAGCCGAACGTCAGCTCGTCGTTGAAGACGGCGCACGCGCCTCCGTCAGCGTTCCGGTCGCGGGCGATCACAAAGGTGTCCTTGCCGAGCGAGTGCGATCGCAGCCAGTCGCTCCATGCGTCTTCGACGGCGAACCGGACAGAAATGGCGAAGCAGTCGTCCTCGTAGTTGGTTCCGAGGTGCGGGTACTCGGAGACGGCCCACCGGCGCTCGAGCTCTTCCAGGTCGATCGCAAAGGCGTCCGCCGCCGGCTCCCGGAGGTACTTGTCGCGAAGCACGTTGGCGCTGGCGCTGAGCCGGTCGGCGATGCCCCGCAGCTGTCGCTTCTTCAGGGCCATTGCGACTACCTGCTGGTGTCGGGCCTCCCCGGTGATGCTCCGAGGGACGTGTTGGATGGACAGGTGCTGCTGCGTGTCGGCCAGCACGGACGCGACGTCGACGATCACATCCAGGTCGGCACGTGCCTCTGTCAGATGTTGGATGACCGCGGCGAGCCTCGGGTTAACCTGGGCGTCGGCGTCGGCCGCGTCGTCCGCGTCGTCCGCGTCGTCGGCATCCGTGGCGGCTACGGTCTTGGCGGAGCGCGCGGTCTCGCAACGGGCGTAGAGCCTCCAGTGCTGTTCGGTGGTTGTGTCTGTGTATGTCACCTTGCCGGACGGCTCGATGTTGTCGATATGGGGCGTGGAGTAGAACGCGGAGAGGGATGTTTGGGGGGGCGCCATTTCGTCCAACGTGTGTGGAAGGATTCGGCCCCCGACGAGCTTGATACAGAGAACGACGCTGCTGGCGACCGCGGAGAGCACAAAGTGTTTGTGATTCGTTGCAAGGTACGCTTTTCTCCCAAAATTTTGGCTCCGACAAGATGAGCGAGCTGCAGTCGGTGCTGGGACTGCAGTCCGGGCTCGCTGGGCAGTGTGGGGAGTGGGACATCAACGAGGCGGCACAGTACGCGGCCTCGGGTGGTCACACGGCCGTGGTCGATCTCTTGGCCGGCGAGTTCGGCGCGTGGATCGTTGTGGGTTGTTCGATTCGTGAAGCTATGTGGGGTCATGACGCGATGATCGATCGTTTGGTGGAGAGGTATGGGGTGGATCCGATTGCGGTGGATGGAGCTGGGTGGACTGCCCTCCCTTGCCTAGAAAGTGATCGGATACCTGTAAGAGTGACCATCACGTCGTCAGACAGGCACCGTGACGGCTGGGGGGTGCGCGGGTCTGCTGAAGCTGGAAAACATCCTCGCTGCCCTCAGCGCACACGACACGTTCATTCGCCGGGCGACACTCTGACGTAATCCGAATCCGCAACGCGTAGCCAGTTTGGCCGGCACCGATTCAGGTACGCCAGAACGCCAAACCCAGCGCAAAGTCACTTCCATATGCCCGTATAGGTCTCAAGGAAGCCTCTTTGAAGCACCATGGCATCTATGACGCGCTCGTGTGCGCGCACCACGCTCGTGGCAATGCTGCTGCTCATCCTCCCATTCTTCGCGAGTACGTCGCCTTCTGCCCCGTAACTCCACCCGTCGGGCCCTACGAGCAGCCAAACGAACCTTCCATGGCGCGGCGCGCGCCGGGTCGGGAGAAGAACACGAGGACACGTCCTCCTCCTCCTCCTCAGCCCAACCACTCGTTCATCCGCTCACCTCGAACCACACACACCCTCTCACACCACCGACAGGCGCCCTCGTCTCCTCGAGCGGCCGCTATCGCATCGAGCTCTGCGACGGCTGGACCGGGTGCTCCGACGGCTCGGAGTACATCGGCTTCAACAACCGCACCTGC
>Ga0181573_10000206_pt1 | contig 61637 bp, 44 predicted proteins | sample 101ome_25_FD_148643 | JGI IMG/M metagenome (GOLD analysis project Ga0181573, IMG submission 148643) | Coastal salt marsh microbial communities from the Groves Creek Marsh, Skidaway Island, Georgia - 101409BT metaG (spades assembly) | ecosystem: Environmental > Aquatic > Marine > Intertidal zone...
CCCGCTCGTTTAAATCCATTTTCAGGTCCCTGGCGAGCTGGTGCGGTGGTGCGGTGGTGCGGTGGTGCGGTGGTGTGAGGTCCCACTTTGAAACCCACTTTGAAAAAATAGCTTGCCTAGTTCAGTTGAACGCGTTGCGAAATCCCGAATCCGGCACATGTAGTTTGATCTCAATTCGTGACGCGCACATATTCAACACATATTCAACACAGAATATGAGTGACATTTCGTCTTTGCGTCCTCGTGTCGCGCTGGTGACGGGCGCGGCCGGGTTTATCGGCATGTTCATGACGAAGCGGCTCGTCCACGAGAACTATCACGTGCTCGCCCTGATCCGTGGCAAGGGAGATAAGAGCGCACAGCGCCGTCTGGACGAACTCAAGGCGGCGATGGGCTTGGATCCGATCGAAGCGGAACAGGTGCACTGCGTCGACTGTTCGCTGGGAGCAACCACGGACCCCGACGCGCTCGCTTCAGTGCTCAAGTCGGCGCTGGACGGCCTGGGCGCCAAGCGGATCGATGTTGTGATTCACTCCGCGGCATCATTGCTCCAAGATCATGATAGGATGAAAGAAGAGCGTAGAGAGGGAATCCGTGAGACGAACATGGCGACGAATGTCGGGGGGACGGTGGCGCTGCTGGGCGCCCTCGAGAAGCTGATGGGGGGTGGATCGAGTCCCGACGTCGCGCGAATCGTCCGCCCGAGTATTGTTGCCGGGAAGGAGAGCAACACGGGAATGATGGCTGTCGTATCGTTCTTCGGAAGGAGTACCTGGGGTGTGGCGCACCACAGGTGGTGTCGACTGCTGGCGATGTTGTGGAAGCAGTTACCAATGGTCGGCAACCCTGACGGAATTCTGGACATTATTGACGTGAATGACGTTGTGACGGCGATGATGGCGTTTGTTCTCGCTGATGATCGAGACGACACACGGGTCGACAGGTCGAGGTATACCGTCGGCGCAGTGCACTACGTCAGCACCGCGTACGTGCAGGGGACGAGGCAAGGCCTTCTTCTGGAGGAGCTCGTTGTCGGCAAAGAGGACTATCCGGGTGAGAAGCAGTTCAACAACTCGTACGAAGAGTCCAAGGCCTTGGCGGAGCAAGCTGTTTTTGATTGGTTCAATCGTCTGTCGAAGGGCAAGGCCTCTGAACGGTTCGTCGTCAACAACGTCACGAACCAACACGCATTGACTCTCCAAGAATGGTCGTTGCAACTCATCAGGTCAGTTGGATGGAATATTGATGCTCGCAAGCTGGTCTGGGTCCAATCCAGGGACGAGTTGGAGGAGGCGGTCAGGAAGTTGCGCTTCGGATCCGGGATGCTCGGCAATTTTTGGTCGCTGTTTTGGAAGCGGGTGTATGTGTTGTGGCCGTACTTGCTGAGAGCTTCCGGGACCACATTCGACACGACCAACACCAAGAAGTGCGTCGGCCCGATGTGGACGAACAAGAGGGTTGAGAGGTACTTCTCGTTCCAGGTCAAGTCGTTCGGACCGACCACGTCCATCAACCCAAGGCGCAAGGTGCCTATTTGGAAGCGGGTTTGGTGTTTCTAGGTGACGTTAAACTTTAAAAAAACGCGCGTCAATACCCGACGCACGCCAGTGCGACCATCAAACCGGCCACCATTGTGGGCGTGAACGAGCGTGCTCCACTGTTCGCCTCAGGGGCTCCGGTGTTCGCCTCAGGGGCTCCGGTGTTCGCCTCAGGGGCTCCTTCCGCGTTCTTCGGCAAGAGCGCGACGTCTGTGTACACCACGAACTTCCGGTTCGGGCGACCCGCCTCGTTGCAGTCCACAAGAGAGTTGATCTTTATCTCATTCTCGGGCCCGCGGAGAATTAGGGTGTCCTTCCCATCGACAAGAGACAGGTTCGGAAACTCTGCCACCTCGACAGGATTGCCGTCGCCGTCCACAAACGAGATGACGTTTCTGCTGATGGTCTCTGAATCGGTTGCGTTGATGTTCACGGCTTGGGTAACGTGCAAGGCCAAGAGCTCCTCCAAGAGCTCCGTGCTTTCCGGGCTCGAATCAAAGGCCTCATCTGCGGTGATCCCAAGCTTGTCGAAGACAGACTGGAACCCAGCATCCGTTGGAAAGACGAGCACGTCCACAAGGTCCTTGGTGTCGGGCACGACGATGTACTGAGAACCGAGGAGCTCGGAGAGACGAAGGAGGTCCGTGAAATTGCCGTTGAACAGCGGCGTGAGTGCAGGCGCACAGGTGTCCTGTACGCCCTCCGCCACGGTCAGGGTCCTGTTCGGCGTCCCCGCAGGAAAGAGGACGAAGTCTCCGCTCTGTAGATCGGTCATTTCGGCCGACACGCCGGTTGATGACAGGCCCAGGGCTGTCGACGGATGATAGCGAGAAGGGCAGTGAGGGGAGTCCTCCACGACGAAATCAAGAATGACGAGGTTGATGGTTCGGGACACGGTCCAGCTCGTGGGCACAGAAGACTGTGATGCTCCCCGTCAAAGACGAAACGCCCGGAGTTGAACGCGGCCAAAAATTTCAAAACTTCCACGACTCCATGAAGAAATGTTGTCTCTCCCAACCCCAACGGAACGAACCCGTCACGTACGTACCGACCAGCGCCGTGAGAGAGAGAGCAGTATGCGCACTGCGGGACATACTTGGAATACTTGGAATACTATGAATTCGTTATACGGGACACCGTGATGCACCGTTGATGATGGGAAGATCTCAACGCGGCGCATCGGACGCGTCTGGTCGTCCGACCACGTCGTCGAAGGATCCTCCGCGGCACGTGCCAACGATGGCGAAATCCGCGAACACGTCGTGCGCGACGGCGAGGGTCTTGCTCGTGGCCATCGCTCTTCGGCCTTCGCCCTATGCCGCACGCTGGGCGTCGAGCGCCTCGGAGAGCTCGTCCTGGTGAGGCGTCGCGGTCTCGACGGCAGGCTTGGCGGCGGCCGCAATTTCGTCCTTGGACCGCACGAGGTCGGCCATGGCCGCCTCGGGCTCGCCCTGCACGAGGGTGAGCTCGGCGTTTCGGCGCTTTCAAACCGTCGAACCGTCGAACCGGGTTGACGTCTCACAACGATTTTTTACGTTTGAGCGATGAAGGCACGGTGACTGGTCTTTCTAGTCTGCCATGGTTCGATATTATCGGCCCAAGGTGAGCAAGGTGCGTGTGAGGCAGCGCAGAGTCTTCTTGGGTGGGAAATTCGAAACGACCCTGGCTCGGTTCCCGAGTCAAACGGCGCCTCACTCACTCGCTCACTCGCAGTTCTACACCCTCTTCGTCTCGATCATCATCGCCCTCAACGGCGGCGCATCCTACTGCTTCTCCCTGTGGTCCCCGTTGCTGAAATCCCGCGGTTACGACCAGCATGACCTCGCCAAGCTCGGCGCCGCCCACACCGGCTTCGGCGCCTATTCGTCCTTCATCGCCGGTCTACTTTACGATAGCTTGGAGCGGAGACAGCACGTGGGCCCCCGTCTGACCCTTCTCATCGGGTGCATCCTCTCGTCCGTGGGGTTCTCGTCCCTTTACCTGGCCGTGACGTCCTCGTCCCCCGACCCGCCGTCTCTCCCGCTCCTCCTCTTCCTGGCCGTCCTGGCAGGAAATGGGTGCACCTGGTTTGACGTGTCGCCGATGAGCACAAACTTGAGGAACTTCCCGACGGCCCGTGGGAGTGTCGTGGGCATCATCAAGAGCTGCATCGGTTTGTGCGGGGGGCTGTATTCGATCGTGTTCTACCAAGGGTGGTGTGGCGGCGATGCGGCCAGGTTTCTGAGATTCCTCGGCTACGGGCCGAGTCTGGTCGTGCTGGCGTGTGTTCCGTTCGTGAACTACGTGCCGTTCGTCCAGGAAGGAGAAGGGTGGGGTCAGGAGGGGGAAGACGGTCGGCGATTCCGGATTGCGAGCGGGTTGATCGGGGTCACGACGGCTTATGTGCTCGTGGTGAGTCTGGTCGGTGGGGGGAGTGGAGGGAGTGGAGGGAGTGGGCACCTGCAGGGGGTGTTTGCGGTCGGGGCGTTGCTGTTGCTGGTGCCGATGCTGTCGATCGTGTACGACTCTGGGGGGTTATTCGCGACAAGGGAGGTCGAGGACGACGGCGAGGGCGACGGGGAGGAGGCTAGGTTGCTTGCGGGTGACGGGGATGACGGCGGTGACGACGAAGTTGACGATGGTGAAGACGACGACGACGACGACGACGACGACTTGGACGGTACGACCGATTTGCGCTCCATGATGTCCCCTTCCCACGCGCTCACTCCTGTTCGCGCGCCCGCCATTGTTCTCTCTCTCTCAGTGATTATGGACTACATATCGCCCTCGCTGACGCTCGCAGAGTGCTGGGCTGACGCCAACTTCTACATCCTGGCTTCCGTGACTGGGATCGGCATCGCAGCCGGCTTGTCCTTCTTGAACAACTCGCCGCAGCTGGTCGGGGCGTGGGGAGGGAGCGACGCGGAGAAGACGGTCGTCGTGGCCTTCTTCAGCTGCGCCTCGTGCATGGGAAGGCTGCTGTTCGGGGCCGTCTCGGAGCACGCGATGCAGGTCCACCGCGTCTCGCGGGTGGTCTTTTTGATCATCGCCGCGGTCGCCGCGACGTGCGTGTATCTGTCGTTATCGTTCGAGTCGCTGGCGTCCCCGGGCATGCTCTACCCGCTCTCGCTGCTGAGTGGGCTGACGTTTGGCGGGCACTGGGCGTGCCTGCCGTCGCTCGCGAGCGAATTGTTCGGACTGCGGTCGTTCGCGAGCATTTATTCGGTGCTGCAGCTGTCTCCTGGGGTCGGCGCGTATGTACTTGGGGCGTATGTGGGAGGCCGGTACGACGCGGTGGGGAAGGCGCACGGGGACGCGAGCGGGTGCGTCGGCGCAGACTGTTTCGCGTCGTCGTTCCGCACGATCGCGATGCTCAGCGGACTCGGTGTCGCTGGTGCGATCGTGCTGTGGCGGCGGACGACAGGCATGTACGCGGGCCTCGTCGGACGCCTACTGGAGGTGGAACGCTAAGGACGAGTCCAGTCCAGTTTGTTTCCTTCCTCTTTGGTATTCTCTCTCGCACGCCATGTACTGACTGACGTGAATACCTCATTCAGATGGCAGCAGCACCAATGCGCGTACGCGAGGTGTCCTCGTCGACGCCTCGGCTTGACAATTCGCGACGCACGGGGGTGTGGTTTGCGTCGGGGCGTACGCCCCACCGCCAGTCTCCGCGGCGGCATTGTGACGTCTTCGACACGAATTCTATACGACGAGACATCCTGATGCTGACGCGGGCGCTGGAGAGCCCCATAGAGCGGAGCGTCGACCTCATGCTGAGCAGCCTGGACGCAGACGAGGGGGAGGACTGGCCTCCCCGTGAGGCACTCATCCGGGAGATTGTCCGGCATAACAAGGCGGAAAAGGCGGTGGCGGCGCTTCGTGGGGTCGTTGAGGACTTCGGGGACTTGCGCGTGGCGCTGGACGAGTTTGTGGCCAAGCGGAGCGTCAAGGGCGTCGGTGGCATCGAGCAGTTGGCGGTGCAGATGGGGGCGCTCGCACTCGTGCACGACGGGCGTGACGGGCGTGACGGGAGCACCCGCTCGCCGTCGTCGCTGTGGTTCTCGGTGATCAGCGCGTACGGCCACCTGAACCGGCTGAGCTCCGTTTCCCGCTGCTTCAAGCAGGCGCGGACTGCGGGGCTATGGACGGGCACGGAGCAGGACGTCAAGCAAACGAACAAGTTCCTGCACGCCTTGCATTCGGATATCAAAAAGGTCTTCGTGCGGGCGCGGCAGATGATGGACGAGGGCACAGTGCTGGACACGACGTCGTTCAACGTGCTGCTCAAGGCGTGCATGAAGGAGGGGGACACCAAGCGCGCGAAGATGGTGCTGGCGTGGATGCAAGAGCAGCGGGTGCGGCCAGACGGGATCTCGTACAGCACGCTCATCAAGGCCTTCTCGTACTCGAACAATTTCGACGGTGTGCTCTACGTCTACGACCTGATGGAGATCAACGGGTTTGCGATGACGGACGACGTCCGAGGCAACCTGCTGATTGCGTGCGGCGCCGCTTGTCAGCACGACACGGCGCTGATGATCTGGCGCGATCGACGATCGTCGTCGTCGCCGCCCATTCCGATGTCTCTGTACGAGTCGATGATGATCTCGTGCAACCAGGCATCGCAGGGCGAACGGTCGCTCGAGGTGCTGGACGAGATCAAAGAGCGAGGGCTCGTGCCGAGCGTCAAGGCGTACAACCTTGCGCTGTCGGCGTGCAGGGCACAGCCGGGCAAGCGCGCGCGACCGCTGGATCTGATCAACGCGATCAACATCTTCTCGGAGATGAAGGTGCGTGGCCTCGCCGTCGACGGCTACACCTACGGCCAGCTGTTCGAGATTGCCGCCGAGGCCAACCAGGGCCAGATTTCGTCCTGGCTCAAGTCTTCCATGGAGATCGACGGCGTCAAGCCCAACGTCGTCATCAACACGAGCCTCATGAAAGGAATGATCAGGTCGGGCATGGTGGACGACGCCATCGCCATCTTCAAGAAGATGATCTGGGGCCCCTCCTCGGCCAAGCCGACCGGCGCCACCTACCGCACCCTGGCCAAAGAGCTCCGCGAACAAGGGTTCGTCCGCGAAGCGCTGCAGATCTATACGGCCATGCGGAAAGCCAACTTTGCGCCCAACAACATCGAGTTCCAGAAGCTCATCTCGGCGGCGGCAGAGACCGCCTTCTCGCAGCGGGACGAGGGACTGCAGCACGAGGTCGCCGAGCTGTGCCGCGTGACGTCCGTCTCGACGTTGGACCTGCACGGAACGTCGAGGTACGAGGCCCGCGCCGCGGTCCTGTGTGTCCTCGGGATGATCGCCTCCGAGTACAGGGCGAGAGGCAGGCAGCCCGCCCCGCTGACCATCATTGTGGGCCGGGGCGGGCACTCGGCGAGCGAGCCCGTCCTACCCGGCGTCGTCAAGAAGATCCTCGACGAGCTCCAGGTGCGGGTCGACGAGGAAGAGGAGGTGTTTGCCGAGCTCCAACCGCTGGCCTTGTCCGAGGGACGCATCGTTGTGAGTGGCAAGACGTTACATCGATGGCTGGATCCGAGTATGTAATGATTGAGTACGTGAGGAAAAATGATGATAGGCGGCGTCACCGCGACGTCAGTGCCCGAGTGCAGACTTGAACAGTGCCGTCACCCTGCGTTCTCCCGTCTGATCGAACGTCTCCTGGTCGTGTGCTTTGCAGTGGCAACGCTCTTCGACGGGAATGCCTTCCAAAGCCTGCTCTATATGCTTACCACACCCCCACCATGTCGGTTTTTTGCATTGTGTGCCTGCCGAGGGACGGGTGGACGGGTGGACGGGTGGACGGGTGGACGGGTGGATCGTGTGTCGGTGAGAGAAAGGGAGCGATCAGTCCGTCAGGTTTCAGCGCAGTCTGTCAGTCACGACGCACACGCTTGTTTCCAGCACATATTGCGAATGTATTTATGTATGGCTGAATCGGTTTATTTACGTAATCGGTTTGAGGAAGAGGGGACCCCATGCGACCGCCGGACACGTCAGCAACCGCGTCTGATTATGAATCGATCCAGTACATCCGCCTCTGACAACGAGAACGAGCGAAGCGCATCACGCCAGTCCGGTGAGCGAGTGAGAGCGAGTGAGAGCGAGCGCATGCCACGTCGACGACCTCGGCCAACAACACCTTACCGTTCCCAGCCCGTTCGCAAATGCCTTCGCGTCCACCGGCTTCTTTCCCGGGTTCTGCAACCGCAGCATTTCGAGTACAGACCCATCCTCACACCGCGCCACCATCGCGTTCTTCCCCTTGTCAAGCACCACCCGCCTCGCCTCCCCCGCCCCCTCCGCATCCCCCACCCCTACCCTCGTCTCCAACACCTTGACCTCCACCGCCTCCTCCTTCCCGTCCTCCCCGACCACCAGGAACCGCCCGTACGTCCCGGGCCACCCGCAAAACGCCCGCGTCTTGTCGTGATCCTCCTGCGACCGCTTGAACCACAGCCTCCCCTCCTCCCGCAGAATCTTCCCCGCGTGCGTCGCCTCCCCGTGCGCCTGCTCCCGGCTCGTCCCCATCGCGACGCGCCCGTCCCAGACCCCCGGAAGACACGACACCAGCCTCGCCGTACCCAACCGAAACAGCGCATCAAGCAGCTCCGGACTCGTCACGTTCTCCCCCACCTCGTACGTCGCCTGGTCGACGATCGGCCCCGCGTCCATCTCCTTCACGGTGTAGAGCACAGTCACCCCGCTCGTCTTGACGCCGTCCTGGAGCGACCGCTGGACCGGCGCCGCGCCGCGGTACAGCGGAAGCAGGCTCGGGTGGATGTTGAGCGTACCGTGCGTGGGAATGGAGAGGAACGTGGTCGGGAGGTAGTTGCCATAGGCGGCCGTGATGCACACGTCAGGGTCGAGGTCGGCGAGGGCCGCGAGAAAGTCCTTCTCGGAAGCTTTGACTGGAGTATAGATACGATCGCTGGGGATACCGTGGTCCACCGCGGTCGTATAGACCGGGGACGGCTGCGGGACCTTGCCCCGGCCCTTTGGCCGACCGGGCTGGGTGACCACCGCGGAAATCTCCCACGGGGTCGACGCTGTTGTCATGGATTGTTCGGAGGCGGCAAGGAGATCCTTCAGCACGATGGCCGCCACGTCTGGGGTACCCAGGAAGACGACACGCTTGGGGGAGGGCGTCGGGGCGGGGTCGGCCGGCGCGGCCGCGCATATCCGAGCGCACCGGGACGCCGACGACTTCCGCCGGCGATGTGACGACTGCGACGACTGCGACGACTGCGACGACTGCGACGACTGCGACGACTGCGACGACTGCGACGACTGCGACGACTGCGACGGCCGAGTCGAGCGTGTCGAGCGTGTCGAGCGTGTCGGGCACGAAACGCAGGCAACTTGCTGCAGGGTGGGATTTCGAGAGCAAACGCGCCGTCCCCAGGCCAGGACTGACCCGCGCCGACCCGCCACAGCCCCGAGACTGCGATCGAAGTGCCGTATGAAAGGCTGGAGGCGCTGCATTGACGATAGATTGAATGACAAACTCGGTCGAGAACTTCGGGGTCTCTCTCCGCGAGATGCCCCCCACTCGTAAAACGTTCTCGCGCCAGTCTGAGCACGCGGGTAGCATACTCAGTAACGCGACGCACCGGATCACCACCGTGCCCTGTGCGGAACGAACCGACGGGCGGATCGTCGCAGACACGTCGCTGCGCGTGATTTCCTGAATTTCATCGATCGTTACCGGGCCTCGCCCGATCGTGGATTCGGCCATGGCCTCTACGGCACAGAACAACATGGAGCCGCTCCATGACGATGGCCATGAGAAGAAGCACGGGGAGTTCGAGTACGAGGACGAAGGTGCGTGTGAATCCTGGATCGAATTCCGTTTTTTTCATCCGACCTCGTCGCGGCGTTTCCGGCGGTCGTCGTGTGCACGGCGAGGCGAGTGTGTTTCTCGGGACGGGCCTCGGCCACTTCCGGGTCTTCGTCGCTCTATCGCCGTCGTTTGTACCGCTGCGGAGTCGGAATCTCTCTCACTGACCGATTCTCTCCTCTTTCCACGACCCCACCAGTCGAGTTCTCGCCGTTCTACGGCATCGAGAAGGGCCTGGTGCTCCAGGAGACCCGGGTGTTCAACGAGGCGCAGGTGGACCCGCGCAAGTGCCAGCAGGTCATCACCAAGCTGCTGTATCTGCTGACGCAGGGAGAGACGTTCACCAAGGCCGAATCGTCAGACGTGTTTTTCAGCGTGACCAAGCTGTTCATGCACAAGGACTTTCACCTGCGTCGGATGGTCTACCTGTGCATCAAGGAGTTTATTCCGTCCTCGGAGGAAGTGATCATCATCACGAGCTCGTTGATGAAGGACATGAACAACCCGCACGATCTGTTCAGGGCGAATGCGATCAGGGTGCTGTGCAAGATTATCGACGGACAGATGCTTCTGCAGATTGAGAGGTACTTGAAGCAGGCGATCGTGGACAAGAGTCCGGTGGTGGCCGCGGCGGTGCTGGCGGGCGCGCTGCAGTTGGCCCACGAGAACCCAGAGGTGGTCAAGAGGTGGAACAGCGAGATTCAAGAGGCGCTGTCGAGCCGGCACCCGATGGTGCAGTTCCATGCGGTGGCGCTGCAGCATGCGCTGCGTAGCAAGGATCGACTCGCGATCTCCAAGCTGGTGACACAGCTGACCAAGGGCAACGTGCGGTCGCCGTACGCGCAGCTGCTGTTGGTGAGGTACGTGGCGCAGGTGATTGCCGACACGGCGCCTGGGGCTGGCGGGGCCCCGCGCCCGTTCTATGACTACCTGGAGTCGTGCCTCCGTCATCGCAGCGAGATTGTCATCTTCGAGGCGGCGAGGGCGATCGTCAACCTCAAGGACGTGTCGACGAGGGAGCTGACGCCGGCCATCTCGGTGCTGCAGCTGTTCTTGTCTTCGTCCAAGCCGACGGTGCGGTTCGCGGCCGTTCGGACGCTGAACAAGGTGGCCATGTCGCATCCGTCGCTGGTGGCCAACTGCAATGTCGAGATGGAGTCGCTGATCGCCGACAGCAACAGGTCGATCGCCACGCTGGCGATCACCACGCTGCTCAAGACGGGCAACGAGGGGTCGATCGACAGGCTGATGAAGCAGATCGGGAACTTCATCGGCGAGCTGGCGGACGAGTTCAAGGTCGTGGTGGTCGAGGCGGTCCGGTCGCTGTGCATCAAGTTCCCCGCCAAGCACAGGGGGATGCTGAACTTCCTGAGCATGTGTCTGCGGGAGGACGGTGGTTTCTCGTACAAAAAGTCGATCGTGGATGCCATCTTGGCCATCATCAAGCACGTGCCAGAGGCCAAGGACGTCGCGCTGAGCCAGCTGTCGGAGTTCATCGAGGACTGCGAGTTCACGTTCCTGAGCGTCGAAATTCTGCATTTGCTGGGCGAGGAGGGGCCCAAGACGAAGGACCCGGCCAGGCACATTCGCGTGATCTACAACCGTGTCATTCTGGAGAATGCCACGGTGCGGGCGGCCGCGCTGTCTGCCCTCGCGCGCTTCGGACTGGAGTGCGAGGGGCTGCGCGACGGGGTCATCGTGCTGCTCAAGCGGGCACTGTTCGACTCTGACGATGAGGTGAGGGACCGGGCCACCCTGTACCTGTCGCAGCTCGGTGGCACCGATGCCGCCAGCGGCGATGGGTCGGCCTCGAGGGCGTTGATCGCGCCAGAGTGGCGCTACCCGGCCAAGAACCTGGTGTCGAGCCTGGACGAGTACCTCAAGTCGGGAGACACGAGCCAGCCGTTCGATCTCGCGTCTGTGCCCAAGACGGCGCCGCAGAGCGAGCACGGAACCGCGCACAAGGCGCACGGGCTCGCGGCCGCCGTGATGGAGGGTCAGACGATGGCGACGGAGGAGAACCGGTTCGCCGAGTACGCCGAGCAGCTCAAGGCCGTGCCGGAGATTGCCGGACTCGGGCCCTTGTTCAAGACGTGTGCCCCCGTGCAGCTCACCGAGGAGGAGACGGAGTACCACGTGCTCTGCGTGCACCACGTCCTCGCGGCCCACGACGTGTTCCAGTTCCACATCACCAACACGGTCCCCGAGCAGGTCATCGAGGAGGTTAGCGTCATGCTCGACCTGGCCGACGCGCCCGATCTCGAGGAAGAGACGTCGATTCCCCTGGCCGTTGCTCCCAACGACGGCGCCGGGCAGGCCTACGTCGTCCTCCGGCGGACGGTCGAGGGCCCGGCCGTCGGCACCATCGCCTCCATCCTCAAGTTCAAGGTCAAGGAGATCGACCCGGGCACCGGGGAGGCGGAGGAGGAGGGCTTCGACGACGAGTACCAGCTCGAGGACCTCGAGTGCTCGCCAGCCGACTACGTCAGGCCCACCCCGACGCCCAACTTTGCCGAGCAGTGGGAGGCGCTCGGGGAGGAGAAGGAGGTCGCCGACCAGTACGCCCTCGGCGAGCGCGAGAGCGTCCAGGAGGCCGTCGAGCAGCTGATCGAACTCATGGGCATGTCCGTCTGCGACGGCACCAACATCATCCCGCCCAACGCGCGAAGCCACGCCGTCAGCCTGGCGGGCACGGTCGTCGGCGACGCCGACGTGTTTGTCCGGATGCAGTTCGGCATGAGCGCCGACCGCAACGTGGCCATGAAGCTGGTTGTCAGGAGCGAGGACGTCGGCATGTGCGAGGCCGTGCACGGCATCATCCAAAACGCTTAGAATTCTCTGTGATATCTGTAGGGTTGGGCATTTGCGCCGCACCATACGACGATCATGGCAAGCCGTCGGGTCGCGCGTGCGTTTTTGCCGATCGCGAGAGAGGCAGCGGCGACCGCAACGGAATCGTACGTTGGATCATCCACGTTCAGAAAGTCAGCACCCCTGTCTTCCCTGAGGGACCTCGCCGTGCTCGGTGCCCGGTACGAGACGTCGAATTACATACCCAGAACTCAGTGGCATGGATCGCCGACGAGCGGGCGAGTCCCGTTCGTCGTGCCGGTCGAAAGGCTGTTGGCCCTGAAGGAGCGGGAGCTGGAGGCCGAGCGAGCGGGCGGGCCGGACACGTTGTTGGCCCGGAGCGCATCGACGTCGACGAACACGTCGTCAACGGGTACTTCGATGCGAGGGTTGGCAAATGCGTCGACGTCGTTCTCTACGTCTGCGCCCGCGTGGTCTCCGACGTCAGACGCCTCCCCGTCGTCGTCCTCGACGTTCACCATGCCGCCCCTTGAAGAGTTTCGGAAGCTCAATCCGGAGATGGCTGCCGTGATTGAACGCCACGAACAGCAGCAGCGCGTCGCGAAGAGCGTGCGCGACGTGGTCCTCGGCGCCCTCGACGGTCTCGTCACGTCGCCGTCGACGTCGCAGCAGAAAATCAATAAAACGTCGATCAACAGGCTCAAAGTCAACGCACTCCGCGACGTCCTCTCGGCCGTCGGCGCTGACGCACGAGGCAACAAGGCCGCCCTTGTCGCTCGCGTCCTCGACGAGCTCCGCAAGGAGGACGAAAACGCCAGCGTGGAGGCCGTCGCGAAGGACCTCGGCGCCGGAGTCGCGTCCCGCAAGCAGGTCATCAAGCTCCAACGCGCGAGTGCCATGAACGCCGCCATCTCCCAGACGACCGCCACGGTGCAAACGCCCGTGTCGCCCGAAAACGACCGGGCCCTGAACCTCAAGTACAAGCGCGTCTTCGGCAGCCCCGACGATGTCGCACAGATTCTGGTCAAAGCCAACGCACAGGACGTCGCCATCGTCAACGTCATGCACGGCTGCGCCTTCACGGACTACATGATCATCGCCTCTGCCACGTCCCACCAGTCGGTCCACATGGTTGCCGCGGCCGTCCTCCACGAGCTCAAGCAGCGTTGCAAGGAGGTCGCGCCGGGCATCGCCCCGTCTGTCGAGGGCGCTGACGACCCGACCCCCGACTGGCTGGTCGTCGACGCCGGCAGCATCGTCGTCCACGTGTTCCACGAGGAAATCAGGAAAGAATACGACTTGGAAGGACTCTGGTGCGTATTGACCTCCCTGGACTCTTGGTTGTTTGGTTCGTTCTTTCGTCGAATCTCACTCGCTCGCCGCTCGCTCGCCAGGAGCCTCAACGACAACAGCAACGTCGTCCGCGTCGCCGTGCCCCAAAAGCTCACGCTGAAAACGATGAAAACGATGACAGAGTAATATCGCTCACTTCACAAAGTACGGCAGGCCCGCATCAGCTGCCATCGTCGCCATGTTCCGCTCCACGTCGTCCCGCTCAAAGTACACATCCGTGGCCCACGCCACCACCCGCACCTCCCACCACCCCTGCGTCCGATACCGCTTGCTTTCTTCACCGCGATACCGAGCACACGCAGCCACGATGTCCCCCACGACCACCGCCTTGACCTCCTCCACCTCTTTCCGACAGAAACAAACCATGCCCTCCACCGCACAACACACCTGCCGAAAGGTCAACGACCCGCCATCCCCGCACATCGCCACATCCTTGATCATCTCCATTGACTCGGCATCCAGGTCCCCGCCCGTCGTCCAGTGCGCAAACGCGCCGCTCTGAAACTCGCCGAGCGCCCCGGCGAGGTCCTCCACAATCCGCCGCAGCACCTCCAGCGTTCGGACCAACGACTCCTTGCTCCGCTGTATCCGCACGTCCAGTCGATCCCGCAACATCGAAGTAGTGTCCGTATGATTCGAACACTGCGACGGCGATCTCGCAGACGCACCCGCGGCCGGGGTCAGACCCAGGGTTTCGACCCAGTCGCCGACCACGTACGACTGGAGGACGTCGTTGCTGATACTCGCAGCGATCGCCTTGCCTGAGACAAGTGTCGAGGTAAACTCCTGCGGGCGTCGGTGACGGGTGCGACGAGGGGTGAGCGGCGGCGGGCGCGGGCGAGGGTGCCGGAGGGTTCAAATGCATACCGTCAGCGACGCGTTCAGCGCATTGAAGAGTTTCCTATAGGGCCCCTTGATGTACTTTGAGTCGCGCTTTATGTCCCGCAAGAGCCTGGTAGACCGAAGCGCGGCGTCGGCCGGTTCCGCCATCTCCCTACTCGTACTCGCAGCGGAAGGCTCGTCCGCAGCACGCCCGTTTGGCCCCGCCCTATCTCCAGCACGGTACCGACCGACGACCTACTCGTACTCGTACTCGTACTCGTACTCGTACTCGTACTCGAACTCGCCACAGCCACAGCCTCGACCCCTCGATACCAAGCTCCGACAAAGCCAAAAAAACGGACAATGCGGTGCTCGGCCTCGCCGATTCTTCGTTCATTGAGCAGATTGGGCACGTTGAGCACGTTGGGGAGGTCGCGGATACCATTATCCACACGTATATTGGACGCGCGTGGCCTGGGAATCCGTCCGGACGGCAGTAGCGGCGTTCGCAGCGCCGCATCCTCGTGCCACACTGGAGCTTGCCCGAGCGCGAAGGCTGTTCTATTCACGGCGACGGGTCGGGCCACTCGACTGGAGGCTGGTGGCGCAGAGCGAATACCGTCTGGCACTGTTCGGTTTGCCTCGATGAAGCGCGCTGCGACGACGACAGACCGGGACGATGCGATCGGCGGCGGCAACGGCGCGAGCGACGCGTTCGACAAGGGCCTGGAAACCCAGGCAGAAACGACGCCGGCACAGCGGATAAACCAAATAGCAACGAGAGAGAGAGAAGTTTCAACGCAGTCGACGCAGCCAGAGACGAAAAAGCCACGGAAAAGGCCCCCTCCGTCCCCTCCGCCCGTGGTCTCGCCGTCCGCCGCGGCGTCTTCCCAGCCGCAACTCGACGCGTCGATGTGGGACGCGGCGATGCTGCTCGTGGACAAACCCAAGACGTGGACGTCGTTCGATGTGTGCGGGAAGATTCGGGGCGAGCTGGGTCGGGCGCTGAACGTGAAGCCGAAGAAGATCAAGGTGGGGCACGCGGGGACGCTCGACCCGATGGCGACGGGGCTGCTCATTGTCTGTGTCGGGAAGGGCACAAAGTCGATTGATACGTTGATGGGTATGCCAAAGGAGTACAGCGGGACGATGAAGCTGGGGGAGTCGACGGACAGCTATGATGCCGACGGGAAGGTCGTGTCGAGCCACGAGTGGGAGCACACGACGATCGACCAGCTGGAGGGGTTGGTGCGTGAGAAATTTCTCGGAGAGATTCAGCAGGTTCCTCCAATGTTCTCGGCACTGAAACAGGGCGGAAAGAAGCTGTGTGATTTGGCAAGGGAGGGCAAGGAGGTGGCACGGGAGGCGAGGACAATCACGGTGGAGCGGTACGACCTGACGAGTTCGAGTTCAAGTCCGAGTTCAAGTCCGAGTTCTTTGGTTGATTACTACGTCCGGTGTTCGAAAGGCACGTACATCCGCTGTCTCGCGCACGACCTCGGCCAGGCCGCAGGGTGCGGCGCCCACCTGGTCGCGTTGCGGCGGGAGAAGATCGGCGAGTTTGACGTTCAAAACGCCTGGCAGGTCGACGACCTCGTCGCGTTCATCAAGCGGTTCGGTGTAGTGTGATTGAGTCGTCAACATTGTGTGTGATGGTCGTCCGAAAAGATTCGTTACTTTCTTGGCTAATCTCCGTCTCGTCAGGCCTCCACCGCGGCATCGTCCGAGACGATGGCCACCGGCACGGGCTGGTACGGCTTGTCCTTCTCCCAACTCACCTGCGCGATCATCGTCAGCGCGCTCCTCGCGTCCCGCTCGTCGATCACGTCCCGATCGAACGGCACCCGAATCGTCTCCATCCGCTCCCCGCTCCCCATGCTCGCCCGCATATACACGCCCTTCTTATCGATCCACGCCATCTCTCCGTAGTACACATCGTCCATGCCCACCCCCTTCTCCTGCGCACAGACGCGGATGACGTCCTCCAACCGGTCCTCGTTCATGTTCTTCACCAGCGAGGAGGCAAACGTCCTCATCGGGTCTGCCTCGGCGTTACGGTATTCCTCGCCGGGGATCACCTCGGCTGCGGCGTCTCCGGAGAGCTGACCGACGTAGAAGCACTCGTCGACGTTCATACGGTAGTACAAGTCATCGTCGCGCGGCTCGTCGACACCGATGCCGCCGGAATGCAGCGTCTTATGCAAGGCCGCCGCGGACTCGGCAATCTCGGGCGCGACGGGCTCGACGGCGCCGATGAGTGTAACCCTCGCCAGCAGGTGCGCGGGGTACTCGGCCGGCTGGACGAACAGGCTGCAGCGCGGGTTGGTCATGAGGTTGGCGGTGTGGATGGCGTCCGAGCGCAGGCGGAGGATGGGCTGGCCCATCTGGTCGAGGACGTAGGTGACGTACGTCCCGAGCGGAAGCCCAGAGTTGTCGAGGGTGGAGAGCGTGCCGTACGCGGCCAGGTCGACGATGGTCTTGGCGGTCGCGGGCGAGGCTGGGATTGACGAGGCCGTCGTCGCAGTGGCCTGGTCAGAGGTCGCCGCGGCAGACACATGGGTGTTGATCGATGACCTCGTTGCAATGCGCTGGTTGCCGAGGGTAGCGGGTCGCAGCAGCGAACGCGAGGGCCCGAAGATTGTTGTGGCGTTCACGTTGCATCGAGCGCTTGCCCGAGGGCGCATCGTCGAGGCCAGAGTCAGCTGCATTGCGATTGACTCGTGTACTTGCTATTCAGAGTGAGATGGACGGGACGATCCGCACTTGTCGCCAGTCCAAAAAGTCCGCACGCCATCATGATCATATGATCATAGAGCAAGATGCATATTTCAGGAGAGCGCCTCAGACGCCCCGACGCCGATAACGTACACGGGTGACCCTGAACAACGGCAACTCCCAGACCACGACTAGTCCATTGGATTCGGATGGTGCGATTTCGGCCGATGCTGGTGGCACCGCTCTGTCCGCGCCGATGGCCGCAGCGCTCTTCTCGCTGGCTAACCAGGCCCTGATGCGCGACGGCCACGGCGTCATCGGCTACGCCAACCCCATGCTCTATTGGATGGGCGAGAACTGCACGGACGCGTTCAACGACGTCACCATCGGCGACACTCAGGCTAATGGCAAGGCGAACCTTGCGATTTCGGGTTCCCCGCTTCGGTTGCTGGACCCACGAACCCCCCAACAACAAAAGTGTTCCTTTCACCAATACCAATCCACCGCGGCACCGACACCTTTCTACATTATGTACGATACCTGACGTGACGTCGCCGAAACGAACCGGCCGAAATGGAAGCCGCACGTGCAAATTGGCACTTGGCATTTCCCATTTTCCGGCAGCATGTACAGCCGTATTCGTTCCCCTACGACATTCTACACGGCCCATATTGGACAAAATGCCTGACCTCCTGGCACCTGGGCGTGGTGACGTTGGCCGGTGGGTATTGAACTCGACCGACGACGCGCTCGCTCTTCGCTCGCCCTGACGCGCTCTCACTCGCGCTACGCTTCGTTCGCCAGTGGCCGGCCTGTCCCTGGCCGTCATCAGCCAGGAGCTCAAGTTTAACGACATGAGCCCGGTGAGCCAAAAGATGCTCCGTATCGTGATGAACAAGTCCATCCTGTACGCCGGGCTTGCGCTCACGTCTTCGTTCGGGATCGAGCGGGCGCTGCTGGGTCTGACGCAGGTGGCCATCTTCCTGCTCGTGTATATCTCCCAGTTCCTGACAAATCGGCGCGTGTCAAACCAAATAGAGAATAACTACGGGGCGTCGTGGCAGGGCGTCTTGAAGTACGGCGGGGTGAGCTTGCTGACGTTTCTGAGCGTCGGGGTCGTCACCTTCAACATGCTGGCCAATCTCGTGGGCGGTGGGTCGATGAGCGCGCAGACGCTCGTCTGGGCTCTGGATGCGTGGACATTGCTGCTGCTCAGCGCCAGCGGGATGTCGATGTATGCTGCGCGGGGGCTGGCCGTGCTGTGGACGGTGGGCGTGCGGATCAAGGGCCAGACGAGCACGACCACGGGGCTCGTGCTCGTGCCGAGGACGAACAAAGATGCAGTCTCGAAGGATGCACCCCGGTCAGGACGGACGGGTGCACGACTGCGGAAGTTCCCCCTCCCAGGATCGATCGTCGTGAAGCGAAAGCTGACGGCAGAGGTGGCGTTCTACACGGAGCTCCACGGGTTGATTGATGCAGTTTTGGAGCTGGGAATGTATTGGTCGAGCTGTATGGCGTATGCAGTAGTGTACCTATTCCGTGACGGGGTGTTTGTGCACGTCTTCGACCTGGCAATTCTGTTGGACTTGCGGTACCTGATTGCGCATTCAAAGTGGCGGATGACGCGGTGGCGAGTGCTGCATTCTCGGGCCCAGTACGTGGTGGGAACCCTGGCGAGAGAGGTCGTGCAGAACAAGACGGAGCGGGAGCGGGAGTCGGAGCGGGAGGGTTGTTACGGTCAGGGCGACGAGCAGCACGACGGTGATGGGTATGGCGATGGTGATAAACAACAAGGCGACTGCCGTCATCTTGGTCATCTTGGTCATCTTGATCATCTTGATCATCTTGATCATCTTGATCATCTTGATCATCTTGGTCATCAGAATCGTCAGCATCATCACCGGGAGGAGTGTGCGATATGCATGGAGGGGATCGGCGTAGGGAGGAGGCTACCGTGTGGTCACATTTTCCACCTGCGTTGCTTGCTGGCATGGATCAAGGAGTGCGACGGGAGCAAGTGCACGTGCCCGCTGTGCCGGTCTGATCTGATGGGCGGGGCCGAAGAGGGTGAGCGAGTCGACGGCCTGGTGGTCTGCGGGCGGCGGCTCGCAATGGACGACGATGACGACGACGACGACGACGATTTCTTCAACGACACGCTGTGGTTTCAGGCCGTTAGCCCGGTGGAATTGGGGGGTCCTGATTTACTCTGAATGTTTTAAGCGCCGATCCTGATTCCGGGAGTCTCTTCCATCTTGCCCTCGATCTGCCAGATGTTAATCTGGGCGTAGCCCTCCAGACACTCCTTGATCTGGTCGGGATTGAAGCTCGTCCCGAGCAAGTCCATCAGGTCGGCCCACGAGTAGCTCGTCCGCCCCGTCCGCTCCTTGTGGGCACTGATCCTCGAGAAGATCTGCGAGATGGGGTCCTGGACTGTAACGTTGTCTCCCGTGTCGTAGAGACTTGCCTTGCTCATCTTCATCAGCCGCAGCGCCTCGTCCACATCGGTCTGGTTAACTTCGTCCGCAAACCGAAGTCTCGCGAGCGCTTGTGACAGCCGCAGGATTGAAAGCAGTGTCCTCGCGGTCGTGTAGGTGTGGGGCACGGAGCTTTGCACCTCCTCCTGCCGCAGCTCTGCGTAGACCGTCGCGACGTACTCAGACAGGCTGCTGGGAACGTACGGATTGTACTGCTTCGCCGCCGCAATATACGCCCGAAGCAACTCCGCGCTCACCGGGGCGATCCCAGTGTCCCTCACCGGCGCCCTCCCCTCCCTGTGCACCGTCAACACGTGCTGTGCCAGCGACAGGTCCGCCTCTGGACTCGGCCGGTCCAAAATCAACCACAACAGATCGAACCTTGACAGCAGCGCTGCCGGCAGGTTGATATTCTCCGCCGGCGACCTCCTGATATCGTACCGTCCGAACGCCGGGTTGGCCGCCGCCAGTACCGTCGTCCTCGTGTTCAACGTCGTCGTGATCCCCGCCTTGGCAATACTCACCGTCTGCTGCTCCATCACCTCGTGGATCGCCGTCCGATCCGTCTCCTCCATCTTATCAAACTCATCGATGCAGCAGATTCCCTTGTCCGCCATCACCAACGCCCCACCCTCCAGACACATCTCCGCCGTGGTCGGGTCCTTCACCACCGCCGCCGTCAGACCCACCCCGGAGCTCCCCTTTCCGCTCGTGTACACCGCCCGCGGACTCACATACGCCACATAACGCAGCAGCTGCGACTTCGCCACCCCCGGATCCCCCATCAGACACGCGTGAATGTCTCCACGCAACTTCATCCCGTCGTTCAACGCCCGGGTCGTCCCGCCCACCATGGTGAGCAGCAGCGCCTTCTTCACGTCCTCGTGCCCGTAAATCTCCGGCGCAATCGACCCCGCCAACCTCGAATACACGTCCCCCTCTTCAGTCAACTGCTCCACCTCGTCCCTCTGCGAGTCGTCCAGCGCCATCTCCTGGTAGCTCTGCTTGGCCTGCACGACGTGCGTCGCGTGCAGATACGTCGTTGTCAGCAGCGACGACCGCATCATCGCCCGCTTCCCGGTCAAGGGCGCCGGCATGAAGATCCCACTCACGGTCACCGCGTCCCCCGCCTTGATCACCCTCGCCAACGACCCACGAAGCTGCACCGTCATCGTCCTCGGCGTACTCCCATGCGGCACCTCGTCCGGATTCTCCTGCACCCTCGCCTCCTGATACTTCACAAACTTGCTCCCCCTGATCTGCATCTGCAGGTCCATCTTCCCGCTCCCCACCCCGGCCACCGTCACCGGCATCTGCACGATCGGACTGAACGTCTTGCCCGTCACCTCCTGAAAGTACTCCTTCCCGTCCTCGTCATTCAGGTACGTCGCAACCGTCATCATCGGGCGCACGTCCGTCACCTGCGTCACAATCCCCCGGAAACAGACCAAGCGCCCGATCTGCGGAGAGCTGATGCCCCGCATCGCCAGCCTCCCCGCCTGGCTCCGCGGCACCACCAACACGTCGTACCGCCGCGTCAGACAGCTCGGAATCTTATTCTGCGGGTGACGCTGAATACCATCCTCCGTCGCCTGCGTCTCATGCGCCTCCTGGTTGCGCACCCGCTGCTCCATCATGATGTCAAACACGTCCTCGCTCAGCTCCACGTCTGTCGCCGCCGGCATGACCGCGTCCGCGGCGTCCGCAATCAACGACAGGTACTGGAACGTATTCGACTCGATGTTCGTGACGAGCTCCGGCACGTCCGTGTAGTTCTCGAGGTCGTCCAGGTGCACGACGAGCGACTCGGACCTGCGGTTCGCGATCGCCTGAAGCTGGATCATGTACTTGGTCGTGGCCTCGCCCGTCGCAGCGTCCGACACCAGGAAGTTCTGAAGGAAATCTTCTATCGCAGTCTTCTCCTGCCGAAACAGCTGCCCCTGGCGAGCCGTGGTGTTCGAGACGGCGGAGGCCATTTTGGCTGGAAATTTGAATTTCGATTCCCGATCAATTCACTGCACACACAAAACAGCCGGCGGATATGGCGCCCTGCGAGCTATACAAAGACCAGTACCCCCGGATATGGCCCGTCTACGGAGCAAGCGTTTCGAAGCAGGAAGTTTTAAGAATTTCGTTTAAACGTTTTCGGCCTGAGAGAATTTTCCGACAAAGAGACGTCGTGTGCCTCCTCCTCCTCGCTCCTCGCTCCTCGCGCCTCGCTCCGCCGTCGAGAACGAGGACCGAGACCCATCCAGAACCGAGACCCCATCGATCGATCGATCGCCATGGCCACGCTGATCAAGAGCAACAAATGGTACGTACGCGAGCGCGAGACGCACGCACGCACGCACCCCCTCACCTTCCCACCCACTCGCTCGTTCAGCTTTGGCGGGTTCCAGTACAAGTTTGAACACCAGTCCGCGGCCGCCTCCTGCCGGATGACGTTCAGCGTCTTTCTCCCGAGCGTCGCGTTGGCGTCCACGACCGTGCCAGTGCTCTACTACCTGTCTGGCCTCACCTGCACCGACGACAACGTCGTCCAAAAGTCTGGAATCCAGCAGTACGCCGAACGATACAACGTCGCCGTCGTCTGTCCGGACACCTCTCCACGCGGCCTCGGGTATCCTACCGAAGACGACAGTTACGACTTTGGCACCGGCGCGGGGTTCTACGTGGACGCGACCACAGAGCCCTGGAAGCGCGGCTACCGGATGGACACGTACGTCACCAAGGAGCTTCCCGAGGTGCTCGCGGCCACGGACGTCCTGGCTTCGGCCCTGGACCTCTCGCGGTCGTCCATCATGGGACACTCGATGGGCGGTCACGGCGCCCTGGTGTTGGCGTTGAGGAATCCCGGGAAGTATGCGAGGGTTTCGGCGTTTGCACCAATCTGCCGTCCGAGCGCCGTGGGCTGGGGCCAGAAGGCGTTCAAAGGGTATCTCGGGGAGGCAGACGTGGATGCGTGGCAGCGGTATGATGCGTCTGGTTTGGTGGAAGGGTATACCGGGGATACGGTGGAGGTTTTGGTGGACACGGGATTGGCGGATGAGTTTCTGGAGTCGCAGTTGCGGGTCGATGACTTGGTCGAGGCGGCCCGGGGGAACGAGCGGGTGGTGGTCACGAGTCGGATGCACGAGGGGTACGACCATTCGTACTTTACGATTGCGACGTTTGTCGAGGAGCATGTGGCGTGGCATGCGGAAAAGCTCCACCATGGGTGAGATTCGTGTTCCGTGTTCCGTGTTCCGTGTTCCGAGTCCGTGTCACCCTCGACAAGAACGAATGGCGAAGCCATTTCACGGGCCCCACTATTCGTTCGCTTTTCATTCGTGTTCCGAGTCCGTGTCACCCTCGACAAGAACGAATTCATATACAGACAGTCACCCGCTGCATACGTATACGCCGAGTGGGAAATGCGCCACACCACGCCCTCGCTGTTGAGGGATTCGCTCAACTGAAAGACTGAGAATCGCGTGGCGCTCCACGCCCACGATACGAGATACGAGATACGAGGGTGCATACAGCGAACGAACGAAGGAGTGTCGTGCGTGGCGTGAGCGAGCGATCGAATAACGACGAATAACCGAGAGAGAGAGGCCACACACAGCTCCATTCATCATGCCAGCGATCATCCCGGAGAAGTCGAATAGGACGCGCTCGGCCGTGCACTGTCAGTTCTGGGATAACCAGGAACACAGTCCGAGGTCGATCGACGGCGTGGTCTGGAAGCTTCCCTGCGAGCCGACTGCCACGCCGCTCTCGGCGCCGTCGGGGCTGTCGCGGTCGCAGCAGCTGATTGCCGCGCAGGCGGTGGGAATACCGGCGTTGCCGTCGTATGACGACAGTAGCGGGGGACTGGTGCTGGATCGGAATGTGTTCAAGATGGGCGGGGCGTCGTGGTGGAGTGCGTTGTCGTGTCGGGTCAAGACGCAACGGATGTACACGGATTCGGCAAATGCCAAGGCGTTTCAGTCGTCGGAGATTTCGGACTGGTTGAAGCCGCTGACGGTGAGCAGTAATTATGGGCTGCTGTCGAGGACGCACGCCAAGGCGGGGCCGTTGGTGTTCGATTCGACGGTGGAGGCGGGCGACGTGGGCGTGCTGTCCAATGCGGTCAACGGAAGCAGAAGCGTCGGTCGTCGGGGCGTGGTCGTGCCTATCGTCCAGGCCGCCACACGCCCGCGGCTGTTGCCAGACGTGGTGGTCACGACGGCGGCGAGGCTGAACGAGGCGTTGTCGACGCATTCGTCGTTGCGGATGGATGTGCACGGGCACAGCGTTGGTGGGAGCTTTGCGACGAACCTGGATGTGGTGGAGTGCAGTGGAGAGTACGCGAGGGTGCCAAAGGCGGTGGCGTTTGATATTATGACGACGACGAGTCAGGAGGGGCTGCAGTATCGGGCGGGGGTGTATCAGGTGACGGCGCCGAGTTTGGACGGGAGCCTGGTGGGGGAGAAGGAGGGGATGTCGGCGGGCGAGATGCGGACGAGCTTGCACGCGCAGGGTGCGGTTGCGGTGGAGGGGGAGGCGTACGTGTGGAAGCCGGCCAAGGCTCGGGTGAAGGAAGCGGGGGGCAAGGCCGCGGCAGTGGTGGAAGGGAAGCCGGCGATGGACGGTGATGCCGGTGATGCCGGTGATGCTGGTGGCGTTGGCGATGGCGATGGCGGGGAGGTGGAAGCTGGTGGAGAGGCACGATCGGAGATCGAGGGGTTCGTGTCGAGCTTGGAGGACGGGGAGGACGGGGCGATGCGGGACGACGAGGCGTCGTCGGCGTCCGAGGACGTTGACTCGATGCCATCGTCGTCGTCCTCGCCATCGCCGTCGCCGTCGCTGCCGACAATCGAAGCGAAACGACGCATCCTGCCGGTGACGTCGACATCGATTGAGACGAGCATCTCCGAGTCGCTCAAGTCGCTCGAGTCGATTCGTTCAAACGTCGTGCGGCTCACGGACGAGGTGCACGATGGCTCGCTCCAGCGGTTCATCGCTGGCGCCGGGAAGCGAAAGGCCCGGCGCGTCCGTCCGTATTCGTTTCTCCTATCGCAGCCGCACGTCAAGCTCGCGGCGTCGCTGGGGTGCCTGGTGCGCATGCCGCTGCCCAACCGCTTTGGTCTATTCGGCGGGGCCTCTGACGGTGGCACCGTGGGGGTCACGACAAACGGCGGCGTGCCAAACGGAGGCGTCAACGGCGTCAACGGAAACGCCCCTCCAGCGATCTCGGCGATCCCGTCGCTGTCTCGGAGACTCAACGCGTCCACCACCTCGCTCGTCTCCAAGTCGAGCATCTCCTCCCAGCTGGCCGACACGTGGGAGCCCTACCTGAAACGGACCACGCTCCGCATCTTCTCTTCCATCGGCCTCTCCGCCCAGATCGGAAAGTTCACGAGGCCCTTTCTGGACTACTCGGCCATGGAGGTCAAGCTCGACCTCGGCCTCAACTCCCAGCACGTCGTCGGCAGCCTCCCCACCGCCAGCGCCATGTCCGCCATCGACTTGGACGCTCGCCCGGACAAGAACCGAGCATTCGTGCTCGAAGGAAAGGGCGTGTGGCACTGTTGCACGATCTCCGCGGCGCAGCAGTTGTTTGGGCCCGTCCGTGCCAAGGCCGACTTCCGGTTTGCGCTCGACCCGACAAACGTCCCCCAAAACCAGGGCGACAGTCGCACTCTCAAGGGCATCGCGCAGACGGCGTTGAGCATTCGTCCCAGTCTGCTGGAGAGCATGTTTGGTGGCGACATCATCATCCCCGGGACGGAGGGCGCCGCTCGAGTGAGTTGCTTTTGGTCGCCCAAGCGACGCGAGGGCATGGTCGAGCTTCGGTTGTTCTAGACCGTTTTTGTTCGTTTCGCGGATCGCGGCGAACGCGTGTAATATATCGAGGCCTACCGTGGACATACGAGGCATCGCAGAGCACGGGAGCGTTCTTCGAGGACGGACTCTGCATCTGCATTCGCGAATTCGTTGACCGAAATTGAAACCGCGGTTTGGCACACACACACGATGGGCAGGCCGGCATCGCGCAAGCCGGACATGAAGGGGAAGGCCAAGGCCAAGGCGAAGAACACGTCGGTGGCCAAGCGAATTCGTGACGTGAAGCGCCTCCTCGCAAAGGTACGACGACGCAACCCACCCGCGCACTCGGTCGCTCGCTCACACGCTCGCACCCGCCACGGACCCGTTCCTCCACGCCGTAGGACACGCTCGACGACAAGATGCGATCGTCTTTGGAGAAGAAGCTGGCGGTGCTGGAACAAGAGTGGGCGGAAAACAAGCAGAAGCTCAGGGAGCAGAAGTACGCGGTGCGGTATCACAAGGTTCGCTTTTTCGAGCGGATCAAGCTCGAACGAAAGATCGGGAAGTTACAGAAGACGCTCAAGGGTCTTGAGCACGACGGCGAGTCGAAGGATGCGACGCGGCGGGCGTTGGCGGCGGCCCGGGAGGATCTGGAGTACGTGTTGCACTTTCCGAAGGGCGAGAAGTACGTGTCGTTGCTGAAAGACGCCGAGGATCCGGAGGCGCAGGCGCACTTGGAGCGGGAGCGGGAGCGACTTCGGGCGGTCGTGAAGCGACATATGCGCGACGAGGCGATTGTCAACGAGTTGGACGAGGGCGAGAAGGGTGGGGGCGAGGGCGAGGGTCGGTTTGCGCAGGAGATCAGGGAGGACGACTTTTTCGCAAACTCCGACGACGATGGCAATGGCGATGACGGTAACGGTCGTGATGAAACGGGAATGTTTGGTGACGATACGAGCGACGGAGACAGCGATGGCGACGAAGACGTCGGCGATGGCAGTGGCGAGAAGCGTTCCTTCAGCGACTTGATTGCGACGAGCAGCGATCGCAGTTCGGAGCGTGACTCGGACGAGAGCGAGTCTTCGGATGGGAGGGTGGGTACCAGGGACGACGATGGCGGCGTCCAGCAGAATCGCGCGCCCTTTCAGAGGCACCAAAAGCCCCGGGAGCCAAGGCGGTCTGACGCTCGCAGCCGCCCTCGAGCAAGGATGGAGAGCAAACCCAAGCCGAAGAGCATCTCGACGAACACGAAAAATGCCGACAAAAAACCGAGAGCGAACAAGGCGAACCCCACGAAAGGACCGAAGCAGCCGCTGCGCACCCGCGCCGAGGGCGGCCGCAAGCGGCGCGCCAAGAAAAAGTAGCCGACCTCCGTCACGGCGTTCGTACCGAACGTTCGTTCGTTCGTTTTTGCAACAAATAGGGTAGAACTCAAAAAAACATCCAATTCAATTCGTCCGTTTCAATGCTTCGTGTCGTCTCCCTCGTCGTCCCTTCGTTGTGTCGTCTCCCTCGTCTCTCTGAACACCATCCGTATCTCTCCACCGCTCTCTTCTAAACCAAAATCCTGATCATTGCCAGCTCGAGCGCCTCCTGTCCCCTGAAACTGATCGCGTCCGCCGACTCCCGGCCGGTCCGAGACCGCAGCCGCTCTGCCACGTCCGCACCAAACGCGATTTCGACAAAGTCCGGTCCGCGCCGGCCCATCAGCGCGAGCGACCTGTCCCACTCGGCTCTGCGGTCGTGGTACAGATGGTTCTGATAAAAGCCGCACCAGATGTCCCTGACATTGGACCCCAGGGTCATCGCCTGTGCCCTCGCAAGCACCTTGCGCTGCTCGGCCAGGCACTCGCTCGTGTACGAGCTGAAAGCCAAAAGCTCCAGCGGCCACGGGTCTTTGCCGTAGAACTGGAGCGCCAGGGACATGGACGCGCCGGCCAACGACGAGTGGCTGTGCGTCGAGTACGCAAGGTCCGTCTGCCCGAGCTCGAGCAGAAACGCCGCCAGCACGTACACGTGCATGTCCTCCGTCGTGCATCCCGCGATGCCCGTCTTTGAAATGGTGTACCAAAGGCAGCGCAGGTACATCTTGGCGTTGGGCGCCTCGCACATCTCCTTGGAGACCATGCCAGCCAGCAGGTCGGTCGTCGCCACGACCTCCTCCTCCGTCGCGGCCCCGTCGCACACGGCCGCGTACCTCGCAGGGTCCATCAGACACGCGTGCTGCTCCGGAGATATTTTCATCTGCGGACGCAGCAGCGACACGGCGAGCCGAAGGGCCGAGATGCCCACCAGCTGGAACTTGCCGATGTCGGTGACCTCCACGGTGCGCAGGTAGTGGTCCAGATAGCGCGTGGCCTGGAAGATCATCGTCGACTCGAGCTTCCACTCCTGCGCCACCTCAATCATCCACTCGACCAGTACGCTGCGAAAGTGCGGCGTGACTTCCCTCTGGAGGCTGGGGAGCGCATCGGCCCCTTCCTCGGAAGACGATGCCGACGACGCCAACGAAGCAAACGTGTTGCCCCATCCCCTCACCAGTTTATTCTCTGCCGCCCGTAGGCTCAGCATCTCGTAGCACTTGCGCCACCTGGACCACTGGTTCTTGAACATCCGGTCTGGCACGGTCGCCATCCGCTCTGTCAGCTCTGGCCACTGGTTCGCGCACGCCAGGCGCCACACGTACGGCTCCTGCTCCGAGAACGTCTTGCACACGCACATCGCCTTCCCAATGTCCGTATAGGCCAGGTGGGACAAAATCTCCGCCCACATCTCCTGCGGCAGCATGCCCAGCCAGTCGATCGATCGCTTGGCCATCGCCCTCGTCTGCACGAGCTGCGCGTGCGCATCTTGCTGCAGACACGCTTGCTCCTGCTGCTCTTGATGCTCTTGATGCTCTTGCTGCTCCTTCTGCTGCTGAATCTTTTCGTTCTTGATTTCCTGCGCCAATTCTTTCAGCTGCAAGTACGACTCGGCGCACGACTCGGCCCGGCGCTTCCGCAGCAGGTACCCGCCGAGGCGAGACGCGCCCTCCTCGGCCGTCGTGTTGCCGGCGGTATTCGGCTCGGTCGTACCTTCGTCAGACACGCGCCTCCGCTTGGGGTCCTGCTCGAGGCCCATCCCCGGGTTTTCAATCTCGTTCAGGGACAGCCCGTCGTTCAGGTCCTTCTTCAGCGTCTGATCCACCCGGTCGATCTGTGCATCGAGCGACAGCGAAGGAGACAGCGACAGAGACGGAGCCCCCTGCTCCGCGGCAGCGGTCGGATGCGACTTGCCACCCGGGCTGGGATAAGGGTGGCCGCCCGTCTGCCTCGAGTGCGGTCGCCCGTCGACGCCGGCCTCCGGATGGGAGGCGGATCGCCGTCCCGCAATCTCAGGCTGTTGATATGGATTCATGGCGCAATTCGGGAGACGGAAATGCAGAGACGAGGGAGCAATCTTCCGCCCAGAGCGTGCAATGGATGCGAATAAGTGGCGAAATCAAAAACGCTCGAAACTCGCTCGCTCGCACCCGTCGACAGCGCCGAGTGTCACCAACAAGCAGTGACAGAGAAACTTCTTGCACGAGGAAACGTAAGCGTTGGGGTGTCGAGCGATTCGATGAATTCATCGAAGTGAGTTAAACTCGAACGAGGCAAGCGGATCGCTTGCAGAATCGCGAGAGGTGGCAAATGAGAGGATCTCATGGACGCCCTAGAGGTCTCTGTGTCTGCTTGGCCCGTAAAGGAGGGACGTTTCCTCCAGGTGAGCGGCATCACGTTCGCCTTTGACGCGGAGCAGGAGCCGGGCCATCGGATCGTGACGGGTAGCGTGACCGTCGGCGGCGCGCCCCTGGAGCCGAGCAAAGCGTATACGGTCGCAACGAAGGCATACCTGCGGAGCGGCAAGGACGGGTTTGGGACGTTGAAAGACGCCGAGGAGGTGATCGATCCCGAGACGGTGCCCCGCTTGGCGAGTGCCAACCGGTCGGTCTCGCCCGCTCGCGGTCGGTGGCTGGGGTGGGCCTGGCACACAAACCAAACCAAAGACTCTGTCTCGTTCGTTCACCCCACCCTACGACATACGAGTACGCGCGTCTGGCCGAACATGTTACTTGTGGACAAGGTACGCGCTCATCCCATCCCCCACGACCGACCTGTCGGCAAAATCGAGTCCCGATCGAATTTCAAATCATCCTCACCGTCGTCCTCGTCCTCCTCGCGTCCTTTGTCCGCAGTACCGTCCGAAGACCCTGGACGAATTCAACACGATCAATGCGTCCACGGCCACCACCCTCAAGGCAGTCGTATCGCAGGGCGACTGTCCCCACACGCTCTTCTACGGGCCACCAGGTGCAGGCAAGAAGACGCTCGTCCTGGCCATGCTTCGCGAGCTCTACGGTCCCGCGGCGGCCAAAGTGCACGTGGAATACAAGCCGTGGAAGATCACGCTGCCGAGCGGTTCGACCAAAGAGATCGAGTTCGCCACCGTCTCGTCCGCGTATCACATCGAGATCAACCCGAGCGACGTGGGCACCAACGACCGCTACGTCGTCCAGGAGATCATCAAAGAGATGGCCCGGTCCCGGCCAATCGGCACGTCTGGAGAAAAGACGTACAAGATTCTCATCCTGAACGAGGTCGACAAGCTGAGCAAAGAAGCGCAGGCCGGGCTCCGTCGCACCATGGAGAAGTACGCCAACGCTTGCCGCCTCGTCCTGTGCTGCAACAACGTCAGCAAGGTGATCGAGCCCCTCCGCTCCAGGTGCCTCCTCGTCCGCGTCGGTGCCCCGCAGGCCGCACAGTGCGTCGACCTGCTCACTCGGGTCGCCGCGCAGGAGGGCATGGGCGTCCCAGCCGGTCTGATCGACAACATCGTCACGACGTCGCGGCGCAACATGCGACGGGCGCTGCTCTCCATGGAGGCGCTGGTCGTGAGAGCCGGCGGCGAGGGGCTCTCGGAGAACACGCCGGTGGTCCTCCCCGACTGGGAGATGTACATCAAGGAGATTGCCGGGGACGTCATGCGGGAGCAGACGGCAAAGAACCTGTTTGTGGTGCGGGGCAAGCTGTACGAGCTGATTGTCAACTGTATCCCGCCAGAGGTGATTCTGCGGACGTTGGTGCGGGAGCTCTGCCGGACGCTGGACGATGAACTCAAGCGGCAAGCGGTCGAGCTGGCCGCCACGTACGAGTGGCGGCTGCAGCAGGGACAGAAGGCCATCTTCCACCTCGAGGCCTTCATCGCCAAGTTTATGAGCGTCTTCAAGAGCTACATGGTCAGTCTGATGGGATGATCATACGTACGTTCGTGCGTTACTCCTGTTGGTAAAAATTCATTTCGCGCTTCCCAGCTTCAAGAGCCAATCAATCGCGCGCCGGCTTCGTAGTGTACACGGGTGTCCCGTTCGTTTATTCGTTCGGGCGATCTCGCTCGCCTCCTCTCCTCTCGACCTCCTATCCTCTCTTCTATGGCCGGCAGACAAGGCTCAGCGCCTCGTTTTTGAGCTTGAAGTACTGCAACAGCACCTCGGTCCCCCCGTTCATCCCGGTCAGCTCGTGCCCCCCCTTCAGCCCGTCCACCCCCCACGCCACCGCGATATCGTTCATCGCGCTCGTCTCCCGCACCACCTCCAGGGTCTGCGGACTCGCGTGGCTCAAAACGTCCGCCGTCGCCGCCACACACGGCAACCCGGCCGCCAGCGTCAACACGTCCCTCGGCGTACCCGCCACCGCCGCCGCCCCGGCCAGCTCGGCCCCGCCGCCCCCGGCGACCGCCCCACATGTATACGACAGATACGTCGTCCAAGCAATCGCGACGACGTTGTTGAACAAAATCCGCTGCTCGGGAGGCACAAACCTGAAATTCACCAGGTGCGCCAGCGGCCACACGGTGAAATTCGCCAGCATGATCGGCACCAGCTTTGCCTGGATCACGGACGAAATCATCCCCACGTCCGGATGCCCCTCCAGCGTCGTGAGGAACGCCAGGAACACGCACGTCATGATTGGCGCCCAGATACACTGGTCGATCGCCGTCTTGGCCAGCACGGCTTGCGTGCATTTCGGGTCGTTGGGATAGATCTTGGTGTCCAGAAACTGGTAAAAGTAATGCCCCACCGGGCCATCGATCATCACCCCGTACAACGACATCCTGACAAACCGCAACACGTCGAACGACGTCGACGAGCCGATGGACTGGGCGATGCGGTCGCCGATGGCAAACCCGACCAGGGACGTGACCGCCTTGGTCGCGACCGGATGCTCGCGCAGCGCCCGCTGGTACGAGTCCAGGACAGGGAGGAGGACGTCGCGAAGTGTCGAAGCGGACGGGGCAGACTGTTCGAATTTCGAACCGAGTCCGTCGTTCTCGTTGCTGGAAGATCCTCCGCTCGCACTGGATCCGCTCATAGCGTTCGATGGCCGGAGCGGTGCCCGCGAAGGGTGCCGGGCGACAAGGCCCGGGACGAGGTTCTGTGGTCCAATTCTGTTATCTGGCGCGCGTCTCCAAACCCTGGAGCAGGGGCCGCGCAGAGCCACGAGGCGGCACGCCGACGTGGCAATCATTCTTCTTGGCAGCGAATTGACGTGCAATTAAATATGTGCTGTGAAATCAGGAAGAGGGTCGCTGATTCGTTCGCGCCAACCACAGATCCCCGGCGAGCATCGTGCACCAACCCGCTCACCTCGACCGTCAGCGCCCGAATCGGGATAGGCCAAGGGCGGTCTCCATCATCTGGGCTGCGCGGTGAACAACGCGCTACGTGCCCTTGGTACCCGTCGTCACGCGGCTACTGCAAGCGGCGCCACCGTAGGCGACGGCCACGAACGTCGTCGGCCGCACAAGTCCGTCCGGATGGCAGGTGGAAGCCGTCGGGACTCGCCATCACGCGGCCAAGGTCGCCGGTGCCGGTGAAATCGACGGCCGGGAACTTCTAGACGGGCCGCGGACCCGGCGAGGCGGGGACCATCCCGCGCGGGTCGGTCCCCGAGATATCAGCCTCCCCGGGCTTCATAATTCTGAAGTCTCCATTCTCGCCCAGTCGAGTACTCCACGACAATAAGGGACGACGTCCGAAGTGTGTAGAGGCTGGCTCGCCCGACGAGCCTTTAAGTCGTCTTTTTCGGCTTCTGGGCTTCCGACACACACATGTTCCGGTCTGTGGTTCGCCGTGGCCGTCGGTTCGCCTCGTGTTGACCATCACGAGGCCAGAATGACGATCGACGGAGTCGCCAGGGACATGGAGTCCGAGGTGCGTGACGTTTGCCGCGTGGACTGCTGCATGCTCCCTCCACCACCCGCCACCCACCACCCACCACGACTGGGGCGATGATGAAAGACTTACCCGCGCTTCTCAGCGTCACATCTACCTATGTGGCTCGGTGATGAAGCTGGTAAACATGGTTGAATTTCTTCAACTGATGCTCCCGTGGATGGTATTGGTGGTCGTCGGGTCGTTGGGTCGTCGGGTGGCCTCCCCCGTCTCACTGCGTCGTCATGTTTTTCCCGCGTAGCGCGATGCGACTACCGACCAACAGAAAGGACTGACCATGGCGTCACCCGCACCCAACCACGCCCTGTCTTTCGAGTTGCTTGCCGCCGCGGCTGCGGCGGCAGCAATCCCGGTGGTGGGCTCGGTCGAGCCTCCCCCGAGACCCTCGAGTGGGCCATCCGGAGAGGCGCCTGAAGAGCCATCCGGAGGGCCGCCAGGTCCCGTCTTGGGATACAAGAGGAAGCCGTGGGCTGTCACGCTCGACGAGTTGTGCGCGTGGCGGGAAAAGCAACTGGTGGCCGGCCACGACCGGTGGCCGTCGGCAATGGCCGAGGATCCGCATGAGAGGGCGTTGGTGGGTACTGACCTCGGCCACCGCGCGCTCCCAACTTTTTTCCGACTCTCTCTCTCTCTCTCACTCGCGCTACGCGCTTCGCTCGTTCGCCAGGGCAAGTGGCTGGGGAATCAGCGGAGTTCCAGGAGGCTGTTGGATGAGGGTCCGGTGACGAAGGTCGAGATCAAGAATCTCAAGGGCATGACGGTGTATCGGGTGCGGCAGCTGGATGAGCGGGTACCCGGGTGGATGCGGGACGAGCAGATCGAGGTCGAGAATGGAAAGCAGGGCTGGAAAAAGCGAAGGAGAAAGGTGTATCTCGTCGAAGGCCAGAATCGTAACAGCAACGTGACGAAGCTGGTGCGGTCGACCTACGAGGATTCCTTGGCGCGCGCGAAGGCCTGGCGAGACGCGCATAAGGAAAGGTGGCCGATAAAGCAGCCCGAGGACGGGGACAAGGAGGAAGCGAAGGTTTACCGGTGGTTGGTGGATCAACGGCGGTATCGGCGGAATTTCGAAGCCGGGAAGACGAAAAAGACGGGCGGGATGACGACGGAGCGGCTGCAGGAGCTGCGGGAGGTGCTTGGGGACGACTGGTATGAGGGGAACAAGACGAGAGAGGGAGGTTCGACGGCCAGGCAGATTGCCAAGGATCTCGGTGTTCGGGACTTCAAGAGGAAGTCGACGGGCAGGGGGAAGGGTGTTATCACGGGTCAGCGTGGGCTGTATGCGGAGAGCGATAGCGTGGAGAGCGACAAGGGTGCGGAGGGTGACGGCGAGGAGAGCGATGATGGTGCAAACGGGACGCAGCCGTCGGCAAACAACAACGCCGGGCTGGACTTCATGGCGTCGCTGGCGTCCCAGGACATGGACGATGAGCACGATGAGCTCGGCCTCTTGTTGGGGTAAGAAGAAGACAAAGAACAGAATCACCTGCACTCATACGCGATTACGCCGCACCATGGCCAGGCCAATATACTGATAGATCGTAACGCGACGCTGGACGAATGAAACCAAACACGATGAGTTCAACAGCGGGTCTCGTCAACCAGGCGTCGTCCAGCACCCAGCTGAGCACGCAGGCCGCGGGCACCTTGCTCGCGCTGCTGTTCGTCTACGTGCTCTACCAGATCAGCACGGTGCTGTCGGACTTTCGGGACCCGATCTTCTACGCTGTCCTCTGCGCCACCTCGCTCAGAGTGCCGAAGACCCGAATCGTCGCACGCATCGTCTCAGCCAGCAACAACCCAGACATCATCCTGCTCTTCCAGCCGTTTGTGTTATTAGTCTTCAAGCCGGCGGAACTCCTTCTCGGCGTCTGGAGCGAGTTGAAGCGCCTCTTGGCGACGTTCCGGGCGAGTCTGGTCGCAAGGCGACGTGCTGGGGAGCGCAGGGGACTCGTATCCGCCGTCCCCGTCGCGTACGCCCTGGCCGACACGATTCGATCGGTGAGAAAGCGAGGAAAATCGTCTGTCGATGAGCATGAAGATCGCCACGTGGACATCGGTGACGGCCGGGTGGGGGTGGTCGAGCGGAAGACGTCGAGCACGCTGCTGCGCGTGCTGGCCAAGCTCGTCGTGATCCAGCTCTTGGTGCGGTGGGTCAAATCGACGCTCTCATCGGCGTCTCAGGTTGCGCTGCTGTCGATCGCCGCGACGATCGGCGTGGGTGCGGTTGGTGTTTGACCTCAATCTGTTTCACCCTCGCTCGCGCCACTCTCATACACTCGTTCGTTCGTTCGCCAGGCCACGTTGTCGTTCCTCCCGTACTCGTCGCTCGGACCGCTTTCGCCGAACAAGGCCCGGACGCCGGCCGCCAAGCGGAGACGGTCGTCGCATCGTCCGTCTGAGGGAGACCAGTTGACGCCACGGCGCATTGTGAGTCCTGGTGATGCCGATATCGACCACGACGGTCCTGTCTCCCCCGAGATCGACAGCGACGCTGACGTCGTTGACGACGACGTTGACGACATCCGCGGCTCCCTCGCCCTCTCTCGGCAAAGACTCGCAGCCACAATCCTGAAGCCGGTCAAGTCTGTCGACGCCGTGCTCAAGCGCTCAATCGCATCGAGCGCACATAGCCTCGTGTCGGCGGTGTTGATCCTTATGCTTGCGTTGGGGAGTGCCGTCGCTGCGATGTTCTTAGGATATCAGATCATCAACGAGTGCCGGGACGTCGGGCTGTCGCTGAAGGACACGCTGTCCGACCTGGGCAGCGCCGGCGGACAGCGGTCGGACGACTTCCTCTCCGAGTACCGGCTGCAGGCGAACGAGTTCATCCAAGAATACCTGCCGACCGTCTTTGACTGGGTGGAGGCCAAGTCGGACTTCATTCTGCAGGCCAACAACCTCACAGCGGCGGCCGTAGAGGGCCGTCTGCTGATGGAGCAACTCCGAGGAGCGCGGTATTGCTCCCGGGACGAGCGGTGGGTATTGAACTCGACCGATATGCGCTCGCGCGCCCTGAATCTCTCACCCGCGCCACGCGCTTCGCTCGCTCGCCAGGGAGAAGCTCCTCGTCGCGCTGGCCCGCGCCACGTCGCTCGAAGATGCGAGTGCGCGGGAAGAATCTCGGCTCGCCGAGCTGCTCTCGGAGAAGACGTTTGAATTTTCCACCGGTGGGTACTGAATACAAGGGTTGAATGCGTTCAGGATTGATTGAATGCGGAGATCGAGGATCGAGCCGCCGCCGAAGGCCGGCACGCTCCGTTCAACTCCAGCGACACGTCTCTGACTCACTCACTCACGCCCGCTCGTTCCCCAGCACTGCGGCGGTTCGAGAACAATATTGATGATGTGGACGCGGTCGGTGCAGACGCGGAAGAGGAAGAACTCTCCGGATCCATCCCCTCACTCTCGTCGCCGTCCTTCGACCTGGTCGACGCGGAGGAACAGCTCAAGCAGTATCACGAGAAGTACTCGAGAGCTTCATCCGCGCTATCCAAGGCCCAGCGCGCGAGAACCGTGGCAGAGCGACGGCTGTCTCTTTGTGCTGTCTCTATCTCGTCGACGAGCGCGGCACACGTCTCCGGGCAGCAGCACCTCCGGGCCCTCCACGACGTGGGGACGGTCATATATGGCGGACTCACGAGGATCTTCTACGATCGAGACGTTTCCGGTGGCGTCCTCGACACGTGGACCGGCATCAACGGCGTCCTGCAGGGCCTCTTCCCGCTCGGCCGCAGAGGCGACGACGGGGACCCGGGCGGCGTCGCACGGCAGCCGCTGCCACCACAAGAAGCACAACAACAACCCCAACAACAACCCCAACAACAACAACAACAGCAGCAGCAGCAGCAGCCGACAACCGGCATCTCGTATCACATGGACAGCCTGCAGTCGGTCGTCCAGGCCGCGACCGGCCCACTCGTGAGCGTCTCCAAGGCCCTGTTCATGAGCACGTCGGCTGCCCTGGTGGGCACATCGAGCCTGTTCCGGTTCGGCGCCAGCCTGTTCCAGTTTGGCATGCAGTCCCTCATCTTCCTCTCCCTGCTGTTCGCCCTCCTGTCGGCCGAGGAGGACCCGCTCACCTCGCTCATCACCTCGATGCCCTTCCCGCCGGCGGCAAGGGACAAGGCCGCCATCGCCCTCAACAAATCGCTCGGCGGCGTCTTTGTCACGCTCATCAAGCTCTGCGTCATCCACGGCCTGTTCACCTGGTGTGTAGTTGCTGGCCCGATTGTGGCTCCCGCTCCCACTCCCGCTCTCACCCACGCGTGTCGCTCTCTACCACCGTGCGCCAGGGTCACGTTTACATTTTTCGACGCACCGCTCGTGTATCTGACGTCCACGCTGGCGGCCGCCTTTTCGATCGTGCCGTTCGTCCCGTCATGGCTCGTCGCCATCCCGTCTGCCACGGCGCTCGCCGTCCAAGGCCGGATCATCTCGTCCATCGTGCTCCTCGGGCTGCACTTTGCGGCATACTCTTTCGGTGACACGGAAATTCTTAACGAGGCCGGGACGGGGGGCCAGCCCTACCTGATGAGCTTGTCAGTCTTTGGCGGCCTGTACGCCGTGCCGGCCAATCCGTTCCTGGGCGGTGGGTATTGACCTCGACTTACGTGCGCTCATCGCGCGCCCCGACTCTCTCACTCACTCTCACTCACTCTCACTCACTCGCGCTACGCGCTTTGCTCGTCCGACAGCCATGGCCGGTCCGGTGTTCTTCTCTTTGGGCCAAGCGCTCGTGGCGCTGATAGGAGAGCTATGAAGGCAGTTTGGACGCACAGTTTAAACCGATCTCGTTTCGTTCGTACACGATCATCCGTCATCGCAAGGCAGTTCTTGAACGACGAACGCCAGGCACTCGAGAGCGGAACGAAACGGAGGGACGGAAATCTTCCGAACTTCAAATTCGATAGCCATGTCGTTTGGGGGCTTTGGGGCGGCGACGCAGGCCCACAATCCGAATAAGGACATCGAAGTCCCGCAGCCACGTACGTCGAGGGGGTACAGACAGTCAAAACGGTCGAGAAAACTCGCTCGCTGCATCCGCTCGACAGCTCCACTCGCCGCTCACCCACTCGCTGACCCGCACACACGCCTCTCTCGCAGCGTCCGACGGCGTGAGCTCGCTCGCGTTCAGTCCGACCGCCAATTTCCTGGTGGCGACTTCGTGGAGCGGGCAGTGCCTCTGCTGGGACGTCCAGCCGCAGAGCGGCCAGGTCCTCCCGAAGGCCGGCGTGAACCTCACGAAGCCCGTGCTCTGCTCGGCATGGAACGGGGACGGGAGCTCTGTCTTCGTGGGAGGATGTGATAACGGTGTGCAAATGTGGAACCTGGCGACGAACCAGCAGCAACAGATCGGTGGGTTTTTTACCACCCCTTTCGTCGTCCTTCCCTCTCGCCCTCCTGCTTTCGGGCCAATCGGTCGTCGAATGAACCCCATCCTGCTCACGCTCACGCTCGCTCGAACGCCACCCTCGTCTTCTCTCCGACAGGGCAGCACCAGGCGCCGGTGAGGCACATGTCGTACATCTCGCAGATGAACATGCTGGTCACGGGGTCGTGGGACAGGACGCTCAAGTACTGGGACTTGCGATCTCCGAACCCCGTCCACACACAGCAGTTGCCGGAGCGGGTCTATGCGATGGACTGCACGCACCCCCTGCTCGTCGTCGGCACGGCCGACCGGGACATCCTCCTGTTCAACCTCGCCAACCCGCAGCAGGTCTTCAAGACGATCAAGTCGCCGCTCAAGTACCAGACCCGTTCCATCAGCTGCTTCCCGGACGCCACGGGGTACCTGGTCGGGAGCGTGGAGGGCCGTGTCGCCGTGCAGCACGTCGACGACAGCCTGGCATCCAAGAACTTCACGTTCAAGTGCCACAGGAACGAAAGCGACGTATTTGCCGTCAACTCGATGTCGTTCCACCCGCAACATCACACGTTTGTGACCGCAGGAGCGGACGGGGCGTACAACTTCTGGGACAAGGACAGCAAACAGCGCCTCAAGGCAATGGCCAAGTCCAACGCGCCCATTCCGTGCGGCACGTTCAACAGGGACGGCTCGTTGTACGCGTACGCGGTGTCGTACGACTGGTCCCGAGGGGCGGCCGAGCACAACCCGGTGCGTATCATTGTGATGGTTGGGACCATTGTTATGATTGGGGTAGGATCGGGTGCTGTGTGGTGACTCTGTATCTCACTCGCTCTGTCTCGCTCTGTCTCGCTCGCATTCTTCTCGATCCAGGCCACCGCAAAGAACCACATCCTGCTGCACGTGCCCCAGGAGGCGGAAGTCAAGGGCCGCGCCAGGCCGCCAGGACGCCGGTAGGGGTATATACAGGGGCATCGATCGTCATTGGACCAAGGAACACTCCATGTAGTGTATTATCGTATCGTATCGATTGTACCGTTTAACGATACGTACGTTAATAACGTCAGAAACTCAACTCTACCACTACGTGGAGCTCACCGTCCTCCGGTTCCGGGCCGAGCGCCGTGCGGGCTCCTTCGAGGGGCTCCCGCTCACGTCGCTCGACCGAGCGGTTTGCTTTTTGTTCGCGTTGGCGTTCTCAATGCCCTCAATGCCCTCAATGTTATCGGTTTCCTCCAAGTCCCCGTCGTGGCCCTGATCCACTGTGGTGGCCGTCGACGGCTCGGCTTGCATGTTGAGCGTGGCCTCGTCGCCAATCGTCTCGGACTGTGCGGCGTGCGCACTCGAGCCTCTCGAGCCCCTCGATCCTCTCCTCACCGATGCACGACCGATGATGATCTCGTCATCGCCCACGTCGTCCGTGACTGAGTCGGCGTTGCTGGGCGACGCCACGCCCGTGCCGTCCTCGGGGATCGTGCCCATCGACTTGGTGGACTTCCTCGTGGACTTTGAGGACTTCCGACTGTTCGAGGTGGCCTTGCCTTCGCTCTTGCGCTTGGTGCCGAGCGGGACGGCGACGTCCGACAGGTCGTCGTCATTGTTGGCGATCGAGCCGATCATCAGTGTGTCGTCGTCCTCGGTCATCTCGTCGTCGTTGGCGTCTTCGGCGATGTCGACAACGTCGACAACGTCTAAAACTTCGGCGGCCTCGGCGGCATCCACGTCGACCGCGTCGTCGTTCGCAGTCTGCTTCTGTTTGAGGGGGGGCGTCCTCGCCGTCGCCTCCTTGGTCGCCAACACTTGCTTGACGCCCTTCTTGGGACCCTTCTTCTTGGGAGGACCCTTGACCTTTGTCTTGTCCTGCCTGGCACCGGTGGGATCCTCCACCGTCCGCCAGGGCGAGGCCGGGTTGGGGTCGGTGATAACGGCGGCCACCGTCGGCATGGCCTTGTACTTCCTCCTGCTCATCACCTTCTTCTCGTTGAGCCACCACTTGAGCGGCTCCTGCGACCTCCTCGTGCTCCGCCTCAGGCCACCCGCGACCTCCTGCAGGCCGACGTTGGCGTCGTTCGCCAGCGACTTCCTGCGGAGCTCGCCCCGCAGCCGAGACCCCGGGTTCATGACGATACGCTTGCGCTTGGGCGCGATGACGCCGTCGGGGTTGCACGCCTCCCGTCCGGGGAGCGGATCGTTGAGAGGCGGCTGAGGATCGTCGATCCACCCGTAGTCGTCGTCGCCACCGCCATAGTCGTCGTACCCAAAGTCGAATGCGTCGGCGTCATCGTTGGGTGCGTCGCCGGCGTCACCGGCAGCGACGGGCGGCGGCGGAGGCATGAGCTGCTGCGAGCCCCGCTTCTTGCCCTCGGCCACGACGCCCGAAAACTCGAGGCGCTCGGGCACGCCCTCCATCGGGCTCAGCGCCTTGGTCGCCCGCCCACCAAAGTTGAACGGCGACAGGTCCCCGTCCGCCCCCGCCTGCTGCGTCGACGTCTGGTATTTATCATAACCGTCCGCGACAGGCTCGGGGCTCGGCTGCACGGGCGTGCGCAGGACGACGTTCAGCTCGAACTTGGCACGCTGGACGGACCGACCTGTCCCCTGTCGCAGGGACTTGTGAACCAGCGCGCGGCGCTGCAGAATAGCCTGCTGGAGCACGGCGTCCTTGATGCCCTCCTGTTGTGTGAACGAGTGCGGATTGTCACGCGTGAGCGAGCAGCGAACGTTGTACAACGACGACGGTGGTCAACGCAGGGAAAAGCCGAGCAGCGAACGTCGCTCCAGGTCGCGCGTCGCGCGCCGCGCGCCGAGGCACATACAGCAGTACCGAGGCCGATACGTACCGGGTCCAGCGGCCCGCTGGTCGCATTCTTCTTCGCATCCTTCTTGTCCCCCGGGTTCCGAACCCGAATGCTAAACTTCTTCGCGTTCGGATGCCCCTTGAACTTCGCCTGCCCCTGCCCCTTTGCTGGGCTGCGATCCGCCCGCTCATCCATCGCCCTGTTCATCGCCACGGACAGCCGCTTGCTCACCACCTTGCCAGAGGGCGTCACCAACGGGCCAATATGCACGATGCTCTCCCGCCGCACCCGCGCCTCCTGCCCCTGCCCCTGCCCCTGTCCTTGACCGCCGCCAGTCCCCATCGCGGCGTCCATGTACTGCCGAATCTCCACCGTATCGTTCGCATTCGTGATCGAACTCCGACGATGGTTCTGATACATCATCGGCATCAAAGCCCCCAACTCCGAATCACGCCGCATATCGCCCGTCATATCAACACAACTCGACGTCAGTCAATGACGTCCTCGTGGCGCTTCTCTGCGCTGTTCACCGGAGAGATCTCGGAATTTGCCTCGATCGTTATGCCGATGCCGTTGGTCGGAACTCCGACGTGGCAAATTTCCGCGCGCTGGCGTCGTCACTGGGACGAACAGAACACGCGCACAGAAGGTATTCGGCGCGGGGAAGAACCGCGCAACCGACCGGAAATTCGAATAAAGCCCTTTGTGGGGGGAATTCTGGAAATTCCAATTTTCGACTTTTCGACTCTATGACGCACGTCACACGGCGTGGGTGGATGCCTCCCGCCACCGCCACCGTCGTCGGCCCTGTGGCGATGGCCGCGACGGCGGTGCAGCGACGGCGCGGCCTTCTCGGCGTCGTGCTGCCGAGAAGGAACGGCAGCTCGATTGTCCGGGGCAACGGCCGGGCCGGTATCGGTATCGGCCGTCATACGTCGTTCACGTTCACGTGTCGTTCGTCGATGGACAACGACGAGGATATGGACGACTCGGACGACGAGTACGACGGGCCGCATTCGTCGATGTCGGAGGACGAGGAGTATACGTACGTGCTGGGGGGCGATGTCGACGGGCTGTTTGACGGGGGCGACCCGTCGATGCGTCTGTACCTGGACTCGGCGGACTACGAACAGTGGAAGCGGTACGTGGTGTTGGCGTCTACTGGGTGGCGCTGTTGGACGACCCGCGGCGGAGAGACGGAGGGACGGAGGGACGGAGAGGGGACGGAGAGGGAGGCTCCTACCCCGACTCGCCAGCGACTCACTGACGCTCGCTCGCTCCCCGTAATCTTGATGTTGTTCGCCGTCACCAGGTGGTCTGAGACGGGTATGTTTTACGGGTTTACGACGAATCCGACGATCCTGAAGCGGGACGGGGTGAAGTGTACGTTGCCGAGTATCCGGCAGATGACGCGGTTGGCGTTCGAGTTGGACGTGGAGGAGTTGCAGTTGCAGGCGTGGGGGGAGACGGTGGCGGAGATGTACAGCAATGCGCTGGATTTGGCCGAGTTGGATACGAGGGTGGTGGTGAAGGTGCCGATGACGATGGACGGGATCCAGGCGGCGAGGAGGCTGGTGAACGACGGCGTGCCGGTGACGTTCACGGCCGTGTATTCGGTGCATCAGGCGGTGACTGCGATGAGCGTGGGGGCGAGTTATATTGCGCCGTATTTGGGGAGGATGAACGACGCCGGGCGGGACGGGTTTCAGGCGTGTGCGGACATGCAGGCGATCGTGGACATGGGGCAGGAGCGGGACGGGGAGACGAGGCTGTTGGTGGCGTCGATTCGTGGTGCGGACGAGCTGGCGACGTTGGCCGTGAACGGATGCAACACGTTTACGATCGGGGTGGGCGTGGCGGAGGAGCTGGTGAGCGACGCGTTGACGATCCAGGCGGCGAGGGTGTTCGAGGAGCACGCGAACGAGGGCGGGGGCATTGGCGGGTAGGGAATGAATCGTGGAGCGTGGATCTTTTTGAGTAATTACAACGAAAAGTCTAGTTGGAGATGAAGGGAACGCTCACGCCATTGTGCGCTGGTAGGTGGAACGAGCAAAGCGCGAGTGGGAGTGAGCGCGTCCGTTGTCGGGGCGAGACAGAGACAGAGACAGAAAGAGAGTCATGTAGAGCTCAAATTACGTACCAAAGTTCGCGTGGGCCGGGTCGGCGAGGTGCGCGGCGAGGTTGGCCAGCGGGCCGGCGCCTGTGGCGGCGTACTGGGCGGCGAAGCCGACAAAGGCGACCATAGCCAGGCGTCCGTTCTTGATCTCCTTCGTCTTGTACTCCTGGTACTTCTCCGGGGAGCCGCGAGAGAGACCCATCGGATCGAAGAGGGGGCCGCCCGGATAGGAGGGCTCCACGCCCTTGAACTCGTCGCCGCCGAGGATCTTCACGACGCCGTCGTTCTGGGAACCACGGCTGCGGATGTCGCCGAGGCGCTTGAACTCGACGAAGCCAGAGAGGGCGACGGTGGTCCACACGAGGGCACCGAAGCTCACCTCGGGGTGGGCGTCCATGTACACCTTGCCGGCCTCGTACCACTCGGCCACGGGGGCTCCGGCGGAGTGCGCAAAGCTGGCGTAGAGGCATCCGGCGACTCCCATCATGGCGAGGCGAGCGTGGATGAGCTCGGCCTCGACGTTCCAGGCCAGCTGCTCGGGGGAGCTTCCCAAGCCGAGCGGGTCTGGCAAAGGATAGAAAACGAGTATGCGGAGTGAGTGAGCGTCGAGACGAGTGGGCGCACCAGAAGAAGGAGAAGGAGGAGGAGAAGAAGACGACGAAGAGTGCGCGAGGCATGTAAAACCCACCGAATCCATAGTCTCCGGCCAGCGAGCCGTCAAGGTACGCCGGGATCTCGGACTCGTTGCCCGGGTACCAGATGGGCCTCGAAGCGTTGGCAGAGATGTTCCTCTTGGAGGACGTCGAGAAGACGGAGGCGCGCTGAGAGGAGCGAACGAACGAACGGAGACGAGTGAGCGAGGCGTCGTAAACGGGCGGGGGTGGGGGCGTTCGTCGGGCGCGGAGTGGGTTCCCGTTCATCCTGCCATCCCGCCCGCGCTCGTCCCCCATCGGGCCTCCCGCCCCATTAATTCACACCAACACGCATATATCGGCATCAAGAACGGACGGCAGCGACCCCCGTGGTCTTAATCGCGGCAATCATGACGTGTTGGGAGGTTTGGACTCTGAAATGGACAGCTGCGTGTCGTCTGTCTTCGTTGGACGCACTCGGTTGGACCTACTGAAGGATTAGTTATGTAAGTGGGGTGTGAAGCGCGGCGATGCGTCGTCGTCGTGCACAAGATCTCGACGTCATCCGAAAGCGAATCCCCGAGCGCTTCATCCATCGGCCAATCTCCAGGGGAGGCCTATCCCGGCCTTGTCGTCACGCGCACGTCACTCTCTTTAGAATCAGGATCATATATCGACCATCGACAACATGATTGCCCAGGTATGGCGTTTTTCCTGCCCGCGGGGGACACCCGTGCCGAGATAATTCGGGGGGTTTGTTCGACGTTCATCGTCGCGTGTGTGGCGACTGTGGTCGGGATGGCGGGGAGTTCGGGGCTGCAACCGAGTCAAATGCCATCCGTCTCTTCGACACCACGAACGGCGCCATCGCTACCACGGCGCCCATTCGGAACCGCTCGTCTCACTCACACACGTTCGACCGCTCTTCTTCTTCCAGACTATCCGCTCCTCTTTCGCCACGGGCGTGAAGCTGAACGCCGCCTCGAACGGCTCCAGGACGGTCATGAAGGTGGGAAACTGGGCCCCGGGCTCTGACACCCCCGCCTACCTCGACAACCTGACGGGCTCGTACGGGTTCGATCCTCTGGGTCTTGGAAAGGACGCTGCCTCGCTCGCCCGTTTCCAGGAGGCCGAGGTCATCCACGGACGCTGGGCCATGCTCGGTGTGGCCGGCTCCCTTGGCGCGGAGCTTGCCGGACAGGGCGACTGGTATTCGGCGCCGTTGCCCCTGATGAACGGAGGACACGCACAGTACATGGGCGCGGAGGTGCCCTTCGACCTCGGCACGCTCGCCGCGATCGAGTTTGCCCTGATGGCGGGTGCCGAGTCGATGCGTGGAGGAGCCAGCGCCAACGAGAGGATCTACCCGGGAGGCTCGTTTGACCCGATGGGCATGGCTTCCGACGAGAAGAAGCTGAAGGAGATCAAGAACGGACGCCTGGCGATGGTTGCCTTTGTCGGATTCGTGGCCCAGCACCAGGCCACCGGCGCCTCCCCCCTGGCTGCCCTCACGTCTCACCTGGCCGACCCGATGGCGAACAACTTTGCCACCAACGGGATCTCGCTGCCGTTCTAAGCGGAGGATGAGTTTGATTTGAGCGTCGTGTAATGTAAAAGCGGAGTAGTGATAGGGGCGTTACCTGGAAGGTATCGTTGTCGTTTTACACCCCGCGGAGGAAGGCGGCGTACTCCGTCCTGCCGTTCGACTCTGCCACATGTATTCATTGCATAGTACACGAGTTCAATCACGACAGTGTCATTTATTATTATTCTTCGGCCGCCCACGCCACTCTACAGCTTATCCAAGATCCTCTTCTGCAGCTCCCGCAGCGACGCCGCCACCCCACCAAACTCTGGTCGCTTCTCCGGGTCCTGGTCCCAGCACGCCTCCATCAGCTCGACAAAGGCCTCCAGCGTCTCGTCGTCCATGTCCGGCGTCCGATCGATCGTCTCGTCGTCCACCCGCAGGCGACCCCCCGACTGAACCTGCCCCACGATTGACCTGGCGATCGAGCAAAGCGCGTAGCGCTGAGAGTGAGATTTGAGGATGGGCGGATGAACGGGTCAACGAGTGAACGGTTCAACGAGTGAACGGTTCAACGAGTGAACGGGTCAACGGGTCTTCACGCTCCCCGTTCAGAGCCCCGGTCACATCATCACATCATCCGCTCGTCAATGATACCGATACGCACCAGGTCGTCTCGCCGTCCCACGGCACGCGCCGCGTGAGAATCTCCCACATGATGACGCCGAACGAGAATACGTCGCTGGCCTTCGTGCAGCTCTGCCCGCGTAAAATCTCGGGAGCCAGCCATCGCGGGTTGACGCCCCCGCCGCTCGTCACGACCGAGTTGATCCCGCACTCGAGCGCCGAGTCCGTCAGCAGCTTGCTCAGGCCCATGTCCGCCACCTTGACCGTCCAATCGGCCCCCACGAGCAAATTGGGCGAGTTCAAGTCGCGATGAAGGATGAGCGGGTTGCGCGTGTGCAGATGCAGCATGCCAGCGGCGGCGTCGGCGGCAAACGCCACCCGGCGGAGCCACGAGAGGGCGGGGGTGGAGGCGGAGGCGGGGGTGGAACCGGAGGCCGGGGCCGGGGCGGTGCCGGCAGCGACCCCGTGGAGCACGCTGTATAAGGACCCGCGCGGACAGTACTCGGCCGCCATGCTCGGCGGGCTCAAGCAGAAGCCCATGAACTGCACGACGTTGGGATGGCTGACGAGGGTGCGTGTGGGGTCACGACGAGGGTGAGAGGCGTTTCGTCGTCGAGAGTGGTGGGCCGTCCGTCGACCAATTGTCAACACCGACAAAATCGACAACAGCAGCAACAGCAGCAGCAACGACGTACCGTAGCGCGGCCGTGATCTTGATCTCCTCGAGCATCCGCCGCGTGTTCGGCGAGTGCCCCGACCCACCGTCCATCCACGCAAGCCCGGAACCGTCCAGGAGCACCTTGACGGCCACCGGCGTCTCGTTCCACCTCGCCAGGTAGACTTTCCCGCAGGCCCCGCTGCCGAGCGACCTGGCCACTTTGAGCTCGCTCCAACGGAATTGCAGGTTGGAGAGGAACTCCGGCACGTCCATCGACACCACAGACGCACACGATGCGCTCTGTGCTGCCGACTTCGGGGAGCCCTCGGCGCTGGACGACGTCGAGTCCTGCGGCGACTTTCCCGCATCGATACCATCGACACCCCCAGACTGCTCCAAGACCCATCGGAGCACCGGGTCGTTCGTAAGCTTGCTCACCACGCTGCCGTTGGTTTGCTGGCTCAGCACCACCGACCCGGAGGCGTCGTCGCCCAGCATCACCGCCGTTGCGCTCTTCAACGAGATCGCGTCATCGTAAAAGGTCGACGTGCTCTTGGGCCCTGTCAAACGAACGAACGAACGAACAGACGTGCGCGGAGCGCCGAGCGTGAGTGCGAGCGTGTGTGCGAGCGTGAGATGCGTGGGTGCTGTTCACCCCACCGAGTGTCAAGACCCTACCGTCCAGAACCACCACCGCCCTGGCACGCTTCCGGCGCTCGCGGACGAACAAAAAGGCACCGACGCCGACCACGAGTACCGCCACGGCGGCCAGAACGATGCCGACGACGAGCGCGACGTTATCGCCCTGCGAACCCGCCGAGTCTCCGCCCGTGCCGAGGCCGAGGCCGTCCAGGAACGACTGCCGGCTCTGCAAAAGCTGATCGAACCGGTCCACCCACGCCGGAAACGTGTTGTTCACCTGCAATATGAACGAGTCCAGGAATGTCTCGTTCCGGAACAGATCAGCCATCCCTTCGAAGTCGAGCGACCTGACGACGTCCCCAAAGACGTTGATCAGGTCTGGCGGAAGGACGGGCAGCTCGCCCGTCTCAGTAAAGTACTCCCAGAGCGACGTAACGTTGACGCGCAGATCGCCATTCGAGTCGAGGGCATACCTGCAGGGAGGGGTATTGAGGTGAGCGTGAGCGAGCGGAGGCCGGCGAATCGACGAGCTCCGAGAACAACGCACGTCAGGGCGTCGTCGACGCTGCCGTCGCTCGAAGTTGTATTCGTGTACACATTGATGTCCCCGTTACCGATTTCGTCGACGTAGACGCCGGAGGGAGACGCCGCGAGGGAATCCTGGGCGTGTGACGTGCCGAGTCCCGCGAATGCCAAGAGCGCCACGCTGGAGCCCAGCGCCAGCCTTGTCGCTGCTCTTCTACGCTTCATAGCCTGTTTTATTCACTATACTGTGTTCGTATTGTTCGTTTGAAGGGATTCGGGCGACGTGTTCTGTGGGTGGAGAGTCCAGTCGTGCAAACTCCAAGGGTGGGGGTGGCAAATGACGCGCGGGCGTTCTGCCTGCGCCCTGGTCCTCTATGGTCCACAATGGATGGTCCGAGGGACGCCGCGCAGGGAACGTGGGCGGGGCAGGGGCTGGGGGGGGGCGTCTCACTCAGTGCTCTGAGTGAGACGGACGAGGCGGCCACGAGGGCGCGCTCCCTCCACTTCCTCCTCCCTCCCTCTCTGTCGGGGAGCGTCGCAGACGACGGGGAGCGGCCACTGCGCTCTGTATGTAGAGACGCGAGGCATGCTCGCTGTCGCGGCCACGAGGCGAGAGAGATGCGACTGCCACACTGTGGCGGTGCCACTGCCACACTGCAGTGTGGCCACAGCTGTGGCCTCACACAAAACAACACACGACATGTCAGCGAGCCAGGCCGAGCTGTACCGCCTCGCCCTGGGCGCGAGCAAGATTCTCAAGGCAATGGGCCGCTCGCAGCAGCGCCTGGCAGGGACCCCACCGCCCATCGCGACGACCGTCGTCGCCCAACAAATTCGCTCACCAGAGAGCGGCACGGACAACGCGAAGCGGGAAGAAGCCCATCCGCAAGAAGCCCCCGGGACTGTCGGTCGACCAGAACCCAGCGACAACGGCGAAGACGACCGGCCAAGCACGCCCACGACGCCCACGACGCCCACGACGCCCACACAACCCACCACGCTCCCGGTCGCCAGGGTGCCGTCCAACGCCCTGCACCGTGCCATGTCGTTCGCCTCCCTGGGCGCCAAGCTCATCGTCGGGTCCGCCGTCGACTCCATCAGCGGCCGTCTTTCGAACGATCCACCCTCCAACTCCACATCCAGCCCCAGCTCCAACTTTATCACGGCGAAGAACGCCGAGCGCCTGGCCAACCACCTGAGTCGGTTGCGAGGCGCCGCGTTGAAACTCTCCCAGGTCCTCTCTATGCAGGACGAGAATGTGCTCCCGCCGCAGGTACAAGAGGCGCTCGAGCGGGTGCGTGCCGGTGCCGACGTGATGCCCGCCGACCAGCTCGAGTCGATGATGCGGTCGCAGCTCGGCGACGACTGGCGGGACAAGTTTGTCGAGTTTGACGAGGAGCCGATGGCGGCGGCCAGCATCGGTCAGGTGCACGCGGCGACAATTGTCGACGGCGATACCGCCGGGGACACTGTCGGTGTCGTGGTCAAGGTCCAATACCCGGGCGTGGCCAAGTCAATCAACTCGGACATCGACAACCTGGTGCGATTGACTCGCTTCTCCCAAGTGCTCCCCCCTGGACTCTACGTGGAGAACGCCGTCAAAGTCGCCAAGAAGGAGCTGGCACTCGAATGCGATTACGCATACGAACGGTAGGTTCTGAATGGTGGTGATGGTGATCGAAGGGCGGCGGATGGGCGGTGCGGCACAGTCCTATGCCCCGACGCCGACCCCGACGCCGGCCCCTCGCGCTCTCGCAATCCTGCGCTCTCGCGCTCTCACGTTCGTTCCTTCGCCTGCCATGCGTACGTTCAGGTCGGCACAGCATACATTCAGGGCACTGGTCGAGGGGGATCCCGAGTGCACGGACGAGATGCGCCTCAAGGTGCCGCGCGTCTTTGACGAGCTGAGCACCGACCAGATCCTCGTGACGGAGCGGGTACGTACCCAACTGGACCGACATACCTCCCCCTACCCTCCCCGCTGCGCTCCCACCCTCTCTCGTCTCTCGTCCCTCGTCTCACCTGACCTCACTCGCGCGACGCGCTCGTTCCTCTTCGTTCCTATCCATCATCACCAATCACCAGGTCCGCGGGGTCCACATCGACAAGGTCGCCGACCTGCCGCAGGCCACGCGCGACGCCATCGGCACGCGGCTGCTCCGACTCACGCTGAAGGAACTCTACGAGTGGCGGTACATGCAAAGCGACCCGAACTGGGGCAACTTTCTGTACGACCCGACCACCGACACGCTGTCACTGATCGACTTTGGCGCCGCCAAGTCTTTCTCGGAGGCATTCGTCGCCGACTACTTGGAAATGGTGCACGCCTGCGCCGTGGAGGACGAGGAGGAGATCATCAAGCGGTCCGTGGCACTCGGCTTCCTCACGGGCGACGAGAGCCGCGAGATGATGGACGCACATTGTCAGGCCGGCATCCTCGTCGGCGCGCCCTTCCAAACCGTCGGCGCATATGACTTTGGCGGAAAGAGCATGACGGGCCGCGTGACCGAGTTGGGCGCCGTCATGCTCAAGCACCGCCTCACCCCGCCGCCCGAAGAGAGCTACTCGCTCCATCGCAAGCTCTCCGGAACGTTCCTCGCGTGCATCAAGCTCAAGGCGCGCGTGGATGCCAAACGTCTCTTTGACGAGGCCCGAGCGAGGTTCTACGAGGACCGATCAGGCGGTTTGGGCGTGGCGGAGGCGTGATGAATCCTTCATTCTTCTGTAGCGCATTTGATTTGTATTATACGTCCATACGCACGAGCCTCGTTGTCACTGCCTCTGTGTTCGATCCAAAAAACGGCTTGCATTCGCACTTTTCACTCGCATCGCATCATCTCATCTCCGCGGGCGATACACTCTCGTACGGGCGAATGAGCGTCAAGGACGTGTTCCTGGAGTGGGTATTCCCACTCCTCGGAGGCATCGTGGGGACGCTCATGTTCATGGCCCCGCTGAGGGCGGTTCTGGAAGGTGCGTCCGTGTCGCCGCGTTGACCAGCCCGCGTGCGCACGCTCACGTCCACGATCCACGACCCCCTTCGTTGCAGCCCGGAAACGGCGCGAGCTCGGCCCGCTCAATCCCGTGCCGTACCCGACACAGGCGGCGAATTCGATCTCGTGGATTGCCTACGCGTACGGTACGTCGGCGGAGGCATCGGCGTCCCGATCCTGTCGCCTCCACCCAGACGCTCACCCCTCGACCCTATACTCATCCCGCACAGTGATCGTCCCGACCAACAAGTCGGGCTCGGCGCTCTTGTTTTGGTGCAACGAGATCGGCTTTCTTATGGGGATCTTCTTCACGTTGTCCCTCTACGGCCTTGCCCGGACGAAAACACGGGACCGGATACTCGCGCAGGTCATGTTCTACGCGCTGGTGCTGCCCCTGATCGGAGCCATCGGCGTGCTGACGGAAATGAGCGACAGTCGGCTGAAGCTGATGTGGGGATTTACCGCCAACGGGATTCTGCTGCTGTACTATGCGGCACCGCTGTCGACGGTTGTCAGCGTGATCAAGACGAAGTCGGCCACGTCGATCAACTTGCCCCTGGCATGTATGCAGTGTCTCAATGGTGCGCTCTGGCTGGGGTACGGCCTGGCGGTGTCTGATCTGTTCATTTGGATCCCGAACGCGATTGGGACGTGCACGGGAGCTGTCCTGTTGCTCTTGCTGTTTGCGTTCAGGGAGGACAGGGGGCGGCGGCGACGAGAACAGCCTGGAGTTGGGAAGGGCGAGGTGGAGGGGGCGGGGGTGGAGGAGGGCGAGGTGGAGGAGGGCGAGGTGGAGGAGGTGGGTGGTGCTCGCCCGGTCAAGGATGAGCTGTGAAAATCAAGATGATCAGGCCTGGCCTCTTACGTCTTCTTGCAGTTTGAACCTGTATGTATGTATCCAGGACATCATACATCACCATGATCACTCGAGTTTCCCACCAAACGCCCCTCGCGCTTCGATCAAAGACGGCGATTGCGCACGCATTCAAGCTCCAGGTTGGCGTGGCAGACATCCCGCATCCGGACAAGGCGAGTCGGGGCGGTGAGGATTCGTACTTTGTGTGCGATCGTGCGCTGGGCGTGGCGGACGGGGTCGGGGGCTGGGCGGAATCGGGGGTCAACCCGAAGGACTACTCGCAGGGACTGATGGACGTCGCCAAGGCGTACTACTGCGAAGAGAACCAGCGGGAGGGAGCGGAGGAGGGACCGGAGGAGGGAAGGGGTGGTGATAACGGACAGAGGGGCAGGGACAACGCCGGTACCGTCATTGTTGACGACAGCGGTGCCATGTACGATGCCGCCGGGCCGTCGGCCCGCACGACGTCTGGCGCCACCCCGCGTGCATCAAAGTCGTCGATGGAGGCGTTAAAGCGGGCTCACGCCGAGACTCAAAAGCCGGGGTCGTCGACTGCGTGCATCGTGCAGATCGATCTGGAGACTGGGGCGCTGGACTCGTCAAACCTCGGCGATTCCGGCTTTCTTGTCGTTCGTGACGGGTCTGTGGTGATGCGGTCCGAGTTTCAGGAGCATTTTTTTGATTGTCCGTTCCAGCTCGCGAGCCTGAGGTTCGTGCCAGAGACGGACCAGGCGACTGATGCGGCGGTGCTGAGCGGGCAGGTCGAGGCAGGCGATCTGATCGTGATCGGGAGCGATGGGTTGTTTGATAACGTGCCCGTGGAGGACATGCTGTTGGCTGTGCGGGCGGTCGACCAAGATGCGAGCGCGGATGGGAGCGCGGGTGGGAGCGGGAGCGGGAGGGCGCAGGCGATCGCCGAGGCGTTGGGCGCGATGGCGTTTGCAAACTCGCAGGATCCCGAATACGAGAGTCCGTATGCACTCGAGGCGCGGAAACAGGGATATGAGCTGAGTTTCTTGGAGAAGATTCAGGCGGCCAAGTTCACCGAGGGCGGGCTGCAGCTGGGGCAGATCACCGGTGGGAAGATGGACGACGTGACCGTGGTCGTTGCGGAGATCACAGAGCAGGCGTGATCGCTCGATTGTTTGGCGGTTTCATGGAATGAATCTCATGTCTTTGATCACGTTGCGCGTTGCGCGTTGCGCGTTACATGAAATGGGTCGAATCATCATCCTCTTGGTCACCCGCTACCGCTTCCGCCACTTTTTCGGGAACGGCAGCTCGGCGTTCTCCCACTTGCTCCTGATCATGGCCTCGACCATCGTTCCCGTCGCCCGGACCTCGTCTCCTGCCGGGTTGTAGGCCCGGCAGTTCTGGAAGATCAGCGAGACGTCCTCTGCCACCTGCAGCGCCGACTGATACGACCCCTTCTCGAGGTTGTACTTGATGGTGCTGAAATCCATGGGACGCTTGACGACCTTGGAGTAGCCGGGCGCCGCACGTTCGCTCACAGGTGCCGCGAACGGGTCGGCGAGCGGGTGTTCGAGCACGCCGTCGATGCACGCCAGCGAGCTGGAGATCCACTCGGTGGCGAAAAAGGCGTCCAGCGAACCGTCGTCCGACGGGTGCGCCAGGTTGAGGTTCTTCCAGTACTTCTTGAACGCCGAGAAGACCAGACGGGCGCCCTCTGTCAGCTGGTGGTCCGGACCGTTGTACGCCTCCGAGTTGCGGATGATGAGCTCGACGTCGGCCCACAGCTCAGAGGTGGTGGCGTACTTACCGGCGTTCAGCTGCTCGGAGATTTGCCTCAGACAGATGGGAGTCTCCACGATGTTGCGATAGTCCGGGAAGTCGGCCTCGACGACGGGCTCGTAGAACCACGAGGCCTGCGGGACAAAGTTGAGCAGGCGATAGAGGACGGAGCGCGCGGGCTCCATCCACTCGGGTCCGGCCTCCTGGGATCCGTCGTCATTCTTGATTATCACGCCGTCGCCGACCGGCACCATGACGTTGCCCGCGACCCAGAGCCTCTCGAACTCCTCCCTCGACTCGCGGAGGTCCTGGACGACGGGCGCGTCCGGGCGGTTCCACGTGAGGCAGTTCTGCCAGATGAGGTCGACGTCGAGCAGGACTTGGGACGGGTTGACGTACTTTCCGTCGTTCAGCTTGGACTTGATGGTACTAAAGTCCATCGGCCGCCGGATCATCCGGTGGTAGTTGCCATTGTCGTAGTCCTTGGGCACCGGCCTGAGGAATGCAACGACGCACTGGAGCTTGCTCAACTGGCCAAACACCTTGCCGATGCGCCGCATCCAGTCGTTCGCGGGCTCTCCTTCCAGCAGGTGGGCAACACGCAGGTACGGGGCGTCGTCCTCCTCGGGCGGAGCCGTCTCCTGCTCCGCGCCGCCGACCCTGGCCAGGAGATCGGGCGCGATGTCGTCCCCTGGGAGGGGCAGGCCCTCCTTTTGCCATACGCGCATGAAACTCTTCATCATATGGTGGGCCTGTCCGGTCACCTTGGCATCGTGGCCGTTGTAGGCCACGCAGTTGTCGACGATCAGTCTCATGTTCTTGACGACGTCAAAGGGAGACTCGTAGGAGTAGAGCTCGTCGCGGATCGTCCCGAGGTCCATGGGATGCTCGACGTAGTTGGTGTAGTCCGTGAGGATATCGGTCGGCACGGGAAAGCGGAACGCCTCCGCCACCTGCATCCTGTAGATCCTCGTCAGGGCATTGTCGGCTGCCTGCATCCAGTTGGCCCTCTTCGCATCCTCGGCGACCTGTGCCTCTTTGGCTTGCCTAGCATGCCTGGAGCGCTGCTTGACCCTGTCCTGAATGGACGCAGCTTCCTCATTGGGCTCCTGGGCCTCCTTGATGGCGGCCAGGATGACGGCCTCCGCCGGGGCGCGGACCCTCTTGCCGAGGCACTCGGCGCACTTGATGGTCTTTGCGTTCCAGTGATGGGGCTCTAGGCTCGAGTTAATGCCAAAGCACTCGGCATGGAACTCCCTCGAGCACCCAGAGCACGGGATGAGCGGGCGCCCCAGGTCGGGATAGCGGCACACGGTGCACTTAGTGGGGTTCTTGCCGTCGACGTCCATCTGTCCGAAGGATACGAGGGACGTGCCGGCCGGGTTGAACTGGTCGTCGGCGTCGATGCCAAAGAGCTCGGGTCTCTCGGCCGCCTTCAGACGGCGCTGGAGCTCCCTGCGCTCAGTGATGCAGTAGTCTGTGCGCTCATAGAACGGCTTTGCGGGCCTGCCGGGTGCCTTCTTTCCCAACGCCTTCCATTTTCCGGTCGACCCCGAGCTAAACGCCGTCCCAGGGAGGTGCTGGTTGACCCGGCCGGACTTGGCCAACCGCGCGATGAGCTTCTCGTTGACCTTGCAGCCCGCGCATGTCCACCCACCGTCATCGCCATTGCTGGCGTTGTTGGTGGTGTCGGAGGTGTTGGCAGTATTGGCGGCGGCTGGGGTTGCAGGATTTGCGGGGGTTGCCTGGGCCGCTGCGGTAGCCGCCTGGACCTCGTCGTCCGTCATGAAGACGCACAGGCCGTGGAACTGGCGCAAACACACCTTGCACTTTGGTGTGAATGGTGACTTGGCATTCGACGAGTTTTGGTTCAGACAATGACCGCAGAGCACGGCCGCGGGGGCGGGCCTCTTCTCGTCATCGCTGTCCTCGAGCGACCCGGGGGCCATGTGCATGGCCTGGATGCTCTCGCGAATGGATTGCCTCCGCTGTTGCTCTTCGTAGCCCTTCATCACCCACAGAGGGATGCTGGTCTCGGCCACCCAGACGGCCGACGCCGGGACCGCGTCGGGATCGTCCTCCTCGGCCTCGGCCTCGGGGGCGTTGTCGTCGGCCTCGCCGTCCTGGCCGTCGTCGTTCTTGGCCTTTGCCTTGAACAAGGCGTACTCGACGACGCCGTCGTCGGCCACGCGCTTGCCGCGAATAGAGACATCGTCCACGACAAATCTCGGCCTCGTCGCCGAGTCCCACCGCAGGGCGCCCTCCAGCTTCCGGATGGCCAGCGCCAGGTCGGACACCGTCTTGCAGCCCTCCACCTCGCTGATCCACTTGAGCCTCTCGTTGTTCATCTTCCACACGCCCTTACTGTACTTCACGCCAGGGATGGGCTTCCTTCCCGCGTTGAGGACCGCCTGGCGGACCAGGAACTTGGGCGGCCCCAGCCGCTTGCTGCCCGATGGCGCGGCGGCGTTGTCGGACTTCTTCTCCTCCCACTCGCCCTGAGACTTGGAGAACTCCGCGATGCCCATGTCAGACCCGATATCGTACTGGTCTCGCGCGCGGGACGTGTCGTTCGCGTCCACCGGGCCATCCTCGGGGTCGTCCGGACCGCCCGCGTATCCTTCGTCATTGACGCCGCCAGGCATGAGCGACGACGGATAGTACTTGTACCAGTGGGCGCGGAAGCATGTCGGGCGGAGCGCCGCCTCGAATTGCAGCATGAGCTCGGCGAGCCGCTCGGGCGACGTCGCCTCCCGCACCCCGGCGATCCACTTGTTCCTGTGCATATGGCCGCCGTCAGTGCCCGTCCACTGCTTCTCGGCAAGGGGCCAGAAGTCTCGCTCCATCTTGGACAGCAGCGCCGACACGTAGCCCAGCCTGGAAGGGGCGTCCTCGGCCGACTTCTTGACCGGGTCCATGCACGGCTTCTTGAGGTTGGGGCGGAGGCACGAGAAGCACTTGCCGCAGCGGAGGGTGCTGACGCCCTGGTTTCCAGGCGTTCGCAATGGAGCCCACTCGTACAGCGATATGTCGAGCGGCGCGGGCAGCTCAGCGACCGCAGCCTTTGCAACCGTGCCGTGCGGGGTCCACAGCCTCTCGTTGCCCCGCCTCTTCTTGATGTCCTCCACGTGAGACCGGAGCGCCGCCGACGTCGAGATCCATCCCCATTCGTACTTATTCACGTAGGAATGGATCCCGTCGGGCAGCGACTTGGCGTCCCAGGCACGAAGGGCGCCCTCGCGAACTTCCGCGAGACTCGAGGGGTCGAGTCGCTGCTTCTTCGGCAGCCGCATCTTGTTAACCATCTGCTCGGCATCAGCGCCGTGAAGCACGCGGACAGAGCAATTTTCAGATTGCTCCGTGGCTTTCGCGCCCTTCCCGACGACGGGTGCCGCGTGCGAGCACAGGACCGCGCCATTGAACGTGTAGACGCGCGACCGGCTCCCCGCCGGTCGTCCCGCGACAGCGAGGCGCAGGCCCGCGGACTCGCCGCGACCTCCAGCCAGGCACTCGGGGCACCTCCAGGGCTGGCTCTTGCTCGGTTGCGTGTAGCCGTCCATCTCGCCCGCGCACTTTGCGTGGTACGCCGCGGGGCACGAGTCGCAGCACATCAGCATCCCTCCGAGGCCACACAGCACGCAGTTCTCGGCAAAAATATCCGTCTGGCCCTCCTCTTTCGCCTTGTTATTCGCTTCTTCCATCTCCTCTTGGGTCATCATTGCAAACTGCCCATGCTTGCCTCCGATGCCGGTCACCACCTCGCCACCCTCCTCACGCCGATCAATCTCCGCCCGAACGAACGGCCGATCCAGCAGGCTGTCGCACAGCGTCTGCAGCACCGAAACCTTGATGTCCAGCGACAGGTTGTGGTATTCTGGTTGGTCGCTCGTTTTCGCGGAGGTCAGTGCCGACTTGCCAAACAGCTGCCGCAGCGCATCGGTATTATCGGCGGTGGTCGCGGCGGCGGTCCCTCCGGCCTTGGCCGTCGTCGTCGTCGTCGCCGTCGTAGTCGTAGTCGTTGTCGTTGTCGTCGTGGTTCCTGCCGTTGCCGGATCCATCGCTTCGTCCATGGCGTCCCCCGTCCTCGTGGCGTACTTCTTGCCCCTGCTGCCCCTGCTGCCCCTGCTGCCCCTGCCGCCGCCTGCATTTGCACCCTTCTGCTTCCCATTCTGCTTGCCATACTTCTTCTCCGCCTGCGCCATTTCATCGACCCCCTTGCCGTCACCGTCACCGTCACCGTCATCGTCATCGTCGTCCTCGACAGTCTTGAACGAGTACCCCTCGCTCACCAGCCACTCCCACACAAACGACGGCCACGTCAGGAAGTCAAGGTGAGCCAAATCCAGCACCCGCTCCTGGCGCTCCAACTTCCCCTCGTCGACCACCAACGCGCGCATCAAACACACGTGCACCTGGTCGATCAGCTTGTTGGGCTGCTCCACCACCACCGCCTCGACGAACGACTCGAGCGAGAACGGCGACAGCTTGAGCTGCCAAGAAAACGCCCGGAGCACCAAGTACGACGACACCAGATCGCCTAGCAACAGACTCGGCACCTGCACGTTGCCCACCGTCACCAGTTCCTCCGCCGATTCTGCCTCGCTGTCGCTCCCGACGTCCTCCTCAGACTCGAGCTCGCCAAAATCGTCCGTGCCCACGGAGCTCTCCGGGTCCTGGTAGTTGACCTCCTTGGCATGGGACCGAGATCGCTGCCGCGAACGTCCCGAGCTCGCGCCCGTTCTGCCTTTCCCTCCCCTCTTTCTATCCCGTTTCTTTGCTGCGGGGCGCTTCTGGTTGCCTTGACGCTGCCCCCCGGAGGCATCGCTTTCCGTCGCGCCCTCAGACCCACCGACAGACGCCTCCGCCGACAAGGACTCCGATTCCGACGGTTCTTTCAGATTCGGGACGTCGGATCGACGCCTCTTGGCCGGGCCGGGGTCTTCTTTCGCCGAGTCATGCTGATTCGCCTTCGAATGCCTTCCGGACGTCCTCCTCCCTTCCTTCGCATCGACATCCACCACCAGAGGCTTCTTCTTACGAGCCATATTCAGGACTGTGCCGAAATGCGAAAATACTCTGTGTAACACGCGATACGAGCGGAGCAGCCAGGGGAGGGTCTCGCCAACTCGAGCCTCTCAACCGAAAGTGGTTGGCGTTCTCGCGTATTCACCGGCTCACAACCCAAACGGAAGGATAGACAGGCTTACACGTCGCCACTCGGGCCCCGAAACCGGGCAATGTCGTCCGCACGACCACATCAAACCGTTCCCCGTTCCCCCGCTTGCGTCGCATCGCGGGGGGGTACTGACCTCGACCGTCGTGTGTCGCCCCGACGCTGTCCAGCAGGAAACCGCCTCAGAAGGCGTCGATGACGCTCCGGAACTGCGCGATATCCACCATGTTGATCCTATCCGACTTCTCGGCCTCGTCCCGCTCGGCCTGCACATTGTAGCCCCAATCCACGAGGTACAGGTTCCACGCGTCGAGGCTGCCCTCCTTCTCGACCTTCTTCAGCGTCGAATACTTGTCCTCCACGAAGTGGTACCTGGTGCCCGGGTGCCGCTCCTGCAACATTTGCAGCACCTCGGACTTGGGCTTCCCGGAGACTGTCTGGGAGAAAATCCGGTCACTCGGAAAGTCGATGAAGGCCATCCGCTCCAGGATCATCTCCGTGAACCGCGCCTGCTTGGTGGTCACAATATACACCTCGTGCTCCACCATCAGCTGATCCATGGCCTCGGGAACACCGGCGTAGATCCGGTTCAGCGCCAGCCACCCGTCCAGGTCTCGGGCAATCCAGTCGTCCCGGGTCTTTCCGAACAACTCGACCAGCGCCTGCCGGTCCAAATCCCACTTCTTCATGTATTCCGGGAGCATCGTGGACCAGTTGGCCAGCATATCGTCCGGCGTGACGCCCTCCAGGAGGCACCGGACCTGCACAATGTTCTCGTACCCCGTCTCCACCACGGGTCGAACTGTCCGCATGTCCTCCACGATTTGATCCTTCTTCGCCAGCGCTTCCGACGTGGTGAAGACGTCGGGCCAGAGCTCCGTGGCGGCCTGCCAGGCGGAGAGGGCCGACTCGCCGCACGAGTCGCAGACCACCCCGTCAAAGTCCAAGGCCCACACGTTCTTGCGGTCGTCCGGGTCCTCTACAGCTGCCGCTGCTCCCGACCCGTTTGACGACGACGCGCAACGCACGGAAGGGGAAGGGGAAGGAACGGAGCGGTGGAGGTTGGAGGGCGCGAGCTTCGCGCGAGAGGTGCCGCTGCCCATTCGTCGCGTGCGTTCGGCCGCTGCGCTCCTGCCACAGAGAGAGACAACCGAGCTCCTCGGAGCGACGATGACGGATGCCATGTGATGATGGGGGATCGAGCGTGGGGGCCGGTCAAAAAAAAAGAGTCCGTTCGAAGCAGCGACGCATACGCTCATCCGAGAGAGTGCGAGGCGAACCGGGCGAGGGAGACAGAGACACACGCCGTTGTCTTCACGCACGACGGGATAAGCAGGACGCTCTGCTAAACGCGCGCGCGAACACGAAGGATTCGCTTCGACCAGGATCATCAGAGACGTCAGGCGACCGACTCTCAGATACATTTCTACAGACGACAGGACCAGAACGAACATGCATCCTCCTCCTCCTCCTCCTCCAGCGCCGCACACGGGAACGACCATCGTGGCGGTGGAGTACGAGGGTGGCGTGGTCCTCGGGGCCGACTCGCGCGTCTCCACGGGCACGTACGTCTCGAACCGTGCTTCGGACAAGATCACGCCGCTTTCGGAGAGTATCTACCTGCTGCGGTCAGGGTCTGCGGCGGATACGCAGGCGGTTTCGGACTACGTGCGGTACTTTGCCGAGCAGCACGAGCAGCAGCTGCAGTACAGCCCGGACGAGCCCGTGAAGGTGCTCACCGTGGCAAACCTGGTGAAGATGATGAACTATCAGAACAAGCATTTGGTGGGGGCCATGATCGTGGCCGGATGGGATCCGGTCGAGAAGGGTCAGGTGTACGGGTGTCCGATCGGCGGAACAATCGTGCGGGAGAAGTGGACGATCGACGGGTCGGGGAGCACGTTCATCTGGGGGTACATGGATAGTCAGTTCAAGGAGGGCATGAGCAGGGAGGACGCAGAAAAGCTGGTGGCGAATGCGCTCGCGGGGGCGATGGCCAAGGACGGGAGCTCGGGTGGCGTGATCCGGCTGGTGACGATCGACGAAGCGGGGGTGACGAGGCGCATGATTGACGAGAACGACGGAGATTTCCCGGATATGGGCAAGGATGCGTGGTTCGGACAGCGGCTGGAAATGCTCCAGACGTACGGCGTTCGAGTGTAACTCAGTTTACATTTTCATCAGTGGTGCTCGGTCTCGAAGAGGCCAGAGTCGCCCCAGGGGAATTCCTTCGACCGGATGCGGAGGTACGGGTACGCCGGGGGGTCCTCGCCGTGCTCGTGCTCGTGCGAGAGGTCGACGAAGGCCTTGATGCCGCAGACGGGGAGGGCCAGGAAGGTGACGGCCTGTCGAGGAGGGGCGGGGGAGGAGGGGGGCGAGTGAGCGTGCGGAGATGACGGGCGTCGCACTCGTGCTCGGTGGGTATTGGCCTCGACCGACGTGCGCTCGCACGTCGGTCGACTCTGACTCCCTCACTCGCGCTACGCGTTCGCCAGTGACGTTGCCGGGATTCGATGCTCGAAATCTGGCGGATTTCCGCGGTTTCGCCGTCCACGGGCGCGTCGACTGTGGATTTCGTACCTTCCACTTCTTCAGCTCCTTGATTTCGGTGGCGATATCGATCGGACCGCTGCTCATCGACCGCTGGGACTGAGCGTACAATTTGGGCAAACTCGAGGCCTTCGCGGCTCTCCGCAACGCCGCGCCAATCATGATTGCCTGGGTCTCACTTTCGAGAACGGAAGACGGAACAGAGCGTGGGGCGAGACCGTTTGAGAGAGAATTCAGCGGGTTTGACGGGGTGACCGCCGGCGTCGAGAAGATGAGCGTTTGAGCGTTTGACGGTGCGACTGAGAACGGGAAATGTTTCTTCTTGCATGCAAGGACGACTCGACGACTCACTGTCAATATGAGCCCTCCGTCTTACATCTGTACATACGTTCCTAACGCCTCGTCGCGATCAGAGCGAGTTGTTGGACGGCGGCGCCGGATATCCCTCGGCCGGGCCCGATGCTGAGCGGCTGCCCCTCGGCGCCCGGCGCCCTGTTGAACGCGAACATCGACCGCAGCTTCTGCGGACTCGAAGGCACCGCCGGTGCCTTCGAGCTTCCCCTCGTCGTGACCGCCGGGCTGCCGCGTACCCCCTTCCTCGTCCTCATCAGACTGCTCACGACCCGCTGCTGCGTGACCTGCACGTTTTCCCGGACCACGCTCACCGCCCGCGAGACCGTCTGGACACCCCGGTCCACTGCGCTGCGCACCATCACCGCCGGCGTCACCACCCGTCCCACCCGGACACCGCTCGCGACCTCGTTATTCGTCGCCACGCTCGCCACCGCCGCCGTGCTCATCGCATACACCGGTCTCTGGAAGAGC